>Ga0181612_134877_pt1 | contig 12413 bp, 8 predicted proteins | sample HoacroProtozoa21_FD_119630 | JGI IMG/M metagenome (GOLD analysis project Ga0181612, IMG submission 119630) | Hoatzin crop microbial communities from Cojedes, Venezuel. Combined Assembly of Gp0051906, Gp0051904, Gp0051908 | reverse complement strand
AGCTGTTGCCTTTGTGTGGGATGCTCCCAGCAGGACAGCTAAGTAGTTCTTGGTCTTCTCCAAATCAGGACGTGAATTCTGTCAGCAGAGCCCTTCTCTCACACAGCAAGGAGATCATAACCACCGCTTAAGAAACCACTGCCATGGCTGAATCATTTCATCTCTCTAGAGAACCAGAAGCCCAGCCCACTGGGGCAATGCTAGCTTCTGCTGTTGTGATGTTATGTGTAGTATAGACCATTTCTGGAAGACACAGAGGAGTTTTTTATTCTCTGGTGTCATCTTGGGCTGATTACATAGTCGTCTTGGTTACTTGTGTGGCTTTTTTGTTTTGGAAGAATTATTCTGCAGGGAAGGACTGAATTTCAAACTTAGGGCAGACCACCTAATCTTAATTTTACCTTGAAAAACATTGCTCTCCAGTAACAGTCCCAGATGCCATAGCTTTCAACAGTGAGTAAGATGACAGAACTATTATATTCACCTGCTTGGGGCTGGGGTGGGGAAGGAGCGAGTAGAGCAACTTTCAGCTAAAATTAGCTTAAAAATTAGAATGAGAAAGAGTGAAAGCTGGAAAAAATATGTGTAATAAAAATATGCATAATTCTTAGAAGTGACATTTCCTGTACTTTCAAGGTCCAATTCAAAGTGATTGTAACGTAGAGACAATTCATTGCAAAGTGATGTAAATGAGTAGTGCTCCCAGGACCGTCCCTTGTGATGTGTTAGGAAAACCAGTGGAGAAGAGGATGTAATATAAAGCAGGGGAAGTAGCACTTCTTTAATGTGGACTTTTCTCTGGCCATCTGCTCATTGTTTTTCCTGCTCCTTTTCTGCCTTGTGGTCTTTCCTTATAGTGGTTACATTCTCCTTCCAACTCATGTCAGACCAGAAGATATATCACATCTGATTTTAGATTGTTGATGGCCAAAGTAATTCTTTGCATTCAGCAGTACTGTAGAGCAAATCCCAAGGAGTTTCTCAGCATAGATGCTTATAAACCTACCCATTTGGCTCTGTGAACCAGTGTTTTGATGACCAGTAACACAGAGCACCGAACATGCATGTAGCTGGAGTAGTAGCCAGCACATTCTTTTTTTTTTTCCAAAGGGAACAGAGGGTCAGATTGCAACTTGACCTGCTGTTTCATGCTGCTTTTCCTACAGAGAAAGTAAGACTTTATCATTCCCACTGATTATTCAGCTGAGAATAAAGATGAGGCCCAGATTACGACTTGTTTGTCCCCATGAGACTGTCAACAGCACATAAGCCAAGCACAGGCATGGGAGACTGCCAGTCTTGCTAGAACTCTGAGCTCTGCAGCTCTTGTCATGCCACAATCATGGTGAAGAGAGTAAGGGAGGAGATAGCATGGGTAATCTTGGCTTAAAACTGAAACACTTGAGCCAGAAAGAATTAATCTCACAATATATTTTTTTCTTTCTGTAGGTAGCAGACAAATAGAGCTTAATTTCCTATGGTTTTATGTCTTTTTTTTTTCCCTCACAGATCTTCTTATCATAATAGCCCCAGTTTATAACTTTGTGACTCTTATGACATCTAAGCTGAGGCTTACTGGTTAGCTGGGTGCTAGCAAATGTTGCACCTGACATCTGTCTGCTTGTTCTTCAGTGAGAGAACCAATTCTGATGCCTTTTTGCTGCCCAGCTAGTGCTTTTGATAGAGCTAAAGGGGAGATCCAGAGCTAGGAACTGTATAGATCATTCACACATGTACGCAGTTGCCCAAGTATACAATGTTTTCAGTAACCATGGGAAGAGAAGATGGAGGGAAACTCACTATTAAAAATTCAAATTCACTTGTTGCACAATTCAAGTTCTCTATTATTTGTCAGTTTGCATCAGAAGAAAAAATTGCAGCATTTCATGTGCTTGATAGTTAAATTATAAAGTTGCTTTAGAAATTCAACATGTTGATAGCTTTCTTGGGAGTGTTTGTTGTTTGAGGACAAAGGGAACCGTAACTAAGACCTTCCTTTATCCCACCTTAACCTTCCCTCTCATGCTTAAATGGCAAAACCTTTGACTTAGTGAGAAAGGGGTTTCTGAGTTACAGCTCCGGATGAATGCATGAGGAGTGGGAGCAGAGCATGCTCTGCACGGAGTGAAATAGATGGGCTTCCCTGCTCCCTTCCTTGTCGGTGAAGAATCTTGCATGCTTGCCTGCTTATATCTCTTCTTGTCTTTCAGGAACTGGATTATCAGAAGAGACGCATGCGGGAATCGGGGGACAGGTTCGTTCCCGTCATGAGCGATTTCATCACTGTGGCCAGTTTCAGCTTCTCAGAGTTAGAAGACCTTCTCAACGAGGCTAGAGACAAGGTAAGAATACCTTTTGAAATGTTCAGGGTTTCATTGGCTCAGTCAAAAGTCTGAATCAAAGTGGAAGCAGCTATTTCAGATGCTGGGACTGTCGTGAAAACTATAATAGACACTGGAAGTGGTTTAGACTGAAGTTTCTTGTTTTTTCTAATCTGGTCTGTAGCCATTTAGGATATTTTTTAGGATTAAAAGAAGGTTCAAAACTCTTGCTCACTTCTTGCTAATCTTCCTTAACATTATCCATGTGTGGCATAGAATTGTGATGGCAATGTCTGTACTAGGGTACCACAGTGTGCCGTGGTGTTGAAGGGACTGTCTTTTCAGCAATCTCTCAAAAAGAGGTCCTTTGGTGATTAGCGATAGTGACCTCATAGTTTTTACCTTCTGCTTCTGACTTCATCCCACTCCACTCACTTAGCGAAGGACATTTGTGCTTCATTTCTTTCCTTTAAAAATGCACCTCTGGGTACTTTGGTAACCCTGAATACCTGATCTTTTCCACTTATGCTTCTCTGTTACTTCTTGTATTTCATTGCCAGGATAGAAATCCCAAACATGCATGGTTTGTCTGACGTTCTTGGATCCTTCTTACGCAGCCAGCACCATGTGCATGTTACTCGTCGGGTGCTGCTGTGATTGTTTTATCCTTTCACTGTCTGCATCTCCATTACTAGATTTGTAGAACTAAGGAGGTGCTTGTTCTTTGCTGATGATTGGAGTCTGGCACTAATCCCTCTGTCTCTCAGCTGAAGGAGGAAGAATTTATATGAAAAGATCATAAGCATATGAAAATGTTTACAGAAGAGCAAGTTCTAAAGTAAACGATATGTAATGGCAAATCTGCCCTTGTTGGCTGGCATGTTAAAAGTGCTTGGCTTTATGAAGCAAATGCATTATTTCTTTTGGATTGAATTGTTTCCACCGCTGGTGTCAGTCCTTGTAGCCTTAAGGGACCTGTTGTGTTATTAGTGAAACCTGTGCCGTTGGATTGGTAGGCCTTAGATTTTGAAGGACAGGCAAAATCCAGTCTGAACAGTAAGACTCCTCACTCATCCAGTCGCTCTGCAGTAATGTCGTTACGTGATTCAAAAGCATTTCCTTGCGCTGGAGGTAATGTTGGTAATACTGACTTGCAAGCCGCACACACCTTGAGCTACTGGCTGCCGGCTAGAGCTAGCTGCTCTGGCAAATGCCAGTGGGGCAGCAGCTATTACAGCACTCTGAAGGCAAATCTGGGCAGTCTCACACTTCGCAGTGTTCTAAGGATATTTTGTGCAGAATAATTTGCCTAATTTTTTCATTGTTGTCATGTTGCTTGAGAAGATTCAAACAGCTTCCAACAGAATAATGTTAAACACCGTACTGCCTTTATAATCACAAAAAAAATATTTTACATTTTATGCCTCTGCTAAATTTGCTGAGAAAAGCTAAATTTTGTGTGATTTGGGGACTCCTGTTCTATGACTGGGTAAATTTTTCAAATTTGTTATACTTAGGCGCACACTTGTCGAAGTGAACTCACTCTGTCCTTGGCTTAGACTGCTCACTTTTGGTTTGGTGTTGTAGATGGTGATGGTTCTTTCTTTTGGCACGCTAGGACAGAAGCCCAAAACAGATTCTTTGCAAGGTCAGTCAGGGGTTAAAAACCACCAAGTGGTACATTTCCAGCACAGCACTGCAGCTTTTCTTGATGGGACATTTGCTGGAAAAATGCCATTCTTTTGCTTTAAGAATAACCAGAGAATCTCCCTACAGACGGACCAATATGTCTGGAAGTTGTTGCACGCTTTTTTAGGCTTTTTTAGCCAACATAAAGCACTTGACATAAAGAGATGTTTTATTTTAATGACTATAACATGCTTAGGAAACGTTTTTCTACCTTCCCCTCACACAGCCTTACTATGTTTGAACACATCCCATTCCAACTTCTGCTCAACCGGTGGCTTTGGTTCTTCCACTGGCAAAAAGCTGCTTTTGGACTCCTAAAAGGGAACTGTCTGTCCTTACCAATGCTGAGCTATTTCATGTTTGCCTCATATTATTTTTCCCTTCTCTTCTTCCTCTTTTTCCTCTTTTTTCTTCAAAAAAAAAAAAAGAAAAAGAAAATGAAAAGGAAAAAGAAAGCTGGAAATTTTCAACAAACCAGATGTGCTTTGCAAAGCCCATAACATCTTCCAACCTCAATGGGCTCTCTGTGTTTGTTGAGTCACAAGGTTTTTTTCTTACCATGGAAACCTACTATAACTAGCCAATTAAAGGAAGAGAGGAACTAAGACATCTGATTATCCTGTTCTTTTTTTCATTTCTCAAAGCAAAGCAAATTGAAAAAAAGGTAGTGGGAGAGGGAGGACTTTTAAAAATATCCTAATGAGCCCAGGAAGAATTGGTCTGGTTCACAGATTTATTAATAATAATGAGGCCCTAGTTTTAACAGCTGGAGCTGGATATCCTTCTAAATATAGATGTGGCTAATTGATTGGCATGAGTTAATCAGAGCCATGTTTCCTCAGCTGGGATTTAAAACAATACAAATTATCTTTGCAAACCTGGGAAGTTTTTTATTTTTTTAAATGTCTTCAGTATTAGCAAAAGTAATTTCTGTATTCCTTTAAGCTGTGGAAACAATCCATTATCAAAGTGTGGTGCTGACCTTCTCTGTAGAGGATATTTTTCACAATCACATGCAGTACTTTTTTTTGCCTTTTTGCTTAAACAGGACCATTTACAGTTAGTGGCCGTGGGGAGGAAGTGAGCTTTTAAATTTAAAGGGCCAGGCTGTCAGATGCAGGCATCCATGTTTTCAGAGGAAGCCTTGTAACTGTACTTATCTTCATACAGTAAACAGATGGCTTGGTTAAGAACTGAATGAAAACTTTGACCGGTTCTTTAAACAGGCTCCCTAGCACAGCTGGTTCTTGTTCTTTCTGTGTTTTTCTCACTTTCAGTACCACTTTATAAGGGAATATATAGATTAGATCAAGGGATAATGTTTTCTGCCATTTCCCATAAACTGGAAGGTGGGGGCAGGAGAAAGTTAAATTCTGCCCTGGAATCCTTCACCAGTTTTACATATTTGAACAGATGAAAAATTGTTTTTTTTTACATCAGAAAGAACAAAATGGGATTGAATGTTGTTTGTGAAAATTTTTCCCTGTGTTTGCTGTGGGGAAGCAATGAAAACGTCCAGGCAGAGGAATAGTGACCTCCCATGATATGAATTTTATTTTCCTACTTGAAAAAGGTGACATTTGCCCTATATGAAGGTTTACAACATACTTAAATGCTGACAGGTATGAATTTAGATCACTAGACTGCTTCATAACTGTTCTACTATGTGTTTGGTTTATAACAAACCTGTTTTTAAAATGTTTTGGATCTTCCCAGAAGTACAAAGTCTGCTTAGTCAGGTATTGCCATTCCTATGATGAGTGTCAAACTTAAACCTCTCTACAGAGTCACAAAGGAGGCCACTGCCTGGGCAAGGCTGATGAGGCGAGTAGGAAAATATCCATCCCCAGTCTTTCTCATGAGAGCTCCTCTCAGACACAGTGTTTATCATCATGGCGAAAGGAGTTCAGACTCTGCACGTGCATTTAATAAGCTTAGCATATCTAGTAACTGTTTAGCAGAACAGCAAGGCAGTGAAAGCCAAAATCCATTGAAGAAAATAGTCTTTAACAGCAGCACGCTGTGAAGCACACAGCCATGCTGTAGTCCAAGTGCCACTTACAGGCTGTGCACTTCAGTCATTCATGCTGGGGGACCAGTATTTTCTGTCAGCCACTGGGGCTAATGGCTAAGGAGCGGATCAGGACGGAGATGGAGGAAGTCAAGACAAGGTGTGTTACAACGGGCATGAGCAGGCACCACAGCCTGCTATCAGAAACAGCCATTTGGTAAATAAATTACATAGCTGCTGTACAGTAACTTAGAACCGCAGATGCTTCAGGACAGGTTTGCATCTAACATACTAGAAATGTTTACAGCACCTGTATCTCAATTTTGGGGCTGCCAGGATTACTGTCAAACTCCTGGGAGAATCCTGTAAGACCATTTAGGTGCAAGGAGATCTGGGCCCAGCCCTGCCTGAAATTGGTCTGGCTCCTTCCATTGACTGATCTCAATCTGTCCCGTAAAGAGAACAGGCGTTTATTTGAACTGCCTCGGTACAGGGTTGGAGTCTTCATAACAGCAAACTCAAGATCACTTCTCTGGGGAAGACACTTCACATTGCACGGCTACATGGTATAATTCATTGGTGCATATGCTCCTCCCACAATAGCAGGCAGTACAGACAGCAGGAAATTTTTATCATGGCTGTTTTTACTCCTCCTCACAGAGCCCCATTCCTGCCATTTCCAGAGCTCTTCTGCCACTGTTTAACATTTCGTTGGCAAGAACAGCAGAGAGTGTGTGTGCTGCTGTCCCGCTTTCCGTCTCCTTGCTAAAACGGCTTTTTAAAATAAACAACTGTCTAAACGATTTGCTTTGGCAAGAGGATGAATTCAGTGGAAAGTTTGGCAGAGGAAGCAGAGCTGGCACTGAGCTTGTGGACCTGTTATATCATGGAGCTTGGGGGCCCTTATGGTGTGGAAATGATTTTTTTAATGAAAAAAAGAGATACCATCCTGTATTACAGTGGAAAACCTGCTGAAACACAGTTTTCCATCTTGCTTTTGCCCATGTCATCTGTCCCCAAATGACTTCTAGAACAGGCAAGCTTCAGCCCTTGTTCCGTGATACCACAGCACGTCACAAAATTCTGGCCCGTGTTTTGCGTGCATGAGGACTTAGCTACAGATTTCACAGTTGTGCACGTGAGCAGGTACTGTTTGGCAGGGAATCTGCCCATGGAGCAGTCGAGTGATTTGTACAGGGTGACACGAATCCTGCAGCGGAGAGCAGAAGAGAGGGCTGGGGTCCAGAGCACCCCGCTCTGCGCCGTGCTGCCTCTTACGCCCCGAGCGAGGCAGGCAGGAGCCTGAGCTTCGTGCCGGGGCTGGGGAGGCTGTCTCCAGCAGCTCGCTGCCCCTCGTCCCGGCACCGGCACTTTGAAAAAACACACATGACTGCAGAACCATGGCTACGGGGAAATAGAAGTAATAAAAACAGAGGGGTCTGTTGCAGTTTAAGCAGTGAGAAGACAGCGTGGCTCGCTTTACAATAGTGCGTTGAATTAATGTAGTGCCCTACAGATGTGAACAACTGATTTTTTGCCGTTTCCTATATCAGATTAGTGGGGCAATATTTTCTGTTCTGTAACAAATGGAGAAAGGAAGGCTCACAGAGGGAGCGTGAGTTTCCCAAGCCACATCATGGGCAGAGTTGGCAGCAGTGGCTGGATCTCCTGACTTGACTTAGTCTGCTCAGTCAGCTTTTTTCCAGAGGGGGTAGAGAAAGGAGGAAAATGTTTACTTCAGTGAACTTCAGATTTCTCTTTTGTAGTTGTTTTGGTATATCTAGCTCACAGATTTTTGCTTTTCATCTTTCACTGCTTTACAGTACGTGATTGTGACCCACTAAGCCATGTTACAGGGTACCACAGACGAGCTGTTCTCAGGATTTGTCCTCCTCGCTGCTGCTTATGCCACAACACCTTATACTCATGAGTGTCTCTGGAAGGCTTCCAGGCTGCTGGGTCTTTCCAGCACAGCAACACTGTTCCTTCTCTGAGTGGCAGTGGGGACGCACTGCCAAAATTCCCTCTGCCAGTGTGACAAGAACTAGCTGGTGCTGGTAGTCGGGTGACAGGCCATGTGCAGGACATTTGCAGACAACACCACCCTCTAATGGAGACTTCCATGCATGTAGCATCCAAAAGCCCCAGGCAAGGACCCTCTGCTTTTCAACCCCCAGCCTCCCTGAAAGTCTAGGAAACCCTACGGGCATTCATGGGCTCCAACTGGCTGGGTTCCTGCGTACCCCTGCGTACCCCCTCGCTCACCTTCCCTGTGCACCTGAGGAACACAGGGGATGCAGGCATCACTAGGTACAACAGCCATCTCCCGCGGGCTGCCCCTGGACTTCAGGCTTCACAGGAGATGAGCAAGCCTTCCTTCTAGCTGGTAGCTCTAGTCACTGCTCTTAATTTGTGCATTATTTTCAATTTTCACAGCAGTTAACCACAATTTAAGTGGGAAGAGATTCCAGGTAGCACATCTCCTGTGAGCAATGAGCTTTAGGCATTCTGTGTGTTCAAGCAGCAGTGGCAATGCGTGTGCTGAAGTCTTTCTGTAGCTTCTCTGTGTAACTGGCATGCTGGAGAAGGCAAGGCAAGAAATATAGCACCTGGAAATGCATTTCTCGCTCTGCGGTGCTGACAGTCCATTTTCTTCTGCTGAAGAGCTGGTGCTGGTCAGTGTGGATTACTGTGACTCTGCTGCACTTTCCTAATGTTCAAGCAGACTATGCATACATTATATACAGAGAGGTGTGGGGAGAGGGAGTAGGTGTACATACGTGTGTGTGTATGTGTCTTCAGAGGTTTCGGAGAAAAGCAGTTAAAACAGAGAAGTAATCATTTGCTGTTTCCATACTCTGAAGTCGCCCCATGACTTTGTGCTGTAGTGCTTCCTTCAACTCCTGCCATGTTTGGTAGCTCAAAGCAACTTGCATTTCTTCCAACAATTTTTTTTTTTTTTTGTTTCAGATACTTTGGGCTTCTTTGTTTGTTTCTGGCTGAGAACACAGCCTTTTTAAAGAAAAAAGAAGCTATTGCTTCAAAGTGCTTTTGTGGGCCTGGCAGGGAAAGCAGAGGAGGGGAGATGCTGAACCTCTCAGGCTGTGCCAGGAGGAAGTTGCTTTCCTTGGAGATTTGTTCCCCCTGCAGTTGACTGGGAGACATTGTTTATGCTTTACCTGGTACAGGGCCAGAGGGGTTTATAAGACCTGCTTCAAAACTCATTTTGTCCTTGGGCTCGGAGCCTGAACTGTTCTTACTGTCTTTTCCATTCTGCAAGAGCACCCATCTAAGGGAAGGGAAGCTGGGCTGTGTTAGCATGAGCTGAATACACACTGCAGAGTGTTTGAAGGCAGTCCATTGCCTGGGAGAGTTGGAGTTTAGTTTGGTCAAGTTGAGGTTTGTAAGGATGCTCTGCTGGTCAGTGGTGGTGTGCTAAAGTGCAAGCAGGGAATGCCAGGGATCTGTGCGTCAGGGCGCTAGCGCTGCCAGGAGCGCGTTGCCGGGGCTGCCTGGTACGGTGCAGAGGTTTGTGAGAGGAGGTGGCTGGACAATGATACGGCTTCTGGCTGTGTACGCTTACATCAGACTTAGAGGACACGTGTGTACATGCTGTTGACAGGCTATATGTGCGTACATTTGAGTGTGTTCTGGTGAGCACAGAGGCATGTTTGTGAGTGTGAGAGAGCAAAAAGAGTACAACTACTGCAGGACTGATGTCCAAGAGCCAGGGGTTGCTGTGAATTTACCGTCTCCCGATCAGAACTTCCCTGTGACTGAAGTCCTGCCAGTTGGCTGCCTCCACATGTGTCCTGCAGCCTCAACATTTGCCTTCTAAAATAAAAGCCACTTGTGATGTATTCACTCTCTTTTAAGTCTGCCTGGGAGCTCTGGCTGCTTTCCTTGCCCCTTGCTCATGCCATGTCTGCCCATAATCACCTCTCTCCCAGGCAACACCCTGACCTGGAGGATTCCAGAGTGATGGATGACACAGCAAAAGGCTCCTGAGAGGACAGACTGTAACATTATTGCAAAAAACCTCTCTGATTCCAGCCATTTAAAAAGTGGATTTGAGGGGAAGGTGGAAGGGGAAAGGATGGGCTAAAACTATTTGTTCTCGCAGCTCACTCACTGCCTTCTGTGCCCCTGCTGTCCCATAGCTGCAGCGAAGAAGTGATCAGATGGTTGTCCTCTGAAATTACTCCACCACCCTCAGGCACTGAAGGCAGGGGTTTTTTTTTGTAGAAGTGGAGAGCTAGTGCTCTCCAGAACCTCTGCCCCATGTTGCCCAGAGGATATCCAGGAGAGCAGATTCTTCAGGGACAGAGGCACCTGCCTTAAGGAGAGGCGCTTCTGTTCCTGGGGAGTAGCTTCTGCTCTTGCCACATGAATGCTCAGAGGGTATTGAATTTCACTCATAAGCTTTCCTCACTTTCTTCACCAAACTGCCTGCCTAATTATTGCTCTTGTGTTTTCTGCCCCCTTGACAGTATGCCAAGGCACTGAAGCATTTTGGAGAGAGCGAGGGCAAGATGCAGCCAGATGAATTTTTTGGCATCTTCGACACTTTCTTACAGTCATTTGCAGAGGCCAAGCAAGATCTGGAGAATATGAGGAAGAAAAAGGAAGAAGAGGAGCGCAGGGCACGCATGGAGGCCATGGTGAGGAGCTGGGCACGGGAAAGGTGTTTCCTTCCATTGCCTTTTCATTTCTAGAGAGAAAGGTTTAGAGAGCCAATTTCAATATTCATGTCCTGTCACCATTTTATGTCCTTCTCCCTGCCACCTCTCTTTGGCATCATTCTCTTCACAAATGATGATATTTTTCCTGCTGGTTGTCCTGTCAGCTCTCAAGGGCATACTGTTTGGCTCCTAAATTGCACTCTTTCAGATTCAGATACCAAATCTAGCCCTGCCTGCTCTGCCCTGGCACTTTGCAGCATGGTGCTGCCCCTGCCCAGTGCCAGACTATTCTGCTTTTGGGACGCAGGCTCTGTGCAAAAGCTCTGGGAACCAGATCTTCCTTGGTCCTCCCAGCTGGTCAGCTTCCACTCAGACTCCATCACCACCTGCAGTGTACCTGTTGCCTGACAGCGTACCGTGACACAGCGAGTGGCCTGGCACCTGCTGCAGCCCCCACTGGCAGTACTTCTCTCTGGCCAGCATTAATGCCTTGATTACTGGGGCTGTGTCTGGCCTTGACGTTGATGAGACAGCTTTTGTATCATTGATTTTGCTGCTGGAAGACAGATGTGTGTGTTCCCAGGGGTTTGTGTGAACTAGTCTCCCCGTCTAGCCTCAGCCTCTCCTGAGGCTTGAGAATGGCTCAGCAGCCTGCTGTCTTCTTCCCCCCTGCCACTGCCATGGCCCCAGGCCTCGCTGTGGGGAGTTGATGCTTTAAATGTTTGCTGTGCCAAAAGCAGCGGTTGGTGCCTTTCAGAAAAGGAGAGAGGTAAAATGCTCGGGTGCCAGCAGCCTTACTGTTGGACACAGGGATAAAATGCTGGGATTTAGGCTCAAGTTTCCTCTCAGCCAGCCTGGGAAGTGCAGGAGCCCGTTGTTAAAGCTCTAGGAAGGTTTTGTAGGCCTATTGCACCATGAGAGAAGTTGCAGTTTGCTTATGGAAAGAGTCGTGCTGCAACGTGGGCCAGTGTGCAGAGCAAGTGATCTTCTTCCTGACAGCTGCATCCATCCCTTGCCATTTCCACTCGTCTTGGAGCTGAGCAGGGTCGGGGATAACTGAGCTCCCTGGAGCTACCCTAGGGAGACTGAGGGCATAACGTTGACAGGTGGACCTATCCAATGATCTGTAAAATCAGCAGTTCTGTCTCACCGCTCTTTGTGTTTATAACCAGTTTCTCTTTCCAGAGTCGAGGCAACATGCCTTCCTCTTCCCACCACTGCAACACGCTGCCTCCATCCAAACATGAGCTGTTTGGTGGAAACAGTTTCTGTTGATGTCTTGATATCTCACACAGTTGTCATTCTCCAGTGTGTTTAGCTTGTGGCTTTCTGGGGTTTTTGCTTTCTTCTTTTCCTCCTTCTGCAGGATTGCAGCCTTTCTGCCTGTCAATTTAGCTAGCTATGCCCCAAGTGCAAAGCTGTTTGTGACTATAATAATGACTGTGGTTTGTATAGACACATCCAAACTAACTTTAAGCTCACTAGGTTAGGTACTGCTAGTATGGTAAGTGCTGCCACACCAAGGTCGCTGCAAGCCTGGTCCCATAAGCTGGGTAATTACCTGTGCCAGCATCACCTGTAGGCTGTCATTTGGCACAGCTACTTTGCTGGCACGATCCTATTGTCAAATCAGTGCAAAACGGCAGCAGCGTAGACAGATGTCAGGTGTCCTCTTTGCTCCAGGGTGGTAGTACTTTGTGAGGCAAACGT
>Ga0181612_129473_pt1 | contig 12413 bp, 8 predicted proteins | sample HoacroProtozoa21_FD_119630 | JGI IMG/M metagenome (GOLD analysis project Ga0181612, IMG submission 119630) | Hoatzin crop microbial communities from Cojedes, Venezuel. Combined Assembly of Gp0051906, Gp0051904, Gp0051908 | reverse complement strand
GCTACCTCAACCTCTCCTCGTAGGGGAGATGTTCCAGTCCCCTCACCATCCTTGTAGCCCTGTGCTGGACTCTCTCCAGTAGCTCCTCATCTTTCTTGAACTGGGGAGCCCAGAACTGGACACAGTACTCCAGATGGGGCCTCACCAGGGCAGAGTAATCTGCATGTGGGCTACCGTGTGCGAGGGATGGTAACGAGGACGCGGTTATCTTGGGTTTGGTGGCTGACGCAGCCCGGGTCAGTGATCGGAAGCTGCCAGCCCTGGCAGGGCACTCGCCGGTTCGGGAGCGAAGGCGTCGGGGTCGTTGCTCCTGTGTCCTCTGGGCTGCGGCCGGGCAGGAGGCCACGTACCAGCACTCTGAGTCTGCGATGCCGCGGGGTGTCGGAGCGGAAAGCCGATGCCTCGGCTCATTCAGAAGTGTGCGGGGCAGGAGGCGGCTGCCTGGGTGGGAGCGTGGGGACCCTGAGCAGCGGCTGGGTCTTCTACAACCCTTTGCAGCAAAGGCTGATCTTTGGCTGCTCCTCACAAAGCTAGTGCTTGAGGACTCCAGACCAGAATTGTTTCTTGCTTCTGGCTTTCAAACAGCCTCCAGAAAATCTTGCTCGGACAGATTTGAAGAGCTACAACATCCAGAAACCTGCATCTTTGTGGACCTGAAGGGGTTTTTTTTTCAACAAAAAATCCCAACCCTGAGCATGGAGTCTCTTGGATAGCGAGGACTCTGCACAGCTTTCACAGCCCTGACTTTGTTGTGTTTGGGCAGCTGAGGTTGGTGAGTGCTGTGACATTGTGAGCAGGGACATTAAAACTCTCCTCTGCAGGAAAGCAGGTGAGCTTGGGTCAGTTGGAGAGACTCGCTCGATGCGGTGAGGAAAAGCGATTTGCTGCTCATCCTTTTCTGTTCTTTGAACAACTCAGTCTCCTGTTGGAGACCAGATACCAGGGTTTCTGCTCGGGGTTTTCCACCAGTTTCTATAGACTTGTCATGGGTGGGGGAGCAGAGGTCCGGCCAGTCCGGTAATGAAGCGAGAGGTGGTTTGCTGCTAGCTGGGAAGGCGCATCTGGTCGTTGCAGCGTGAGTAGGAGGGCTTGGGAAGGATAATGGTGGAGGAACAGCGGGAAGTTTCGTAATTCATCATCGCAGCAGCGCTTCTTGTAATGGGCAGGGAAGCCAGCTCTGATTTGTTTGGGTTGCTGGCACTTAAATAACGATCGCTGAGCTTCGGGACACTAATTCGAGCGTGTTAGCCGACTTAACCCGCAGAGCAGTGACCTGAGAAGGCATTTCTCTTTAACGGCGCGATAACTAATTTGGAGGGCGGGGGTGTGTAATCACAAGGGTGCGTTGAGCGCTTCGGCGTATCTCGGCGCTTTAGGGGCGAGGCCGCGTTATCTCCATCTCCAGAGAATGATACGTGTGCGTGACCTAACTCTGGATGTGTGTTTCGTGGGGCCCGAATTCCATTATGTGCTGCAAAAGGTTATGGAAGGATTTCAGGTGTTTACGGTGGAGCCGTGGCAAGCTGCGGTTCAGCTTTTGCTGTGTCCTGTGTGGGTTGCTCGCCAGGAGTCTGGTTCGGGGCTCGGGGGATCGCTCTGGGGCTTTTTTCGGATGATTTGGGTTGGAGTCAGAGTTATCACCCCACAGGGAACCCTGACGGGCTGCGGGAATTTCTTAGGAGGTAAAAAATAATGTGCTGCCATCAGCTACTAGACATTTGGAACGAACAACAAAACTATTTTATGTACATATTTATGTATGATTATGTTTTATATACATCAGAAGACAACTCCATGGGAGTAACTTCACTTGTGAATGTAATTTGTTTCAAGATCAATACCATAGCTTAAATAACCTCTTCCTAAAGGTAGAAACACTCCAGAATAATTTTCTCTATGTGGGTGGCTTACCTATTTTAATGCTACTTTTTTTTTGTTTTAAAGAAGGAAATAGACATTTTATATTTATCACATCAGATGAAATTGAAATCTAAATATTTACATCTTTTTCGCTGGATCTGAGGTTGAGCACCAGTTGTAGGCGTTGCCAAGCTGTTTAGTTGTCTCCTCCGCTGAGTAGGTTGGTTTCTTCGGGGTGGTGGAGAGCTGGAGCCTCGTGTTTCTGGCCGGTATCTCCCAGCCTGTCTCTGCAGCTGGAAGCGCTTCGCTCCGTGGGCTGGGTGACCTGGCCTGACGTTCAGAGGGTGTTCTAGCCTAAACATGCCGAAAGCTAAACATGTGTTATCTCCAGCAGAATGTGGAGTTAACTGCAAGCTGTGAAACCGGAGGGGGAGTTCAGGATACGAGAATGTAAATAACGCAGAGAGATTTTGTGAACAAGAACAGAAGGGGGAGGAAGGCCTCTCGCTTGCTTTTTCTCTGCCATCGTCGTCTCCTCGGTAGCACCCTCCGTGGCTGACTTTTCAGTGCTCTTCACAAGCAGAGGTGGAGGATCGCTTCTGTTTTAAACAAGGGTAAACCAGTAGCAGATGTCTGAAATGTTGCAGGTCACAACTCGGTAGAAGAGACAGTAAAAATGCCGGAGTTTTCTGCCCCTGGTTTTGCTCTATTTTCCAGCCCAACACTCAGTTTTCCTGGGCTGTGCCAGCGAGGTGGCTCGTCATGTGAGGGACTTTGTTCCCAGGTGGGCTGTCACATTCTGGGCAGGGCTGACCTGGTGGTTTTAGGCTCCTGGTCCACCAGGGTGAACTGATGGAGGGGGAGAAGAGCGATAGCTTGTTTTGTTTGCCCTCGCTCCCTCGTTTTTAAGCGTAGTTTATGCAGGCTCTCAGGACCCGTTATTTCTCTAACCTGTATCTGGACTGTAAAATACTGTTCCGAGTTTTAGCTTCAACAGATGGCAAACGTCTTCCAGGAAATATCCTCAAAGATGTGTTTGGTGTGGACACCATGTGTCCTTTGTCTGTTTTGGAACTATGAAATAATTTTTAATGTTGTCTTCTGCTTACATTTGATGCCTATAAATAGGCTTTTCAAAAAAGCACGTTCCTCCAACACACCGCCTGCATGAGAGGGAAGAGCGTATTTGGGCAAGCCTGCTTGAAGGATGAACCTTTTTAGTACAGCTTCTGTGCGGTGTTGCTTTGGCTTTAATCCATCATTTTGTTTAGAAAAGCGAGGGAGGGTTTGACTTGCCTTGCTGCGGGCGTGCGCTTCGGTATCTCCGCCTGACGCTCTGCGGAGAGAAAAAGTGGAACTGGAAATGCAGCATCCCCGTGTCAGGGTGCGCGAGGGAAAGACACGGGACAGTGAGGCTTTTCAGAGTTAGATTTCTAACAGCTATTTGTGCAAAGCTGCAAGGAGAACTGCTCCCTACATTTCGCAGGTGCTTTTCCTTCTGTGCCTGGCCTTCAGCGGCCCTCGGCAGGTCAAGAGCCAGATCTCTGCCATCACGTCTGCAAAAACACCGGGGCTGTCCAGGCGGAGAGGATGGCGGGGAAAGAGCCTTCGTCTGTCCTCCTCCTGTCCTCCTTCATATGGTTGCCCCAGCAGAAGAAGGAGCTGGACGTAAAGGGGAGATTTCATGGTGTAATGGAGCATCTGTATGCCCAAAGCTAGAGACGTTAGAGCACTTTTTCCCCCCCCTGCTCTGTCTTTGGTTGTCTGTATGTCATTTTGCTGGCAGAACTTGGGTTTTGTTCCTTGTTATCAAAGTAAATCTGAAAGAAAAGAGGTAGTGGTTTATCTTAAACGTTGTTACCAAATCATCAGCTAAACTGTGTTGAGTGAGTATTTTTATTCCTGGTTTAAAGGCCGAGTATAATTTGAATTTTAGACCTCCCATTCTTCCAAATTCAGGTTTATGGCACCAGCAGCTACGAGAGTCAGCTTTTGATTATGGACAGGTTTGGAGCCACTGAAAAACCCCTGGAAATCAGTTTGAGAACCACCTTTTAACATTCTTGTCAAGTAGTCTGCAGAGGTCTTTTGCAGCTGACTTGTTGATCTTGCAGATGTCAGTCTTTCCTGCATGTTTTATTTAGCTTGCTCATAAACTTCCCAGAAGAATGCGCGCAGGGAAGCTTTTCAAAGCTGCCTTAAAATTTATTTTGGCATGGAAACCTGGGATCAGCGAGGCAAGAGTTAACTAAAACTGCTTGTGCCATGCTGGGGGGGTACAACACGTTGGTGCTCAGCGCTTTTCACTGCTGTTGGGGTTTTCTTTGAGGTTCAATCCCCGTTTCTGGCTTTCCGTAGCGCAGGTGGGTGTCTCTGGGCTGGCTGCGTGCCGGGGGTTGCAGCCCAGCGAGCATCCCCGGCACCGCGGGCGGCAGCGGGGTGAGCTGGGTGAGTCGCGGGGTGCACCGGCTCGGCCGGGGAAGGGGAGTGAGGCGAAGCCGTGCTGGTTTGAGCTTTGTCCTCGCAGCCTGCCTGGCAGCGGCCGGCCTCAGCCGCCTGGCTTGGGCAGCGTGAGCAGTTGCTAAAGGCAGTACGAAGACAGGCACGCACTGCAGAGCCCAGGGGCTTAGCGTGGCGGTTGTCATGAGGTATTCCATCTGGAGGCGGAAAAAACAGCCCTTACAGGGTTTCTCTCTCTCGAGGCTGGCAACGAGTGCGGGGCGAGTGACATATTTCCATTTGACTCATCTGTTGTCAAAATGGTGACGCCCTTGAGTCACATTAAAAATGAGACCTTGTAGCTGAAGTGGCACATCGTTCTGGTAAGCACAGAGTAGGTGTTTGTGGTGGTTTTTTTTTTGGTTTTGTCCTTGTTAAGAAAATCATGCTTTTCCCCTCCCTGAGATGGGATGAAACCAATTAATGCTATCGCTGATGTTCTATGTTAAAAATAACAGGGGAACCTGGTTCAGGTGGAATGCTGGATGTTAGCTGTAAAGACATTCAAATAACCTGCTTTACAACTATTTAAAGCCCTAAAAATAAAATAAGAATAATAAAAAACTAGTGCCCAGTAGCCAGATGGTTGGAAAAGAACACCCCACGATCAATGAGGCAATATGTAAATATTTTCGATCATTACCATGCTACTGCTGTGTTGACATTGAAATTCAAAGTGCTCTTCCCTGGGACTCCTCATTGATCAGCAGATGAGCTCTGATAAAGCGGCGGCTAAAAGCACAGTACTGAGCATTATTATGGATTGTGGGTTTCCTTGACAAGGACGGGCTTCCATCAAGGTCTATGAATGGATTTCAAACCCTCTTTAAGCGTGTTACTGAGACACTGTTTCTTCCCTGGCTGTCAAGCACAGATTAAATGGTGTATTATTTCTTGAGCTGCTTTATTTAAGGTGAAATACTGCATAGCTGACTAATTTTTATGTGCTAATTGCTGCATTTATATGAGAAGGGGCAAGGTGGAAGCTGGTGTAGAATTCTCTGCTTGAAACATACCCAGCTAGAAATGACTGGAAAGCAATATAAATCAAATGGTTGAATTAAAATAAATTTTTGAAAAAAAAGGGCTTCCTAAAAGCAAGCTGTAGAGACCCTGTCTGGTTGATTCTCTTAGAAATCTTTGCAGGGGTGGGAGCATTCTCATGCATAAAACATGAAGCGCCTTTAGCACACACAGGTGCTGAACCCACCAAGAGGCTTTTTCTTTTCTGCTTTCCCCTCCTCCTCCACTTTTGTGCTCCTGGAAGGAAAAAAAAAAAATCTCGTGGGTTATACTTTTCTCGGAGGGGAGTTTGAAACTTGGCTCTAAATAGATGCTTATCAAAGCTGCTTTTTTAAGATCTGAATCTGTAACTGCGCACCTCGAAGCCGTCCCACGCCGGCGTGGAGCTGATGCTGCGGTGTGCGGCTCCTGGGGTCCCTCGGGGAGGCGGGAGGTCGTCCTCTGCCCGGGACGGCGAGGAGTCCCGGGGGACGTGGGGAACCCGTTGCCACTGTCCATGGGGGGTGTGAAATGGGAACTCTTCCCACTTATAGACTGATGTGAGGTTCGTAAAAATCTCGTAAGGGTGTATAGAGAGTGTAGGGGTTGTTTAATGTATTTTTCCTGCAGCCTAATCAGAGCAATGGGCTGCAGCACTGCACGCCCCGGTCTCCCATTGCGTGTAAGGGGATAATGACTTTTAAGAAAGGAGGGAGAGGGCTTTGCAGGTGAAAAGTGCGTTATAGCTACAGCAAGGTCCAGAGCCCGGGCAGCTTTCTGGAAACGTTTTGCTGTTTGCTTTCTCTCCCTTCCCTTTGGGTCTGGCTGCTTACAGAGAGGCCAGGACTCCGTGCTCCTTGGGGAACGTAACCCCAGCGGCGCGCTGGAGGGTCCAGATGCTGCAAGCATCAGTTGGGGGAACGTGGTCTGGATGCCTTCCGAGCTGCTCGTGTTTTTCTAGTTAACTGCTGCATTTATCTTGCTTCTTGATTAATTTCCTGGCACGTCCTGGAGCTGTTCCTCTGATTACAGAGTTCTTCAGGATTTTGAATTTATTTCTCTCCGGTTTGTTGCTTTTTAGCTGCTCGCTTATATTCCGTTGTTTCTTTAGGGTGACTAACTGACACGAGAACAGAAACCACCTTCTCTGAGGATAAAGGACTCTCGTGACTATCCGTGGTCTGAAGCTGATGCTTCCAAACCACGGGCATGCAGTGTTTGACCACAGCTGACACTTGTTAGGGCTCAGTATTTATTGATGCAGATTGTGTAAAAGCAGTCAGCTGAGCTGAACCAGCTGTGGTGTTGGCTGGGAGCAGTTTTGCTAGTTCATTTTTCCCTGCGAGATAGCGCTGTCAGTGTCTCTGGCTTTGCAGAAACAGCGTGCCGACCTCGCCTTCTGTTGCCCTTGCCCTTGCTCACCAGGACCTTGGTCTCGGGCGTGAGGCCAGGGTGCTCTGGTCTGTGGTCGTCACCGGGTGTGTTTGCTCAGGTAGCAGCGAGGTGGGAACTCTCCTTATGTATCAACTTACATTGCCTTTCCCACCAATATAAAGTGGTTTAGCGGTGACAGCGATGGTACCCCTGCGGAAGAAGGACTGAAAAGTGGAGCGCGACACAGCAGTTAAGCAGAGGAGCCTTCGGAAGCCAGCAGAAAGCATCTTGTAATTAGTCGCCCTCTATGGAAAGGTAAATGCCAGTTCCGTTAGCGTAATGTAGCGTTTTCAACGCTTGTGCTAAACGTGAGCCGCTTGCCACCAGCTGGGTGGCACCTCATCCTCCTCGCAAAACGTCTTTGCGTGGGGATCTGCCTGCTAAAGCTGGGCTCTGCTTCCATGCGTGTGCCTCGCGTGCTTCCCCAGCGCGCTGCTCCAGAGCCAGGCGTCGCCTTGGCCTGGGTTCGGTGCTGAGCCGCGCCGATCCCCGCAGCCTTCCTCGGAGAGATGCTTCCCCCAAAGCCTGTCGAGGGAGGAGGTTTGTGACGTTCATCTTTGCCAGTCGCCTGTAATAAAAATGTTCTGGTAGCCTTGTGGGAGCTCTGGTATTAACTTGCGTTTCTCGGTGGTTTTGTTAGGTTGCTTTTTCCTGGTGGTTGGCTTTGGACCTCGCGTGTCCCTTGTTTCCTAACGCTGAGGTCTCCTGCGCTTCGGTAGTAGAATTTTAAAACAGAAGCAGTTTGAACTCTGTGTTTGATTACCACTTGCCACAAAACGTCTCTGAAATGCAGGCAGGGTTCATTATTATCAATCTGAATGAGGCATAAAAGTGACAATTTTTAAGTTTACATTCTGCATTGATAATCTGTTCTCACACGGAAAAATCAGTAAATTAAGAATAGCATCAGCGAGGCCTCTGCGAACTGCAGTGACTTCAAAAAGTGATGACTTGGGAGTACAGTCAAGGTGAATTGTGTATGATTATTCCAGAAAACAAGTTTTATAAATATGTCATAATGTCCAAGACTACATTAATTATCTGTGACTTTTAGTGTTTACTGTAAGGAAAATGCTGGTGTCTACTTTTTCCCAGAGGCAATACTTTCAGTTTCTGTTGCTCAGAAAGGTTTTTGCTTTTAATCACTTTTGATTTCAGTACTGTTAGCAAGTGTGCAGAGAGCTCTGTTGCTCAGTTTGGAATAATCGTTGCAGACTTGCTGGCACTGAAAATAAGAAGTTTTGTCATCCTTCCCCAATCTACAAAAAAAAAAAGGGAGGGCGGGGAGGGAAACCCCATCCTGAAACAGAAAAAGAATAAAGCAGATAGGAAGGCTGATTTTCTTAACCTGAGGAGGTTTTGGGTCTGCTCGCCAGGTTTGTGTAGCTGCCCACTGAGGCTTTCGAGGCGCCGCTGTGGTTGGTTAGCTGAGCACCGAAACTCCTCCGGCAGCCGTGGGTCCGGGCCCCCGCGAGTTCTGAGAACTGGGCGCTGCTCTGTGAAACCCGTGAAACGGAGCGGGGCTCTGGGCCGACGCCGCTCTTTAATAAATGACTTCCTGAAGTGTGGCTTCTGGTGGATGCTCCTTTTGAGAGGAGGCTGTCGAGCATTTCCAGCGTCTGTAGAAAATTGTCCGGCTAGTGAAAACAAATGTAGAATGGATTTTGACAAATCCCCATGTACTTGAGGAGGAGGAATTATTTGTATAGCATTTAAAAAGTGGTGAGACTCAATCAGACTAGGTGTATATTGGGTGAAAAACCTCTGTAGATATAACTACTCCTTTTAAAAAAGAAAGGTAATGTGAGGATTCTTGTTTAGCCATTCTGCCATACTGATCTGCAAGTAAAAGGACTAATGAGACACTTCCTTTCCTGGAGAGCTGTTTAAAAATTCAAATGCAAAACAAGATTTAAATGCTATCTTTAAATATATTTCCATCATACAGATTTGAATAGGTGATTTAGAGAGAAAATTCTTTGGGCTTTAAATCATCGCACTGTGTAGAACTGTAGGGGAAGAAACACTTTAAATTTCACTTTATGAAAAAAGATTTTACTTAAAGGATTCCTTAAGAACTTAGTGAGTTAGTTCTACCCCAGAGTACACACACAGGTTCTTGGTACAGGTTTACATCTGTCAAATATTTTTCTTCAGTTGATTTCAAGGCGTTAATTTAAAAGTAGTAATGGTTTTTGCTGTTAGTTTTGGTGTAAGCCTCTGGAGTCCATTTTGTTTATGATTCTGGTCTTGACTGTATTAATATCGAGAAGAGGAGTGATAGTCAATAAAAGAAAACTGAGATTCAGCTTTGTAGCACACTGCAGTCAATTTGGGTGACACCAAGGAGCGGCACTGAGTGAGTACATAAGACAGCTGTATCTACGGACGTGTGTTTCGGATGCTGAGTGTAGCTCAGCCCGGGTAGCTGGTGGGGTTGGCTCTTCGTGCTTGGTCCTTTCAGCTCCCGAGTGTCTGGCGACGCTAAGCACATGCTGTCGTGCCGCGGCGTGGCAGGAGCGTTTGCTCTGTGCTGCGCACACGAGGACGCAGATGTGTGGTGGCTGCCTTGAGACCACAGTGGAAAGCTGTGCCTGAGCCAGACCTAGCATGTGGGGGTCCCTTGTCTTTCCATCTCGAATCAGACTCCTAAACCTTAGGTCTGCAGAATAGACCTGGAGTTCCCAGCTCAGAAAAATCCACCTCTAATAGCTGCATTGTGGAAGGTGTTGAGATGAATTAAGCAGCTTGATGCCCAACTCTTTCAACTTTGTGGGGTGTTTTTTTGTTTGGTTTTTTTTTTAAAGCCAGGCTGGGGAAGCAGAAGTGGCATTTGGGCTCTGTGCGACTGGCTCAGCTGTGAATCAGCAAATGACGTTAATAAGCATTTGTGGACTAAATATATTTTTAAGCTGTCTGGCTGCTTGCTCTTGGTTAGATCTCTGAGATTAATGGTCCTGAAACGTTGCTCACGTTTGCTCTTCCTCTGGGATGAATCTGACCTGTGCGAGCACTATTCTTATTTTAAATTGCTGTGCAAGAAGGTACAAGAGTAAAGAGCGGTTACTTATTGCTTAATTGATGATAACACATAGATCTGTCAGTTAACTGAAGCAGGGTGTCACAGCTAAAGGTATCAATGTTTTTTTCCAAGCGTTTCAAGTGCTTTGGTGCAGGGAGAAGAGTATGTTGGTAGGTTGGTTGGTGTTTTTCTTTGTAAGGCTTTGGCTGTGGCTGCTGGTCCTAAGGCTTGGATCCGGGTCCCAATCGAGGAGATGCTTTTTTTGTGTGTGTGTGTGGATATGGACCCAGATTTTGCATGTTCTGGTGCAAAACACAGCTTCTGCTCCAGGGAAAGACAACTGTGCCCTTCCTGACCTAAAGAGGAAAGGAATATTTCTGCTGCTGGGGGGCTCAACGTGTTAAACGTAGCTTTAATCTGCATGGGTGGTTTTCAGGAGCGTGTGGGAGCTGCTGAGGCCCTGTCCTCCCCGCACCCATAGCCACGCCGTCTTCTGAGCCGTGCTGGCTGCCCGTGGGTCACTTGGCAGGGGGATCGGCTGCGAACGCTCCAGCCCTCCCTTCTCCATCCATCCATCCGCCCTGTTAGATTTCGTGCTGCCGAGAGACGTTGCTGTCTTCTGGCTGTTGCTTGGTGGACAAACCAAGGGTAAGCCAAGGAATTAAAGAAGACCCTAAAGGAGCTTGAACGTACTTGGGGAGATCTAAGAAGAGAGGGGAGTGACGGCTGGGAGGGAGGAGGGCACATGTGTGTGCCCGAAAGTGCGAACCAGATGCTCGAAAAGCAGCATGAAAACCAGTTTCCAGTGATTGGAGGTAATGATGAGACTCTGCCTGAAGGGATCTCTTGGAAAGGCAGCGGGCTGCTTGACATGATGAAGCAAACCACATAAGCTGCTCGGCAAGTAATGGTTACAAGTTCCTTCTGGCCCTCAGCTCTCCCGACAAAAATCAGCCTTGGGGGAAAGCAGGTAGCTGATGGCTGGAACGTGAGGTGTAAAGGGGCTGCCTGGGGTTGATGTTTCCCGAGCTGCGTGGGAAAGGAGCCGGATCGGTTCACCACCGCCCCGCTGTCCTCCGTGGCAGCCATGCAAGATGCCCACTGCTTGCTGCTCAGGGGGTTTATAAAGGCAGCTCCAGCTCTGTGTCCACCCTCGAATGCGGGATCGTGCCAGGTCTCCGGGGAGCCGTCTGGAAGCATGCTGCGATGTGGTGTTTTTTGTCTATGATCATGTCCCCTTCGTGGAAGCCATCCGACCCCCCAGTTGAAAGGGAAGTGCTTTAGGGGGATGTTGTGGTACTGTACGGAGAGAGCACGGGAGAGTGGTCAGTGCAATGCACCCGTGTGTTTTGGTTTTTTTTTCTTTCTTTTTTTTTTTTTAAATTTCCATGAGTTAGAGATGACGATGACTCATGGCTTGGAACGCACTTTAAATCCCTGAGGTGCTCATTGCCGCCTACTATCACGTATTGAATTTCTGACATACCGGAGAGATGTCTGCAGAAACACTCTGATGTGCAATTATAAAATGTTGTAGCTTTATGTTGTTTGCATGGGAGCCATTAGCATGGTATAACTGTGAAAATAATGCAGCTTTATTCTTGCTCTTGATTTCCCATGGGCATGGCAGTTAAGCAACTGTGTTTTATCTTTCTCTAGGATGTTGACACATGTGGACCAACAGTGACATCCTTTTGCAGCAATGCTGGCTTTACTCCCTCCTGCATTCAGCAGCATCTAGAGAGATTGTTTGCGGAAGGTAGGTTCTGGCATTTCAGCTGGATGGCTGTTCTTGTTCTTCTGTGTTAGAAAAAAACATTTAGATGTTACTAGGGAGAATGGTAATGACTCTGACGGATACTAGCTCGCTGCTGGTGAGAGAGGGGATTAACCTTAGCTTGGGTTCCACTTGAACATATGCTCGGGGGAAACACGGTAAAATGGAGTCTGGAAGAATGGCTGCGTGAGTTGCCTTTGAGAAGGGCTTGGCAGTCACAGGACATGGTTGGCCTAAATTGCATAGACGTGTGTCTTGGTGATAAACCTCTTTTTAAAGAAAACTCATGCTGCCCACCTTTTTCTGCTTAATCAGCATCTTTGTTTATTTAGAATCTTTCAAAGAAATAAAGTAAAAGGGAGAATGGCTGCACAGGATGTGCTATTAACATTTTTTTTTTGTATATATTTAAATCTTGTGTGGGATTTCCCCCCCCCCCAAAATCTTAACCTCGTTGCATTTTATTTGTGTTGAAATAAACTGTGCAGCCTCTGGTACTGCCATAAAATTGCTGTTAATGTCTACCTGGTTTTGCCTTCTGAATTTTTCATTTGCTTTATGTTACCAAGAGGACTGACATGCAGAACTTCCCCAGTAAAGAGTGTAGATGGGGAAGCAAGTACCCTGTGTTTTTTAACCAGTAAATTTTTAAAGATTTTATACTTTTTATGAATATATGTACCTGCTGCTCCCTTATGCTGTAACCTTTGGGAGTGTTGCTTATGGGTTCATTGTGTATGTGTCCAGCTCTCACCAAACCTCTTTTGTGCGAGTTCTAGAAATGTGGATCATGGTGTTAAATCTGCCAACAAAATTAGT
>Ga0181612_154801_pt1 | contig 12414 bp, 8 predicted proteins | sample HoacroProtozoa21_FD_119630 | JGI IMG/M metagenome (GOLD analysis project Ga0181612, IMG submission 119630) | Hoatzin crop microbial communities from Cojedes, Venezuel. Combined Assembly of Gp0051906, Gp0051904, Gp0051908 | reverse complement strand
TAGGTTTCTTCCCTGCTTTGCCAACTGAAATTCAGTGCCAGTTTGGTGGGCAGGGGGGGGCCGGGGGGTTGTGTGGTTGCTGACTTCTGCTCTCAGGGCCCAGATGTGGAGGGGAGGTGGAATTCCCAGAAATAGGTAGCTTTCAGGTTTCCTAGGAGTCTGGGCCTGAAGCAATCAGACAGGGCCCTGAGGCAGAGGGGCAGAAAGGCTGGAGCCTTGCTTACCTCCTGCCGGGTGCTGGCACGCTCCTGCCCGCAGGGCTGGCCAGTGGGCGAGCAGGCAGGGGGGAGCTGCTGGTGCGAATCACAGGGAGCAGAGCTCTGCTGAGAGTCTCAGATCTGGGGCTGTGGTCCCCCGTCCTTCGGTGAATCTCTGCCACTCATAAACTGGGAGGAAGTTTTCTTTGAGAGGGCTTTCTGTCATTTTTTGGAGGGTCAGGGGAGCTATGAACTGTTTCCCCACAATGGAATCAAGGAAAGCTGTTTCCTATTGAAAAAACAGGTAAGCAGGTACAAGCTTTTAAATTTTAAAATATTCCAGTACAAGCTTTTAAATTTTAAAATATTCCAGAGGCAGATCAAGGGCAGGTTCCTTAGTGCCTTATAGCTGTGCAGAAAGAAGGATTTGGGGAGGGGCATTTGGCAAAAGTCTAAAATAATGCTCAAAGTTTTAACACCTGAGAAACAAGTATGTGGCAAGGGTGCTTCAGGAACCAGCTTTCGCTCTGTGCTGTGCTCTGTGCTGAGCAAAACCCGCAGCCGCAGAGCCAAAGTGAAGCCGTTCCTCAGCTACGGAATCCCCCCCTCTTTCTCTAGACCCTGAGCACCTGACCACTGGATGCAAGGACAGCATGGGTGCTGGGGATGTCTGGCTTTTGTCACCGTGGTGTGCTCTGAGCTGGCAGGTGGTGAAGGTCCTGTGGCTCTGTCCCAGCCAGCGTGTCTGGTGTTCCAGCTGGGTCTCTGAACGAGCCCTGCCTGTCTCTAAATTGCCCTGGGAGCGGGAGCCGCCTAACCCAGCACTGCCTCGGGCTGCGGAGGGGTGGGTGCGATGACCCTGCCTTCGGGACCACGCAGTATCTCTGCGCAGCGTAACCTTGCTCTGTCTGATGGCAGAGGGATCTCTGGGTGATGAGACCAGGGGGAGATCACGCGTGTGTGTGTGTGTGCAGGGGTCCTAGGAGGCGCTCAGGCAAACCTGACCTCGCCAAGCATCTTGCAGTCAGGGGAAGTGAGACCCCCCTGGTTAATCACACAGTTCCTGCTCCCCCATCACCCTTCTGAGCAGAGAACGAGACTGGAGGAGCTTTGGAAACCAGAGCTGCTGAACTGCAAGCGCAAGCTGAGATGGAAATGATGGAGAGTGGCAAGGAGAGCAGCAAACAGGCAGTCCAATTCCTTTTCACTGAAGCCCCTGGGAGGTGGCTCAGGGGACCAAGTCCACGAGAATCCAGGGTTCCTCCGAGACCCGATGTGCTGCTGGGCTGTGGGTTTCGCAGGGGAAGGCTGAGGAGGAGGCAGGGAGCAGTTCTGCGAGCGCTGAGGTGCTCAGTGCTCCGAGTGGATTCGCCGTGTCATTGTTAGTGTTTGTCATTGTAAACGTTTGCATAATACTGTAGATGACAGCTGGAAGGGAAGAAAGTCAGGAATCAGAATGAAAGGCTTTTAGAAAAGTCCCTGAAGGAGAAGCTGGGAATGAATTTCTGGAATAAAAGCAGCTTGGAAATTTCCTTGGTGAAAGGGAGTTTCGATTCTCTACAGAGCTCAACACCTTAATCCCTGACTTCTGTTTTAGACAGACAGCGCAGCCCCCGCCTCCCCCAGGCACACACAGAAGTCAAACCGCAGTCAGCACTTCTATGATATTCCTGTTTTACATTTATAGCTGTTCTTGCACGAGCTACTTCAGGCCTTCAGCTCACTCTGGTTTATGTGTCAACTCTTCAGTACACAGGGAACTGAGGCTTTTCATTCTCGTCCTCTCAGTGATACCAAACACGGGAGCTGCAAATAGGCTCGGTCGGTAAGCCCTGGCCCCCCTCCCCGTCGCAGATGCTTGTTCCCTTGCGAGCAGCCTGACAGCTCCCGTGGCTGCTGCAGTGCTGCGCTCAGCATGGCCGGGCCATCTGCCTGCCCTTGGCGGGGTCGTGGCAAGTGCACTCCTTGGAGGACGGGCTTGCCTCAGCGCTGAGATTCCCTCCGGGCTCAGGCACGCGGTGCGTGAAGCAGAAAGGGATCTGGCTCTTCAGATTCTTCAGCTGCTCTTATAAAAATGATTTGCTCATGTTTGACACTACTTGTTCCCCTTGCAAATTTTTTCCTTGCTGTGCTGTGAAGCGTCCCAGGCGCACGCTCACAGGGGGTGTGCCTGCTGAGCCCCCATGCCAGCTGATTTATTCCTGGCATAGCCCCCCGCGGAGGGCCGCGGTACAGCCAAGGGTGCCCGTGGGCACAGGCAGACGCAGCCGTCCGTCCGTGGGGACAGATCCTCTTGCAGAGATCCGGGGGCAGGTGCAGCGGAGGAGAGGAGAAGGAGGGAAAGGTTTAAGCACCAGGCAGGCGTGAAAGCAAAATGCCAAACCTCTCAGCTTCCAGGTGGACTCTGCCCTTCATCCTGTTGTGTAGAGACCAGATATAAAGCAACTCGTTGTTTTCAGCTTGGTTTTATTCACGTGTTAACATCTGATCTTCCTGAAAATTTGCTGCCCAATGGCCAGAGCAATTCTGAGGGGCTTTTGGACAAGAACAGCCATGCTCCCAGGGAAGCTGGGACTACTGCTGCAGCTCTCGAGTTTGACTCTTGGAGATGACTGGGAGGTTGTCCTGGGTTGCAGAGCGCAGTCTTCCCGTAGGCCTGCTGGACTGAAGCTCGAATTTTCTGTGCTTGATTTTCCAGGCCATGGTGGGAGTGAGGGTGAATTGCTGCCTTGGGACCGTCTGAATGGTGTCTGAGGCACTGGGGAGGAGGCAGCCACAGGCTGGGCCTTAGAGAACAGCAGACCCTCGTTCTTAGCTGTCGAGAAGCCCTTTAGTGTTCAGGCGTGTTTTCAGTTTGAGTGACCTGCCTAATAAAACTCAGGCAGGCTCCTGAACCCTCACAACTCTCCAAAAAATCTGCTGGAATCCTTTTCAAAGGTTCCAGTGGCACTTCAAGGACAGTTCCCTTCCTTCGATGACTTAGGGGTGTTGCAGTACATGGACTGCAAATCTGTTCACAAGGGAGATCCCTTTTTATCACAGCATCGTGAATTCCTGCCCATCCCCTGGTGCAAGGGCCCCCCGGGCAGTAGGGACCTGGGCTGGGGGGAGGTTCCCACTGCAGCCCACCCTCCCTGGTGTGAATGGCTTCCTTGGCGTAGGCGTGCTGAGAAGAGACTAGAGAGAATCACTGCAATTGCAGCTGAATCATTTTTATTATTGCACTTTGTAGGATTTCTTTGAAGAAAGCAGAATTTCAACTTAGCCCTTTCGAATGGGGTTCAGTTAGAGAAAATAAGGGTGAGAATCGCTGCGCGTTCAGTGCCTTCCTTAGCCATTTATATGGCTAAATGGAGAATAAACTGTCGCTAACTGTGATCTGTCAGAGAACTGCCCCCGCTGGGTGGGAGGAAACGGGCTCAGCCCACTTTCCTGCCCGCAGGAAGGTTCCCCTCCGGCAGCCCCAGCCCCAGCTCCCCCATCGGTTCTCCGCTCGGGAAATGCTGCTCAAGAAGGGAAGAAACAGCAGCACTAACGTGACTGGCATGTTTGCTACACGCATGCCATTCTTGCTCGTAATTGGCTTTTTGTCTCTAATCCCAGAAGGCGGATTGACAGAGGGGAGGACTTTGCAAAATTTAAAATAAATAAAAAAAGAATAAAAAAAGGGCAGAATGATAGCCCATGTGGGAGAAGGGGAGAGAGAACTTTCAAGCCTTTCTTTTTGTGCAATGTCTAGAGCCAGAGGCTCCTAATGTAGGAAAGAGTTTATAAATATTCTTGTAAAGTATCTAATAATACACGGAACCCTCTGCTTGGGCTCTGGTGCATGACTGGGTCTCTTAGCCACGGCCGAGTAATATACAGTGCCTGGGAGCGCGGAGGCTGAGCCCCGGGTTGAAGTTTTCACAGCTCAGTAATCAGACCCGCTTGGAGCCTGGCATTTCTGCCTAGTGAAGAATTCCACAATTCAAGTTTAATTTTGTTTTGAATGAAAACAATGTCAAAATTGCCTGTGGAAGAAAGCATCAGGCTTATTGAAGGGGGGCAGCTGGTAAAACAAAATGTTTTATTTTGACTTGGAGAGATTTTTAAGGAAAAATTCACATTTTATATGATACAAATATATTCCAAAGAGAAAAATATATGTTTTCTACTCTGAAAACTAGTGGGTTTTTTCTTCCTAAGTTATTCTCTTTCCCTGGGCCCTGTCAGAAATGGTTCTTTCTAACAGGGAACATATTCTGAAAGAAAGTTTCCAATTGATTTTGGAAGTAGTAAATCTTCACAAGATCCTACTCCGCAGTGATGAGCTGAGGTGGAGAGAAGGGAACGAGAAGCCTTTGTGTGGATCTGATCTGCGATCTTGTGTTGCACAGTTTGAAAAATTGTCCCAAATCCTGTCGTACCTGTGCGAGCCAGACGCACTGTATTCCCTGCAGAGAGGAGGAGGAGAGCCTGGGCTAAGTCGCGAGCAGTGGGAGAGCCGGACGTCTTCTAGGGCGAGAACTTAGCAGTGGGAGCAGAGAAGCTGCCCTTCGACGGCTGCGCCGCGGCTGGGGACCCAGGCAGCACTCGGCTGTCCAAATGGAAATGCTGCGCCTGGAGCTGCGCCCACCTCGGCCCTTTCAGTTTGCAGACTAGAAGTAGGCAATCGCATCCTGAGAACTGCAGCTCTTCCCAGGCTGGAGGCAGTTTCTTCCAAACTTCCTAAGGCAGCTCCACCTTTTCCTCCAAATCTTGTTGTAGGTACAAAACAGAAAGGCTTGCACAGGTGGGTCTGGAGAGCAGAAGCGGTCCCGTGTTTCTGCCCAGCTCTGACAAGTGTGCAACGCGTCCCTTTGCTCGGGGCAGCAGAGACCTGGACGGCAACGCTGTGTCCAGACCTCTCGGTCTCACCAGGCGTGATTCCGTTCCATGAGCTTGTGGAGGCAGCAGTGAAATAAAGATGCCCTTGGTTATCTGTCTAACAAAAAAAGTCACCTGTTTTGGTGACCGCTCAATGTTTCATCCCTGCCTCTAGCACTGTTCTGACCCTGTTAATCAGCCAATTTTTCTGTTACCTTGTTGCTTGAGGAAGATTTGAGAGCGTTTAATGACCCCTGCACAGTCAGGATCCGGTGCATTTTCACGGTTACATTTTGACAGCAGTCCAGTAGGCCAGTCACAACACACATCCATCCCAATCTAGTGCAATTCGAACCTCCAGGTTTTTAGACTAGCTTTCTTATTTTGAAAACAAGGCTAATTTTAATGCTGAGTGTCACATCTGGAAAATATTTGCATATTTTTCTTGTTCTCTCAATCAAAGAGCTGAGTGGGAAGGGTTTTATCGGAGTGTCTCATGTGCATTCTTTTTTAATCTCTTTTAGGGATTATGTTTTTTCCTCTGATGCATCCGAACAGATCCTTCAAGTGATTGAAAAGGTAAGAAAAAAATGGAAAAGAACCAACCTGCTGGAAGGGTGAGATGTATACCCCTGGACAGCGGCAGCACGCAGCTCTGTGAGAAGAGCTGAGGTGAAGGAGCGGTGCCTTTTCCAGACTGTCCTTTGGGAGCGGACAAAGAGCTCTGCTACAGTCAGGAGCGAGTAAAACGTTGTTGCAAGGGCCAGGTCTGAAGCTTGTAAATAATAAGATCTTCAGGAATGTAGTGCCAGCAGTAATAATTCTACAGTAATTCTAACAGGGAAGTGGGAGAAGGACTAATTAAAACAAAAGAGCAATGCTTTCTTCGCGGCGCTGGCAGCTATACATCAGCAACGTGAGCCTGAACAGTAAAGCTGACCAGACACGAGTGGAAGTAACCAATCTCCTCTCCAAGGGAGGTCAACCGTTAAAAGAAAATAGACAACACCAACCGCGACCAGGAAATAACTCTGTTGGTTTTAATATTTTCATGGATTATTTGCAATGTAGGTAAGGGAATTAGGTTTCCTTTTTAAAAAAAATTAACAGTTGGATGTTACCACATTGGTGTACTTCAAGCCCTGCGAGACATCTTAACATCCTCCTTTCTTGTCTCTGCTTAAAGGCGTGAAAACTGAGCCACCTATTTAGCAAAGCACTTGGCATCACCAGGTTGGGGGTATTTGAGCTCTCTTACAGGCTCAGCTTTCATTTCAGCAGGTCTGATTCTGATCTTAGCGGAGCAACAAGGACTGTCTGTTGCAGCCGACTGGCAGAAACTGAGCCTGTGCATGCATGAGAGAACAGAATCAAACCTACCAAAACTGCTTTTGGCTCTTGGTTTCCGGCTGATGCCTGTACACAGCCCTGATTTTTCCATTTCCCCTCAGCTCAAAGAGAAGGAAAAAAAAAATGAAATGAAAATGGAAAAAGCCAGAAAACATCCCCCCCCCCAAACAGCCCCTACGGGCTGTCTGTTAGATTCAAGGCTTTGATCCTCTATTTGCACAGAAAGGAAGACATAGAGCTGCTAACTCCCATTGCACAGGGCCAAGGGGGTTCTGTAAAGCATCAACGGACAGACAGGGTTAGTTTGAACACAGATTGCATACCTGTTGCCCTCCTGCTGGAGGGCTCTATATGTACCACAAGAATAACGGCTGCCGACCCCCGGAGTTCACCACAGGGACCTGTACCAGGACAGAGCCCCGCTCGCTGCAGTCCAGCGAGTGCCTCTGGTGACTCGCGTAAAGCTTGAGGTCAGCCTGGACTTCCGAGCAGCTTCAAGACAGTTCCTGGGTAATGGGGACTTGCAAGCATTGGCTGGGACGGACACCTTTTTTTGTCATTTATTTCCGAGAGGACAGTGAGGGAACAAGACGAGACTCTTGGTCAAGGAGCTGTAATGCAGGATACAGCTCAGACGTTAGAGCAGCAAAGCCAGGGCTTGTACAGCGCAAGAGCATCTGTCCCCATCGTTATGCGCGTGCTGCTCCAGGCATGCAGGGGCATTGTCTAGAAACTGGAGCTTTCTTCCGTCCTCCAAGCACAACAGAAGTTGGGGGCCTGCGGTGCAAAGGGTGCTCTTTAAAAAAGGAGGTATAAACTGTAACTGAATTTATTGGAACACAGGGCTGTTTCATCAGGGGGTGTGATGGAGGAAAGGAAGGGTTCAACCTCTGAGAAGCAAATTTGGGTGAGAACAGGCACCTTTTCACTCTTTCAAACACTGTAAATAATAACAATTAAAAAAAAAAGACCAAATGGCCGCCCTCCCCTGTCCCTCCCTCCCAATCCCAAGGCTTGCCTTCACATCATGCTCTTCCTGTACTGAGACTGTGAGCTCTGTCTGGGCTTTGAGTCCGACTGCTGCAGTTCAAACTGTTTGTACAGGTCCCTCAACTCTTTGATCTCCTGCAACACCCTCTTGGCCTGGCTCCAGGTGGAGGAAGCCTCCCCCAGCAACCTCTCAGATTCCTGCAGGATCCTTTCAGAGTCTGACTTGGAAGTTGATGAGGAAGAAGAGGTGGTGGTGGTGGTGGTGCTGGTGTTGGAATCCTTGGTCTTTCTCTTGCCTTCCCCGTAGCCCTTCACCTCCGTCAGCAGTTCCTGAATTTTTTCCAGTTTCAGTGCAACCAGTTCTTGTATCCGCGACAGCTGCTCTGGTTCTGCTGAGGCAAACTGAGCCTCCAGTCCCCTCCTCAGCACCGCCCGGTGCGTGGAAGAGTCCCGTCGAGACAGAATTTCTTCCATGGAGGCACATTTATTCTTTTCTGAGTGCGATAGCTTTTTGGGGACCTGTGGTGTGTACATGGTCCCTTTGTCAAAGGACTCATTGCGCTGCCCAGATCTGTCCCATGAGGTCACCTCCCGTCTCGGGAGGCTCCCTGTCCGGCCTTTCTCTGATGACTTGACGTTCTCCGAATCCGACCGGCGCCGGCCAGCAGTAAGATGTGCCACTGACTTATCCAGATCCACCCGGAAACTCGCTTCGCAGGTACTGTGATCCTCTGGAGAGGCGTCTTCCTCCTGGATCAGGTCGAGTGTCAGCATGCCATCAGAGGTTGAGGTAGATGCCTGGAGAAACAAAGAAGAGCTGTGTGGTTGCAGGAGCAGGGATGGCTGCACAACACCTCTGAGTATCTCCTGTGCCGAAGATACGCAACACCTGCGCCGGGATGCAAAGAGGGACCAGGAATACCAGCAAGTGTGACCTAGTGACAGAGCCCCAGATATGCTGGGTGCTAGCTGAGGTGCAGATCAGCCGACCGGGCTTGGACAAGCCATCTGTGCTAACCCCTGCCTGAGTTCCCTGGCTGCATGGCTATTCTCCATCAGGAACCTGACGGAGCATTTTGTTTTCTGCATCAGGAAAACCGGTGTCAGTGATGGCAAGCCACCGCTTTGCAAAAGGGTTTGCACAATGCAACGGTCTACAAGAACGGAGGACTAGATCTGATGACCCCCGACAGCCCTGTGTCTTCTGATGATTTTCAATTGAGGCCAGAGCTCAAACATCAGGTCTTCTTGCATTTACTTATAAATGAAATAGTTACAAGGGAATTTTACCTAAGCAGGTGTCTGGAATTTTTTATACTCACCACAGCCATCAAGTGTCCCCGTGTTGGAGGGCGTCGGGAGTGCTGTATTTTTGCTCTGTCACGTGTTGGGTGGGCGAGGTAGCTGTCCTCTTCAACAGTAACCTAAAGGGGTGACAAAGCTAGTGAACGTCTGGGAGCACTGGAAGTACGAGCCGTCCCTAGTTTCTGTGATCAGCTGGCTGCACTGAGGCAGATCATTTATTCCTCCAGGATTCCCTTTCTCTTGTGACCTGGCCACGTGCTGGGGGTGAACTTCTCCCCCGTGCCTCTGGGCCAGGATCCTTCGCTAAAGGCTGGCAGGCAGGCGTCCTCAGCAGGCAGAGGGCTGGGTTGCAAACAGTGAACCCTGACCTCAGATACAGAGTTTGCGATTCTGTAGTGCGAGTGTTTGCTGAACAGGAGGAGAACAGTGATTGCCACCTGAACCAAAGCTAGTGCTGAGCTGGAATGAGGAACGCAATGCATTCCCAACGTGCTGACTTGCAGGACTCCTCTGAGTGCCGAGCTGTGCCAGGACTGTGCCCGGGAGCGCAGCCTGACCGCCTGGTGTTACTGCATGGCTACGGTCCCTAGCAGCCTGCCCCGTGAGTGTGCCCGCACACGCGCAGACTGGCGGGTTCATAGAACCTGCCTGCACAGTGTCAGCAGCCTCTGGGTCCCAAGGGCCATCCCTGGCCCAAGACCTGTAGGTGGGACTCGCGGATGTGTGTGCGTACAAAGATGCACAGAGGGTGACCTCCTCCAGGAAGGAGATTTGCGGGCAGAGCCAGCAGGGAATGGGGTGTGGGAATCCAGCCTTAGAAGAGTCTTCGTGTATTTCCCTGGTTTCTCCCCTCTGTGCCTTGATGGGATCAGATCTACTTAAGTCGTTCCTGCCAATTATCTGTTGAATCTGTTTGTAAAGATTTCAGTGACAGACGCTCCTTGAAGCAATCTATACCATTGTTTGCTATGCTGCTTTCTGCTCTAAAGCTTCTCCTGTGGTCTGACCTTCGCTTTCCTTCACTGCAGGGTTTTCTGTTGCCATCCAAGAGAACAAACAGCACCACAGCAGTGGGCCGTCTGCGTTGCGGTAAGTTGAATGTGGATGAGATAGATCTGAGACAGATCTAAACCGAAGAATAGTTGTCATGAAGCATCACGGTGAGGCAGCATTGAAATGCTCTTTCAAACTGCAGCCCTGGTGGCGAGGGACACAGCCTTCTCAAGGCAGTTATCATTCACGCTGGAATAAACTATGTGGGGATGCTCCTGCTGATCCAAACCTGGGCCCTGTCAGCTCAGCTGGGGTTTTAACCTGTTTTCTCACCAGGAGGAAGTTGAACTGATGTTGCTTTGTTCTTTTTTCCCATAGAAGCTGCTTTGTGTAGTTGTGGTAGTTACTTTGCGAGTTTCATGCAGCAGTAATGCTGCCGCTTTGGAAGCACTAGGAGCAATGCTGGTTACGCTTTGTGTGGACGTGTTCTCAAGTAGGCAAGGCTACGCTGCTCCAGGGCCCTCCCATTGCTGTCCCACAGAGCAGTGGTGCCTCATCACTCTGGTTGTCCCTTCTGTTTTCACTAAATGGAGAGCCTGGCTTACCTTGAGAGAAATACATATGCCACACAGTGCCGAGAAGGCAGGATGAAACATGCCTGGTTTGACTCTTGAACAGTAGGAAGGGATCTGCAAAGTTTACATGCCCAGTAAGTCCCCTTCCCTCAGCCAAACCAGTGGAAATGGGCAGTCAGAGACAGCGACTGGGAGGGGACGGGGGATGAAGATGGATGGAGGTAGGCTGGCAGGTGGTGCCGCGCTGTTAGGGTGCTCTGAAGATAGCACGGGACTGTACTGGTTTTCAGTTAATTCCTTGATTCAGTTCCACTACTTAAAGCTCCTTTGCAAAGGTGAACACACTGCATGTTTACCCTGGAGCAGCGAGGAGAAACTCCCCAAAGCCCTGGGAAACCATTCCAAACACAGTCCCAGCACCCCTGTGCGAGGCAAGGCTGGGCTCCAAAGTGAAGGTGTCTCGCTGGGGCCGGGTGTGCCGGGGAGGGGACAGAGCCTGGCAGCTGCCCTTTGCTGTTGCCTTGCAATTAGCACTGCGAATCAGTCCCGAGGCTGGGAGGATCAAACCGTCCCAGACCTTCAGAAGAGCCCACTCTGTAGTTGTGGGTGGCTGTGTTTGAGTGCAGTCCACAAAAACCCAGTGGCTTTGCACTCCTTTTAAATAGGAAGTGGAGAGGGCAGAAGGGGCTGCTGCTGTCCCCAGCAGTCGAAACTCTTCACCCAAGATTCAAGTTGAGACAACGGAGCCTGGGTCCAGCCCTCAGAGTCCTGCTCACCTCATCTAAGATGCGGTTTTTAGCCCGTGTGATTGCAGAGTTGAGGGCATTAATCCAGGACTCTTTCTCTTCTGGACTCACAGCCAGGAAGATCAGATTTGGTGCCTACAAAAGAGGGAATTCAGGTCAGTGCCAGTGACTAAACTCATACAGAGATGCTTTCACACTGTCCCTGCCCACAGAAAAGCTACACAGCCTTTACAGCTGGCTTGCCTTAGCGGGAAAATGCAAAGCAGACCTGATCCTCCAGTCCTGCAAAACGGCACTGGTCTGCCACACACTGCACCTGGCCTCTCTGCTGCCTGGCAGCCCTTTGCAGAGCAGACCAGGATTCCTCACAGTACCCAGCTTTTCAACCTAAAAGCTGTGTACCATATTTACTTCCCTCGTGGCTGCAGTTTCTCCTTCCCCCTCTTTGCCTTCCCACACACCATCCTAGATTTTGCCCTCATCAAACGATGATGCAGCCTTTATGTGCATCTGCGGCTCACATGCGATTTATCTGTTGCCACCTCAGGCTTTGACAGAGTCTGTCAGACAAGCAGCTACAGCAGGTACCCGCAGAAGGAGCCAGATTTTCTGCACTTTGATATCTCAGATGCACAATGAAGGCAGAGCCGTTCTGACAATATGGCCTGCGTAGGGGATCCAGGATCCTTAGGGGGTTTTTTAAGTTAGATACTCAGTAGAAATGAGTTTTAGCCTCCACAGCATTTTGTTCAACTCTCTCCATTGTTCAGGGTGCTTGGGGACAGTGCAGCCGCTTTCCATTTCCCCCTGCTCTTCGCTTTTCACATTTCATGGCGTTATACAATCCTTATCAAAGTGTGGGGCGGGCAAGCTTGGTCTGCTGAAACAAGTCAGAATGAAGAGTGTAAATCCAGCTCATGTGCGTGGCTGTGGGTGGGTGCATCTGTGCCAGAGACAGCTTGCAGTTAAGAGACTGGCTCGCTTTCTGCGGTGGCAACGGAGACCTCACGGAAATTCCTGCTCCTAGGTAGCGGTGCCCCTGTTCCGGCCCGTTTCAGCTCTCCTCTGGGCAGAAAGTACTCCTGGGACAGATTCCCGTGCAGCTCTTTTGGTGCTGCCCAAATCTGGGCAGCAAACCGTAGGACTGCCAGCATCCCTCCCTTCCCTGCCTCCCCCTGTGAATAAACAAACGCAGGCAGCTCAACCACAGCTGCCAGGAGCGGTGGCAGTGAAACGGCTTTGTCACTGCTCCTGGCAAATGTTCTAATACCTTCCTTTCCCAAAGTCAGAATACTCTCAGGTGATCAGATCCAGAGCTAAGTGCTTGCTCATATTTACTTAGCACACCAGAGGCCCGAGTCCGCTCCCAGCAGAAACAGAATCACAGAATCACAGAATAGTAGGGGTTGG
>Ga0181612_115839_pt1 | contig 12415 bp, 4 predicted proteins | sample HoacroProtozoa21_FD_119630 | JGI IMG/M metagenome (GOLD analysis project Ga0181612, IMG submission 119630) | Hoatzin crop microbial communities from Cojedes, Venezuel. Combined Assembly of Gp0051906, Gp0051904, Gp0051908 | reverse complement strand
TGGAGTCACACTCGAGTTAGAACGATTCGCAGAGAAACTGGAGACAAAAGGGTAAGGAAGACTGTGCTGTTGAGTGACGAGGTGCAGAATGGACCCCCTTGCTTTCTAAACTCCTCAGAGAGCAGCCTGGGCGCGGCCGGATCCAGACCTGGCCCCAGACCTTACCAACGGTTTCCGTCTAAAGGATTTTATATGAGTGTTTCATTAGCATCAATTCAGCATGCAAAGTTACCACGGCAAAACGAAAGTCACCATGCTACAGGGTTATGCGTGGTGTCAGACGCTCGCCAAAGATCTGCCATTGGTGAAAGGTCTCTCTGCCCCGAGGAGCAGCCTTGAGGGGCGTCCGAGTTCAAGGGGAGATCATCACCGTGCAGCCACGCTGCCTAGCAGGGAGGGCTCAGAGAAGGCTCGCTTTGGCTGTCATATTTATGGCATAAAGTGGTTGGCTTGTAGTCAGATTACATGCAATGGGAAAGGTATGCATGAGAGTCCTTGTACCCACAACTTTCTTTGTTCCTTGACAAAGCCACCTGCTATTCATGAGTTAATTGCATGCCAGTCTGGTCAAGGGGCCGAGCACACCCGTCACACAACGGGACAAGGACCGGGGCCATTATCTTGGGTTCAAACTTTACAGTGGGCCAGCTGGACAACGACTTCACACCCCAAAACTGGAGTAGCTGCAACTCACTCAAAAAAGCTGCTGGGATTCCATTTCCTGTTAACTGAAGTTAATTAATTCTAGGTGAACTGCTCTGATGTGAGCAGCTAATACAGACCACTCGAGATGACAGTCACTGGTTTGTCCAGGAGCTGTTTTGGCTGCGTGAATACCCTGCTCCATGAAGAGGTACATTGTTACAGAATATAGCATCCACTCAGGGACACATTCTAGGGCAGCATTTTCTGTGACAGCAAGTATCCTGATCCATTACCTCCTATAGGTAACATGCTGCCCTGAGCCAGTAAAGGGAAAATAAAGTACATCATCTGTCACATCCGACATATGTTTGACAGAACTTCTGATGGTGCGGTTCAAAAATCAGTGAAAAAAGAGAAGGGAGTTTATGTGGGTGGCTGGCCAAGTTCCTACTGAGTTATTTAAATGCTGGTGATATCGTATGACTAATGAGATGTGAGGATGTCAAGAGTTTCAGCTAGACATCTTCTATCGTTACTTAAACTGAAAAAATAAAACAGGCTTACCAAGGAGATGAGATCAGAAATAATTCTGATGAAAAAGTTTCTGAAAAAAATTTTCAGTGGCATCACAGACAAATTTCATTTCGGGTCCTTCCACAGGACAAGACTGCAAGATGCAACAGTTTCAAATAAAATCATGAATATGTAAAGCATACAAGTATTAAGAAGCTTATCACTGATTTCTGTGTGATGCATTTTTACATTTCTAAAACTCTCACTCGGGTAAGCAGCTGGCATCTTGCAGTGCTTCAGGGAATAAGTTGTCAAGTTTCTCACCAAGATTTCTATTATTTTTTTCTTTCAGCTGAAATTATTTTCTACCACATGAGGGGCAAAAGCCCAAGACAATTCAAGTCAGTTGTGCAAATTTCAGCTGAGGCTTTGACATAAGAGTTTTCTGTTCCAAACCATGTTATCTAGCTTCGTAAGCCTCTTGCCTGCTGCCAGCAGAGTCCTGTGTGTTTATTACCAGTATCTTCCCTCAGACCTTGTATGGGTCTGTGTTCTTCTTGCATTTTGTGAGGGAAGTTTTTATACATCAGCTAGATATGAGCTACTCTCCAGTTCCCTGAAGACCAGCCCACAGTCTTACCACTTCTGGAAGAAACTAGTTATGTTTTCACAGCTGTAATGGTCTACATAGTGAGATAAGGCCTGCAGGGAGAAACAACTTTTATCAGACTGCAGAATACATTAGCAAAGCAAACAATTCCTTTTACATACCTAGGTGGGGAGAGGGGAAAGCAGCTGGATGAACAGAGGAATGCCTGTTCTTTTATGTAGCACTTAATCTAGTGAAAGATGGTGCTTGTTTACGTACCTTGCCATTCCTATCCAAAGAGCATCGGAAGGTATTTTCTGGTATTATCCATGTAGTTCCATAGTGATTTTTCTCTGATCATCCAAGGTCATAAGGAACTCTCAATAGCAAATGTTCATCTCTTGTTTCTAAGTTAATGACTAATCCATGAATTAGTATAGATTAAATATTTTCTCTGGTATTAGCAATCTCACTTACCAAATCTTTTAAAAAATTGTAAACAATGTTCAAGTTAATGAGCTTTACAGGATGCTACTACCAGCAAGGATCATTCACACAACTTCAAAAGGGCCTGGGTTAGGGGTTAGCAATTTTAACGATTTCTTTATGTTTTTCATCTTGATCCTTGTCCCTTAGGCTAATGTTGTTCATACCACAGCACTGTGGTATCAGTATCTTTTTAGGCTGGTGTACAATAACTCTGAAGTAGGTCCAGACGCAGAATGGCTGCAGGGTCAGGCCCCACGCCTTCAGCCCAGAAAGAGCTGGTATCTTTCTTGTTGCAAGCAAACGCACGCACCATTGGAAATGGGTCAGGGAATGGCTTCTGTGAAGGAACAGGTGGAGAGTACTACTGATTACTTTTTTATCCCTACCTAGTGGAGGGATATGAGTTATATGAAATTAAATTGGCTGAAGTATAAGCAAAGTCAACAAGAAAACAGATCATGGGATAGGTGTTAGTATTTTCAAACCACTGAATTCTAGTACAAGGACATGAAGTTGTTTTTGTTGTTTTTTGTTTTGTTTTGTTTTTTAAACTAAGGACAACTACTACACGCTACCACCAAAGGCAAAACACCCTCTGAACACCATATGATCAAGTCATAGGGTCAGATACACAAATTTGGAGTTATTCCCTACCTTTCTCTAAGCAGGCATCAACCTGTGCTTTTTCCTTCTGGGCAGCTTGTAGGGCCAGAGTATTCAGATACCACTGCACTCAGATAGCCCACGTCTGTGACCTAATTCTTCAAACTTTGCTCCCCGTGGTGAGTTCCATCTGTTTAGACCTGGAGAAAGAGACCAATATGTTACTTTAATACCCCAGGGATTTGATTATGCCTTCTGTATATATTTTATTTGACATGCACTGCCTCATCAGGTTTATAGATACATTTAATAGTCATCACATTTTCCTCAAAGTGCTACCAATGCAAGATTAAGAAAAATGAAATACTTAGGCATGAAACAGACATCCTTACAAGCTCCTGTACTCTTTGATGTTTGAAGCTTTATACTATTTGATGCATTAGAGAAAGAAATGGGTTCCAAGTTATTGATCATTTACATTGCTCAGCTGTAATCCCTCTTCCCTCTCAGTGGAACCATGTAGTCACACACCGGCGGGGGGCAGAGAAAAAGACTTGTAAGCGCACATTTTTTGGAGTAAGTTTTCCCAGAGGGCTTCATAGTCTATACAGGATTTCCTTTTGCAAGTATTAAATGACTGTTTTCACTTAGAAATGACTGTGTTAAAGGGATTGTACACAAAGGATGGCTCAGTCTCTGAATTGTTTAGTGCAGACATTTTAGACAGTTTGGTCTGGTTTTAGACAGAATTGTTGCAGTTAAGTTGTGTGTCCTCTGGGGTCTTCCTACGGACAAATGATTCAGACACTACAGTCTGCTAGGTAACTGGGAAAAAAGTGACATGCATGTGTTTTATGAAGGTTAATCTGACGCATAAACTACGAAATTTCATGGTTTTCCCCAAATAAGACTACTCAGAAGTATCTACTTTGCATAGAGACACATTCTAAATATGCTATACACTGTGCATGAAGCAGCAGACATTTCACATAGATGAACAAAATGTTTTTGCTCACAGGGCCTGCAGATTGGTCATTTCTGAGAGGAATGCTGAAGAAGAATTATCTTGCTGAGATAAAGCAACCTAATTTTAAAGCCTGGAAAAGAGGTTATCATGAAACACAGGCTCTCAGTTAAGTCACACACTCTACATACTTAGAGAAAAAAAACCCCAAACCTTTCTGTTTCTCTGTTCTGTGCATAATTAAGGAATAATACCCTCTTCCTTGTCAGGGTTATAGAATTACATCAAAGTTAAAAAAAAACCCCAAAACAAAAAAAACTCCCAAAACACCACATCGAAACCTTAAATGAAAAATTCTTCAGAGGTACAAAGCATGATTCTAGGAATTGAAGTGCCAAATTCTCGTTTTGCCAATCCAGCAGGTCTGTTACACTTACTTCTAGAAGAAATGCTACTACCAGTAATTTTCATTAATTTTCAAAGCGACACCTCTGTATTTTTTAAATACACCACCGCATCGAAGCATGAAATCTTGGATTCATTGTCACTGGTGTTTAGGATTATGTCTCTGCTGCTAGGGAAATTAAGGAAACGAGAATGGTTTCTACAGTTATCTTAAAAGGATTGTCCACACTGAAAAACCTGAAATGCTTTTATGAAGCAAGGCCTGTTGAGTATGTTTCTTTTCCTTTTCTCACCTGATTTCAAGATTCCCCTCTTCTTTAGAGAACTGGTAGAAGGTAAAGACAGATGCCATGTTACAGAGTAGCTTTCATATCTCTCGAGATGCCTCTGAAGACCATCTCATGAAGACAGAGAAATACCAGAACAGTAAGTCCTCTACAGATCAAGAGCAGGCTGACAGCTGTCTTAGTCTTGAGAACAAAATATTTTATTCATCAATAAAACTATATTTTACAGTAGTATTTACTAAATAAATTATATAATTTCTCTTTTACAAGAAATAAACTCAAATCAAAAATATTTCAGAGACAATATATATACACAACATAAGGCCTTGTTATAAATAACACTTTTTTCTCCTTTTCACCAACAGTGAAAATATCGTTAGAGGCTCATTTTCATACAGCATCTGCAGAGGTTTACCCTAACCCTTGTATGACATCAATCCTGACTTCCACTGACGTGGACCTAAGTGATTAGAACTGCAGGGTCAAAACAAATGAAATTAATTTTATTCACCACTGTGCTTATTTTTTAATAGGTAAAGCAGATAACAGATTTTGCTTGTGCATAGTTACAGAATGCATACAAATGAAACCACTAGAGAGCTCATAAGAAAATACCACTTTAAAGTCCAAAAAAAGTGATTGGCAATATAGTAGAAAGCAGCCTGAATACATAGTTCTTCACAGTTAAGCAAGCAACAGCAGATGATAGCAGACTGTGGAATGTTTCACGCCATTTTTGCCAAGTCCATCAACTTTTTCTATGGTTCAAAGATCCTGAGACTTTCTTAGAGTGAGTTCAGTTGATGATTACTCTTTGTCTATTAGGCTCAGCAAATTCCTTCTTCTTAAATCAGGAGTGCAGAGAGTGCTCTTCGTGAACCACCGTCACTTCTCTTAGTTTTACTCTTCGTGTATTCTTTGTTACTGGAAATACAGAAATGACCAAGTCAAGAGTTGTGTGTGTTTGTTTTCTCACAGAATTATAAACAGTTAACATCTTTCTTCCCCTAAACAGATTGCAGCACAGTTTGGCAGTGATTCTTTTCTTACCTTGTCCCCTAATCAAAAGCTTTGGGTCTCTCTTCTTGTACCACAGCTAACCTCTAGGTTTTGCAGGCACTACAGTATACTTACATTCCATGAAACAGAACCACTTGCTGCTGCAAAATGCTGAACACTCTGGACATCAGAGAAGACAGTCCAAACTGAGAGCGCTCAGCATTTCACAACAGCTTTTACTACCTGCCAGAGCTGACTGGGGCCTTTGTTACTCAAATAGTTAGGGGAAAAACTGCAGTCTTCATACGTCATGTATAAAAATCCAGTTAGCTTCCGCAGGATACCTTCCCCCAGTTAAAAAAATCACACCTTTCCAAAAACTTTCAGGCACAATTAATGTTCTAGTCAATGTCATAGCAATCATTCTATTTCGCAGAAAAAAACCTACTTGATAACGTTAATGAATTAAGAGTTTTCTACAGCATCTTCTACAGAAGCAGTGGTTATGAAATACAAATAGTTGATCACTCCACAGCATCTCTGTGGAGTCAGAGATGAATTGAAGAGAAACTGTTCTTTGCTGAACACCTTATTACTACGACTCAAACTAAGGATACACTGACAGCTGAACAAAATATTGCAGTAAAATGAATGCATGTAAGCTAATGTATCCAATGTGGAGCAAGACATAAAACCAAACCAAAGACATCTGTAGCAACCTTACTCTACAACCTTATTAAAACATATAACAAAGGCCTAAGTTCCCATTTATTAAACAGATTTAAGGTCACCTTTAAATTGTAGTTTTCCATACAAGCATTTAATTAACCTTTAAATAGTTCAACAACAATCTAATCTTGGCTACGAACAACAACAAGAAAATCTCCAAAGGCATTTTTAAAGCTTATCTTAGAAAAAGGTAACCAGCAGATTTAAATCAGTATTTTAGTTATGACTTCTAGCAGAAGGCCTTGAACCTTGAAGAACGTTATTTCAATATTGTTCTGTGGCAACCTTTAAACCTGTTACTGTATTGTGTGCCAGTGCTGGGGTGTTCATAATCACTGATGCTAGTAAGCATATTGCTAATTTCTCAGCAGCTGTTCTCTTTCTCTAGATAGCTGTGGTCTGGCAATGAAAATGTATCTACTGCCATATCAGCACTTGAGTGTGCTAAAGGAGTAAAGTAGTATGTACTTGTAAGATGCAGAATAATGTAATATGCAAAGTGCTATTCACTAATCATATAACGCAATTACAACTAGCTTTATCTTGTTCCCTTTCCTCTGATCCTTCCAAAGCATTTCAGATGGATCAGCGATGGAAAAAGGATCAGCAAAACCTGCATATGAGAGTTGGAGAAAACAAACCTGAAAGAAACTCATAGCAACTGCTAACTGTGTGAGTCAGTCACAAAAATGCTGTTCACAGCTCTGATGCCATTTTAAGATGGTGAGATTTTCAGATATTCATCTTTGTGTCAGGTACAGTCCCAGTTCTGCGCCTATTATTCTGGAAAAATCTCCATGTATTTCAAGGTGCAGGATATGATCCTCTCTAAACAACTCTGTAACCACTGCGCAACTTTTGTGACTACTTTGATTGCAGATATAAGAAACATTATTTTGTGATAGAGACTGAGTTTGGCCATAGCAATTGTGTCTGAAATGATAATGGACAAAGGACACTGTAAGATGCATTCCTGTAATCACTGTCTGAGATGCCTCACACTGGGTATACAATGGATTTACAATGTTTGAGCCTGCTTGCAGCTTTTTGCATTGGAACATTTTTGTGCTCCAGTCCTCTTTTCATGGATTTGTTTTTAAGTGGATTGACTTCCTCATAAGGTACTTTAAAAGCCTCGGGCATGAGAATGTGTAATTCCGCGGTAATATGTGCTGGCATTTTAGCACTTGGCTTACTCAGGTAATGTATTAGTCGTAATCTGAAACAGCACCTTTTTAATCTAATCAAACACATAATTCCTGTGTCTGATTTTCATGCAAGGGTGACTGAAATGTCACTACTATATTGCTTCCCACATAACGTTGCTCCTGCAAGAACACCTCTGCCAAACTAGATTCAAGTGCTTGGTTGTTGTTTCACCTCGTACCAGGTTTCAGTGTTATGAGAGACATAGCCCTATTTTTCCTCTCATTTTTAAGATCATGCATGGATGGATACAGGGATAAGACAGATAACAGAGGAAAGAAGCAGTTACCTCACCACATAGAACAAGGAGGTTTTCCCCCTTCAGCCTTCATTAAACAGGATTCTACTTGGAGAAAAGCCCACTTGATTGGTTCCAGTATGCGCACATAACATTTTAAGGATTATTCTACTCTCGGGGGAAATAAAGGATGTCTGTAAGTGAGGAGGCCTGAATTCCCTTCTCATAGTCCCAGAATTAATGTTCAATATACCATGTTTCTCCATCAGTATCTTTTGAGGAAATGGTGAAGCAGAGAAACCGATGCCCCCAGAAAGCAAGCAAGGTGTCAAAATTTGAGGTATGCAGCACAGGTGACTGTACACTTTTTAGCTTGTTTTTGCATGCATCCTGCCTGGGAACTGCTTTAATTTCAGCTGCACTTGTTATTAGTCCACAACAGCACCCTGAAGAAAACTACAACATGTTTAGAATTAAATGAAATTATTATGAAAGACTGAGAAGCAAAATATTTCTGAATGAAAATCCAACAGCTCATCAAGGAGTTATCATGGAAGTACAAACCCCTAGCCAAAGTGGTATCTGGCTAGGATGGTTCATTTGACTAGGGACAAGTGGGAATTTTCGTCTCTGAAAGCAGACTTTATTCTAGAGGAGAGAGCTTAGGGTACTAAACTGAAAATAGCTGAACGGGTGAAAATATTTGTAAGAGAAAGTAGCTGTGAAGATGAAGAGTTAGACAGTAACCTGGCAGTCGGAAGGGTTTGAATATGAACTAGGAAATGCTCAGAGAGACACGCTTTAATACAGAACTGTGGGACTAAGAACAGAAGCAAAGAGGAAGAGCACTGAAGAGTAAGAAGAGGCAGACAGCTTTGACAGTTTCTAAACAGGCATTTTATAGACCAGTATTTGTAAATCTGCTTATCTATGCATCTACAGCAGATTTGAAATACAAAATTAATCTCCAGTGATATTTTAAGACTTCAAAATCCTATAATAAAATTGGCATTTGGACACAAACCACAACATAAGAAATTCTAAATGTGATAATACCATTTAAGCAATTCAGCTGACACAAATTATAGCTACACTAACCAGACTCTAAATATGCTAGGCTTGCTCACCACTACAGTTCTTCCACTCTTTTATTTTACTGAAGCCTTTATCAATCCTTTGCAATCATATCTTCAGTGGTAGTGACTTCTAACTTGTATTCAAATTTTGTGAGCCCTTCCTTCAACAACAGGAGAGGGAATGCTGTATTTCCATGTAACAATTTCTGTAGTACCTAAGAATCTTCCATGATAGTTACATATACAGAAGTATTCTTCAAGCAAAATAGTTCATTAATGCAATCCTATAGGCAATGACATTTATTTCTTTATTTAAATCCTGTATTTACCATCAGGTGACTTCAGATATACACCATCACAACAGAGCAAACTTCGACATTTGTCGCTGTGCTATTTACATACATGTTCCATTGCAAGTGTAAAGGAAGTGAAGCCTACTTGCAGTGAAATAATTAAAGTAGTTCTTAAGCCCTACTGCTCTGGACTAAGATCTTCAGGGTTGGTTGCACTTGCTGATCTCTCTTAAGAAACTTTTGCAGGATTGGGCTTATATTTCCTACTAATCAAATTCCATAGAACACGGTAGACTTCTGTGTTCAGCAGTGTTTGCTGACACTGAATGCTTTTCTGCTTATGTATCAGCTGACATTACCTGAACTGACAACAATAAATAGGGCTCCAAGGGAGTTTTAAAAAAGAGACTAAGTTTATTTCCAGAGGAAGAAGGAAATGCTGTTTTATTCTGTTGTCTTGTGGATTTCTACTTTAAAGGGCTAAATAGAAGAGTGTTACCTTCTCTGCTACTGGCTTACGTACAGGACACCTTCTGTTTATCTCATAGGGCATCTTTTGCTTCTAAGTATCTTGATTTATCATTGTCTTACATATTCATAACAGCAAGAACTCTTTAATGTTTTAATTCTCTGCAGAGAAACATTTCAAATTTCCAACTATTTTATATATCTGCTTCTATGTTTCTGCAATCTTCAAGTAAAAATTAAAATTATTTTCATAGAATATTCAGGATTTGTTTTCCACTGTATGGTACTAGAATATTTGGAAATAATTTAGATTGGCTTATACTTACTGCTCAATGTAGATCATGGCTAGTCGTATTTTATTCATGAAAGCTAGATTTCTTAAGTTATTATCTGGGTTAAAAGATTTAAGAGAAAATAAATCAATGGAATTTTAAAGTAAACTTGGATTTGAGGATGTTCCTAACAGTGCTGCTTAGAGTGGCAGGTGCACAAAATGCTGGTCTGCTGAACCTGGTCTTTGTTCAGAACTGAGGAACTCTGGGCTCAGACCTGCAAACTCAAGATGTTTCTGTACCTGCGTCCTGGAACAAAAATTCTTGCTGTTACCAGGTAAATTCTCCATTTTGACACCAGCTGCACAGTGTGAGTCTGCATGGTGTTCCCTTAATGTAACACATCAAAACCAATGCTCTTACCTGCAAGAGGTAATTTTTTTGTTGTTTGTTTTTTTCTTTTACACAATCTCTGCTCCATCCCACCTTAATCAACTGTCTGAATTTGTACATGCTGTTCAGCAAAATGCCATTTTTAATCTGCTTTTTATAGTTAGTTAAAACAATGTTGTTTTACTACCATGTCTCTTTTTTTCATTCTTGGGATCAAAAATTCATAGCTCTTAACTTACTAGAGGACTAAAATTTGTCCAAGAAGTTTAGCATTTCAAAGCAGGAGGCAAAGACGTCAAAGGTTTAGTGGAGCAACTGAAATTAAGCAAGTTCACTTATTTTTCATTATAGTATCTAGCGGGTAAGAAGACAGCATCTTGCCTTGCAGTAGAAGTGCAGACAAGGATTATTAACCATGGGATTAAAGGAAAATCTGGGAATGCCATTTAAAGCTACATTTTCTCCTCGTGATTTTAAAACGTCACAGTGTCTCTTGTAACGTTCTCAATTGAGGCTTAAATCAGCTAAAGCAAACACCAATGATTTGCATTGGTTTTGAGACATACATTAGAAATGACTGACCTGTTTCCTAGTGTTCTGGAAAACATGCATCCTTCCCTTCTAGCCTGCATTTAATCATCCTCCTATAACAATAAATCTGCCTTCTGCCTCAGCAGCAGTGAATGAAACTGATAACACACAGTTGTGATGCTTCGGTATCAGACTTTCCCAACCAGAGGCTAACTGTTGTTTCAGGGTCTGCTGAAGGATATTGGGGGGCATTAGGAAGTAAAATGTTAGTGCACAAAAGAGTGTCTAACTCCTCTTTCTTCCACTTCAGCGTACACACAGCTTACTTCCACAGCAGTCTCAAAATAGTTAAGGAGGCATCAATACAGTGTGTGGGACAGGACCAAGAAGGCAGGGGTAAGTAATTTCTCAAGGTGACTTTTCCACTTAAGAAGCAACACGTGCTTAGCCACAGTATCAAATTTCCTTGAAGCTGTCAGCCGTTGCATACCTAGACACTTGAAGTATGTGACACTATCTTGTCTTGATTATTGAATTTTGAGTCTGAATTTTTCAGAGTGCAGAGAAAGGGTGCTGCTAGGACAAAAAAGCATCTATGATTCTCTCTATTTAAGACCTATTTATTCTTCCAGACCTTTGCTCAGGGGAAGAAACACTAGGTGTTCGTATAACATCCAAGAGTTGGGTTTTATTTATTTTTCTGTTTGTATTGATCAGTGGAATACATATATACTTACTGCACTCTCCAAGACAGAATAGTCAATTAATGATTTACAAGCCGAAAACTAGCTGGAGAGATCACCATCACACCTGAAACTCATAAGGACAGCTTTACAGCAGGTATTACCTATGCCTGTCAGTAGATGTTCAGAGCATTCCACCATCCCCCCTCTAGACTTCAAACTTTAAAAAAAGCGCTTCACAGTGCTGAGCAGTGTTAGTGATAAAGAAGATTCTTATATTATAAACCAAAATCAAAAGCTATCAACAGGTGGTTTCTCTGTGTCCTGGGTTCGGCTAAACCATGACACTCTGTTAAGTGGGGCCACGAGAACCACAGAACAGCCCGCGTTGCAAGGGACTTCGAGAGATCATCTGGTCCAACCTTTTGTGGGAAAGTGACCCTAGATGAGGTTATCTAGCACCTTGTCCCATCGCATCTTGCAAACCACCAGTGATAGGGACTCCACCACGTCCCTGAGGAGGTTGTTCCAGTGATTGATTGCTCTCACTGTAAAAATAAGTTCTTTCTTGTATCAAGATGAAACCTCTCCTGATGCAACTTGCACCCACTGCCCCTTGCAAAGAGAGAGCCTCCATCCTCTTTGTAGTCACCCTTTAAGTACTGGAAAACTGTGATAAGTTCCCTCCTGAACCTTCTCTTCTACAGGCTGAAAAGACGTAACTCCTTCGGTCTTTCTTCAAATGCAGGTTCTCCAGCTCTTTGATCATCTTTGTGGCCCTCCTTTGGACCCTCTCCAGTCTGTCCATGTCTTTTTTTGAATTGTTGGGCCCAGAACTGCACACAATATGTGGGGCCTGACAAGCGCTGAGCAGAGTGGGATGATCACATCTCCACGTCTGCTAGTAATGCCCTTGCAGATGCAGCTCAGGATCCAATTTGCCTTGGTTGCTGCAGCGGCATGCTGCTGACTCACGTTCAGCTACTTGGCCACTGTCCTGGGTTTGGCCAGGACAGGGTTAATTTTCACCGC
>Ga0181612_176521_pt1 | contig 12416 bp, 13 predicted proteins | sample HoacroProtozoa21_FD_119630 | JGI IMG/M metagenome (GOLD analysis project Ga0181612, IMG submission 119630) | Hoatzin crop microbial communities from Cojedes, Venezuel. Combined Assembly of Gp0051906, Gp0051904, Gp0051908 | reverse complement strand
GCAGCAGGGCCGGCCGCAGGCCCCCGCGCCGGTCCGCCCGTCAGAAGGAAGCTAAAAGGATGGAGTATTGAAAAAAAAAACAAAATGGGCGAACCCCAGGCCGAGTTCAGCGCGGCCGTTTGATGGCAGAAAGGGCACGAACGGCCGAGGCGAGGTTTTCTGCATGGGGACGGCAGAGGTGAAGGCAGAACTCCGTGGGTCGAAGGATGGAGAAGGCGTTCTTCAGGGCAGGGCAGCTCGGAGCTTGGTTGAAGAGGAGAAGGGGTTAAGAGACCCCAGATCAAGCTGTGACTTGTTTTCCCTGCATAGCAGTATCCTGACAATTCTGAGAGCGCTTTCAAGCTGTTTTCCCACATTTTGGATTTCCGACGCCACTCTGGCTCTCTCCGTGAAGCAGAGTACAGGCACCATCAGGCGATCTCTCGCCAGAGCAGCTTTGGCTTCACAGTTACAGTTGGCGACACTCCAAACGGCTTTCACACGGGACAGGGCTTGGGTAACAGCTGTCTGTGACAGCCTAGGGGTGAATTTCCAGAGCAGCCATCCTCACTCTGCACTTGCATCGAGACAACACTGAGGCATCTCGCCGAGAGAGCCCCAAGAGGCAGTGCACCCTGCCACCGCCCAGCCAGCAGAGCCTGGCTGACAGAATCCAGCCCACCATGAGAAGGTCTCTTCATTTCCCATTACCATAAGAATTTCATTTTGGAGGCCATGCAAGCTCTCAGACTGAGGTAAGGGCGAGAAACCCTGTCTTTGGCATACAGCTTCAGCTCACTCGCCACAAGAATTCCCACTCAAAAATAATCACTTCCAATTTGTGTCATTAAAGCTAGGTGCAGAAGGTGAAATGACCCCCACGCTCTGCCTGTCCCCTGCCCCTCGGCCCTGACTGGAACCGACACGCCTGTGCGCACGGCCCCCACAGAAATGCTCCACATTAGGGAAAAAAAATGAGGTTTTTAAATGCATTTTCAGTTCAGGCCTTCAGAATGGCACTGACACAACTGAAGGTAGAGGATATTTTATTTATTTTGTTTGGTAAAATCAGCATTGCCACTGAAGAATTCAGCTACCAGCCTTTTGCTATGAGCGGCCAGCGATTAGGTCTGAATACAGGACAGGGAAGTCGCCTGCACGCCGGAGACATTCAAACACTACTGCAAATGCGCAAACGCATCACGTTAGAGACCGACTCATACTGTCGTAAACTGACAAGAAGAACAGTCTTTCTTGACACTTCACAAGAGAATACAAATTCTATTTTACTGAGCTCAGTTTACAGATATTTTTGCAAGCATAGGATGTGCTGCCAGTAACGGATGCTGTGACTGAAATCTTTAACTTGCATTTATTATCAAAGTCATACTGTTTACATCTGTAATGTCAACAAGATGCCACAACTACAAAAAAAGATTGTGCACATTGCAGTTTCAATGCAAAAAACAGTAAAATGGAAATCCATTTGTTAAAAAAGTAATTAAAATTACTCCAGAAAGCAACTGAATTGTTTTAACACCTTTACATCCAGTCAAATTAAAATGGTTAACGAGAAAAAATACAAATTCAAAAATCTGGTATCAGTGTTAAAAAGGCAACTACTTAAGCATTTCTATCAATTCGCACATCGATCTCCCTCCCACGAAGCTGTATCCCATTCATCATACGGCAGGCTCTCTCAGCTACTTCTGGGGACTCAAATCTAACCACACCACACCCTTTAGACTTCCCATTCTCCATCTTGATATCAGCATACAGCACGTGACCTTAAAAAGAAAAGAAAGGTTCTTGTTTAACCTCGCAGGTACCACATTAACTATCAAGTCATAGTTCCCCACATCAAGCCATAGAAAGGATACTTTTAGAAACCACCACTACTTTGAAGCTTCAAGCTGCAGGACAACTTTACCAAGTCATTGTTTTAAAGAAGTGTTCTTGGTTTAAGAGATTAATTAATTCAAACTGTTTCTCTCAATTCTCACTCAAGCACCAGCATCAGAAGTAGATGAATGGAGAAACGCACAAGCTAACAAGCCCTGTCCAACTTGTCAACACTTCGCATCGTAACTGATGAGGCTGGGACTCGGTTTTGCCATCACACAAGCAGCACAAGACATCGGGGAGCAAGGTTTCGGCATAGCAACCGCTACCACAGAAAAACTCCCCAAAGCTGAACAGCACATCTCAGTAGCTGAATTCAGCATTTTTTCCATTATCTTTTTAAGCACATTTGTCCCAGACAACTACGTTCATTTAGATACAAAGCATCCATGCAGGTGCTTCTCAGCAGTTCTCCAGATTTCCATCTCTCTATTCCTGTCTCTTTCTGCAACTACAAAGCAGCCATCCACCTGATAACCCAGTTAGCACATGCCTTCTCTAAGCATTTGTTCCCTTCTCCATCTCAGGGGCCGGGTTTATCAACAGGCTCCACCCCCCCCCCCCCCCTTTTCAACACTGCAGAACTCTTGCTGGAATAGCAGGGATGGTAAACATCCTCACACTCGTCAATGTTCAGTTCTAGTATTTCAGTAAGTCTGAGTGAAATTTTGGTTAAGATACTAGTGTCAGGGACTTGCAGAGCCAGGAGTTACTGTCAGAATTCATATTCAATTCTCAGAGTATTTGGTAAAGATCACCAGTGATAAAGTCACTTACCACATTCATTAAATTTATCTTTCAGCATTTTCCATGTAAAATCAAAAGGCAGCTGTGAAAAGAGAAGAACACAACATTACTGAGGATCTGCTGAACAACTCGTAAGCACTGCCAACTCTGCAAAACATGTTTCCCACCCTGGGACAGCCATTGTTCAGGATCTTCATTTACAGATGCAGAGAGCTCTTCTCCTGGTAAGGAAATGGCTTCAACTCACAAAAGCCCACCTAAATGCTCCTTTGGCAGCATCCCGTATTAGACATTCTGACTGAAGTCAACCGAGCAGAGATGAGATCAGCATGTCAGCACCAACTAACTTCAGTAGGAAGGAGAGGTAGGAAGAAGGCTACTCACATTTCTCACAAATATCTGACAGGCTTTTCTGGCCACCCCAGGTGCAGGTCCTCCAGTTCCTCCAAGAGAGCCTGCAAAATTGCCTGCAAAGTTTCCACGTTCCATGTCCATTGTTCTTTCAAAATTGCTTCCCATTGCAAGTCCCATTCGATCTATGCCTGCTCCCATGCCCTGTCCCATAGCAGGACCCATCCTTTCCATATTAGCGGCTCCAATGCGCTCCAAGCCCATTCTCTCCATGCCAGCAGCACCCATACGATCTATTCCTATTCTTTCCATAGGAGTGGCACCTATGCGATCCAAACCAGCTGGCATTCTCTCGATCACCTGACCCATTCCAGTTCCCATTCCAGCAGGGACCATGCGCTCCATACCTATACCCATTCTATCCATGCCAGAACCCATACGCTCTACGCCTGATCCCATTCTGTCCATAGTGGTGCCAACGCGGTCAATGGCAGCACCCATCCTCTCGATACCAAAGCCTATTCCAGAACCCATCCTTTCTATGCCAGAACCCATCCTCTCAATAGCTGGGCCCATCCTCTCAATGTTCGGAGCGATGTGATCTATGCCCAGAGGGGCCATGCGGTCAATTCCTGAACCCATTCGCTCCACGTTGGAGCTCATGCGATCCAAAACAAGACCCATCCTGTCTATTTCTGACCCTACTCTCTCCATCCCATGCCCCATCCCAGAAGGTATTCTTTCTATTCCCGAGCCCATACGATCAATGCCAGGTGCCATCCTCTCAATCCCAGGAATGCTGGCATTTCCACCACCTGGAACACAACACACAGATTATCAGTAATCACACAGGGACAAGAAAAATCTAATGCATGCTTACACTACTGAAATGCTTTCAGCTCTATCGTAATCCGAAAAGTGGCTGCATACTATGTATGGCTGAGTTGTCCCAACTCTGCTAGAGTCTTCCAGCTCCTGCAGTAAAAGGATCACTCCCTTATAGTTTAGGCCATTTTGCTGTTGTATGAAGGATCTTCAGTTACTACCAAGTCACGTTTAGCACTGCAGCACTGTAAAAAAGTCTTGAGTTTGATTCCTATTTGAGGGGGAAAAGCCTTGAAGAAAGTGTGTACTTAAGTTATCTACACATATTTAATGAAGAGAAACTAGGTATGTAACCCTACGCTAAGCCTACGCTCCAGAAAACTGAAGCAACCACATTTAAGACCAGCATTCATCCTGCTTTAGTATTTCGGGCTTCAATAGTATTTTAAATAACACAGAATGGTTTGGGGTTACATGACATTTGTACTTGTGCAAGAAAGTTGGCTGCTTTTTTTTTTTTAAATGAAGAAACAACAGCAATAAACATTCAGTGTTTCTTCAGCTGAAAGCCAGCAGCGTTGTGCACTTGTTTTCAGAGTCTCCTAGAAAAGGGCTAGTCCTGTGCAGGCAGGCAGAGCCAACTCTTGGCTATTAAATGTTGCAATTCAGTCATTAAACAAATACGATTAATTCTGTAAATCGGGAAGGGGGAACACGTCTGCCTACTTTGAGATATTTGGGTTCAGCTTTGTTTCAGAAATTCACTGGGCAACTTGCTAGGAAGCTACATGTTATACAGGCAGCGGGAAGGAGCAGGACTTTGTTCTCACAAAAAAATGGAGTGTCTTACCAGCAGCGTTTCAAAAGTGGACAACTGCCAGAGAAGATGACAGCTTAAAAATATTTTTTTCTAGACTTTCAGTAATCTTTTTTGAGAATTGTTTTAATGCATAATATTGCTTATGTATTTAAAGAATGTATCTGTCAAAACTATTTTTATTATGCTATAAAAAACCCTCAAACACCACAGTGAGTTACCGTAACTGAACTGCTGCTTTAAGTGCTTTGAGTTTTTTTGAAGACTGTATTTACTTTGCAACCGTAATTTTAAAGGTAAGGGTATTTTTTTTATTTTTTTAATGAGCTACAAAAAAGATCACATTTCCTTGCATACAAGATCCAATTCTATAGAGAGTCATCGGAGTTGTATCAGAAAGGGCGTACTGAGTTTCACTTTCTTTAAAAGTGAATTTCAGTTGCATCAAAATAACAGAGCACAGCAGTAACAGAGCGATCTCAGGAACTGGCTGAATCGAGCTGTACATGCACGGCACAGATGCTCACAGAAGACATTAAAAATGTTCAAATTCTGAATCTTTCCACGAAGCATGATTAATACCTCTTGCCATCTCAAAGCTGCTACAGACCAAACAGCAACGCGCTATCCTTGCTCAGTCCAAAGAATATTTTGCACCGAGTTATTTGCTATATTGATAGTCTTCCTCTTCCCACTGGGGTTCGAAAGGAAAGACCAACAGAAGAGCGCTAATTTTAGTGCTGCCTGAGTTGCACCGTAAGGCATCCTCTTCAGTTATCTGATGTGTAAGTCTATGCCAGATTCCTAAAATGTCTGGGAGGAAGGGAAGGAAATTTAGGTTTCACCACACTTCTCCTCCCTACTGCCTAGGCTGCAGGCTGTGTTTCAGTGCCACGCACATACGTGGAAGTTTAGCGTGAAGTTTCAAGACACAAGGCAGCGTGCTAAGACTGTCAGAGGGTTTCCTGTCCCACCTGAAATCCCGTTACACAGCCCCATAGATCACTACCCGCATATCCATCTGTCTCCTGTACAGCTCTTGGGAGTCTGATCAAAACCAGACTATTACAGCAAGTACAGAGAAAATACAGCCTGGTTTGTTGTAACAAAACACACATGATTTTTACATACAGTTCAGCCATGAAAAGCAGGTAGTAAAAGTACTTAGCTTAGTGTACTTACCTATTCCTCTCTCCAAGGTCTCCCCAAAACTACGAGACATTCCCATTTCATTTCTTCCAAATTCTCTTTCAAATCCTCCACCCATGGCACGATCCATCTCTGTAAAGATTAAGTTTGATATGTTCTTTAGGGTGTCTAAGCGACTCCTGAGAGAACATTTTAATACAGGCATAATTTTTTAAAGATTAACAGCAAGGCAAATTTTTACTATGGTCTCCTGATCATTTTATTATGTCTTTCTGGGAAAAAAAAAAAAAAAAAAAAAAACCAACAACAAAAAGCAGGACTCCTCTCTATATGGACAAACACATTTGAGTCAGCCACTTTCCTCTGGTGAAGTCTTTCTGGTGACTACAGACAAAGCACAGTTTATCTCATTCTAAACTAGTCCTTCAAGACAACCTCAACAAGTCACTCGTTTTCTGTAGCTCAGAGGCCACGAGTGACTTGTGGACACCATGTCAGCTGTAAGCTTCCAGTTTTTCCAGTAAAAACCGAGACAAGGAGACCAGTCTAGAGAGCCTCTCCAGTGATACACTTTCAGACAACACAAGTCGGGAGTTGGATATATGAAAAACAAGTGCCTACCACTCATTCTGCCCATGTTCATTCCAGCTGGGAAGCGACCAATGTTTTCCATGGCACCGAAAGGACCTTCCATTCCTAAAAGAAAGTATTTTTCAGAGATTCTTTAATAATCCATTTCAGCTTAACACTACGCTTCACCCACCAAAGCTGCTTTCACAGACCATTTCCACAGGCACCAAGACAACTTTGCATCACAGATTCACAAAACAAAACTGGGTCAGAATTTGGTCACACTTATCTCGTAAGCCAAGGACAGTTTTAACAAGTCACACGACCAAAACATCAGTCATGTTTTATCTGAGGTCTTAACCCTTCCCATACACTTACAGCAGTTTTATTAATACTAAAAAAAATGGAACAAGTTATTACTAAATTGGTGACGATCTCAAAGAACACAAAGGCCTGCTAGACATACATGACTAAGTTTACATGACTTTCAGAAAGCCCAAGCTATATACATGCCAAAAAACACAGCTTACCTCCCATTTTATTCATTCCAAAGCCCATGCCTTCCATTCCCATTCCTCAAAATAAAAGAGAAAGCTTTATATAGCAGATGTAATTCTACAGAAGTTCAGCCGTAAGACCAGCTGTACAGATAGAGACCATACAACGTGCCCACTGTTTGGATTGAAGAGCTTACACATGAGAACTCTGAGTAGACCGCAACATTCCTTCTCAGAAAACAAAGCAGCAAAGGGGAAAAACCCATAGGCATTTATAAATTGAAAGCTGAATGTGTGCTACTTTTTAGGTGGCTCTTTAAAACTTGTGCTATTTAAACATATCCTAAACAAAGATTTGCAAGCCCACTAATAAGTGTTAAAAGTGACAGATGGTTTTCAAAGTTTAATGTATATTTGCAGTGTCTGCTGCTCATGCTCAAGAGTCAGAAAATGAGAGGTGTGCCTTGACCACAGTGAAAAAAAAAATGGAGCAGTTGGTTAAATTCGAGTTTCCATTATCAAGCTCATTACTCAGCTCAACAAAAACTCATTTGGCTTTAACACTCCTAATACACTTCAACTTTTTGTGTAGGCAAAAACAAAGCTATCTACCTTCTACACAGCTTAAAGCTCTCATGAAACAAAAGCATAGGAGTAATCTTCTTACCTCCAGGTCCCATGTTGCCCATTCCCATGCCTTTGTTTAAATGATTTGCATCAATAGGTTGACCTCCAGGTCCTAATCCCATGCCAATACCACCAAGACCATCTGAAGAAAATATTCAGATATCAAAAAAGCCTTCTTTCCATATTTGACAAAACAGCAAGTTTTATTCTTAAGTAATTGACTTCCATTCTCCAAAAAGCTTGCTGTGTTCCCACTTTGGGGCGTGTACTTTAAGCATGAAAGTGTATAGTAAATCCAGAGTAGATGTGTCTTGAAATATACTAAAAACTCTCTCAATTTTTTTTTTTTCCTCATAATCGATTTTCCATCTTACTACTGAGAAAACTTGCTTGTTTGGTTGGTTTTAAGCTGACTCCTGAAAAATAACTGGCTAGAACACTGCTTGTTTTGTGCAACTCCTCAGTCTAAGGAGAATAGAGTGGGCAATTTGGTATAGAGATCTTCTAACCTTTGCACAATATTACCCTTGATTGACAATGGCTTATTTCCACCTTTGCCAAGGTTCTTCCCTTGTAGGTAAGAATTTAACCACAAAGTTCAACCTCTCATTATGATAGCCACCTATAGAATTCAGAGCACACAGCCAGCCTCTTGTCTAAGCAAACAAAGTATATCATTCCCAGGCACAATTTTGGATCTTCCTGTACCAAAATGAATCAAGGATTCCCCAGTTCAAAGCAAGAAGAAAAAGCCCTCATATTTTCCTTATAGTTAATCAGCAAGAAAGATTTCTCTGCTTGCACTTGCATCAAACAACAGCTTAACACCATTCTTTGCCTATGAGAAGAGGACTTCCTCATTTACAGCTCAGCATAATAAACACAGGAAGCGTTGAATCTTGTTTTAAAACAACAAAAGATACCCCTTCCCCGCCCCAATAAAGGCCAAGAAATAGGCTTCCACTGGTATTTGTTGAGTTTTATACAGAGATAATTCAATCGAAACCCAATGGCTTTGTCTTGAAAAAGAGGTATAGCATTGCAGAAAGTCCAGGCAGCAATAAAACCCAAGAATGAGACTGCTGCCAAATAAGGCTTTGACGGATACACAGAAAACTGAACTAATAAGGGATGCATTGATTGATGATCACTAAAATTGTGCAAGTTACCAGCATGCAACAGGTTTGGTTACCATGCCTCAGAAAACAGCAACTGGCTGAATTAAAACAATTCCATTAACAGCCACACTTCGCATTTTTGCAGCATTTAAACAAACTAAGCCTCCATTCTCCCACTTCTAGCTCTTGCCGTCAAACTCAGACTCTTCCTGTTCAATACTTTCAGTATCTTAGCACAGCATGGCTGAGGCTGGAAGAGGCCTCTGGAGGTCATCTGCTCCAACCCCGCTGGCTCAAGCAGGGCCACCTCAAGCTGCTTGCCCAGGACCACGTCCACACAGCTTTTGAATATCTCGAAGGATGGAGACTGCACAGGCTCTCCGGGCAACCCGTTCCAGAGCTTAGTTGCCCCCACAGTAATGTTTCTTTATTCAGATGGAGGCTCTGGTGTTTCAGTTTATGCTTACTGCCTCTTGCCCGGTCACTGGGCACCACTGAAAAGAGCCTGGGCTCCCTCCACATGTTTATAGGCATTGGTAAGATGCCCTTTAGAAATCTGAAGACCTGGAAGATTCTCAGGTCCTCAGTTCAGCCTCTTCAGTTGAAGGAAAAATGTTAGATAGCCAGAATACCATCACGTAAAAGGAGGCACACTTTTCCCTATTGCCTGATTAATAATGTTTCCGTTAAATCCCACTATTAACAGTACTTTTACAAAGCATTGGTCTCTTTGAATTGCAATTGAGAGATCTGGAAGCCTTGAGAACGTGAATGGGATACTGTTTTAAGACAACCTTCTAGCTATGAGCTGAAAGAAGTATCCAAAAAAAAAAAAAAAAAAAAAAAAAAAACCCATGACTGAGCAGCTCTTCTTTAGTACTTGCCCTTTGATATTATTCAGACCATTTGGATTCCAGCTTTCCAAAGTCTGAACCAGAGTCTTACTGGGGCTGGGATCGGGCCCCAGGTGCTGAACAGCAAAATAAAAACCATAACATGTTCAGTCATGCAGGAGAGACTTACGAGGAAGTTGTTGGGGTCGCTCTGGAGGAAAGAAGTCTCCTTTGGGAAAGGCTCGCTCGTCCTAAACACAATTCAATACATTAAAGTTTGTGAGAAAAGTAAGAAATTATTTCTTGCTTTTTCTTTTTAATTAAAACACCAAAACTTAAAAGCTAAAGCTACCTTCACTGTATTTACGATTACCTTTTAGCAAAACAATCAGAATTAACCTTCCCTGACGGCATGAGTTGACATCACTAGGACTTCGGCAAGTCTCCCACACGTCCCCCCCCGTATTTTGACCCAACCTTGAAACCACACATCATCCAAAATCAGAGGCACAACTACCAGTTCAAAAAGCAGAAAGAATTTGAACATACTTACCATTTTTACATGCATCGGTCTGTCAAACAGCAGCTGCCCATTAAACATCGCTGTCGTTTCATTAAGGATCATTGTTCAAGCGCTAGAACCACACAAAGTCTTAAAGCTTTAAGCGCTATCTGACACAGAGTACAAAAACCCAGTCAGAAAATCACACCTCTCCAGGTCGCTTCTTAAGCTATCATTCACAGATCGTCAAGAATCCTTCTGCCTTCTCCAAAACTAAAAAGCTCTGAAATCCTAATAACTGAATATTCAAAGAACGGCTTTTTAAAATTAAAACATGAGTTAGAAATATTGTTCTGGTTAAGATTAAGTTCATTAAGAGATCACTCAAAACGCAACTCCAAATCAGCCTAGGTGTTTAAATATTTCACCAGTTAACTTTCACCATGTAAAACAGGAGAAAACATGCAAAAGTTCTCAACGCTTCCAAATCAGTAATTTTGAAGTATGCCACGCTAGTGAATCACGTGCCATTTGTGTAAGTCTTGCTCCCACAAGGCTTAACACACTAGGGGCACATGCAGAACGGAATTCACATTCAAACAGAAACTTTGGGAGGGGAAAGAAGGAAGTATTTTCCTCCTTTCCGTACCATAGCCGTAAGTCGAGAGATCACGCACACAGTAGTATCTGTACTTTGTTCTTGTTTGGTTTGATTTGTGTAGATTGCTATGTAGCAAACCATTGCTTGCACAGCGTAAGGATACAAGGAACGGAGGAACACACTAGGCCAAGCCACCTCACACTGCAAATGGGTTTGCTGCATTCCTCCTTCACCTCCACCACGGGAATTTAAGACAAATCTTTTCTCAAAAATTGCACTTTAATACTAGCTACAACCTAGAGACAGAAATTTACTATTTGGGCTAGAAACACATACATCTATGTGAGAAAGAGAATCCACTTTGCCAGTGATTCTGAGCAAACAGCAACAATTCTTTCATGATGGACTTTTCCCTCTTTCTCTGTTTTCCTTATGTTTTCCATCCACTGCAATGGCTTGACTTTCTGTGATGTGGCAATATCCTCACTGGTAATAGTACAATTTATATTTTCATCTTGCTTTGTTTACTAAGTTCTCTGCCACCTATTCACCATCATTACTCTTCAAGGATACATATAGCCTGAACAGCCTCTATAGCTTGCTCAAAAGTGACAGTGCCGATCCCACGACTTTTGCCATCTTTATCTTCTAGTATGTCTGCCCGAACCACAACGCCGGCCATGCTGAATACTTCTTTCAGTTTCTTCCAACCAACCTTGTAATCCAACTGGAAGACAAGCAATAGCAGAAGTATGAGAAAGATTTCCATCATAAAAAAAAAAAACCAAAACCAGCTTTAGTGTTCTCACATTTCCTTTCCCCGCTATCAGCAATCGAAAGAGTCTTCATGAAGATAGCATTCTTTACACTATTTAAATTTTATCCTAAGAGCTTAACGCAACATTCTTTGCTTTGTTCAAAATACAAATTAACAGACACCACAACATACATACAGGACACATTTTAATTTACAACTTTGCTAGCACAGGGAATCAACAAGACTAGCCACAGAGTAAGTTACTACTCCGTTTTACTGGAACACAGCTGAAAGTCTAAGGCTTTTCCTCTAATTCATTAGCTTCAACTCAGACCCAGATATTCTGTTCACAGCTTACACAGCACTTACATTTGCAACAAAGACAGTGCTTCCCAGTCTCCCTGCCTGCAAGGCATGAATGATCTCGTTGGGTATGTTGGGATTGTTCAGTATACTAGGCGGGATATTGATCATGCCGGGGCCGCCCGGGCCTGGACCAATACCCATTCCACCAGCTGCTGCCATGACCTTCTGCATTGCTCTCCGGGCATGTTCACCATCAGGATCCTGCAAAAAACCAGAAACAGACACAACACACTCAGTTCCCTCCGTATTCCACTACACGCACGGGGATTTAGTGGCATGACTAAAATAGTCAAAAGAAGAAGGGGTCTCCCTTTATACCGGGCTATCTGCTCCCTATAGATCTCCAGCCAACTACTTCACATATCATTGCCACCCACTAATTTATTTTCTTTTACTCAATATGCCAGCACCCTTCAAGTTATCAAGTTATTCCTACTCGTGCATTTCCCCCGATTCTGAAAGTGTTTATCTATTAGCCAATACCAAGAATAAACCTCAGTTACATCTGTTCCAAAGACTGATAAACCCAGAATGGCATTGGAGAGGTTTTGGAGGACAAATGCCAACTCACTCTTGGCATCTTCAAAACAATGCAACAATACATCTACCTTGCACTTGGACTTCTTTACAAGACAAGATACAGCATGTAAAACTTCAAGATTGGTTTGGGCATGCTTCCCCTCTGCCGCCACGCCATTGTAATACTGACACGCAATTACGCGATACTGTCGTTCCACTTCTTTCCTATCTCCCTTATCTGTGCTCATGCCACTGT
>Ga0181612_169699_pt1 | contig 12416 bp, 8 predicted proteins | sample HoacroProtozoa21_FD_119630 | JGI IMG/M metagenome (GOLD analysis project Ga0181612, IMG submission 119630) | Hoatzin crop microbial communities from Cojedes, Venezuel. Combined Assembly of Gp0051906, Gp0051904, Gp0051908 | reverse complement strand
GCCTTTTTTTGTCTTTCTTCATTCTTTTCCTTTTAAAATTGGAATTTTTCTTGGGTTCTTTAAAATTTTCCCCGATTTCCCCCCCCCCCCCCTTGGTGTATATTGTGATTAAAACATAGCTAAAACATAATTAACATTATGTGATTCTGAGCATGGTCATAGAAGTAGCGTATGGAGGTGGTGTGGTAAGGAGGTCTGTTTGACGGGAGCTGTGAACTCCTCAAAAATCTGGGGTTTTTTGTTGCTTCTGTCAGCAGAGGATGCTGTCAACTTTGCTACTGTCATAGATTTCATGTTCACTTGTTGCAGTGGCACATACTTGAGATAGCATGATGATAAATCTCCATGTCCTTTTGTGTCAGGGTGAAGTCCCCTTATGAAGGACACTGGTAACACTAGCTGTTCCCAGAAAAGAAAGATATTAATCCCTTTCTGACTGTTTAAGTCATGGTAGACTTTTTTTGTTGTTCTGTAAAGCTGTCGTTTCATGCTCCAGCAATTAAATATTCAGAAGTACAGGGTGAGTGAATGTCTTCCCCTGTCATTGTGGTCTTGTTTGTGCAAAATGTAAATGAGGGGAGATAATGCAGAAGAGTGACTGCCTAGTAGCTTTTCCTAAGAAGCTTTGTGGTCTGGAAGAGCAGAAATATGGTGGCTGCTGGGCCCATTTTGTGAGCCAAGTGTGTCGCAAGCATAGACCTTAATATTTCCATTATTCCATTTCATTTGTCTGGGGTGGCTTGTTCTGCTGGGTAAATGTGTGCAGAGAAGTGTGTTCCCCTGCAGATAATATTCACACAGGAAAAGCATCCAGTCAGGGAAGCAATTCAATCAACCATGTTAAGGATGTCTTTCATACTGAGCAAAAAGAAGTGTTTATTCCTTACTATGCAAAGGCTGGATTTGTTGGTTGAATATTTCATATTGAATTCTGGTCTGTGCATTCAAGACATGCTGTCTTTTTCCTTTTTGGCTTCATTATTTCTCCTGGCTGATTAGAAGGAGCTGCTGTGCGGGGGTCCGTAGAGCTGGAACTTGTCTCGTGACTCATTTGATTTCTTTTGCTGACACTTCACATTGAAATTTATTATACATAGTTCTTGCTTCTCCTTTTGGCTCCTGTATCCCTCCTCCTTTACTTGCACATCCGAGCAATCACGTATTTCTTCGTGTATTTCTTTCTTGCCCTGAGCTAGATGCTCTGACTTCCCTGCTTCTCCAGATATGATGTAAGACAGGGAGTTACTACTGTGTAAGGGACATAAACACCAGTTGGTTTTACTATACATGGAGCTCTGGGCAAGGAGTGAGCCCTGTGCTTGTGCAGGGTGCCTGGGAGACAAGCTTTCCGTGGCTCTAATCTTTTGTGGGATTCGGAAGTTTTTTTTCTCCTCTGTGATTCATTATTGTACCTTTTGAGCTTTGCTTACCTAATGACTTAGTAAGGGGCATGAAAAACTTGGCCTCTGCACTGTTTGTGTGCATATAGCCTCTAAATTTAAGCTAAAGCCTCTCCTCCTGTGTGTCAGTCTAACGGTGTCATTTTCTCTATGCAGTGTCTCCAGAATCTCATTTGAATTTGTTCATAAAGACATTTAGTTAGTAATAGCAATAGCAGTAGTGTTGGTCTAAGAATGTGAATTAGAGTGGTTTTTTTATAGGTATTGGTAATAACCCTCTATTACACCAGCTTTTATGGGTGGGGGAGGAGGAGGGAGACACAAGGTATAACTCTGTTATTTGGTCTGATAAGATGTTATCTCTCTACATGCGCTGCCTGTGTTTAAGCTGTCACTGTCGTCATCTTGCTGCTTATTGAATGCAACTGACAACTGTAAACTTAGTCATGTCTGCATGAAAGCATTTAATACAGTTTGTAATCTGTATACAGATTGTAATATTAGGTTATTAACACATAAATTGGTATGAGTGGGTTTTAAGGTTAGCTTTAGCAGAATCCCCAGCTAAAATGAAAAGACTTCTTGTATTCTGGGATAAGAATATCTGAATGGAGAATGACATCACTTTAGTCTTCTGGCATAATTGGTAAAAATATGTTCTTTATAGACAAGTCATCGATGTTGAGCTTTCTAATTGCAAGGTTTTTCTTGACTGTCTTATGTTTGGATCACATAGTAAGTTTAGATTTTTAGAGCTAAACTATCCTTTCTTTTGACTTCAACAAGTTTGGTTCCCTTCTAGAGTCTTTTTTTAGTCTAGAACAGCGCTGATGCTGGAGACTGTGGGTGATGATTGTAGGACTCATTGGATAGCACAAGCTAACTTTTTTCGTGTGTAACTAAATCTGTCACCATAATCAGAATGTGAAGGTGTTTCTGCAGCTGAATTCTAGCCAGCTATGTCCCTTTTTGTCTGCAGTAAGTGTGGGAACAAATACACAAATACAGGTCTGTTTTATCTGTCGGACTAAAAAGCAGATATATAGGACAGTGCACCACCTCGCTGTCTGAAAGCCTGGCTCAGATCCTTCACTACAGTTCTATAAAGGCTTTCAAGCCAAGGCTAAAGGTGTGACTGTGGCTGACTCCTCTGTCTGATTCTGAGAGTGGGTTGCCTGTTAGAATGTAGATATGAAGGAGCTTGGAGAGTACACTCTTTTAATGTCTGCAGCTTTTCCCGTTTCTGTCCTCTCCTTTTTCGTTCCTTCCAGGAGGATCTGTGCTGGGGTAGATCCATTCAGTTGTGCCATTGTCACAGACTAGGAAGGTCTTCATTGTGTCTCTACAACAAGAAGGGCTTTACCTCCCAGGCCTGAAATCTTGCTTTGGTGCTTTATCTTTTTAATTTCTTTTGAGACACCACTGAGCACACAGACAGAGAATGAGAGCACTGTAGGCACTGTTTTACTGAGACCATGATGGGCATTCTGATTTTGTGGAAGCAGACTCTTGCTTTGCAGAGATGATAAATCACTTGAAGAAAGTTTACAAGATTCAGGGTGATGTTATTTGACTTTATTTGTCAACTTAAATCCTTATGTTTAAGGCATCTTTTAGGCCAAGAGTTGTGCTTTCACAGATGGGCATCTTGCAGGGGTATCTTCATTAGTGCATAAGGTACATGAGTATCTGTCATGCCCGTCTTCTGCCGTTTTTGGTTGCTGTATTGACGCTGTCACGACAAGAACTGCCAAATCTAAAGTTCTTCCACTAGGCTTGTGTCTTAAAAAGTTCTAAGATCACAGCCTGATAGATGACTGCCACTGCATTAAAGCTATAAGTCTCACTTCCAGTTTCTTGAACATGATTTTTATTTGTTTCAGAGAACAGTATGGTACGCTCTTTTTGGCCTCTTCCATAGTGTTTATTTTGGGAGTCTGTTTTGTGTAACAGTCGGTGCTCCACTTCAAGCTGACATTTTGGTTTAATTTTTTTATATGTTAGGGAGAGAAGTGCACAGCTGATTAGACATTCATGTGAGAGATCAAGGCAATCACACTTCTTTTGGAATGTCTTCATTTAAAGTATCTTTTCTTGTTAGCTTCTTTAAGAACCTTGACTTGTGCATTGGTACCTGAAAATATTAATTAGGAACTGCTTGGAAGCAATTGTTTCTGAGCTAACTTTATTAGGAGAGAGACAAGGGGAGACAATGGCTGTGGCAGTGTGGTTACTCAGTAGTAACTGAGTACCCTTACTTGGATAGTAGGTTTGTTTGGGATTCTGTTTTACCTGTTACTTCTCAGGTGTAGTGGTGGAAGTCTGTTTCAGGGAGGGAAATGTGTGTCATGGTGAGAATAAGCATATAGTTTACTTAATGGCTGGGACAGAAAGAGGTTTTGGAAAGCTTGAGTGAGGAGAGAGAGAGGTTGGAGTTTACCACTTACTGAAATAGCTTCTTCCCTACCTTGGTGAAGGAATTCCATGCTCATGTTTAAATCCAGTCTCTACCTTTTCAGTCAGACTCTGTATCATTGTTTGCTAGAGACACAGCAATGGGAGCACTAATCTGCAGAAATGCAATCAATTCACAATGCACCTACTGTTTTCCATTAGCACCCCAACTTCTAAGAGCACACGGGTAGAACTTGGACTCTTTGTACAGCCAGTCTTGGTCTTTACTGCTCTCTTTCCCAGCTGTTCACTGTGTGCTCATGTGTTTGAGAGTGTTTTTTCCTTCCTGTGACAACCTTCAACTTCTGCAAAAGAGACTCCTTCCAGGTTTTCTTGGCAGGAAAAAGGAGAGATTGGAATGGCTGAGGTTTTTTGTGAAACTTGAAACAATTATGGAGCCACAGCTCCAGAACAGCAAGACGAGTTCTGTAACTGGAGAGAGGAGCATAGGGAATCCCAGAGGTAAGGGGTTTACTTTGTAGGGTGACTGTAGCCTAAGCTGACACCACAGGAAGGATGGGATGCCAAGTGCTAAGTTCTGATAGGGTATAGTGAAGGTGGGTAAGAGAGGTGAGTTTGATCAATGGTTGCCTTTTGGTATAGTGGTAGAAAGGTAGCATATCCAAAAGCTGTTAGGCTGTGTTTTTAGATTTTTCTCCCTACCATCCTGATGTTTACATTTGAGGTTAACAAAAGACGTGGTAGGAGATGTAAGAATCTAGATGGGCTCTTCTTGTCACTTAAATGCTGATGGAAATGGATTTTTTAGGATCCACGACAAATCAGTATACTGTAGAAAAAGCAGCAATTTCTTTCTGGAAGTCTTAGGTGGGACGGTTTGTTATCTGTCTCTCTTACTTGAGCAGTTCAAGTAATATTCTTGTTAGCAATTTGTTATTTGAGTTCAGATAAAGATATTAAAAGCAGGTTTGCTCTTTGTTGTATGTACCTGCCTTTGTTGTTTTCTTCCCAGAGCCCCTTTATCTGTGGTTTTGATGCTGTTTCCTCCGCCTCTGCTTCTTGACTCATATGGCTCTGCATCATTGTTTTTGATGAAGGTGGACTTTCTCAAAACTGGCTTTCAAGGCATACCTGAATTTTGTGGAACTTGATGGTCACTTTCTGTTGGTTTTTTCCCCTCTCATCTGTTATAGGTTTCTGGAGCAGTTAGCACTGGGATGTTGAGTCCAGATACATAGCAATTCATGTTAATTATATTCATTATCTTAAACACAGTTGCAGGCTAAGAGTGCTAAGAAGTCCTGGATGAATGGGAATGATATTGAATCTACTCTTTGAACTACATTTTTCAGGGATTAGTGAGAGTCTTAGCTTGGCTTGTGATCTACTCATAGTAGCCTGCAGCTTCATTTTCCCTGTTCGTTTTATCTTTATCTTTTCTGACAGTCTTTTATATTCCCCTTATCTTGGTCTTAATGTCTAATAACACTGCCTGGATGCAATGACAGGCAATGATTATTTCCTTGCAGCAGTACTGCAGGATATTGCTAATGTCTCCAGCATAATGTTGTTTTACCATTAAGACACGTTCCAGCAAGGCAAGTGACTTCTAGCAGGGTGGTGAAAGAATGAGTACCTTTTGAAAGATGGCAGTTGCCAGAAAAGCTCACATCATACTCTATACCGTTGGTTGCCTGGGCTTGTAGAAACGGATTTGGTGTCAAGATGGTATGCCTGAGTTTTTCTGCTACTGATGAACTGTGTTCATTGTTTTCCTTTTGCTTTTATTTTGTGTCTGTGAACTCTGAAGTCAAACTAAGTCACCTGGTAGGTGATGTCTAGTGTTAAAGAGAGTGATTAGGAAGCAAGCTGTTACTAGTTTGTTGCTGGCAATGCAGAGTGGGCAGTGGTTAGCGTTCTTCAAACCTGTAGGTCTAATGCATTAACGTTGTTTGTGCAGTTACATTTTAATTTCTATTTCCCTTGGAAGAGCAGTAGCATAACAGTGCAATATACTTACAAAAAACAAAAACAAAAAAAACCCCCAAAAAACCAAAAAACAAAACAAAACAAACCCCCAAAAAACCCCCACAAAGTTGGTGCTTACTTTTGACACTTTATTCCAGTATTGAAGCCTGATCGGGCAGCTGATTGTATGTTTGCGCTATGACATGTGTTCAGTGAGCACCAGTTGTGAAGTTTCCAAGTGATTAGAATTAGCCATAGTGATGTTTCCCTAGTCATGCTCGTGCTTGGAAGAATGTTTGAAAATGGCCAATTAAGGAGTCTCAAAAGAAGGGCAGTTATAGTGCTGCATGCCCTGTTTTGTGTTTTTTGCATGACACTGAATATAAGTGGTTTCCTTAATGCTCATGTACAGGTCTAGGGTGGGGAGTAGGGATTCTCTACTTTCGTCTGACCTCTGATGTTTCTGTTTTCTAATGATTCACTGTAGCTATGGAGTGTATCAGTCTTATTCTAAAACGTGTCATCAATTTGTGAGCCCACCACACAGTGAGGTGATTAAAACAGAGACAACTGGGTGCTGCACGTAGATAAGAGTGAGTGCTTCATTCTGGTTCTGTTATCAGTCTTCCTCTGAAGCAATTAATCCTTGGCATTTAACAGGCAAGTGCTGCTGTTTTTCTTGACCAGGTGATAAATCCTCTCTTATGTGATGCTTCTCTGAAACACTTGATCTTCTGAAGTGCCATTTTTAATCTTATAAATATATTTTCCCCTGAATGGCCCTCTGAGAGGTAATCAAGGCTGGGGGGATTTGTTTCCCTCTGGTCAGGAGAGCCATTAGTAACTCGGCAGTTGCTGTTTTATAGGAAGTTTTAGCTGATAAATAGATGGAAGTTTTCCCTGGTGTTCTTTTGAAAAAGCTGCTAGTGAAAGACTGGCATTTTAGCCTTCAAAAGAATGTAAAAAGATGGAAAGGCACCATGTCTTGAGTGACTTACCTAATTTCTTTACCAAATACTGTATTAAGTAGATATGTTAAAAATATATTCTTCTAGTTCCTGTCTGTCCAGTTGGGCAGCATTGCGCTTTGCAGTTTCTCTAATATTTTTATTCTTCAATTTTGTTTGGCTTCCAGTGTTACACTTAAGAGTTTGCTCCATGGTTCTAATAAGTTTAGTACCAGGAAAGGCTTTTCGTGTAGCAGATGCTTCTTTTTGGTTAAATTTTCTTGTTTCTTGTTGTCTCCTCCTGTTCTGCCTTAAGTGCTTCTCCTTCTTTCGTGGTCGTGTCCTTCAAAGATGGGTAGATAAATTTATATTTGCGCCTTTCATTTTTAGCAGATTATGTATATTCTTTTAAATCAGTGGTTTCATCATTTTAATGTCTGTGGATGTCAATACTTGTACTACCCTTTTTGATAGGACCAGTGCTTCTTACTTGCTTATTTGTATCTACTTGTGGAAAAAAAAGTCTCTGCTTTCAGAGATGTCAGTTGTCTTGAATCTTTTTTTCTTAAACATAATCCTGGTTTTAGGTGAGATACCCTTGTCCTCAGTCATATGTAGGGCAGTCCCCTTTTCTTGGGTTGAGTTTACAACTCCTCCAAGACTTAATGACTGAGTAAAGTAGCATATACTGGATAGAACCTGTATTTTTTGATTAAGAGAGTAGTCGTAGTTATCCAGATGTTGTTGCAGCTACTATGTCTGTCTGCAGTTACAACTGACTTGCAGTGTGACTTTTCCTTTTGTCTTCTAGGATACCAGAATGCCAAGGTTTTATTTATTTTGTGTTTACCTGTCTATTTAGAGAGGTTGATTTCCTAGAAATGCTCCCACTTTTCCCTAACTTCATTGTAGGAGATGCTCAGGATCTTGCCAGATCAGGCAGAGGAAAAACTAAAGTTTTAACATCTGGTATTTGCTGCTTCTCTCAGTTGTAAAGCTAGTAGTTAAATTCCTATCATATTGTTCCCAACACTGTGTGTCCCTTACCCATCAGGATGGTGCTGGAAAGTTATCAACATGTTCTTACAATCACCAACAAAACATAATGTTCCCCTCGACACCTTTTTCCTACTTCTATACCCTTTTGTAAAACATAGTACACACTTTGACTTGTAGTCCTAGGCAGCTCTTGTGAGTACACCCTCCTCATGATACATGACATCTGTTTTCATCTAAATTAGCAGTGAATCCTATGAAGTGAAGCAAGATTTCGGGATCCGTTTCTTTAGTACAGCGAGTTTAATGTGACATGCTTCGAGTACCCTCTTCAGAGGACCTGGAGTCAGACAACCAGCCTCTGAAGCCAAACAAGTTTGCATTTTCTGGTACCCTCCTCTGAGTTCCTGATGTGATCTTTGTGCTACTGCCCTTCTTGCTTTGTGCTACTCCTGCCCTCTGTGCTATCTCCTCTGAAGTAACTTCCTGCAGTCTTAAAAAATCGATAGCAAGTAGGTGGATATACTTAATGTTTGAAATACCGAAAAAATACTGGTTTTTGCTGTTACGTGAGGATGGTGCAGCTGAATCCACTGCCAGCCCTTAAGGATATTAGTAGATGCCACTTAACCAATTATTTAGCATTTCTATTGTATGTAAGTGTCTAACCTCTGCAATAGAAATTGATTTAGCATTTTAAATTGGATTGCATGAAACACGGTAAAATGCTGAAAACACGGAACAATTGGCTTGGTCTGATATAATTTGATTCTTATGAACTTGCTGAGCTTACTAGTGCTGGCTCTGATAATTAAATGGCTTTTCAAAATGGTCATTGTTGACCTAATTCTATTGGCAGTGTAGTCAGTGGGAGTTTTAATATTGACTACAATGGGAACAGTTAGACCAACAGATTGCATTAGAAATCCCATGCTGTGTGTTTAATTTCACTTCCTGATACAACAATCTCTAAATATTAAAGACAATTCTTGCCAAGATAGAAAAGCAGAGCATAGCTTTTTTCAGTTCTGACAGTCTTGACTATGTTTTGTATTCACTCGGTTATTAATGTGGTAGCCAAGTTACCTGATGAAAAAGAATGCCTTTTTCTTCAAAGTTTAGTAGATACAAAGTTTTGTATCTCCATCTCTGTTTTCAGAGCTGGTATTGCCGCTCCATTAGATTTACATTGGTCAACTTTTCTCTCAACAAGCAAACAAAACAATAGCAGAAAAATCCAAGGAGATTTGACTGGCTTATCCTGTTTAGTGCAAACTTTCATCCTTCTTATGACCTGTTAAAGGTCCATAAATCTCCTGAATGTTTGGGAATTGCTTTCTTTTCCTGCTACATTTTGTGTTAGTGTTAATGCTGTTTTTCCCCTACCAGCTCTTATTCTCTGTATCACTGTTTTGATTTGTCCCACACTGGTATCTGAACAAATTATGAATAACCTGAATTTTGAGCAAGACCCTGAAAGTTGTTATGACCATTTGTCGGTTCTTGCAGTTTTCCTCCTGAGACATATAGGTCTTTTAATACTTACAAAATTAAGTCTCTCTTGTCACCTTACATGCCGATTACTTCTGATTCTTTCTCTGCATCTTGCCCAAGGGATTGGTTAGTTCCTTCATTATTATTTTTTCACTGCAGAAGTTTCCTTGTGCTGTTCATATTTGCTGGTGCACTTGAAACGAAGGACATCACAGGACACCTTTCTAACCCTGCTACAGAGCTTGCTGTGTGGCACATTTTTGTTTCTTTTGCTCTTGCAAGGATATTGAGTAGCTTTACAGAAGAGGTTTTTTTTATGTAGGCACACACACTCTGAGGGATCCACTTTTGCAGGTTATGTTAATTAAACTATCCACTGTAAATCGTGAGCTAATGAGTCTGTAGGTAGTTGATGCTAAATAGAAAGTAGAGCATTAGATCTTCATCAGTCCTTTAGAGAACTTTGGAAACTTCTCATTTCTTGCCAGAGTGCTTCATGCTGGCACTGCAGTCGTGCTAACATCTGCTCTCCTCCCTCTGTCAGCAGGCTGTATGTGGTACAGAAATAACACAGTGCCACCCATCTTCACTGATCTTTGGGTTTTTTTTTTTATTTTCCTTTTTAGAAGGTGCAGAAATAATCTTCAGCTGGCACCAGGGTAATATCAGCTGTTCTGGCTTTTCAGCACTAGCTGCTTAAAAACACTCTTGCATGTTGTTGAGCATAGGAGTTTAGATATAAATGACTCTCTAAATTAGTGATTCAGAGTAATGTTTAGTAATATTCCTCTTTAGCACAGGGGAGTGTATCTCACACTTCCATTACAGTAAATAGTAATTCTGGCATTCTCAAAGGATAGTCACTGTTTCTCATTCCCAGTTCGGCTGTTTGAGTTATAGGGCAGTGGCAGTTGGGGTGAGGTGTTTTTTTATTTTTTTCTTTAAGGGGATGTTAAAAACAGATTGCTGTCTCCTGAATCAGTAGAGGCTGTGTCTGTCATGGTGAAAACTGAAGAAGTTTAGCCTATGTTTTTTCCCTTTTAGGGTTTTTTTGTGTTGGGGGGGTGGTATGTACAGTGAGTGGGACAATACAAGATGGCATTCTCATATCAGAAAGTCTCATTGCTTAGAAAATTTGTGTCCTAAAATGTATTTGTGGATGGTAAGAGTATTGGATAGTGGCATTTTAAAAAACTTGAACGATTAGTTGCTTTAGGTCTCTTGATTTGGACTGTAGGAGACTTTGCACCTTTATTTTCTTTTGTTTGCTGGAGCTCATTCCTCATCCCTTTTGAAACCTGCAGCAGAGATTCGCTTCACCTGGAGGGTTTTGCAGGCTATAGTCCTACTGTTGTTTCTTTTGCTGGTATTTGTCCCTCTCAAAAGCATCTTCTAATTCTAGTAAATGTGCAAAGCAAATGCAAACCCTGAAAACCATTTTGCTGGTTTTCTCCAAGGGCTGCATATCAGCATTTTTTCAAACCCGCTACACTGACTTCTAAAAAGTGTGTTTCTCCTCTGACTTTCACTAGCTCTTACTGTGTGTGGTAAGATCTGGAACATGACACTTCTTTTTTGCTTTGGCCTTTTCTCTTTAGCAGGAAAAGTTGATGTGTCAGCGCTGGAGTTCGAAGGATTCCTTCTGTTATTGATGCACATCTTAATAGGTTGGAGGCCTCTGATAAAAGAACCAGCAGCAGCTTTTATGTTGCTGATTTCAGGAACCCTGTGGTTACACAGAAACCTCAGTGCGAGGTGTGGCTTTGGATGTGAACTGCAAATGCTGCCTCTGCAGTGGGAGGAGAAGTGGAAGCTTTGAGCTTGGATTTAGATTTGGTTTTGGTGAAATAGCTTGAAATGCTAACGAGCTTTGCAGAACAACCTCTGCTCTTGTGTTCCTGGTTCCTCAAGTGAGTGGGGAACAGCCATGTAATGGACTTTCTTGTCAGCCCACGTTTCTTGCTCACTGACTTTACAAAAGCAAAGCAGAAAAAAAGATTATAAAATGCACAGCTTGCTGGCGTAGCTTAGGAATGTGCTGCTAGTGTATTGCATAAGGAATGTTTAGTTTCTTAGTGATTCTAAGGCTCTGCAAGTAATTTTCTCCCCACAGCTGCTTGGGAAGGAGACAAGTAGGGCTGCAATTACAGATGGGGATCTGGAATCCAGGGAGAACAGACTTGCTACTTGTGCAAGGTCATGGAGAGAGTAAATTTCTGGATGGGGAATAAAGCACTGTGGAGGTCTGTTTCAGAACTTGAGAGTCGCTGATGGAGTCTCATTATTTTCCTTGCTGTTTTAGTGCTGTATAATTACAGGTCCTCTTGTGACCTATGAATACAATATCAGGAATTTTGTTTGCTGAGAACTCCGGAGGTCTTCCAGTTTGGCCTTCTGCTTGTTGTAGGCTTGTTATTGCCAAAATCAGACTGGGTCAGCTGTGGCTTTGTCTAGCTCCTGTGTTGAGACTTCCAAGGATAACAGCTCTGCAGCCTCTTTGAGTAACCTGTTCAGTGTTGCACTGCCCTCCTGGGGAAGACGACTTTCCTATGTCTGCTGTAGGACAATAGATGCTAGACCCTTTCCCCTCATTCCCCAAGGCTCAGACATTTATTATGAAATAGAATGAGAGGTTTTTGAGGAGGTACAGTTTTGCCTGATACCACCTAACATTTCTGACTTCACTGGAAAAGCTTGTGAAAGGTTAGATTATCTTAAGCTGTGATGGCACTTAAACTGGACCTTGAGGGGAGCAGCGCAAAAGATTAGTCTGCAGATTATGCTCTTTTGCTTGCACTCCTGGGAATGAAAAAGTGAAACTGAACAGATCTCTCTGACTAGCAGAAAGTTCTCATGAGGACTGTGGTGTGCTTGCTTTTGCTCTCCCGGTGCAAATTCTATGGTTTCTTGTGCAATTGCTCAGGTGCTGACATTGATTCATTGACTCTTTCTGGTTTTGTTGATACTTTTGAGACATTGTGAAACAATGAAGAAAGTGGACATTAGGCTAGTGCTGTCTAAAATTGTCAGGAGTCTTTGGTACAGTAAGTTGTATGAATTTGGACCATTAGAAGGATGTGACTTGTGCAAGAGAACCATTAAATCTCACTGGCATACTCAGGATGAGTAGGTGACATTGTTGGGTTTTTCTGTTCTTGGAGAATACTTTATTACATAGTATTTTTAATGTACAATT
>Ga0181612_139078_pt1 | contig 12416 bp, 10 predicted proteins | sample HoacroProtozoa21_FD_119630 | JGI IMG/M metagenome (GOLD analysis project Ga0181612, IMG submission 119630) | Hoatzin crop microbial communities from Cojedes, Venezuel. Combined Assembly of Gp0051906, Gp0051904, Gp0051908 | reverse complement strand
GGAAGCGTTTCGGTAGCTCGCAAAAATGTTCATAACGGGTGTCCCCAGAGCGCGAAGTGTCCGTTTGAGATGCGGTGCTCCTCAGTTCGCTTAGGGTTCTGCGAATTTTGTGGGTCTGCGCTAACAGGTGAGGCGGGGGTGTCCTGCTGCGCACTTGCGTAACAGCACAGGCGAGCGCCAGTCGCGGCTGGGCTCGTTTAGAAGAAAAGAAGTCCTGGCACACCAGGCCAGAGCAAGCTCAGTTCAGAGACACCTGCGTACTTGTGTCTTGCAGTGTGCTTGTACGTGAAGTTTTCTTTGCAGAGAGACCTTGCAAGCTAGGGTGGTCTCAACAGTGTTTTGGATAGTCAAGACTGAAATCTTTGTTACTCTTGATGGCTGGTCAGCTTTTCTGTTTGCGGTGAGTTTTCATCAGAGCAGAGTTCTGGTTTCCGTGAACATCTGAACTCACAACAAATTGGCTGTAATAGTGCTGTAGAGCCAAGTTTCAACTCCTTACTTGTTCCTCTTTTTTTGAAGAGAACAAAGTGAAGCCCCAGAAGCTATCAAAACTAGTCTCAGGTGACTGTTGCTGGAAAATCATTTTGTTTGTGTATCGCCAGCTAGGTGTGCTGAAGGTTCCTGAGCCATGGGGTCCTCTCTGCTGTATGCGGTGTGAAGAGGCCAGGTGGGATCACTCTGCTGGCTTAGCTGCAGTGACTGAATTGCAAACTGACCCACACCCGTGTGTTCTGTACTGCTGTAGAAAGTGTCAGCTGCAGTAGCAGTACAGCTGGGCTGTGGTTTAAGATTATTTGTGCAAGTTTCTGGCAAAAGCTGTAGTTCTGTATTCCTCCTGCCTCCCTTGTGCCTGGTGCTTGTGAGGCTGCACGGTGAGCTGAGCCAGGGACCTTCTCTCTCCAGAAGTCAACCCAGGTTCTCATGTCAAAGGGATGTGTCCGTGGACCTGGTGTTTCAAGTGACTGCAGTGCTTGGCCCAGTGGACCGCAGGTGGTGTTGGGTGTACGTTAGGATCATGGCACTAAACCTCAGTTGCCTTAAAACCTAATTAAACAGCCCAAACTTTGCTCACTTCTGCGATTTTTTGCTGGTTAGGCTCAGCTTAGAACTGTCGCAGACCTACCCTAACCCGTGCTGGCCACATCTGTCCTGTACAGTGGAGACTTCTGGTCTCTCTGCAGCCTCTCATGAGGGAACGGGCAATGGTTGGTGGTGCTGCATCCCTGTTCCTTGCCCATTCTGTCAGCTTCTGGCTCCTCAAAGCGCTGTTGCTGGGACACGGTTGGGACCTTGCCTTTGGGCTGTGCGTAGACTGCCGGTTGGGTCTGGCCTGCGTGTGGGGAGCTGCTCCTCGATGGCTGGCTTTGCAGACCGAAGGTCGCTGGGGCGAGCAGTGCTGCGCAGGTCAAAGTGGTTGCGGTGTTGGGGAAACTTTTGAGCGTTCCTGGTGTCGCCTTCACTAATTTGGCAGGCCAGGCTTCACTGTCACTGTCGTGTGGTTGTACTTAGAAGTTTTCCGCATACATGAACCCAGTAAATCCAGATACCCTAGGAGAGGCTGGTGCAGAGCTAGACAGCCTGCACACTGCTGATGTTTTCTGTGCCTGTTGGGACCCCTGTGAACGCGCTGTAGACATCTCTCTGGTCTCATTCACAAATAATGTGTATGCTGGACAAGGTCTCAAACTTTTTTTTTTTTTTTTTTTTTCGTCTCTGAGAAAAGCTAAAAATGGATACACAGAGGTCTTCATGAGGGGAAAAAAATGTGCTTTCTTTTAAAGCAGGTAATGTCCTCGAAATTATAGGTCCTGGAAGTTGTTCTGGTTTTGGCAGGTGAATTAGGTGGTACAGTTAAGAGGGTAAATCTTGCTCCAGACTTTTCTGTGTCCTCAGAGTAGCAATAGTAGCGTGGCTTAATGTCCATTGTGAAATTAATCTCGAAAAACATGGATAACAATTAGCCATGTTCCCAGACTGAATCTCTGCTAATGCCCAATTTAGACTGGTGCCAGTGCCTTGCTATTGCTGCCTTTAACCATCACTTCCATAACAACACTACTGCGTTTAGACAGCACCAGCTTTTGTCAGAGAACTATGTTTTTCTTTGTAGTTAATAGCATGTGATAGCAATCCCCTGTCTTCCTGCTATTTTAAAAAGTAAAACTTTCACATCAAAGCTTCATGATGTAATCTTTTAGCGAAAAAATGATTCGGTTGCAGAAAGGCTACATATTTTGAATAAACCATTGAATCAGTCTTGTTTCTGCCTTTAGCATTTATTGCCTTCATGCTATTCTGATGTAGAAAAACGCACGCAGTCAGCAGAGCTACTTGAGTAGTTGGGTTATTGAGGAAGGGTGCTACGCTTTAGAGTTTGGTTTAAAAATTCTGTTCTTGAACATGTAGTCTGAATGTCATCTTTATGCAGCTTTTGGGTGTATGCCAAACTAAATAGCCATCGAAGCCAGTGTAATGGAAGGAGATGAGGAAGTGGTATGTTTTTACCCTGAAGAAGTCAGTGGTCGCACTTCAGCACTGGCTGCCTGTTACGAAGTGGTGGTGTAGCTAGGGTAACATCTGTAAAGGTCTTAGGGGAATATTGTCGTAGCTGATAAAGGAAGGAGATTGGAGGGTTGTTTTTTTCCTTCTCTTTCCTGCAACATTAAGCAAATATCCTCACCTGAACAAAGCGGTGGGTTTCGTGCCAGAGCTTGATTCTTCTTTTTTCATAGACAGAAACCACTGAGTTCATGCACTGCAGTGATGGGACAAATCACCCTGAAGTAACTTCTAAAAAAAACCACTGATGTAAATACACTTAACTGTATGATTTAAATAATGCCATAATTGGATCTATGAAGTACGTAGCTGTTATAAGGCAACCACCTTGCATGTTAAAAAGAAAAAAGTAAATTAAAAGGTCATGTGTTCTGTCCAGCAAGTGCACCAGCTGTGCATTAATTGTGCATTAAAGATGAAGCTGTGTTTCTGTGAGGATAGGAAACAGCAGTTGGCTGGATGCTCACAGATGTCATTTCTTTTACTGAATGCAAACGTTTCTGTCTTGCTCTACTCCCCTGCAGGTCAGTGTTGACTGTTGCTTGTGAACAGACTGAAGTACTGCTTTTTGACCCAATATCTTCAAAGCATATCAAAACGCTCTCTGAAGCTCATGAAGACTGTGTAAATAATATCAGGTGGGTCAGAAGGAATAGGAGACATCGTATTTTGTCTTACCTTAGATGCTTTTCTTACAATGGCATGATATTTTTGTGTTACTGGCTTTCTTGGGGTTTTGTGAACTCATTAGGCTGCAGTTTGCTTTGTGCCATTTTCCTTCTCTTTGGTATTGGAGGTGGGGAAAGGCTGGAAAGGGGAAGAGGAGGAGTCTGAAAGTAGTGGTGGTGTGTAATGCTGGCAGGTGGTTTTGTTGATGAAAGAGCTGCAGTTTACGGGAGGGGAAGAGTGTTAAGGTATTGTCACCTGTTTTAACCAGCCTTTGGAATGCCCTGAATGAATGTGGTGAATCAAAGTATAACAAGTAGTGTGTGATTCACATTTCAAATGCAAGTGCGAGACTGTAGCAAGATCAGATATGAATATTGGTGGTATTTTGAATCGTAAGAGTAAGTGCCATAGCTGCATAGAAATTTCCAAGCAAAGACTGGCTGCTTTAAATACAGGTATGATATATAATTGCTGGGGAGGTGAAATGGCTTCCACAATTCAACTTAAGCTCAGTCTTTATGGTTTAAATCCTTGGCCTGTTTCTCAGGTTGAAGTGGGCCATAGCAGGTGCGGGAACCTAAATCATCAGTATTTTTGTCATGTAATTTTTTTCCTTTTAAATTCTATTATTATCGTCTGTGCTGGGTCTGAGGATAGACTTTCACTCATGAACCTAAGATGCTTTTTAACCTTGTGGACAATACTGCAGCCTGTCTTCACTCAGATTCTCAAAGCAAAAAAAAAAAAAAAAAAAACACAACCCAAAAAGCAAACCCAAACCAAAAAAACCCAAGAAAACTGTAGAAGCAATGTGAGCATTTCTTCGCAAAAGAGAGGAATAAAATGTGGGATGCCAATGTCTTTACACGTTCTTCAGATAAACTGATGTTTTTCACAAGCTGCCTGTCATTTGTAGAAGAGACTGAAGTTTTGTATCAGTTGGGTGTCTTTCAGAAAAGCTAAAGTAAAAGCTGGGTCTAACTGACACAAATAGGAGACGGTGAGAACATGCTTTTCTCTCACGTCTTACATGCCAGTGATTGTGCCTTAAACTCGCTTAGTTTTTAGATAAAGCTGCCACTTGCACAGCTGCTGCTTCCAAAGATGATCTGAAATTCTATTCCTGAACAGTGCTTTGCACTTGCGCTTTGATACACTTACCTGCTTTTGTGCGTTTGAAAAGCCCAACTTGAAGTGCCTGCTTCAAACACGTGAACTTTACCGTGGGGAAAGGCAGAAGCGTGAGAGCAAAAGCCCCTTGCTTTTTGATGGAAACCGTTGGACTGCTGAGGTTGTAAAAACCTTTCTGGGTGCAGGAGGTCTGCATGCCTCCTCCTGGCTCCACAGCTGCAACCAGCAGTGCTCCTGGGGCAATGTGGAGATGGAGGAGCTCCAAAGCAAAAGATGGGCAAAGGTGGAATGAGATTGAGGGCCTAGGGAAATGTGGTAAAACACAAAACTACAGACAGTGGTAGTGTTCAGATTTTATTCTAGTACATGTTTCCAAGATATCAATGCCATGTAGCTGTGTGGTTAGTAAAGGAAGCTGTATGTCGGTCAGCTAATCCACTGGATTAAATCTCTTGGAAAAGCACCGTCAGGTGTCCCATGTAAAAACCATGGGGCCAGCTTTTCAGCATGCTTGATGCAGACATGTGGTGTGCCTCAGGCGTCCATGCAGAGCTGCAGCCACAATGTGGAGTGGCAGGAGGTCTAGTTGAATAGGACTTCTGGAGGTCCAACATCTGTAACAGCCTTCTCGTAAGAGCAGGGCTTTGGGTTGCCTCACCAGCAGCCCGATAAGCCTGGCAGGGAGCATTTCCAGCACGGGTGGTTCCACTGCTGTCCTTGCCGGGCTGGCTAGGCAGGGTGTTTCTGAAATCAAGTCCCTGTTGATGGATTCCTCTTGCAGGCTTTGCAACGAGTGCTGTGTTCTGCCTGTGCCACTGGGGTCAACATCTGGTGAGACCTTTTGGTTGGGACTGACTACCTCAGGCGCCAGGTGACCGTGTGTGGTACAGAGCAGTGTCAGGCCTTGCAGAGGGGAAGGCCTTCAGGTGCTGGCTGAAGGAGCCTTGGACACCGTGTGTTTCAGCTAAGCTAGCAGGATGTGCACAGTACAGAGCAGCAAGGTTTGACAGTAGTAGGTGGTTTCCAGTGGGAATAACAAAAGGTGATGTTGATTTTAAAAACCTCCTTAGAGTGCAGGGAGCTTACCTCTGTGGTGGGGAAGAGAGGAAGATTTACAGAACAGTAGGGGAAGAATGAGAGATGTGCTGGTAGAGATGAAGGGAGTAAAGCAGAGTGTGTGTTTAATTAATTGAAAGCTGATAGGATCTTGTGTAGTCTGAATCACAGAATCACAGAATAGTAATGAAGGTAGAATTGTTTTGTCTTCTTGGGCTGCTTGTCTGTAGTAGTGAAAGGATCTGGCAAAAATAAGGAAGATGAAAGGCGTAAATTGCAAGCAATCTAGGCTAGCAGACCTCTGCTGCAGGCACGGCCAGTCCAGTCAGTGGGAGTACCTTGCTGGTAGTCTAAAAGCTGACCAGTCCTGGGACATTTGTGTCTTATAAAGACTTGGTAAGTTTAAAGCTGAGTGTTGTCCAGGTGGGTAACTGATGTAGTTATCACAGGGATTCTGTGTGAGCATTTGTTCCACTGATGGTTTGGTGGTTGTGTCATCTTTACATGATTCACTAAAATGAACAAAAAAAAACCCGTTCCGCTATGCTTGTGCGGGTTTACTAGTGTGCTACTGCAGATGTACTATTGGTTTGTATCCCAACAGTACTGGTTTTTAACGGAACTGTTTTATTGGCAGACATTTTGGTGTATTTTAGGCTTTTTTGTGTGGCTGCTCTATTTGTTCCTGTGTTAGCTTAAATTCGTGCTTAAGAATATTTAAATTGGAAGAGACACTGAGCAGCCACAGCATTTCTCTCCCACTTTCAGATTTCTAGATAATCGACTGTTTGCGACTTGTTCTGATGACACTACAATAGCACTTTGGGATTTGAGAAAGCTGAACTCGAAAGTGTGCACTTTACATGGTCACACCAGCTGGGTTAAGAACATAGAGTATGATACCAATACGAGATTACTAGTAACATCAGGATTTGATGGGAATGTGATCATCTGGGACACAAACAGGTACGTGGCTGTGTTCGTGCTGTTACGTTTCTAGAACATACAAGGACAGGGTTATTCTGTACAAGACAGAACTCATGCTTCCTTGAATGGTGCTATAACACATTCTTAAATACTGTGATTAGTTTATAGCCATTATGAAAATCTGACCTTAATATGGCAATAGTCCAGTAGCTAAAAAGAGAACTTTTCTTGGTGACATGACAAAATGTTGTTCTTTCGTTTTGAACAAGTTTTGTCTTCATTGTCGTGGTAGTATGAAAATGCGACTTCTGCCATTTCATTAAAATCTGATTTAAGTAGGATAAAGACAGTACTCAAAAACAGTTTTGGGATGAACATTGATGCTTAGCATATCTTGGGCTTTTCTGGACATTATTAGGAACTAGAGTCCAAGCTGACTGCAGCCATTTCTTGTGTTTTTTTCACTGTCCAGGTGCACAGAAGATGGATGTCCCCACAAGAAATTTTTTCACACCCGTTTTCTTATGCGAATGAGGCTGACACCAGACTGTTCCAAAATGTTGATCTCGACCTCCTCTGGATATCTTCTGATTTTGCATGAGCTTGACCTAAACAAATCTTTAGAGGTTGGCAGCTACCCAATTTTAAGAGCTAGGAGGACTACATCAACTTCAGGTGAAGGCTTGTGGAAAAGTCTGTGGCAGCTTCAGTGTGTGAGGTATTTCATGGGATATTCTTAGCTAGCAAAAGAAGGCAGAGGTGGAGTTGGAAGGATTCTGCTGAGGAGCTCTTTGGCATGGTAGCTGCTCTGTTGTTCACACACATCCGTACTGTTGAGTGGTATGTTCTGACTTGGGTGAAATCTCTAGAGTGATTTTTGGTATGAAGACTTGAGCAGTAGAGGATATAGCACCTGTGGCATTTTGTCACCTTGTGCTGGTAGTTTCTAGCTTTATTTGTCTACTGTCTTTGCTCCTGTAATAAAAGAAACGTAACCCCTTTTGAGTGGGCTGACGGTGTGTGAGCTCCAACAACTGTTAAGGACTGTGTTAGTGGCGTGGCTGCTCTCAGCAGCAGACCTGGAAGAATCCCATGCTCTGAAATTTCACTGCTTGCTTCCTCCTGCTTTGTGGCAGTAACAGAGCAGAATACTGACAGAAACTCCTACTTGGGGTGTCAGGATATGAGGGAGTGGCTTGGGGAAAAATTCATACCCCAGCCTCTAGTAGGGACGGTGCATAAAAAGAAATAAATGCAGCTCACCTCTTACTCCCAGTAGAGTTTGTTGTGCTGGCAGTTTATTTGTGTGAGGCACAAACAGAATGGTACTTTTAGACTATAAACTGAGCTTCAAAAAGTGTGTTCTTAACCTTTCTTAGAAATGTTAAGTAGATAGTAAGTCATCTTGTTAAGTGAGGGATGCATAGTAAGTGGGCGGTGCTTAGTGATTATGTTCATATGGCTGATGCTGTTTGCAGACATAACGTCATCAGGTTCGTCTGGTCCTCGAGCTGTTGGTTCACCGTGTCACCAGAATGATTCGGGTCCACTATCAGAGAAACACATGTCACGGTCCTCCCAGAGAGAAGGTAGGAAATGATGTCAGGGAAAAAAAAAAAGCAAACGCAATCATGCACTTTGACCTCTTGTATCCAGAAAAGGCTGGAGTATAACAGTGAAAACTGGTTTTGTCTCTATGACTTTTAAAAGAATAGTGTTGCTATGGCTTCTATTAAACCAATAAAATACAATTGCACCCCCAAGTATGGGGATCTAATAATTTTTTTCCAAGAAATCTGATAACAGCAACAATATTTTTTTTTATATTGCTACATTATTGTTGTTACGGAGAGATGCTCCCTTTTCCTTGTGTTTTTTCCAAACAAAATTTGTGTGAATGATCTTGGGGGGTGGGGGGAAACAGCTAGCAGAGCAGAACACAGCTATGTTTTGCTTTTTGTTTTCCTTAATAATGGGAATATGTATCTGCAGTTTCTCCATGAGGAAAAACTCATGGAGAAAGAGTATGCAGACAGGTCTTAAATGTGGACAGTATTTTGCGAAGCTCTGATTACAAACCAAGACCTACCTAACTACTACAGAGTTATAAAAACTGATGATCCTGTGATCAGCAGATGTAATCTGGATCTAGGATACACTTTCAGAGAGTCAGCATGAACTTGGAAAATTGGTAAATACTTTGTGAATCACATACAATTTAGAATAAGTATATTGTTAAGTTTTAACTACTCATGGTTGTGAGATCCTCAAACATATTTATGAAGGGAGGAGGCTTATCTGTATGCCAGGGCTTGATTTACCTGTGAAAAGCTTTCTAGGGCTGATGGAGAGAAGGGGGGCAAGCTGCATACAGATGAGCCAACTTTGGAAAGAATTTTGAAACTATATGACACAAGTTTGAGAACCAGTAGTTCTTACCAAAAAAACACTCTTTAGATTTTGTTTTTAATGATAATGAAGAGCGTATATGCGGGAAGCTACTTCTTAGTTAACGATATGAGGTGATTGAATGCAGGTCTTGGAAGGTAAATTTCAAAACGGAAGCTATCTGAAGTCAGGACTGACTCCATTGGCATTAGCTTCAGTTGTTCATATAACATCTAATTTGATTTATCCTTTCATAAAGGTGTGGTCTTTTCTACCACTCAAATGCAAGTGTTGTGTTTGACCTAGTTTCAGCAGTAGACTGATGAGAGAGGTGAAGATCTGTGTATAGACTTCTTTGAGACTTACAGTTCACTTCCACTTCTAGGTGGATCACCTAGAAATAGTTTGGAGGTCTTAACACCAGAGGTTCCTGGAGAAAGAGATCGAGGCAATTGCATTACATCACTACAGCTACATCCAAAAGGTTGGGCTACGCTTCTTCGGTGCTCAAGTAATACAGATGACCAGGAGGTAAAACAAGTGTGGGGTTTTTAAAAAAATACATTGAGTAAGATGTATTGATCATATAACTATATTGAAGTTTCCTTGGTTTGGGGGTAAATTTGCATTTACATAAATTAGTTATTTCTGCTGACAAATTTATTAGTCTTACACCAAGATTATGAATATTTTTTTAAATGATCTCATATGACTTTGTATCCCACATTCACTACTCAAGTTGCCCAGCGTTTTCACAGAATGCATTTTGTAGTTCACATCTCTGTTATTCAGACAGTAGTTGTGCTGCCAAATACATGACTTAAACATACGTACCTGACAAAATATAGGAGGCGTGAACTTGGGAAAGACAGAGGATTAGAGAGTTGCATACTGGCAGACATGGTATAAGTTGAGCAGAGGAGCTCCTGTGAATTCCTCAAGTACCTTCAGAATGTTTTCTGTCTCCGTTGGTGCTTTGAGGATGAAGTTGTCCTGCTGTGCTGATGAATGCTTTCCAGAGGCTGCTGCTACACTGCTGTGAAAAAAACTCATAGGGTATTTCTCCATCTGCTTTAAACTGCCAACACCATAGGTCTGAATATGATGAACTCCAGTGATGTTTATGTGACATCAAAAGTGCTTTGGTCTCAACTCTCGCCCCAAAACTCTGCAACTTAAATATAAAGGGGGTATCAATGGTCTTCCTGGCAGAATCCATTTCAAGTCTTTACTTGAAGTACTAAGTCATAAGACTAGCTGCAGCTTGCAGACTTCACTCCTGTAAATACTACTTTAAAGAAGTAATGTCAGACTGTAAGGGCAGTGTTAGATTATGTTTCCCCAGATTCTGTTCTTGAAGTGTCACATAATAGCTGCTCTATTGCGCTGGGACCCCCTTTTAAGACAAACAAGCAGTCTGCAATGCACTCAGAAATGATGACAAAACTTCTTCATGGACTGTATGCAAAAAACAAGAGCCTGCAGGTTGTGTTTGGGAGCACCTGCTTTTGAAGAAGTAACTTCCAGGTTAACTCAAGTTCACTTACTTAAAGCACATCCAGAGCCTTCAGAAGACCTGGATTCCACCAGATGGTCCTCTGGCAAACACCTTTTTTTTCTAGGGTTATTTCCAAATTACTGTAACAAAATTTCCAAATTGCTGTAACAGTTGTGCGGACCACTCTGTTTTCAAGACACAGAGGTTTTATATTTGTTTTCCAAAACCACAAAGATTTCTTTGATTGTTTGACCAATAATAAACAGTTTAGTTTATTTTATAGCTGATGTATATTTGGTTTGGTTTTGGGTTTGTTTTGAGGGGGGCTTTCTGCTGTGTTTGTTTGTTTGGTGGTGGGTTTTTTTTTTTAAGACAGCCTCTCTTTGTAATGGTAACTTCTAACAGATGTGTAGAGGACTGAAAGGAAGCTTAGCAGATTTGTTACACGTTTTAATGCTGGTTCTGTAAACTTGTAATCAAACTGCTATACAACACAGAATTTTTTGAACATGCAAATACTGGGTAATTTGATACTGACAACTGACCTAGTTATGGTTTCCCATAGTCCTAGTGTCTGCCTTACTCTCTTCTGTTAATACTGCTTAGTATTGTTCCCTTTGTGTTTATTTCAGTAGAAGATCTGGAACAAAACTAAGAATACTTCTTTTGTCTTGTGGGTGAAATTGAATGTTTCAGCACAACATAAACTTTGTCATAGAGGAGTTTTTGCATTTGGTTTGAGATTAGATAACTAGATTATGTGTTAAAATCCCCCACTGTCTCACAAGTAACAACTGGCTATAGAGCTGTTCATAATGTTTCTCCAAGAATCTATTTTCCTCTTGTTTCAAGATTTCGTTTGTTTTGAAGTTAAGTACACAAAATGCCAGTGGTCAAGTGTAAATTACAGTAGACAGAATTCTACTTTATTGTAGATTTCATTTAAATGTTTACTAAATTAGAGCAGATGCCTGGCCAAAGGATTAGGCTTTGCTCTTTCCAGATAAAAACTAGATTTAAAAGATTATATCTTGCATGCATTTAATTAAGCAAGCAGCTTTGATGCTAGACAGCTGTTTTGCTTACACAGTTCAAAGTGGGAGAGATGCCAAGGAACCGGCCTGTTTTCAGTGTTTCGTAGTAGATGCTTATCGAAGGGTAGATGTACAGTAGCATTGGTCATTCCTGTGTTAGCCAACAGGCAGCAGGAGGCAGTGAGTATTTGCAGTGCTTTACTTTTCTTTCAGTGTTCCTTTCTCTGTTTCTCCCTTCAGTGGACTTGTGTCTATGAATTCCAGGAAGGAGCCCCTGTGCGCCCCATCTCGCCTCGTTGTTCCCTGAGATTGACTCATTGCATTGAAGAAGCCAACGTGGGTCGGGGTTACATCAAAGAACTTTGTTTCAGTCCCGATGGCCGGATGATTTCATCCCCGCACGGTTTTGGGATCCGCCTGTTGGGGTTTGATGCACAGTGCAGCGAACTTGTCGACTGTTTGCCCAAAGAAGCCAGTCCCCTGAAAGAAATCCGTTCCCTCTACTCTCACAAGGATGTGGTACTGACAACCAAGTTTTCTCCAACACACTGTCAGATTGCCTCGGGGTGCCTTAGTGGACGTGTTTCTCTGTATCAGCCAAAGTTCTAGGCACATCTTGCATCAACAGGACCTTCAGATGTTTGTGGTTTTTACTTCAGTTTAAGTTGAAGTATATTCTTTCTGAAATCTCTAAATCCAGATAAGGTCATAGCTACTATGATCTGTGAACACAACAGTGGAACGCGTTTCTCACCCAGCACTGTATGTGTTCGTGTACTGTGACCACAAGTCTGCTTCCATGCGCTGTGTTTTCAGCCTTCCAAGCAGACCTCTGCTCCTGCTGATCCTGTGCCATGGAATCATTGTTCTGGTTTGTTTGTACCATAGCACTTGGTGATAATTTCCTTCAATGCAACCTGAAGCAGGCCATTTGAAACAAATGTAGAGGGGGCAAGGGTTAGCACTTCAGCCAAAACTCACCCAGGCTCCCCGGGTACGACATCTCCTTGTTCCAAAGGAGCTGGACTTCCTCACGTATGCTTCCTTGGCCTTTTCTGTTGCTGAAATTAGTATGCAGTGATTATTAGATAATGAGCTGCTTCTCTATGTAACTAACACAATTAATTACTGTCACAAAAAGAGAAGAAAATTTT
>Ga0181612_137790_pt1 | contig 12416 bp, 11 predicted proteins | sample HoacroProtozoa21_FD_119630 | JGI IMG/M metagenome (GOLD analysis project Ga0181612, IMG submission 119630) | Hoatzin crop microbial communities from Cojedes, Venezuel. Combined Assembly of Gp0051906, Gp0051904, Gp0051908 | reverse complement strand
TTCTTTTTATTAATAATAAGTTTATGTATTTTTCATAATTTTTTTATTATTTCTAAAATTTTTTATGATGTACACAATTAAAAAATAATTATCAAAAAAATATTTTTAAAAAGAGTTTTTATATTAAATTAATATTGAAAAAAGATGGTTAATTTAAAAATGAATGGATAAATCAAATATTTTAATAAATCAAAGATAAATTTAATATTTTAATAAAAATAGAGCACATAGAAATAATATTTATTTAGAGTTTACAAAAATAATATTTATTTTAATGCATTGTTGAAGATTAATCTTATATTTATTTTATTAAATATATTTTAATCTTTTTTAGAAACTTATTTTTTAGCAACTTATTCTTTATTAACTTATTCTTTATTAACTTATTTTTTATTAACTTATTTTTCATTAACTTATTTTTTATTAACTTATTTTTCAGCAACTTCTTTTTTAGCAGATTCTTTTTCAGTAACTTCTTTTTTAGCAGTTTCATTAACTTTTTTATTTGTTGTTTTTATTGTATTTTTTAAATCAATGCCAAATAATTTATTCTTTTTGCTTATTGATCTTATGTCTTTAATGTACTCTTCTTTTTTAACAGAAATTAAAATTGTAGATAAAACAACATCACTAACTCCTAAGATTGGTGTGAATGTATTTTTTAAAAATGAAGGTATTTTAAGGTTGGATTTAATTTCGGATTTAATGAATCCTGTAGTATGGTCTTCAATAAGTATTTCGATTTTAATATTTTTTCGTCCGGTTTCTCCAACGAATTTTTTTATGGCATCTTCGGGACCTACTAATATTAAAGCATTAGGTTCTGTTTTAAGAAGTTCCTGGGTGATTTGTATGGAAGCTCCCCCTCGTTCATTGCTTGCATTACAAAGTTCTCTTATTTTTAAAGTTTCTCCTCTTAACATAATGCAGTCAAATTTTTTAACAGTGTGTTTTTCTTCGATAGTGATTGTTTCTCTAAAAAGTATTTTAGTTCTGTCTTTAGCAGTTATGGCATTATATGCAATGTCATCAAGAAGTTTATCATTTCCCGCTATGACACACCATACATCTGCATCTTTTTCTTTTGAAGATACTTTTGCAGCTCTTCTAAGAATTTGAATTCTATCTTCAATCATTATCTACACTTCAGAGGTTTATTAATTATTAATAAAATTAAGACATTAAATTAAGACATATTATTACTAAAAATAATTTATCATAATCAAAAGTTTTCAATTACTTTTTATTAATGCTTATTTTGTTAATATATGAATAGTATAAAATTAATTATGTTTTTAATTAATTATAATATTTTTTATTCATATTTTTTTATTCGTATTTTTTATTTTTTGCTTAATTATATTAATGTATTCTAAATTAATATTGATTTAAGTATAATATATAATTTTAGATATTTTTAAATTTTACCTATTTTAATTTTTATGATGTTTTTTTTTAATTAATTTTTAGGCTTTGTTTTTAATTGTATTAAGATTCTTTATTTTTGAAATTATATTGTGATGATTTTAATGCATTTTATTTTTATTTTGTAAATAGTTTTTTCAGATAGAATGTATTAAATACTATTGATTATAAAAATATTAAAGATTAAACATGATTATAATATAGTTATATGGATTATATATTCAATTATTGTTTATTTTAATATTTGATTATTAAATTTATTTTATGATTTTTAAATCATTATATGCTTTATTTGATATTATATGATTCATTGTTTTTTTATTATATTATTTGATGATTTTTCATTATATAAACGAATTTATAAGTTTTATTGATCAGTTTTTTCTTAAAAACATGTTTTTTAGATTTATTTTTTCAAAATTTGTTTTTATTGAAAGTTTTCCTTTTAAATTTCAGCATGTTTGAATGTTATTTTCATTTGAAAATAATATTTTAATTTTGAAATTTTATTTTAATTCTAAAATTTTAACAGAGTTTTGAATTTTTATTTTCGTTTTAAAATAATATTTTATATTTGAAATTTTATTAATTTGTGATAATTTTATTTTCATTTAAAAATATTATTTTCATTTAAAAACAGTTATGATGTTAGTTATTATTAATTATTAAGTTAATTGTTTTTATTTTAAAAAATTGATTTTAATTTAAAATTTATACTTTATTTAAGAATTTTATATTTAGTTTTAAGAAAAAATTAATATGGGTGTTTGTTTAAAATATTATTGGAGTCAAATTATGAGATTAAAAAGTACTGGAATGGGATATTTTTTAGCAATTTCAGATGCTGTTTCATTATTAAATTTAGTGTCTGGATTTATTGCTATATTAATGGTTATTGATAATCATTTAACAATTGCAGCATTGTGTGTGCTTCTTGCAATTGTTTTTGACTCTGCAGATGGATGGGTCGCTAGAAAACTTGAACGTGAAGATTCTTTTGGATTTGGTAAGAATATTGATTCTTTAGCAGATATTGTATCCTTTGGTGTTGCACCTTCTGTTATTTTATATTATCTAGGGTCTGGAATTTCACCTTGGACCAGCTATTTAATAGCTATTGTCAGTATTTTTGCTCTTGTTTGCGGTATTTTAAGACTTACTCGTTATAATGTAATTGCAGATAGAATTAACTATCGTGGTTTTATTGGTTTTCCAATACCTGGTACTGCATTGATTTTAGTCACTTATTATTTAAGTGGTTTGTTTAATCTTACTGTAGCAGCTATTTTAATGTTATTTGCAGGATATTTGATGATTAGTACAATCCGATATCCTAAATTCGACAACATGTATATTATTGGTATTGGTGCATTAATGATTGTATTGCTTTTATTGCCAATCAATATTGTCATTGCAGGTATAAATATTCCTGCATTAATTTTATTCATATTTGCTTTGATTTACATGTTTGTAACTTTCTTAGAATTCTTTATGGACACAGAAGATCCTGTTTTTGATAAAGATAATGCAAGTAGAAAAGTTTCTCATGCTAAAGAAATCACTGAGGATAGATTTAGCATTTCTATGAATCATGCGCGTGATAAATTAAAAACAATGAAAGATACAATTAATCAAGTTTCTTCTGAAGATTTTAATATTGGTAATGAAAATAATAACAATGAAAATAAGGTTAACAATAAAGAAAACGATATTGGTGATGGAATTAACATAAACACTTTTGAAAAATAATCACTTTTTCATTTGTTTCATTTTTTATTAATTCTGTTCATTTTTTATTTTATTATAACTTTATTCAGTTTAACCTTATTTTAAGAATTATTAATATTTTTTGATATTTAATTATTTTAATTAATTCTTTATTATTTTTAATTATTTTAATAATTTAATTAATTCTAATTCAAACCTGTCTTTTTTGCTTATTGTCTCATTCTATTTGGGTTTGGTAGATATGAGTAATCGTAAAAATCGATTTAAATCTTTTAATAAAGTTTCATCTAAATTTAAAAAAACATGCTCAAATTTTGATGATTTTGTATTGGGATCTGATGAAAAATCAGATGATGCTAAAAAATCAAAAGATTCAGATTCTTATAATTTGGATAATATGATTGCGCCTAAACATTCGAATTATGATAAAGAAAATTCTAATAGTGATTTTAAAAGTCTTGGGTCTGATAATTTGAATTCACTTGGTTCTTCTAGTGAAGATGATGATTTTGATAAGAAATATGCAAAATATCTTTTTGGAAATGATTTGGAGTTAGATAATAATAATTCAAATTCAAGAGAAGGATTATTTAACGAGTATTTGAATGATTTGGATGAAGGAAATAATGAAAGTTCTGAAAAATTTGATGATAATTTGAAGTGGGGTGATGATTTTAATAATGATAATAATTTAAATAAAAATTTGAGCAGAGATAATTTTCGAAATAAAGACACTAATCGTATAAATGATGATAATGGCAGTGGTCTTTTAGGTTTTAAAAAGAATTTAGTTGAAAAGGATGAAAATTCCAAAAATCATTTTGGAAAAATCGTTGTTTGTCTTTTGATTTTAGTTTTAGCTTCTTCTATATTTTATTTTTTAGTTTATCAACCTTTCCAAGAAGAATTGAATTTAGAAAAAACTGCAAAGTTAAATGAATTAAATGCATTGTACAAAGGGCCATTGGAATTGAATAATCATGCATATACTTTGAAAAATCAGATTGAAGATGAAAATAATGTTAAGAAACTTCGATCTATTGATATTTTACGTCCGGCTACTGAGGATTGGAGAAGTTATCATAATTCTAAGATACCTTCTTTAAAAGATAATTTTAGCCGTATAATGCTTAGTTATTCAGATAATAATTCAAAAAATGTTATAATGTCTGTTGATGTTGCAAAGGATTTTGTTAAAGATAATGATGCAAGAATTTTATCAAATATTCAATTTAAAAAAGTTGACACTGTTATAGTTCCTATTTCCTTGTCACGACTTCAAGCAACAGCAGGATTAATTTCTGTTGGAGCTATTGTAGATATTTATTCTTTAAGTGGAAATTCTTCTTATTATGGGGATAATAGTTCAGATTCAAGTTCTCTTGAAGATAGTTCTTCAGATTCTAATTTGAATAATTCTAATGATGAGAATAATAGTAATATTAGTTCGAATAATTCTAGTTCGGATATTTCAGATTCTAATTCAAACGCTACTTCTAGTTCTGCATCTGATTCTAATTCCATTTCAAATTCTAATTTGAATTCTCTTAGTTCATCTCAAGAACTTTCTATAAATGAAGAACCTGATGTAAGTGGTGCCACTGTTTTAGCTATTTTACGTTCTAAAGATAGTGGAGTTATTGACAGTACAATAACTAATTCAAGTACACGTATTAAAGGAAATGAAACTTATCCTAATGAGAAAACAAAATCCTTTTCTGCTGATGTTGAAGAACTTCTTAAAGCTTCAGTTTTTGGATCTTATAGTGGCAATTCTGCTTTAGAATCTTATTTGGATGATTATGGTGTCAAATTATCTGATTTTGAACGTATGTCTAATTTAGGTGATTTGGATTCAGAATATATTATTCTTCTCGAAGTTCCCCGTTCTGATGTTAATTTTATCATAAACAATATGGATAATCTAATTTTAACAATTCCTACTGAATATGCTCCAAGTTGGATTGTCACAGAACTAAATTCCACATATTACAATGAATTAAATAATAATGATGACTTTTCATTATTTTAGTTCATATTTTTTATTTTTTAATTTTTTTAATTCATTTTTTTCATTTTTTTCAGTTATTAATCATTTTAATTTTTTTAATTATTTTTTATTTATTTATTTTATCTTTTTAATGTACTGATTTTTAACTATTAAATTATATTAATTAGTAAATATAAATCTCATTATAAAGATTTTAAATTATGAACTTTTAATAATTTATAATTTTTAATTATTTTAAAATTTGCAAATTAATTTTTAAATTTTCATTTTATGAGGTTTATCATGGATTTAAAAAAATTTAGATTAACAACTATAATTGTTATTGTAGCATTTTTAATAATTGCTTTATATGCCTTAACTGAAGTTAATTATTATTCATATAAAAATGCAGCAGAACCTGTTGAGTATAATGCTTCTGTTGTCTCAATTCCAAGTATTGGTGTTTTTGAACGTATTAATAATGTCTCAATTTCTCAGGGAGTTTACATAGATGAAAACTCTAGTTTGCCTACTGAAGGAGATGTTGTTTTATTCGGGCATAGAACTTTACAGGGTTCTGTATTTTTACGTTTAAATGAATTAAAACCCGGAGATATTATTACTCTTCAATGGCCAGGTATTGGTGAAGTCAATTATACTCTTAATACGACTAAAATCGTTCCGGCATCTTATGTTATTGAGTTAAATGAAAGTCATAAAGAGGGTTCTATTGAAAATCAAGATTTGTATCTTGTTACATGTAATCCTATAGGATCTACTTCCGAAAGACTTATTTGTATTGCTGATTTAAATTCTAATGGAACTGTAAATGAAACCGCCTTAAAAGAAAACCCTCAGGCATATTATGCTTGGTATATTATATTGGCGTTTTTCATTTTCGGTTTGGCAATTTCTTACTTTAACAAAGGAACGGATAGAAAGATTATACTTATAGTTATCATTATATTAACTATTGTTCTTGTTTACTTCGCTATTTTCCCAGTTTCATCACAAATATGGGCTGACAAACTTGGTGTATTAAATAGTTGGATGGGAGTGGCCTGATTATTTTTTAATTGATTATTGGTGATATTATGGATGTTAATAAGGAATATTTTTCTAATATAACAAGTAGAGAAAGAGCTATCTTTGAAGGTGCTATTTCTATGGGAGCTTTGTTTCATCAATTTGTAGGGACTCCTGTTAATAAAGACACTGTAGATAATTTAGAAAAAGTTATTAATGAGTCTTTTAAACTACAACCAGCTATTGAAAAAGTAGAAGCATCTATTAATTTGGAAAAATTGGAAGAAGCATTAACTGGTTTTGAATACACTTCTTTAAACGGGGACATGTTGGATGTTAAAATATATTCTCGGATTGATGATGTTTTAGCTATTATACGAATTAAATTCATAGAAGAAGTTAACTATCCTTTAATGTATGTTGAGGAAATTTTGGAATAAGTTTTCTTTGTTTTTATCTTTTTATCTTTTTATCTTTTATTTTTTTATCTTTTTATCTTTTATTTTTTTATCTTTTTATCTTTTTTTATTTTTTTATTTTTCAAATTCTTGGGACTGTAACAAACTTTTTTTAGACAAATTATTTAAATAAATAATGATAAATATATAACTATTATAATTCATATCTTAATTAAATTTTTATATTGATTTTATTTTGAGTTTTTCTTAAAATGGATTTTAAGATGTGTTTTAAGGTATTTTAATTAATAAATAATTAATCTACAGTCGATTATGGATTATTGTTTAAATTATTTAAAATTTATAGTGAGTTGAGTTTTATGATTATTATAGATTCTAAGCTATGTAAAGGATGCGATATTTGTATTGCTACTTGTCCTAAACAAGTTTATTCTAAATCAACTGAGGTAAATGCTAAGAATGTTTATTTGCCCTATGCGGAAAATGAAGAAGCTTGTACTAAATGTGGTTTATGTGAATTATCATGTCCTGATCAAGCTATTTATGTAGAAAGAGAGGTGGAATAATGGTTGAGGAACGTTTTGTTCAAGGAAATGAGGCATGTTCTTTAGGTGCGATAGCTGCAGGTTGCAGGTTCTTTGCAGGTTATCCAATTACTCCATCTACTGAAATTGCAGAACAAATGTCTCTTTTATTGCCTAAGTATGGAGGGTCTTTTGTTCAAATGGAAGATGAAATTGCTTCTGCAGGAGCTATTATTGGAGCTTCTTGGAGTGGAATGAAAGCAATGACTGCAACATCTGGTCCAGGAATTTCTTTAATGCAAGAGAATATAGGTTATGGTTTTATAACTGAAACTCCTATTGTTTTAATTAATGTTCAAAGAGGTTCTCCTTCAACTGGACAACCTACTATGACTTCTCAATCTGATATGATGCAGGCTCGTTGGGGATCTCATGGGGATTATGAACCAATAGCTTTATCTCCATCTTCTGTACAGGAATTTTTTGATTTTACAATCAAAGCATTTAATTTAGCAGAAGAATATAGAGTTCCTGTTATTGTTTTAGCTGATGAAGTAGTTGGACACATGAGAGAAAAATTAACAATTCCGGATTCTATTGATATTGTCACAAGAACAAAACCTGATATTAAAGATGGTGAACAGTATTTGCCATTTGATGCTTTGGAAGATGGAACTACTCCAATGCCTGCTTTCGGTGACGGTTTTAATATTCATGTCACTGGACTAACACATGATGAGAGAGGTTATCCAGATACTAATGAACCAAAAACTCATTCTAATTTAGTTAAAAGGTTATGTAATAAAGTCTTAAGTAATAAAGATAAAATTTGTTCTGTTAAAAAAGAATTCTGTGATGATGCAGAAATTGTCGTTGTTTCTTATGGTTCTCCTTACCGTTCTGTTTCAACTGCTGTTAAACAAGCAAGGGAAGCTGGTATTAAAGTAGGTTCTCTTAAAATAAATACCCCATGGCCTTTCCCTGATGAAGAAATCCTGAAACTTGTTGATGGTGTAAATGATTTTATCATGCCTGAGATGAACATGGGCCAAATGGTTCATGAACTTGAAAGAGTGGTAAATGGAAAAGCTAATGTGCATCTTATTGGTAAAATTGGTGGAGAACTCCACAAACCTGATGAGATTTTATCTAAAATTAAGGAGATTAATGGATAAGGAGGATAAAAGATGGTTGTTAAGAAAGAAAATCCATATAAAAAATATCTTAGAGAAGATAGATTGCCTCATATATTTTGTCCTGGTTGTGGAAATGGTATTGTTATGAATACTTTCTTTAAAGGTTTAGAAGGAACTGATATTGATTTTGAAGATGTAGCTATGGTTTCTGGAATCGGCTGTTCTTCAAGAATTCCAGGTTATGTTAAATGTGATTCTCTTCATACTACTCATGGTAGAGCATTAAGTTTTGCAACAGGTTTAAAAGTAGGAAATCCTAATTTAAATGTTGTCGTTTTTACTGGTGATGGTGATGCTGCTTCTATTGGTGGAAATCATTTAATTCATGCAGCTAGAAGAAATATTAATCTGACTGTAATATGTATTAATAATAATATTTATGGAATGACTGGTGGTCAAATCAGTCCGACTTCTCCTAAAGGAAGTTATGGTACTACAGCACCATATGGTTCCAGAGATATGCCTTTTGATTTGGCAGAACTTGTTAAAGCGGCAGGTGCATCTTATGTTGCAAGATGGACAACTGCTCATCCAATGCAATTATCTATGGCTATTAAAAAAGGTTTAAATAATGAAGGATTTTCATTCATTGAAGTTGTATCTCAATGCCCTACATATTTTGGCCGTAAAAACAAACTCAAATCTCCAACTGCAGCTCATGATTTCTTAAAATCTAATTCTATTAATATAAGAAGAGCTAGTAAAATGGATGATGAAGAATTAGCAGGCAAAATTATTATAGGCGAATTTATTAACAAACAACGTGAAGAATTATGTGCTAATGAAGCAGATTTAGTTAAAGAAAACTCTGATTTACCATTAGCTATTAAATCTGCATTTGAGGAGTTGGATTAATATGAGAACTGAAGTTCGTATAGCTGGTTTCGGTGGTCAGGGAGTTATCATGGCAGGAATTATTATTGGTAAAGCTGCTTCTCTTTTTGATAATATTAATGCTGTTCAAACACAATCTTATGGTCCTGAAGCTCGTGGTGGTGCTTCTAGAACTGAAATTGTTGTTAGTGATGAAGAAATAGATTATCCTAAAGTTCAAAATCCTGATATTTTAGTAGCTATGTCTCATGAAGCTTTGATTAAATATATGGGTGATTTAAAAGATGAAGGTATCCTCATTATCGATCCCGACATGATTGTCGAAGAAGAAATCATGGATTTTGTCACTGAACATAAAATCAAACTTTACAGAGCTCCTGCTACAAAAACCGCTACAGATGTTGTCGGTCTTAGAATTGTTGCTAACATTGTTATGATTGGAGCTATAGTTAAAGTTACCGAAATTGTCTCTGTTGATGCAGCTAAAAAAGCAATCCTTGATAGTGTGCCTAAAGGAACCGAAGACAAAAATATCTTAGCATTTGATGAAGGATATAAACTTCCTTGAGTTTTTATTTTTAATTTTTAATTTTTCTTTTTTTGTTCTTTCTTTTCTTTTATATTTCTTCTTTTTTTAGTTTTATTTTATTTTTTATTTTTTTCTTTTTTTATTAACTTTCAATACCTTTTTTTTTTAATTTACCATATTTTTATTAAATCAATCATATTTTTTTCTAATTGTTTTAATAATGAATAATTTTTATAATTTTTATAATAATAATTAATAAATTTTAATAATAACTTATGATAAATAATAATGTGATATATAATTTTTAGATTAGTTTTGTAACTTAGAAACTTATACCATATTTTTTAAAGATTTATTTTTTAATCTAAAATATCTTTTAATAGAATTTAAGAAATTTCTGTCAAGTTTTATTAATATCTGTAAGTTTCAAGTCATAATTCTTTATTTTAATTTAAAATCATAATTTATTTAGTTTACATATTTTTTAAAAAGTGAGTTAAATGAAATTTTTTGAACATAATGCAAAAAAAATTTTTAAAAATGAAGGAATAAACATTTTAGAAGGTCATGTTGTTTATTCTCCTGAGGAAGCTATGGAAGTAGCTACAGAATTTGGAAAACCTATAGCTATTAAGTCTCAAGTTCTTACTGGTGGAAGAGGTAAAGCTGGTGGAATCAAATTCGCAGATAATCCTGGTGAAGCTTTTGAAGTTGCAGGAGAATTGTTGAATTTAGAAATTAAAGGTGAGAAAGTAAAACACTTATTAATTGAAGAAAAAGCAGATATTCAAAAAGAGTTCTTCTTAAGTGTTTCTACAGATAGAGCTAATAAAATTCCAATAATCATGGCAAGTGCTGAAGGTGGAATGGAAATTGAAGAATTAGCTAAAACATCTCCTGAGAAAATTATTCGTTATCATGTTGATCCTTTAAAAGAATTCTTACCTTATGAAGCTCGTGAAATCGCTCGTAAAATGGGTGTAGGTTCTAATTTAATCACATCAATTGGAGATATTATCTGGAAACTTTATAATGTTTACCAGGATTATGATGCTGAAGTTGCTGAAATCAATCCTTTAATCTTAACTGATGATGGTTTAATAGCTGCTGATGCAAAATTAGAAGTTGAAGATGATTCTTTATTCCGTCATAAAGATTTAACAGATTTAAATAGCTATAAAAAGAAAGATTTTGCTTTTGTTAAACTTGATGGTGACATTGCAGTAATCGGTAATGGTGCTGGCCTAACTTTAACCGGTATGGATATGATTACTCTCAATGGAGGTAAACCTGCTACTTTCTTAGATATTGGTGGTGGAGCTTCAGCAGAATCTATTGATAAAGCTTTAAACCTTGTTTTAAACTATGCTCCCGTTAAAGTTGTATTCCTCAATGTTCTCGGTGGAATTACTCGTGCTGATGATGTTGCAAAAGGAGTTATTTCTGCTTTAAATAATGCTAATCGTAAAGTCCACATTGTAATCCGTCTTACTGGTACTAATGAAGAAGAAGGTCAAAGATTATTCGATGAAGCAGGAATTCCATATGAAATATCTATGGAAAAAGCAGCTAAAAAAGCTGTTGAACTTTGTAATAGTTTAAAAGAAGAATAATTTTTATTTTTAGTTTTTTTATTATTTTCTTATTTTTTTTCATTGATTCTTATTTTTAGTCTTTTTTTATTATTTTCTTATTTTTTCAAATAGTTAATATTATTCTAGTAATACTACTCTACTAATTTCAGACTCTTTAGTTAATTCTCTACCTGTATAATCTGCTATTTTTAATGCAAATTCTCGTACTTCATCAATAGTGGGCATGTTGTCTAAAGTTAAACGTTCTCTTGAGGATCCTACACACATGTATGCTTTGACTTCAATGTATTTAGGGTTTGCTTTTGTTATTAGTTTTCCGTATTCTTTGGGATTTATCATATTTTTTCCTTTTACACAAGTAATTCGTATAGCAGTATTGTTTTTAAAACTGTTTATTAATTCTAGTGTTTTATTTAAATTGCTCCAACCATCATTTATTTGAGGGTTACAAATATCTTTATATATTTTCTCGTCAGGTGCATCTAAGGATATGTACAGCTGATCGGGTTCGGTTTCAAGATTTTGAAGTGTTTCCCAATACAGTCCATTGCTTACTAAAAATGTGGTGAAATCCTGTTTTTTGAATTCAGATAGAAGTTCATCAATTTCAGGATATAATGTTGGTTCTCCCGCTAAAGATATTGCAGCATTTGTAGGTTTTTTAGATTCTTCTAATTTCTTTTTATCTGCTTTAGGATTTCCTCCAAAACCGCATAGTAAATTATTCTGAGCTTTTATTGCACCTTCTATAATGGTTTTAGGATCGTCGTATTCTCCTTCCCATTCTACTCTGGTTTGGCTTAAATCTCTCCAACAAAACTCACATTTCTGATGACAAAATGGTACAGCGGGTGACATTTGGAGGCATCTATGAGATTTGACTCCATAAAATTGTTCTTTATAACAAACACCTTCATTTAACATGCTTTTTTTAGTCCAATGACAGATTTTTGCAGCTGCATGGCCATGTTTGCCTACGAATCTATAACCGCTATGTTCTAATTTTGCTTGCTCTTCTTTAGTAAATGCCATGATAATCCTTTTTTTTATTTTTTTTATTTTTTTTATTTTTTTATTTTTTTATTATATATATTGTATTTATTAATTTAGAAATTATAAAAAAAAAGAAAAGAAAAAAAACGGAGTAACC
>Ga0181612_133853_pt1 | contig 12416 bp, 7 predicted proteins | sample HoacroProtozoa21_FD_119630 | JGI IMG/M metagenome (GOLD analysis project Ga0181612, IMG submission 119630) | Hoatzin crop microbial communities from Cojedes, Venezuel. Combined Assembly of Gp0051906, Gp0051904, Gp0051908 | reverse complement strand
CTCAGGAAGTACAACCCTACTCCCAGTTGTCAAAAGCAAAGCCAGAGAACAGATCAGCCTCTCTCCTCACGGGCGACGTTTGCCAGCTGTCACAACTGAACAAGATGAACACACTGTTCACCTCCATGGGAAGCCTGGAGAGGTTAATTAAAAAAAAAAAAAAAAAAGCCACAAAAACCGCCCATCTCCTCAAAAGCACCAGACTTCTTAAGAACCCCTCTACAGGTCTGCCTGCAATATTGTCAAGGGATCTAGTCTTTCCAGAGGGAGAGCCAAAGATTTTTTTTTTTTTTTTTTAATGGTCTAATCAAAATTTAACACAGTTAAATAACATATCTAGGAGCTCAAATAGCCTACTTTTAGAAATTATGTTAAGTGGAAACTGCAAGAAAAGCAACATCTTTAAAAATCAGCTGCTTTAGGTGTCTAAAACAGTGCAACGGAGTATGATTTATGCCAGAGTTTTAAAAGTTTGGGCTACTATCTGCTCATTCCCATCCAGACTGCCACAACGCATTGCAGAAATGTGCTGGGGTCTGGGTTCCTTTCATTGTAATAGTGCTATTTTAAAACAAAACTTCTGTTCAAATGAGTTTCACCAAAACTAGTGATCATGATCAGCAGAAAACCGCTCAAGAGAAACTCCACTTCATGAGTGACGCAACTGCAGGCCTGAGGAACAAGACAGGACAAGCAGATGAAGTGCAGAAAGTGGGCAAAAGCCACTCGCAGTCTCACTTTCTCCTCTGGTTACCACATTAACTCCATATCCATGATTAAAAGCAAAAGAAAACAGGAACTAAGAGGAAAAGCCTCGAGAGCTTAGCAACACCTTTACTTGGTATTTAAGCATAAATAGCACATCAGGCACTAAGTGATTTTGTCCACAGCCTCTGGTACACGCTACAAATTTTGCCTTCTGGAGGTGAAGTCACTTCCCTTTGGAGTGAAAGCCAGGGAATGCTGTCATTGCTACAGTCAGCAAGCGCTTGCTTACCCCTCTTTTTTTATGCTCACTATTTCAAGGCTTGTGAGCTGGAATGGCTTACACATACATAAATGCAGAACTGGATAGGTTAGAAAAATCTGTTTAATGCAGTATATGAAAGCAGGGCAGAACCTGAACCATAAGATGTTTAATCAGTTCCCAGAGCAGCTGATTCTGAGAAGCAGCAGTGACACAGAGCATTGCCCATTTCAGTAATTTGCACTGGGAAATTCACAGGATTCATCTGCAATGACCATAGTTGGGGAGTTCTTTTTTATTTTGATCACATTGCTGAATTACCACAGTAGAACTGCTCTCAGATTTAAACAAAAAACTAACCCTGCCAAAGTCCATGACTTTTTGTATACTCAGTTCCCTAAACTGTCTGCCACTACAGTAACTGAAGGTGTCTCCTGCCTTTGAAATGCCATTAATGTTATCATTCATGCATTACATAGACTGGAAATTACGGTGCTGAGGATGACTCTTTTTTGAGTATTCAAGTTGCTTACAAACCAAAACCTTGTTTTCAAAAGCATTTTTCAATAGCATTCTATATGCATCTCAAAATAAAACAGACTCTTCAGCGGTCTGAGCGCTCCACACAACTGATTTGCCTACAGTCGCAATGAGAAAGCGTTACAGGGAGAACAGTCATTTGACCCGTCATCACGCTGTACCAGTGCGGATGTATTACTTCTGCATAACAATTCAAGCCAAGATTAATGAAAGTAGATTTAAAATACATGATCACACCCTCTGCGATGCTCTGCTTTTCTTAGCATAGAATGGCTGCAAGTGTCCTATCTCCCTCTTTCATCATGTCTCAGAGATGCAAAGGTTAAAGACAGACAGCGTAGCAAGTCATAAGCTATCTTCTTTCTGCTCTCTTCTTTTATTTTAATCTCATCGATTGCAATCTTTCTTAATCATTGGCAATCTTAAGTCAACAGATGTTGGGTATACACCCTTCACCAATGCAGTGGAAGCTTCAGGGGAAGCCGAAAACATAAGAACTTTGCAGGCTTTGGCACTGGAAGTCTGAAGGCCTCTGAACCCAATCCTCTTCCTTTTTCTGTATTAATAATGGATTTGTACTCCAAAAGATTCCTGAAAAACACTCCCTTTTAGTACAGACCTTTCCCAAATGAAAAACGGAGAACTACATTTCTGGCTTTCCTTCCTACTCTTAGGTCTCAAATCTCAAGTAAATCTCAAGAATAAAACAAAATGAAAGGTATTCCTTCCTACATAAACCAAATACAATCAAAACAATTATGCCTAAGGATAAAATTCACATTTGGTTTTTCTACTCAGTTAATATCCCCTGCTTTAGATCTCCTCTTATGCTCAGGACACAGATGAGCATAGAGTATACCAAAAGACTTATAATACAGACTATTTTGAGTCACAGTAATTAAGCTCCTCAGAGACAAAGGCAACAGCAGAGGAAACCGAACAACTTTAACATTATCTTTTTTAGTTCATTTCACCATTCCCTCTTACACTTCAGTAAAAATTCTTATAACTGCTCTTTTGGGATTTTTTTTTTCTCCTTTTCTTCTGTGTTTATCATTCAATCTATGTAGTTTCCACTTTTGGGGTAATTATGGCAGGTCTCACTGGTTGCTTAGAGATGTTTCATTTTTTTATTGCTCCTTTTCTGTTTGTACTGTAATTTCATTCTGAGTGTCACCTCCAGCAAGACTAGATGTGCAAGTGAAGCAAGATACACTCGGAAAAGCCTTTTTAAACAACCATGCTGAGGTCTACAGAGCAGCACACTACATGCCTTTTCCTCTCCTACGTCCGAAAAGTGTATGAAAGACTCCTTAGCAACATTTAACACTGTTTCACACAAAACAGCACATATGTCTCTAGCAGTGTATCTTACAGGACAGGATGGTTTTGACCTCCGAAGGTGAAAGAAGGTTTTTGGGGACATTTTTGTACAGAGAAAGAAAAAGTACAATGGCCGCTACTAAAATCACCCAGCAAAACAAGCGCGTCTAGTGTGGTACAGAAGGGAGAATGAAAGCAGCAGCATCTGCAGCTCCCAGACATGCCCGCCATCCTAACCGCGTCCCCAGCCAGCCAGTCTCCTCCTCTGTGCTTTGTAAGACAGTGCCATGCTGTGGACGCTCTGCTCTGCTGCTGCTGCGCTCTGCAGTCTCTGCAGGTACAGTAGGCCTGTTTCCTGACCCACTTTCCTCACCAATCTCTATTTAGCTCTACGCTAGTGATGCTCCTGGCATGACAATCAGATACTGCAGCCTGCAGTGCAGTTCGTTACAACACATTCGCAAGCTCCTAGTAAATTCAGTGGAAAAGTACTCTATCAACGAAGACTAATTAAACTGAAGTCATTTTCATAAACTTACGCCAAACACAACAACAGCAAAAAAGAGTTGAAGAGATTTAGAAGATGCCTTTTTATTTTACGTCTACTAAATCTGCTAGGCATAAAGTAAATCCAAAAGATCTTTTCTACTCACGGGCTATGAAAGGAAAAAGCTATTACAGCCAGAATCTTTTCTCTGGTTTACCTAATCAATCTTAAAACTTGTGCCACTTCAAACCCGCCACAATTCCTCCCACTGCCATTTATTTCTCACTAGAGAAGGGCTCCACACCTTCATGTACAGTGAAACTGTAAACTTAATCTCACTACAGCTATTAAAATTATCTTCTTACATGCACTAGAACCAAATTTCTCCCTCGGACACAACCACCTGCAATTAACTTCAAATTTTACTTGCACATACATGTCTGAGGGTAAAATTTGTTTTGGGACATTCACCATTATATCGGACAGCTAGGACTGTTCTGGCTCCAAAGTTAAGATCTAATTCACGGATATCTGTGAGACCACGTAATCGGAGGTTGACCATATTCCATTTATCTGCAAAAAACCCCAGTCATCTCCCTTCCTTTATAGGGAAATATTGTAACAAATAGCCACAATGTGGGCCTCAGTTAAAAAATCCAATCACTGAGGTCACAGCTTATATGGTAGTAATTCACCACACTACGAATCTATACTTTCTACCTGGGCACTTGACTGTAGAGTTCTGCAATGAATATAGCCAACGCAGGCGCACCAGATGCATGTGAAGTGTGTTGCTAGTATTTTGCATGTGGAAGGCACTGAGATATGAAATATGTAACGGTCTTACCAGCTCTCTATTTGGCAAGACACTGCTTCTCTCCAGTGGAATATTGTTGTACTTGCAAAACTCAGGTCCTTAACAAAAACAAGTTTTGAGAGCTATTCAGAATCATTACACCAAGATGTTTTAAATTACCCATCTTAAGATTAGAAACACTGAATTTGAAACATTCTAAAAGCAGCACAAACTTCCGTTTAGCACTGGCAATTAACAAAAGAAAAGCAGCAGCAGAAAATAAAGTATGGCAACATCAAATGGTTCATAAGAGACAGACACTTTGGGGTAACGAATGCCTTACAGGTGTGGATCACTTACAGAAGATATTACATAAGGGAGGGAGCACAAGGAATAATTATTCTCAAAGCAGTCCCAGTGTACACTATGGACAATCACAAAGTCAGTCCTTTGCAGGAGTTTATTTCTGTGCAATATGGCCAGTTTTACTGGGGAGCAAGAACTACTACTAAAAAATTCTTGTAGCTTGGCACAGGCTGCACAAACTGACAGGTTTTTTGCACTGCACTATCATAATCACACTGATTTGCTGAATCAACTAAAGATTCCCAAAAATGGACCCCAAAGTGCTTATGTAAAATCTCTGCAACAAGTAGTCTGACTATCCATTAAGTGGGACAATACCAGCCAACAGCAAGAGAAAACAAAATTAAACATCCATCAGAATGTGCAATTTCATACCACAGTCACCTTAAGTATATGAGTCATTATAATAATGTACAAGGTAATTATATTTCTTCACTCATTACCTTGACCCAAGGAGGACCTCTCATCTTCAGACGGAAGATGCAATCCAGACTCACATTTTTATGACTAAGGAACCCTGCAAGAAGCACAGCTTACACAAAGCACCACCCTTAGACTTGCAGCTGCGTAGACACAGAAGAAACTCATCATAAATCTACTGCAGACTTGACCTTCTATCTGCCAGCGGCCTGCACCACCACCACCAATAAGCAGCCTACCTCTTTGACTAGGAACCTCAGCCTTGGGCTAGACAACGTACCCTTCACTCACACCAAGCATCTCACATTTAAACCCGAGACAAGCAGACAGAATTCAAACAGGACTCTTCAGGAAGGGCACAGTTAGGACAGTTGTTAGTGACAGATCTACCTCAACTCACAGACACCCAGCCAACAAAGAATGTATTTAGAAGTATGTAGCTTCTTTGTTGCTACCTATGGACAAGCCTCAACAACAAAACTAAGAGATTATTTTATTGCCTGGTTATTTATTAAAGGGATGATAGGATCACCCTCAGAGCAGTCCCAGGGCAAAGAGTCTGGCAAAGCAGAGATCCCCTTGAGAGTTTTTCCCTGGAATTAAATTTTACATCTCGTTCAATTTTAGCTTACTGAGCCATGGACCACAAAACTAAACCTAGACCTTCATAAGTCACCCCTCTAACCTCATGTCTACTCAATTCAAGTAGAGAATACATAGTGAAGCCTGGGAGTTTAGGAAGAGCAAATGAATTACTATATCGGATCAGCCCACTCCAGTGGCAGGTGTTTCACAGGCACATAACAGAAACCCTCACTAAACAGTTACAGAATAACCTACAAAGTCTATTTTTAGAGTCTATAAAAGTTTCTATCCTTTCAAGAGACTATAGAGATTTTTGTTTGCTTTTTCTATCTCAACTCCTAAATTCTCAATATTAGATTCCAAACACTGACTGAGCCCTGCTACAATGTATTTCCTTCTCGAAAGCATTTGTTATTGTTGAGTTTGGTTTTGTTCTTGAATCAAACAAAAGCTCTCCAGGAACCCCAGGCTCTAATCTGAATTGTTACTGCTTGAACATTTGTTAAAAAAATTCTGGCTGTAAAATGGATTCTGGTTTACATGGAAAACTGCATAACTAATAGACACCTGGAAAACCAAGAAAGCACTTTAGGGGATATAATCTAAGATGCAATCATTAAATTACTTCTTGGTCCCAGAGTATGGAGTAAGCAAAAAAACACAGAAAGAAACATTGGTTTCAACGGTTACTTTCAATGTTACTGTGTTTAGCAGGCTGACTCTTTGTAGATTTGTAAATCCACACATGCCCATGGGAGTGGGATCTCAGATCATTTAGCATCATGGCAGATTTCCAGTTCTTGGCAGGAGGGTTGTTTTCCTCCATGAATCAGCAACTGTCCATCACACTACAATCTGTGAAACAAAAAAAACCCACCTCATCAGCATAAACTATATGCATGTGTATGCGTATACATCAGAGAGGACTTTTTGGAGTCTCTATATATAGTTCACATGCGAGGATTGCCATTTGCACAGACAAGCATATACATACTCCTTAAAGCCAGCCACGCAATGAAGTGACTTCTCTCACGTTCTGCAGTCAATGCTTTGATAGCACAGCACATCACTTGCACTGTAAGATTTTAAACGTTACTCTAAAGAACAAAAACATCAACCCATCCTATTTATTGCTTTCTCCCCCTCAGTGCACAGCTCAAGGTATCGACACCACTGTGGTCAACTGCAGAACAAATGACTGCCTGCTGCTGAAAAGCAAGCTACATTTGCATTTTCAGATAATGCTTACTGGCAAAAGCATTCTAAACACCTATCAGCAAAGAAAAGAAGCAGCAAATAAGTTACATTTGAAACACCTTCCTGAAACACGCTCCAGAATTTTAACAGCTCTCTATAATACAGATAATACTTCTAAACACGACAGCAAATGAGATCAATGCTGCCCTAGTAAAATTAACTCATTCTCACAAACACTCTAACAAGCAAATCATGCACTTTGGAAATACATTACAGAAAAGCATGTACTAATAATTCCTCATCTTATTCTTTCTGTGTCTGTCTCTCCCTGATACACAAGAGATTGCAGTATTCTTACTGTATGGCATGATTGTGCTAATATTAAATAACAGATTTGCTGGCTCAAAAATGCCACTTTTTAAAGGAGATGGGGGGACAACTACCATGATTGGAAATTCACTGTTAACATTCAGGAATCAGACTTCCCCCCCACCCCCAGTGATTCACAAAATAAGCTGTTCTCAAAATTACAACCTGATCCACTGGATGAAGTAGTTCAGCAGAATGCCTGGCTCTTCATTTGTTTCCTCTGTTTGAATTATATGTCCAGGGCACTGCAAAATTCACCAAAACCGTATCTCTCTTCTGGAACCTAATCATAAAACTTACACCTCCTGGATACAGAGTCATGATTTGGGGTTATACATAAATTCACTCAGTAAACTGGTTTTGTTTCTTGCAGCATTCATTTGCACACAGACTGAAGACTACTGAACACAGAACATCCAAGTTATCAAACTGCAGCAATACTGTTGAAAGGGAAGCATTTTTTTTCAAATGCAAAACTTATTTTATTATTATTAGTTGCATAAGGGTGTTTACACAGCTCAGAGTTGGATTTAAAACCAATTTTAACAGCCAACTGTTTCCACTTACATATAAACAAACATGCTGCATTTCTTTATTAGCTGGAATTTGCTGCAGTCTGTCAGCCATCTGTACTGTCTTGCATTCTGTTCTCTATTCAGAGCACCACCATCAAATGTTGGTGATAGAGTATTGCTCTCTTTGGAGACATCATGACTACACTATAAATAGTTTAGAGACATAAAACACTATTTCTAACAGTTGTCTTAATATCTGCTTTCTCAGAATGCATTAGGTTGTTCTGTTTCTCATCCAGTTTTGGTTCTCCATAGCTTTTTGTAGATACGAGGAGAAGAGATTTTATTTTGTTTCTTTGAGGTGCAGACCAAAAACTGCAGCCCAAGCACAACTTTATTCAACTTCTGCACCCTCCAAATCCTCTTTGCAGAGGCCAAACCCCTCAGCATAACCCTGCAAATATCTGCACTGCAGTCACAGGGGTGACTGCATAGTGCAGAATAGCTGGGCTGTTGTTAAACCAGCTAATTTGGGTGCTAGCCGCAGTCACAGAGCAGACCTGCACAGAGAGGTGCAGACTGATCCAAACTCCCCTGCCCACACACACTTGAGATCACACCCCAGCCAAGCCAGCCTAGAAACTTGTGCTACATCTAGTGCATCTCTGTACTGGAGCTCAGGACCCCTCAGTTCCTTGCAGAGCCCTGGCTCACCTCCAGCCAACTCAAACATCAGCACATCCCATGCTCTGGCTGTACGGACCTCAGCACAAACCGATTCGTGCTGCTTCTCCACATCCTTTTCTGAGGATCACAGCACAGGCAGAGATACCCTAGAGTAGCCTTGGAGTCCCCTCAGCTTCGCATGCCAGAGGCCTTCCCGATGGCACCACGGACTTCTGTACCCCAGGTCATTCTAGGGCTGTCAGGGGTCCCCCAAAAGCCAGCATTTGCACCACCTGAGTCCTTTCCAGCCTGCAGGCAGACCCAGAGCTTTTGGGCTTCTCTGCACTGGTCCAGCTCTCTCAAACAATTCAAAGAGGACTGCAGCACAGCTGAGGATGTCACCCAGAAAGTTTAGCTACTGATTTGAGCAGTGTGCGCTAGTTTCAAACTTCAGAGGACAGGCGATGGTATCTTTAGAAGAACACAACTCAAAAACACAAATCCCTGTTAAGGACTTTTGTAGATTGCTGAGTCATCCTCTCTTTTACTAAGTGAGAACTAGTAGTGAGACAGGAAAGCTCACACACACACACCTTAAATTGCAGTTTTCTTTCTTCTAGGGACAGCAGAGCACTAGAATGTTACTTGTACAATCAGTACCATTTAACAAGTGATGCGACACAAACCACAAAAGTTACTTGATATCCACATTACTTTTCCAAACCAAAAGGTGTCTACTCAAATACGCCTTTTTAGTTCATCCAGTGGATGAGTTTATTACGTTTCAGGAAGGACTTGATACTCTGCCTTCAAGTTGGCTCCCAGACTTACATCATATTCTTGATTTCACAACTGCAGTGCTATAAACCTGCCTTCCTATAACAGAATAAATTTGCTGCCCTCCAGAAACAGACTTGTTGCATATTTGTGCAACAGAAGAGAGCTATCCCTGATCAGGGGTGTCAGAATTCTGAATGCTGACTTTGAGAGTAAAATCACTTACCGAGAAGTGAAAGTGCCTTACTCTTCGAGCTTCATTTCAGTTTCTCAGTTTATGGTTGAGGACAGTGTGGTGAAAGACTAAGTTTACTACTTTGTCAGCCATATACAACGGTGAGCAGGACTCACTGATAATCAAATCATAACAGTGAGAGTTTGCCATCTAGTAATCTCTGATAAAAACAGATACTTAGCATGCAACTCAGCAGAAGAACTATGCGGGTTTCTCAAGACATTCCTCTGGAGAAGCTTGAGGGGTATTTTACAGAGATAGAGTCTAATAAAGCTGTCACTGAAAAATTTTCCTTTCCCCAGCTTGTGGCTCCTTTTCCAGAACACCAACCACAAAAATGCCTACACCCTTGTGTCCAGACCATTTTCAGCAGAATTTTGTGTGCATTAAACAAGCCAAGCTGCAGGCATGAAAGCGGGCTGCCAGAGAGGCTCCCAGCTGCAGCACACTCCTACAGAGCTGCAGTACTACTGTTACAACTTGAGAAAAACTAACTCACAACATGCAAGCATTTAGGGGGACAGGAATCAAAACAGTTCTTTCAACAATATTTCTCCCCTTCTATATCTACACTTGTCAGGCAGTAGGTCCAAAGAGGAGCCAGGTGGATAAAAGCATACAGGTCTATTCAGTTCTGTGACTGAATGAACAAACAAATGCAACACCATTGTCAAAATTTTCCAACTCTACTTTGGCACTCCATATCTCAAAACCAGCCTGGTCTAAAAACATCAAGCATGTTTAACTCAAGAGCCCTTGAAAACATCTAATGCACAGGCTATTTGTCATAAACTGAGGTGCTTATTTTTGGACTTCACCTTGGAACAGGAAAGAATGACTTTTTTCAGCACAAGAAAAGTTCACAAATCCTGCCAAATGTATCAATATTATGTATTTCAAAGGTACCTCACATATACTGCAAAGATAACCACCACTCTGCAAAGTTCATTCAGCGTTATAAAGAGACGTGCATACTTTGAACTCAATGTGAAATCAGGTCATGTTGGTAGCCACCAAAACTTACCAACTCTACATGAATAATTATTGGGTTTAAAGCTTTTAAATAACTAGTGCAATTTCTAATGTACTTTTTACATATTAAAAAAAGGTTTAATTTTTTTTTAATATTTCTCCTTTGTCCATCTCACAGTTCTTACACACACAATGAGACTACTGACTGCATTAACCCTCTGGAGCTCCAACAGCTACAGAAAATTTCAGAATGTTTGCAAACCTGCAAGAGACATCCTTCGTAGTTCTAGATTTTCTGTATGAAAAGATGGCAATTTTGCACTTTCTCACCTGCCCCAAACTTGTGTATTGCTGTCATACAGAAATTCAAATTAATAAGCGTCATGGGGAATTTATAGGTCCAACGACAAGCTGGATTCATAAAATTCCTTTTGCGCTGTCTTTGCCTTTCAACAATCTCAAACTTTTTCAAACACTTCAAACAATCTTACTCCACTGTAAGTAACAATCTTACTCCTTTCACTCCCTTTGACTAAATTGCTAAGGCACCCTTCCAGCTACATGTATAGGATGTATCACTTCAGTGCTTAGAGCTGTTCAGATTTCTAACTGGCTTCACAGCACGCAACACTAGCAGTCACCATCTGTGCTGCCAGCACTGAAAAGAATCAACAACTAGGACTTTCCACACCTGGAGGTAGCACTGACCCTGCTATGTCACTCCAGGAAAGTCTTCAATAAAGCAGTCTCCCTAGACAAAACCACAAGATGGTATCTTCACCAGCAGTGAGCAGCCCACCTCAATATTTTGCTACTTGCTCTGCATGCATAGCAGTTAGTCCCATCTTCTACCCACCCACGTTTCAACAAATTCTCTACCTAATTTCTACATACGCTCAAACATCAAAATCCTTCTCTTAAAGTTTTTCCACTGACACAATACCTACAAACAGGGAAAAAAATTGGCAACAAAGCACACTTCATGTCGACTCTAAACCATGCTAAGCGACAATAGTATTGCTTCCTTCCTGTGGCCTGCCTGCAAGTATCTCTATATAATAAGCCTGTAAAGAACCTAAGAAACAGTATTTTTGTTTGCACCTGTGCACTAAAAGTCTAAGAAGATACACTGTATATCTGCCAAGCCACTGGGATAACACAAATATGAGACAACTTATTTTGTATTGTTACCAAATGAAAATTCCACGAAAATGAGACTCTTCTGTTCAACACCAGTGACCTGTGCTATTCACCAGACTTGGGCTCCTTGAGCTTTATTTTGTAACCTTCCACAGCACTAATTCTACTCCAGTCGGGCTTTCATACTACCATTTGCAGAAGGTACCCAAGCGCCCCCACAAAAGTGCTTTATCCATCGTGAAAAAACTATCCAGTGCATTTCCATTCCTTATCCTCTTCGGCAGGTGAAAACTACAAGGAAAGTAAATAACATGCATGCTACACAGAATGCATTCAGCCTTGAATATCCAAGGCAGCTTGTAGCAAAAGACTGGTGGGAGATTTGCAAATACACAGCTCTTCAAACCCCATTGATCTCATCATGCCAAAACCAGACCCACAAGCATCATGGTTTAGCAGAACAGCAGCATCGCTGCTCTTACAAAGAATGGAAAAGGCTCCTTGTAGCTGTCTTGTGCATTTCAAAGAAAAGTAAAATCTTGGGCTACATGCTGTTTTTCTACAAAATTGATTGCGAGGCCTTCAATTCAAACTCAAAGTAGAAAGTCCAGTCATAAGTAGAAAAGAAATAAATTAAAAACAAAAAGCCTTATTTCTAGCACAGTTACTTGTGGACCAGGCTGACCTAATGTGCCAAGAGTAACTGAGGTGAAAAAATTAACTTTGTGTCTAAAGGTTCGCATATATACCACTCTGAGAACGAATAAAAATAAAGGGAACTTCTGCAGACAAGCAAAGATCCTTAAAAAGAACTGCAGACAGCATACATGATTCTAGATGACTAATACTGTAACTCGGAAGAAACACTCAAACAAAAGTGATCCTCATGAATCAGGACAGTCTTTTCCAAGAAACATTTTAATGATGACAAAGTCATATCTGTGTCACCTCTAAACAACTCTGTCTCCTTTCAGTTTCTGTTTACCCTTGCAGAAGAACACAACATTGCAGACATTGGGTTTTTCTGAAGAGCAGAGGCTCTGTTTTTAGTGAACTGATTT
>Ga0181612_113098_pt1 | contig 12416 bp, 5 predicted proteins | sample HoacroProtozoa21_FD_119630 | JGI IMG/M metagenome (GOLD analysis project Ga0181612, IMG submission 119630) | Hoatzin crop microbial communities from Cojedes, Venezuel. Combined Assembly of Gp0051906, Gp0051904, Gp0051908 | reverse complement strand
GTTTGTGCCCATTGCCCCTTGTCCTGTCGCTGGGCACTACTGAAAAGAGCTTGGCCCCATCCTCCTGACACCCACCCTTCAGATATTTGTATGCATTTATTAGGTCCCCTCTCAGCCTTCTCTTCTTCAGGCTGAACATGCCCAGCTCCCTCAGCCTCTCCTTGTAGGAGAGATGTTCCAGTCCCCTCACCATCCTTGTAGCCCTCCACTGGACTCTCTCCAAAGAGCTTGAATCTATCTGAAATTTTTTTTTTTAAAAACCACCATAAATTGAAATTAGGGTTTTTAGTGGCTCCTCATGGACAGTGCCAGAAAATGAGAGAACAAAGCTAGTACAAATTTCTTCAGATGTTCATCGTAAAAGCTATCTAGATACATTCAGAAAGAAGTCTGCATTTCTCTAGATCCTACCAAAAAAGTTCTGAGTGTGTGTTCCCTACGCTGCCCTGTCATTGAGGTTTTTTGCAGCTGACTCATGCTCTGAAGAGATCAAAGTCAGAGAGAAAAAATGAAATACTGTATTTTACACTTTGTCTTCCCTGGCAGGTTGCCTGAAAGATCTTTTCAAATGGGCTGTTCCTCTTGCAGATCACTCTGTAAAATGTTTGATCAAACACGATACTTGTTACTGCAGAAAGGGAAGGAAGTTTTATCAAAAGAGCAAGCCATCTGTCCCCCCGAAAGCCAGGCAGCTACAGTGCCCAGGAACCTCGGCAGCAATCAGGACAGCAGGGCAGCATGGTCAGGAACATTACTTAGAGCAAAACATTAATTGTACCACTGCAGAAGTATAGCACCCTCATAAAAAGTGGATTTCAAGTGCCACTCAGCTGACACAACGGGCTTGAAGTAGTGAAGGGCTCTTCAAAAATTTGATGAAACTAAGGAGGAATTTGAACTCTACTTTTAGCAATGTAAATGCAAATTAAAACATAAAAAGCTCCCCCTGCTCAGCTGTGATTGAAATGTGACATATTCAAAATTCAGGAAGCTTTTTTTGGGTTGTTAGCAGCACAGACTTAGGAAGAAGAGTGTGCAATAGCAGCTGAAGAGCCCTCTGCTGAAATCGGCACAGTGGAGCAGAGCGAGCATTCCTACCTCAAGCAACAGGGCTGCAGCATCCACCTGGGAAGGTGGTTGTATTGGTACATTCGATGCATATGGTTTATAGCACCTGTCTTCTCATTTGATTGGAAGAACCTATAACTCTGACTTATATTGGACACGGAGATTAGTAAAGCAGTGTAGTAACCATCGTTACAAATTATTTTAGGATTCTGTAATTATAAACAAATGAGAAAGTCTAAAAGCCTGAATTTTTAGAAACAGTGGGTTTGATAATTATAATAATCTTTTAGGTACTTATTCCCTAAGGAATTACATCATTATTACTCCACAGCCTACAAATGAGCTACCTCTGTCTTTCTACAGAACATGGTTCTGATAGTTGACATGACATCAGCAGACACAGAAAATCTATCCATTTGGTACAGTGTCTGATATGTACAAACACAAGTTTTTTTCAGCTTCTCAATTCTTTAGCATCTATAATATAGTTTCTTCTATGTGTTTCCTTTGTCTCTGCATAAGTTAAATTAATCTTTTCTTTTCTTTCTTACACCCTTTAGCTAATGCCTCACTGAACTGCAAACATTATTGCAGATAAACCATAGCAAGGTCATTTGGTTAAAAGCAGAAAAGATGAGCTTTGACAGTATCCAGCACATTATTCACAGAAGTTTCTTATAGATGGTTCACTGGACTCAATTTTGTTTAATATTGTCAGTTGTCGTCATTCACATGTTTCGCTGATTTTTTTTTCTAGGTACACGAAAATGAAGACTGCCACCAATATCTATATTTTCAATCTTGCACTGGCAGATGCCCTAGCAACAAGTACTCTGCCATTCCAGAGTGTGAATTACTTGATGGGAACATGGCCATTTGGTACCATCCTTTGTAAGATAGTTATATCCATAGACTACTACAATATGTTCACCAGTATCTTTACACTCTGCACCATGAGTGTGGATCGCTACGTAGCTGTTTGCCACCCAGTTAAGGCCCTTGATTTCCGTACCCCCAGAAATGCTAAAATTGTCAATGTCTGCAACTGGATTCTTTCTTCTGCCATTGGCCTGCCAGTAATGTTCATGGCAACTACGAAATACAGGCACGGTAAGTCTGTCTTTCATTCCTAAATTGAGTATTTCACTGTTTAAACTCCTTTCTGCATTGCTTCATTCTACTGTAGAGGCACTGAATTAACTCCTGACCTCCAGTCTGTATACAGCAGGTGTCAGCACGCATGGACCCCTTCAGCAATTTTGCATACGGCTGTAGCTGACTGGACACAGCACTGCACGTGATGTGTCTTGTACAGCAGGCAGCTCCAGCTCCTTCTGTGGGTCTGTGCGAGTCTCACTGCCCCGCACAGGTGCTGTAGTGTTCGGAAGAACATCTGTGCCTGCCTGCCTGCCTTCTGCTGTGGGGTGGTTACGCACTGTGCTACAGCACAGAAGCCCGTGCTTTACCCAGGATACTCCCATGGAAGGTGGCAGTCATAGGTATGTTGCACCTGGCAAGGATATGATACAGCGCAGAGAGCACATTCTGGATCACTGGTGCTCAGAGACCTTCCATGAACTGACAGGGTCTCAGCATAAATCCAAACACTCCACTGGGCAGTTACGAAGTGTCATGTCACTCTCTTCCCCATTGCCCTGAAATGCTCAAACTCTCAGCAAATATGGTGGTTGTCATCTTTATTTCCACCACATTTTATAGTGAAAGTGAAAATGAGTCAAAGTTTAAGCATTTATGACAATTCAGTTCTTTTTCTTGTCCAATATACATGCAACTCCAAGCAATAAAATGCAAAACAGAACATGTTACTTCACTTTTGTTTTTCTACCTCACACTTCATACATATTCTGCAGCACTGTGTTCTTTCAATGTTTGTGCTGATGAGAGGTCACAAGTTGCTTCATTTTACTTGTTTGCTTAGTATATCTTCGTATATTTGTTTGTGATTGTTAACAAAAGAGGTTTAAAGAAAAGCAAATGAAAAACTGACTCGCTTGTTCTTCTGTGCTGTTTTCCTTTTTCTCCAGGCTCTATTGACTGCACGCTTACGTTCTCCCACCCTGCATGGTACTGGGAGAACCTCCTGAAAATCTGTGTGTTCATCTTTGCCTTCATCATGCCAGTGCTGATCATTACCGTGTGCTACGGGCTGATGATTTTACGCCTGAAGAGTGTTCGCATGTTATCTGGCTCCAAAGAGAAGGACAGGAACCTACGGAGAATAACAAGGATGGTTCTTGTAGTGGTGGCAGTGTTTATTGTCTGCTGGACTCCCATCCACATTTATGTCATCGTTAAAGCGCTGGTCAACATCCCAGAAACTACTTTCCAGACTGTCTCCTGGCACTTCTGTATTGCTCTAGGGTATACAAATAGCTGCCTGAATCCAGTCCTTTATGCATTTCTAGATGAGAATTTCAAAAGGTGTTTCAGAGAGTTCTGCATCCCCACTGCCTCAACCATTGAGCAGCAAAACTCCACCCGAGTCCGACAAAACACTCGTGACCATGCTTCCACTGCCAACACTGTGGACAGGACTAACCATCAGGTATGACTAGCAGTGGAGATGTCATCTCTGGATCCAGGCCTTCCGCTTGGAGATGACATGTACTCTGAAGTTACAGTTTATACCGATTTGTAGCTATTTGAAGGTCTAAACACCTTCAGCATTATATTTGAAACTGGTGTGTGCATACACAGAGACCCCAGTCCTGCATGGTGCTAGTTGTTCTCTAGTTGATGCTTAGAAGCTGAGGGCTTTCAAAGGAACCTTGCACGACTGGGTCTAGCATGCATGCATATACACAGCACACAACATAGATTTTCATTCGGAGGATGTTTACAACAGGTGACTGCTTTAGATCTGGTTGGAGATTAATCACAGATTTCTCTATTCATACTCCTTGTCTGCTGACAGACAGGAATGGGACAGAATATAGATCTCTCTTCTTCTCCCATTCAACAGTGAACAAAAAAGAGAAGAAACTGTGCTTGTACACTTCTGATGGATGTACAAAGAAGGCCTACCTGGCCTTGTTTGTCTTGGAAGACATGCAAGAATTAGACAAAGACTCGTCTGCATGCAGTTCTTGTATCAGATAATTGTCTGTGTTGGCTAAAGTGGGTTTTGAGATACATATATACAAAATATACACACATTAAGGAGAATTGTGCCATATAAGTTGTACTGAGAATCTACCTCTTCCATGTAGAAAAAGCCTTTGAGAAGTAGGGATTTTATGGCACAGCAGATACGAAGAGAAATAGATTTTTTTTTTATTCAGGCAATTTTTGCTTGGCTTTTGCAAGGAAGCTTGTTTGTTACACGTTCAACATCCATGTTCTTGTGATTAGTCCTAAGAATTTCCAATCCCCATTCCTCAGGAACATCAAGCAAAACATGAAGGCAAATCGTAACATTCAAGGAAGTAACTCAAGTGCATCACAGGCACTAGAAAAAGTTTGAGTCATCTCTGTAATTTGTTAAAAAGACTCCTAAAGTCATAAGCCTAGTTCATTCCTTGCCATATCACCTTTCAGCAATATGCTTAGATTGCTCCTGCACCAGTTTCTCACTGCTGCCACTTCAGCCACAAGCTAGCTGCTTCCTCGAGGTGCAGAAGTCACTGGCTTCTTGTGAAAGCAGCTGCATACCTGCCATCCAGCTGCTGCCAGAAAGCCCAAAGCATAACATTGCCGTCTCCAAACAGACAAAATAGTAATTGCACCAGCAAAGAGGAGGGAGCAGTCTAAAGGGAGAAGGGCTAAAGGGAGACGCTTTATTAAGCATCTGCAGTTAGTGGTGTTGTGCACCAGCATCTGATTCATACGTGCCAAACTGTAGCCTGTGAAATCAGTTAGCACCTGCTCAGTCTTACATTTTCTTTGGTGGTCGAGCAGAACTGCCAGACTTGGCATAGGCACATACATATATGTGTGTATGTATATACATGTAGTATTTACTAGGTGTAGCAAAAATTTATTAGACAGATTCAGCTGTTAATAATGCATTTGTAACCCTCAATGGAGTCAATTTTGTGCATGTGTCTGACAACAGAATTGTATTTATATCTAGTACAATTCCAACTTTTTACAGTGCAATGTGTATGCACACATTTTCTACATTTAGTTATGTACCTTTATATTCTTTTTAGGAGAGCTGTAGCCTTCTAAACTTCTACCCTTAGCAAAGATTAAAGTGGTACTGCCCAGACACTGAGTGAAATAAAGTCTGTTTCCCTGGGCACTGAGCAAGCACAGAATATAAGATGATCCTGCCCACATAGATCTTTCAACCTACACCAACAAGCAAAAGCCAGCTGAGGCAGGGATAGACTAAGCAGTTGAAGTGAGCTTTATAGTGGCAATAAGGAGGAAGCGAGACTCATAGGTGGGTCCTTTGCTGGTTTGGGGTTTTTTTCCTTCAGGGAAGAGTGATGAAATTAGTTGAGAAGAGATAAAGCATATGTAAAGAGAAGTGGAGGGGAAGATGCTGACGGGAAAGGGAGGCGAGAGGAAGAGTGCAGAGGAGAAAGGGAAACGTGAAGAATGAGGTCTGAGTGAGGCAGTAAGGAAGGAAACTGAAGCAAAGAGCCAATACACACAGAACAAAAAAAGCATATGCAGACTGTAAGAAATTGTTTGACTACCCAGCTTTGACGATGTTGGTAGCTCTTCCTAGCAACTAGCCATCAGTTTTCCCCAGGACCAGGGAGAAGATGATGACACTTGGAAGCTCATGTCCTCGTAAATGGGTGGATAGGTCTCTTTGCATGGTCTGGTGTTTGAGAGCATTTGAAGTGGCCATAAATGGGCCCAATTTCCGGTCCCGCACCACCTCCCTACAGTCCTTGCTTTGGCAGCTGCTGCCGCTGGTTTATTTCTGCCAGATGTGCTCGCTGGATGCTGACCTGAGCCTTCTCACTGCTGCGCTCCCCGAAGTACAGCACACCAGCCATCGGGTGCAGTCTTTCTCACTGTCTACAAAGTCTATAGAATACATTCACACCAAGCCATGTTCAAACTTCAATATTAAATTTCACTTTTTTTTTTCCAGCAAACATTTCTGGTAGAGACAATATTTTTGTTGTCTGCTATTATCAGAATGACAGACTAATCTACACTAAAAAGGTTCTCTGGGACAGTACTTAAAATTGTAACATCTAATATTTATTATTATTATTGTTTTTTAAACAGAGAAAACCCTAGGGTGAATGCAGCTTTTGCTCTCAGAAAATAAACTTAAAAAAAAGAAAAAAACCTAAGCAAACCACTGTTTGCTCAAACAATGAGCTTTTGTAAATTCTATTCATAGGACATTCTTTTCACAGGTAAGTGCTTTCTGTACAAGAAAGTCTAGTTAGTATATCTGTATTGATCTAAGTATACTGACAAGCTCTTTGTTGTATAGACGAGGCCTTGGAGAGCATTTGGTATGAATTCTAATTGCAAGGCTGTATAGTACTCGGCACAGTTCAAGTCATTTTCGAAGAAACAGATGTTCCACAACTTGCCTTTTTGCCAAGTGAGAATTCTTTACTCCTGCTACAGTTAATGAGAACTGCAAGCACTCAGTCGCTCAACAGCTTAGGGCCTCACACTCGAAACCCTTAAAAATAAACATTCAATGGTAGAAGGAACAACTGTGTTTTTAATCAGTGCAAAAGCAGTAACAGGAAGCATCACAAATATTTGTATTATTCTGAGTTAAGATACTGGCCTTTGGCCTACTTAATGGCTCCTTGGCATTACCATAAAGTTCTTCTAGATTAAGGGTTTGATTATTGTTTTATAAGCATTTACAAGAAGTGGAAGAGCAGAACAAGTTCAGACTTCCTCCAGAAATGTCGCTTCTTTCAAATGCAGAGAGTAGCAGCTGATCCATAACACTGATGGCGTGAGCATTGGTAGAAACAGTACATGCTCGGTGGAGCAACGTAGTTCTGAGGGAGAAAAGACGGTGGCTAATCAGGCATGCAGAAACTGGAAGTGTTGTAAGACTGAGATATTTCAGTCTGTGGGGGAAGCATCCTGTGTTATACTCAACTAACTCCTGCAGTAAAATGCATAGGTTACATTTATTCCAAAATGAGCTTAAAGGCTTGGCTCACTTTAATTTTCAGGCAGGCCTATGCAATCTTATAAGAGCGTTTGCACGAGGAGTTAAAATGAGAGTAGGAGTGATGGAATCCTGGAAAAATTGTTTACAAAGCAGAGCTGCTTGCTTTGAACTTTTCACTGTATGACCCAATATTTGTAGGGAATGGTAATAAAGAACCAAATACCAACTTTTGCAAATAACTGAAGTTTTTTTGGTGTCAATGACATTAACCTGATAACAAAGACCTTAACAAATATTTTGAACTAGCTTTTACTTCAGATGCACAAACACTCTGCATTAATTTAGCTCCTAGATTATTGACTGTCTTTTAAAATTTGCAATTCACGGATAATTCTTTTTTCCTGAAAAGTATATTTTCCAAATACCTTTTATTTTTGTTAATATCTGTTAATAACAAAAAAATCCTAAGTACTCAGAAAAATAGATTATTAACAGTTATGGAAGTCTGAGACACTGAATTTGTTTCAGTGAGTTAATTTCTTTGTGACCCATTAAAGTTTTTACAGCAGCCTCACCTGAATGTATCCAAGAAACTAAGCAAATCACGTATAGGCACATTTTCAGAACTAGCTAGTCATCCTATGTAACTACTTTTTGTATTTTTAGTTTCTGATGCTTTCTCCTTAACCACTGAAGTGTCTAAATGCCATAATAGAAGCTGCAAGTCCCTCTCATACGCTGCAAATGAGGCCTTAGATATGTTCTCTAACCAGAAACTCTGGTGTTTGTGTTCAGCCCTGAAAGCTTTGCCTTTATTGCTGGGATTGATAGCCACATGTAGAAATAAAAAGGATATTGGATTAAAGAAAAATTATTTTAAGTAGAAACAAGGAAAAATTGAAAGCTAGTTTCACTTTGATTAACTAAATGAAGAAAGTACTTCCTTACACTTTAATTTTCCCAGTGCTATTTTGCAGATTGCAAACAAATATGGTGAATGCTGATGAGTCCTATGCAGAAACATGACAAAAATTGTGCAGATTCTGTAACTCCAAGCCTTGGTAGATTAACATCTACCTGTATTAATAGAGAATGGCCTTAGAAAAAGAATGTATCTATCTCCTTTGTAAATAATACTGTATTTTAATAATAATTACAAAGTATTGATTTTTTATAAAGCCCATTTCTGGCAAGATAGTGACATCTATGAGAAGCTTGTCTAAATTGAATAGATCGTTAAAACGAGGCTTGCTTTTGTAGCTCATTTGCACTGACCTGGGCCCTTTGTGAATCTTCTAGGTAGCAGAGAAGACAGAGTATGTTTGTCAGACTATTTCATGAAAGGAAACAAGAATAAACTATGCTGTGAGGACCAGAACTAATTAGATGGCTTCTAAGGTTTGTGGCATTCCTTAAACTGTGAATTAGAATAAACAGGGAACAAAACATTTCATTTTTTTCCTTAATAAATTAGAAAAAGTTTGTTGGTAAAAAAAATATGCTTCTATTTTATCTAATCCCTAAAGACAGGTGAAAATGGATTTCAAAAGTAATTTCTGGCTCTAGACTTCTCCAAACGACAGGGACGTTTACATTTAGGATCAGGTCAGTTTCTGGCCAAAAGGAGCTGAGGAGAAATATTCCCAACACAGACTAAAGAAAATCCCTAAATATAGAATGTTAAATTGAACAAGCATTTGACTTATGTTGTGGCCTTGGAGCAATTTATCTCCAAATCGGAAGTCCCCACAGCCTCCACTCTGCTGAATGTGCTTGGAAAGCGATCCAGTTGGAAAATGGACTTTCCTTCTCCCTGCCCCCAAATCCTTACCCGTGTCCCATTACTTTTACAGGAGCACATTCCCTCTCCGGTCTCAGGCAGGCTTCGTCTGTGACTCTGCTTTCCATACTGTAAACACTTCATTTGCAGTATCTTCCACAGGTTCTAGTGCTGCAGAACAAATTTGCTGGGCAGGAAAAAGGGTTGCAGATTTCAGGGCGTGCTGTGCAGTAAGCGGATTTTCTTGATGAAAACATCTGTAGTGCTATTGAGCCTGTGTGCAAATGGCACTTAATATGGATGCTGTGTCACACACAGGGCTGAGAGGTTGTTGGGTTTCTTTGCTGGTGTAAGCCCACCCCACACAGAATTTAAACTAGACTTCAACTGCAAATCCAAAGGTTACCTGGTGTACTGATGTGAGCACAGAATGTATCATCTAACATACTAACTCCCCTGCAATTGCCACAAAAAGCATACAGGGAGGGAGCAAAATCTTTCCATACTCATGAAATTCAGAGAGAGTTCCCCTCTAGAAGGAGAACAATTGGCTTGGTATGAAATATATTCTAATCCTAATTCAAATATCAGATCTACTAATGTTTTTGTGTCTTTGAAGGTCAGACATGAAACTTCCTCCTCATCGTTTCCTCTTGCCTTTGTTGCTTCATGGCAAAGGCATAGCCTTGCCTTGGTCTCTGGGCTACCTGTTTAGCTTTGTACAGCAGGACAGTAGCTGCAAATGAGAAGGAAATTCCTGGTAGAAAAAAACCCACACATGCAAACACATACACAAACTTGTGGGTGGGAAGAAATCCAGTAACTGTTCATTGTATTTGCAATTTCTTTCCTTTCAGTTGGAACTTCAAGAAGCTGAAACTACTCCACTGCCGTGACAGGGTCTCCTGCCGCATAGCTCTCAAAGCAGTTGCACACCAGTGCCACGGTGTGTCTGGGCAGTATGCTATGGGAACGTTAGGATACACTTTCCCTCAAAAAAATAACACAGAGGAAAGTGCCTGCATTTCCAGTCTGTCAAAAATTGCTTCTGCAGCACTTCTCCATTGCGCATAACAGAAGCATGAAACTTAACGGCAAGCAGAGCCAAGAGATACAGGGGCTTGCCAGGCTCCCGTGTTCAAAATGGTCATGTCTAACAGGACTACATACATTGGTCTAAAACAAAGCTACTGCACCTGTAGCGATCTGACATGCTTTTGACAAGTTAGAAAGGTTGGAAACAAAAATTAAAAGGCTAGACAGCTAAGTCTGAAAAATGAAGGTGAGCTTTTAATGATGGAAAATAATGGGAAATGAAGGTGTAATGCTGTTGGGTACTCAATTTACTCTTAAAATTTATTTGTAGAGATGTTTTCTGTGCAGATTATTTGTATGCTGAAGTGTCTCACAAGATCATCTAGAACAATACATTTGCAGTTCAAAAGGTCTTCTCTTACAAGGACTGCATGTTCCACAATTTCAAAGGAAAAATAGTACTTTCAGTGCTCACGAAACAAAAACAAAACTCCAAGCTTCACCTTCTGTTTTTGTTTCTCACATAAAAAATAAACTTTGAAACCAAAACTATGAGCTATCATTTGTTCTGAAAGAGATGAGTAAATGAACTTATTCCATGTTGTTATTTATTGTCAAATGATCTCCAAAACAGCATAGACTCTATTAACATAAATTCCTATGTGAAAAGAAATCTAGCGATGAGCCTGTCAGAGCTAGCACAGGCTAATGATGACTTCTCTTTCAAGCAGTTTCTCAAATGTCGGCTGCCCTGTCTGCAACATTTTGAATTTGTAAGTCATCGACAGTCCCTATGTGAAGTGCTTGGAGCGGTTAAAAAAAAAAGTTACATTTTGCTAGACATCTATTATTTTTTAGCCAAACCCATACTATGTTTGCTTTTCTAGCTAACATAATACAGTCTGCCTCTCCATTTTGTATCAGCTGCTAAAACACATTAAGGTTTATGAAAGAAACATTGTACTGAAGTAAATGCCACCTTAGCTGTTTTTTAGTATGAAAAATAGAAATATCCATGTAGATAATTTGTGGTGCAATGGTATTTTCTAGCCATTGTTTGTTACTTGCTTTGTAAATAAATCATCAGTAGTTAAGCAAGGGAAAATGTACTTTGACGAATTTAAGTGTATTCTAAAATACAACTCTATGGAACCAGGGTTTTGTTTCTTTTTATTTGCAGCCAAAATGTATTTCTTATTTTCATTGTCAAAGTCTATGTAACAATGTGCTTTTAATGTGAAATTGTTTGTTTCTGCCATGGACTGCATAATAAAGATTGAAGACCAAATCCTTGCAAGTTGTAAATTAAAGTAGCATTTGAGATTCATCACTGTGTTGCAGCTAAATATGTAGCCCTAGATATCAGCTGAATACAAAACTAGATATAGCAGAAGTGCCTTAATTTTTTTTCCCTTTTCTGTTGAAAATTGCACTGTTCTGTCATAGGGATTTAATATTTAATTTTGTATTGGTTTAGCAGGATCTCCTCATAGTCATCATTAAGGTTTAAACCAGTGTCATCACCTTCCTAAGAGGTTTTGCATCTAGATTTTAAACAGCACAAGATAGGCACTTGGAAGGATTTGACATTGTTTTGCTCTGCACAGCAGTATTATTTAGGTAACTAGAAGAACACAGAACACACAAGAAATGCAAACGGATTAACGTCATACAACATCATTACTATCTGGCGGGTTCTGAGTAGTCTGCTGTGCTCACGTACAGCAGCCTTGCAAAATTGAAATACATTGAATAACTATTTGAAAAGTCTTAATTGATAGACCAGAAATATGTTTAACTAAACCTAAAATCGTAGTTTCATGACTAGTCCAAAGTTCATCACCTTTCACAGAATTTACATAATGAATTGAAACCATTATTTCTTCTGTACTTAGTATGGAATGCTCACAGGCAAAATTCAATGCCTTGCCAACAGACTGCCTGATATTTTTGAAGATATTTTCAGTTTCTGAAGTCCAATAATTAATTGAGCAACTTGACTGGAAATATTTTTAGCAGTAGTAATGTTGTTATAGTCTTGATGGTCTAAGGATATGGGGAAGCAAATTTTATTAGCAGAGCATTAGCAAAAATAAGTAAAATGTCTTACTTTTTACCAGAAGGCTTGAATGTTCATTGGTAGTGCTTTGCAGTAAGTAGCATATTGTTACACAACTTCTGTATCTGCATTATAAACCTTTAATAAAAATGTTTGTGTTTCTCATATATTTGCAACATATTGTATTCAAGTATACATTGATTATGTCATGCCATACATTAATAGCTTAGCTTTAAAAAATGCCATGAAATCAACTGATAACAACACAACGGCCTTGAAGGTTCTCAGATTACTTGACTGCTTTAAAGAATATGCTGTATTTTTTTATTTTAAATGGGAAGTCTCAGTCGTTCATTATTTTAAAAAATATTTTAAAAAGCATATGGGCAGAATTC
>Ga0181612_145661_pt1 | contig 12417 bp, 5 predicted proteins | sample HoacroProtozoa21_FD_119630 | JGI IMG/M metagenome (GOLD analysis project Ga0181612, IMG submission 119630) | Hoatzin crop microbial communities from Cojedes, Venezuel. Combined Assembly of Gp0051906, Gp0051904, Gp0051908 | reverse complement strand
GGAAGAAATTTTTTGCAGTGAGGGTGGTGAAACACTGGAACAGGTTGAGCAGAGAGGTAGCAGAGACCCCATCCCTAGAAAAATTCAAGCTCAGGTTGGATGGGGCTCTGAACAACCTGATGAAGTTAAAGACATCCCTGTTCACTGCAGAAGAATTGGGCTAAATGACCCTTAAATGTGCCTTCCAACCCAAAGCATTCTACGATTCTATGATATTTGAGCTTACAGCAAATCTACTTTTCTGTGGAATTTTTTTGTTAGGTTTGATTTGTTTTTTGGGGTTTTGATAATTGAAAGAGCAAAGCCAAGAAAAACTCATGGGTCGAGGTAAATATAGTTTAATAAATGAAAGGGAAAAAAAAAGATAATGAACTAAGTGGTGACCAGACGATCTCCAAACAATAGTTACCTTTGAAAGACTGCCTCCACAGTTTTATTGCTGAACATGATGTTATATGGCATGGAACGGCATATAATGGTTAATCTGGGTTAGCTGCCTGGCTGTATCCCACTCCAAATTCTTGCCCATCCTCAGCCTACTCACTGGGGGGCAGAGTGAGAAACAGAAAAGTTGTGATATCAACACAGTTTTAGTCAGAAATCTAAAACACAGCAAAATAGGAGCTTCTGTGAGGAAAATTAACTCCATTCCAGCAAGACCCAGCACACTATTTTAAAAAGTGTTACATCTCTGCAAGTTCTATCATCAGTGAAAGATGTTTTCTCTACAGTTTTTTGTTTTTCGCAAAAGTATAAGGAGACGTGTCTACTTCATTTAAATCTAATTCATGCTTCCTTATATGTGATTTTCAGATTTAACTTACAAAATACTGATTTCAATCTCAATCAAAAAAGAATGTCAGTGTTTAGCAAGGTTATTGGGGGGAAGTGAGCAAGCGGAATAAAATAAGAATGATTTTAAGAAAACCATGCTGGAGGTAGGATATGGAAGGTTTCAGCCTTGGTGACAACCTGCACGAACAGGTGTGCATGTGGAAGGCAGGAATCAGCAACAGCAGAATTATTCTTTGTCTTCCTGTATCCACACTTCAGCCTTCCTAATTCAGTCAGCTGCTCATGCTTGCCTTTCTGATTTCATTGGTTGGGAAAAGAAGGAAGAAGATACTGATACTATTATACAGGTGCTGCAGTGAGGTGCTGTACAAATATGAATTATACTTAGAAAATCCCAGCTTTTTTGCATAAGCAAGGTAAATATTTGTTGGTTCCAAAGACAAAATTACATTTTCAGTGTGAATGTTCATCAGAAAGATCCTCTTTAATTTTCAAAGTACAAGTTACAAGTAGAAATTTGATGGTTGGCTGATCAGCTGTTCATTGACCACTACTGAATTCTTCCAGCTGCAGATGCTGCTGTGGTCTGGTAATGCTCTTCACAAATAGCCAGAGTGAGGCCAGAGCAAAAATAGTAAGAGTCATGTACTGAAACATATTTATAATTCTTTGGTCTGTACAAACATAATAAGATTGCCCTCCCTCTACATCCATCTGTAGCTCTCTTAGTTCTGCTATGCCATTCCTAGATTTTCTGTTTCAGAGAAGATTGTGAATACAACTACTAAACTTTAATATAACCACTCTGCATTGCATAAGAAGCAGTAACTCACTTTGAATATTAATATATAGAGGAAGAATAAAGAAAGGAATTAATATAATACTCTAGTTTGCACCTTTTAAGCCTCCCTTGTTAAAATTTCTCAGAGTGGGAAAGAATTATGTTCCACAAAGAGAAGGCTTTGAGGAAGATTGTACAATGTATTAATTCTACAATTTTCAAATCTGCCTTTCTAAAAAGCTGGATACAACCCTTGATTCCCTGACTAGCATTTTGAACTCCTCCTGTGACTGTATCTACTAATTCCAGTTCATGTAACATTTCTGCATGATGCTGGCTGAACACTATGAGCATACTATTGGTGTGCCAAGAGATATGAAATTTAAGTTGTAATTCAGATTTTTGGATGAAGGTTTGCCCTGTAGTTACAGTTACGATGTAGCTGGGTACCAGTGCAGTGCATGTGGGTACCCAGCACACCTAGCCACAAATTCCCTCCATGGTTCAGAAATTCCTCAAAAGATTCCTGCATAGATGAAACAATGGAGTCATTTGAGATAATAGATTAACTTGAGAGATGACAGAGTGAATTTATAGACAGCTTCACCACAAAACATTTGACTAACTGTTCGAGGAGTTCTCCAGTTCGACATCTAAGACAGTCCAGGAGATTTCCCACAGGCAGCCACTGCTGCACCAATTCATTGCCACCATTTGTATGCTTAAAGTGTTTTTTGATTTTCCCTATTGGCCTGTATAGATGTAATTTTACATTCCTCAACTTATAATTTGATTATATGAAATTTGGATTTTAAAACAAAATAGGAAAGAAAATATTTCAATTCAAATGTAAGGCTGAAATAGAATATCTTGTTCAAAACGGTCATACAGTTCCAACATCAATGCAAAATACAAAGCCAATGTAGAATCAGTAATGGAATCATTATGTAATATACAGAACGATGTTTTGATGTGAAATACACAAAAATAGTGTATAGTAAAAGAAGTAACATTTTCTTGCCCTTTTTCCTTCTTCTACAAGGCTAGAGCAACTGGGAATTCAACTATAGAGCTAAGGAAAATTTGAAAAACTCTGATCTTAATAACACTTGAAGTTTGACCTTGAGGTTCCTATAAATTATGCTTTTGAACAACAGTAACCCTGCCTTTCTGAGAAGATCGAATATTCCATACCATATTCTAAACTTACTCTTTTAATAAAAAGAATTAGAATGGCATGAGGATGCTGATATACAGTATAAGTCAAAGGTCTAGCATTCAGAATATCAGCATTCTAACCTAGACTTTCACAGGATTTAATACTGTTGTAGGTTTCTCAGTTTCTACAAACATAAAATGAAAGTAACTCACAGGAATCTCATGAATTCATGTTTGGGAGATGCTCAAATACCATGCTATCTGGGGGCATTGGTGCTTACTTATATGGAAATGAAAGAAGTATTTCTTAAAGTGAATCATCAAGAAAAAAAGGTCTTTAAATCATCAAACAGTCATTCTATCATTCTTGGCCCTTTAACATCTAAAAGTCAGTCCTGTGTCTCTAAGATCTGAAATCCTCATTTTGCAGTCAAAAGACAACTTTGGAATCTCACAAAAGAATCCATACAATCCGTGATCTGTCTAGGTTAGTACAAACAAGTAAGAAAATCTAGCATGATATAGTGTATCTTAAGTTCCAGAGAGTGATTCTAGCAGCTAGAATGTTGTTTGAATTTCAGTAATACTTTCACTGTGGGACAGTGTTCAGGTGATTATGAAGGAAAGGATGGAAACAAGGAAAGGAAAAATAGAAATAAAAAGAAACTGAAAGAGAATGGATGAGTTTAGCAGGGATTTTATCAGATACAGATTAACAGCACATAACTAATTCCTATGATGGTTTATAAATATAGAAGTTCCATTCTGAACTCTCCTCACGAAATGGAAGCAGGAAGAAAATTCCCAGAGAAATAATAGCTCACAGTTTTGCTTATAAAATATCTATCACTTTACCTCTCCTTTTAAATAACTCAGTAGGAATACATATTTCCTTAGAGCACTGAAAAATAAATTCATGTCTCGTTTTTGCCAGTTGCATTAAAGGAAGAACACAGATGGTCACAGAAATAATGTAATGTACTTCAAAATAGAGGTTAAATGAGACACTTAGATTTTTTTTCTTACTGACCTCTTTCTGACTCCTTAATTGAAATCAGCTGCAGTATCTCTGATCAGTGACAAAGGTATTTTTAAATTACCGCTTTCAAAGTTACGGGAAATATTCTTGCTTGTACAGGAAGGAATAATGTGGAGCTCTACACTATTTTGCGGAATCTTAAGTGTGATTGGAAAAGCAAGGTACTTTCATTGTGTTATATTTTTTAAACATATTCCCAGAAATAATCTTACTCCTGCTGTTAAAACTGAGGAACATGGAATTCACTTTTCTGATTCTTTCCTGAATTAAATCAAGCAATTTTTGATCAGTGCAGTTCAGCTTTGCAGTCACTACTAGAATCTATGAAATGTGACGGAAATGTCACTACTAGAATCTATGAAATCTTCGGCAGGAGGGTTGGATTAGATGACCCACAGAAGTCCCTTCCAACCCTTACCATTCTGTGATTCTGTGACTCGGGTACACGTTTGAATTTCCAAGTTTAAGGAGTTACTGTGCCTTTGCTGAGCTGTGATAACTGACCGTGTTCCATATGTAGATGACACAACATAAATAAGGCTATACGTGGAGACTCCAACATCAGTGAAAAGGCTCCAGATATAAATACATGAGGACAAGCACACTAGTCCATGGTACCTGCTTGAGCTACGATAACTGTGACAGCACCCAGCTGAGCCTAACAACATTGCTGTTACGGGGCAGATCAAAAGCACAAGCTTGCTCTGTCTGTGATTTGCACTTTGTGCTTTTGTTGCCCAACAGAAACTCACACGAACTATAAACTTACATCAGCCATCTGTAATGGACTAGAGCAGACTATTGCCAAAGTCACAGAGAAGTTGCCATATTATGTAGTATCTCTGTAACAAGAAAGGCAGTGGCAGACCACCATGCACCGAGCACAATGTAATATAACTTCATCTGAAGCAAGGAAAGCTCTCTTGGAACCAATAAAAATTATGGCTATTCACCTGAGCTCTGGGCATTCCTAAAATGAGATTAGCCAGTGGCCAGGTCCCAAGCAAGCAGATTTTACTTTAGGGGCATATTCTGGAACAAACATTCCCCCCTTTACCTTTGTCACCATCTTGTTCATTTGATATTTTCTTCAAGTCAATAAAGTGGGTGGCTAAGGCCACGTCATTCATGCTGCCTTCATCCCAGACCTGGATTTTGACTCTTCGGCAGAGTGGAGGAAACATTTCCTTGAAGATAATCTGTTCATGCCATATGGGATCTGCACAGTTCTTTTGCACTGTTGTCCGTCCCTGAAAAGAAAGTCCAGCAAATCTAATCCAAGAAAGGTCAGACTCTGGAGAATGGCAAGGAGTAAAGCACAAATTGCACTTAGCAACATCTCTCTGGTAGTTTTTAAAACACAAATCTCCTATCTTGAAAGTACTTTGGCTTTTCTATTAGCTTTTTTTTTTCCTCTCCATATCTAATAAAAGACCCCATTACAGCTAAAGAATTCTCACCTGCACACAGCAGAGCCTGCAGTAAGATTTAATTCTTCAGGGCCCTTATGCACAAAACATATCTGTGAAGGCAGACTTTGGCATTTCTGCTACAAACTGCACATCTTCAAGTGGCTGTTGAAATACCTGGGTAGTGGAAATGCAGTGCAGTTTGTCTCACAGAAGATGAAATTCATTACAGCTGCCAGGCTGTATGTACCAATGGAATTACCTTAAATGAGGCAATTTATCTAGCATAAAATATGATTACTGTGGCTTGCGTTCTGGGCATATGCCTGTGTGGTAGGGATGTAGGGACTGGAGCTATTCCTCCTAGCCTGAAGGAGACAGCAGGATTGTATCACAGTCCCTTCAGCCGCAGGCTGTGTCAGGCCTTCTACCTTCAGGTTTGATGGGGAGAACCGAGTCAGGAAACCCTCCAACAATACCTTTTAAGCCATATTTTACACACCAGCATGCAAACTCATGGCAGTGACTCATTTGTATGTCTTCTTCAGCCTTCTATTAAACCTGAAGTAGCTGCATGCATTTGACCATTTTAACCCATACTAGTTTGAGACGTAATACTTCACAACTTGGATTCACAACAAAACATGATATCAGCACCAAGGGCCTCATTCTCATGCCTGGAACATCTGTAAAGGACTAACTGGAGCTGTCCCCAAGGCTTATTTGCACATAGAAAGCATTGCTGACTTAAAATTATTTCCACTTTGATTCTTTCCTTATTTACACCAATTATCAAGGCAAGCTCCCTGACATGGCGTGCCATGGGTGTACCCCAGAGGAAGGAGGCCCCTGGACCTCCTCTGCACTTCTCTTCCACCAAAGTCAGAAGGTCCCTCTCAGCAGCTCACTGTAGCACCATGTTTGATGTTGAAGGAGCTCCGGAAGCAATGAAGCCAGGCAACACTGAAGTAGGGTCTACTCAAATGCTTCCCCTTCTGCTACTCACAGAAAAGCTGCAAGGGTCCTGAATTACAGCAGAGTAATTCAGAAGTCAATACACAGCCCTAAAATCCAGATTGAACCATCTTTACTGATTTCAATCCTGCTTCCTTTCTTCACTCTAGGGAGACCAGAACATGGCACTTAACTAGTACAACACCGAGTAATTCACTGTCTTGTAACTTGATGTTCTAGTAACAAATACGCAGACTTCCCTCTCCCCTCCTGCTGCCTAACTTTAACCTACTGCTGTGAGGGTGATATTAGATCTGCTGAAATTAAGTGTTTCCATCACTTTATTCCTGCATAATTTAGCAACTGAACATTTTCTTTCTGATGAAAGAAATATGTGTTTTACTTGATTTATTTAACTATAAGGATATCAGCATAATCACCTGCCCGTAGCACAGCTAGTAGGAAAGAAAGCCTACATTTGTGATCAAAAGGATCTCAATTACCATTTGGCCTGCAAACATCACCACCACATAGGGATCCACAAGGTCCTTACTGTCGCCTATGAATGCTTTGGTGACATTGGCCATGATGCTAGAGTTCATCTTCGGAAGTCCTTCTGCTTTGTAAATTCTCACATAAAATCTGGCCCATGGTCTTTCAGATGGAAAGCCTTTGGGGATCAAGAGGTTCCTAAAAGAAAATAGAAGCCATTTCCTTAAAATTAAAATCTCAGTCAATTAAGTGATATTTTTTCCAACAAAATTGTCATGGTAAGTTAGCTTGTGTCCTGAGAAGACACAAAAAGTTGTTCGAATTTGCTTCTGCATCTAGAGCAAAACATTTTCTGGTTACCATGAGAAAGTGATATAGCATTACTCAGCAGACATGTCAATGTGATACAGAACCACAAAAGCACAGAACACCTAAGTTGGAGGTGACCTCTGGAGGTCATCTGCTCCAACCCCCTGCTCAAAGCAGGTCCAGTTACATTAGGTTGCTCAGGACCTTGTCCAGTAAGTTCTGAATATCTCCAAAGATAGAGATTCCCCTCTGTCCCTACGCCTGTGTTAGATTTGACCACTTTCATGGTAAAAAATTTCTTGTATCTGTTCTGAAATTCCCTTGTTCTAACCTGTGTCCAAAGCCACTCATCCTTCTGCTGTGCACCTCTGAAAAGAGTCTGGCTCTATTTAGAGGTGCACAGTAGGCTGTTAGGCAGTTGAAGATAGCAATAGGATCCCCACTTAACCCGGTCTTCTTAACACCCAAGAAACCAACTCCTCAACACACACACCTTTCCCTGTAGACCATGTGCTCCAGCCCACCATCATCTCGGTGGCTCTCCATGGACTTGGTGCAGTATGTCAGTACTGACCAGAAATATCGCTCCTGTAAAATTTAAAGCATGCTGGCAGCACACTTTACCATCTTGAACTTCCGTGTTTTACAAGGAGAATGCTAATACACTTGAGTATATTTAAGGCTATGGAAAATATCCATGCTCACACATCTGATAGAGGAGAAGGAATAGCTTTTCCTCATATTTTTCTTCTTACTTCACTGATTTCAGAAATACTTAACTGGTTTCAGACCAATAAACCTTCAGTGAGGAATAATCTGACTCTTTGCCACAGGGCATGGCCAATTCTGTCAGCTGCAGAGAAGTAACCCTAACATGCCCTTCAATTTAGTTGAGAGGATTGTACAAGCTCTCTTTGAGCACAACAGAACAGCCAAGTGTACAATGCTAACCTGCTATTAACCCTGAGTTAGCAAGGAAAGGACTGAAAGGAGTACAGAGGACTTTTGAGGTACTTAGTAAAAAAGGAAGCAATAAAAAAGAAAATGTTGGAATACTTCTCAATCTGCTCCTCAGTATCAGCTGTTTTTTGTGTGGTTTGTATTGCGTCACCTTTCCCGGTCACACTGATGTCACACTTCAGGTATCCCTTGGCTCCTGTCCTAATGTCAGCAGGGTCTGTGAGAAGGGCCCACTTGTCACAAAACTGGTGACCTGTAAGACAGACAAACTTAAAAACTCAGATCAAGTATGCAAAAAATGCATATATTTCTCCTCTTCACTCCCCAAAAAATCACTGCTAACAACATTCGTGCTTTCAGGAGGATCGTGCTGAAGCACACTTGTTTACCAGACACGCTTGGAGGGTCCAAAATGTTGTATGACTGAAAAGGCAAGCAAGAGGATTGATCTAGAGCTCGTCAGGTACAAGCTCATTTTCATCAATGGTTACTGAGGTCAATGACTAAAGACCAGTGGAAAGCCGAGTGAGATTCGGCAACTGAATTCAGGCTGCTGCTTTATGAGGAAAGGCCACCTGTTTTGATGAGAGCTCTTTGAAGATTTCGGTAGTCTCTGGCAACAAAACCCTCTCTGGGAGCTGTGGCCATGTGTAACACTGGCAGCCAGCTGAGAAGGGAAGGAAGGAGCCATCACAGTAAGAAGAAGCCAAAAGCAGGTTGAGCTCCATCTTTCCAGTGGTAAAAATGCACAAGACAATTCACCCACAACAGCCCTTGCTGCAGCCCTGCTTTGCAAGCCCTCTTTGAGCAAGGTCCTTAAACTTTACATTAAGTCCTTTGCCATCACCTTGGGTGTGTAACGGAGTGGGAGGGAGGCACTAGAGTGCATGAGGGATATAAGCTCGAGATCAACCCTCAGACACAACCCTCCTGTAAAGGTGTGAGCAGGAAACACAGGGCAGAATTCAGAGATGAACGCAGTCGGAGTATGGACGCAGACTGTTCAGTCAGGCCATTTCTCTCTACTGGCTTTTGAAGAAGCCCTGAAGAGAGGGTGGCCTGAATGACTCTACACTTTTGCCGTAACTGGGTGACTTCTATAGCAAGTGGCCTAAATATGTTCATTCCTGAAGACTGATAAAAGATCAGATCCTTAAGTAATTATGGAAGAGCAAAAGATACATATTTTGTGGACGGTTGTAAAGACAGGCCAAAAAAAGGGTAGGTGATCTTTTCTTAGCTTTAAATTTCAGAAAGCACTGGACAGCTGTGAAGATGGCAGGTCAAGTAGACCTATGGTCACCTCTTCTCCCTCCCATTGTGGTCTGCTCCTCCTCGTGTCTTGTGCTCTTCTCACCTTTCCTTCCATGTTAAATCCCGCTCTCACTCCTTCCACGCCTTCTACCTCAACACATGCAGCAGAGCTTTGGATGCTCTGTAACGATGAGTGGAGTTGGGTTTTGTAGAGTATTCAGCTGCCCACTCTGACTCCCTAAAGAAAAGTTGTCCTTGATAAGTGCTGCCCACCAATGAACAGATTGTCAAGGTGTTTTCAGTGTTGAACATTTTTCCAAAGATTTGGCTGGTGTTCTGGTATCCAAATAGGAAAATAACCCTTCCAAAAACGTTGTGAAGTTTATCCCTTGGCATAAACCACAAGCATCTGAGTGGAAAAGCAGTACACCTCCCTCTCCTTTCCTCCCCTGCCTCACATCTCATTTAACAGACAAAAAGGGCAGAAAATGCACCACTTACCTGGCTGACCATACACCGTTCCCAGGTCTACTTTAAAGGAGCCTATCAGCACACTCCCAATCAGTTTATTGTGCATAACCTGTTAGAAAAAGGCCGGTTAAAGAATATCACTATCTCTTTTCCCAGTCAACATAAGAAAGAGTAATCCAAACAAAGATCATATTTGGTTCAGAGGTAACAGGCAGCAACATCCAGTACCACCCAAAACTGGGTATACATAGCCTCAGCAGATACAGCAAGCATTCGAAATCTGTTCTTTAACCAATATTGTGTCAATTTGGAAACCAATACATTTGTATCCAAGTGGAATCACACAGGTTCATCCCAGGTCCCAGGATTATATAAAGCAGGAATCAGATGGATGTGTTTTCAGAGCAGATGCAGTTATGTTACTTATCCTGGCAGTTTTAAATGAATCACCATGAGTATAAACACATGGGGCATAACTTGCTTCACAGTAGGCTGCAGAAATCATATCACTTTCTGTGCAATAGCTGAATTGTCATAAGAACCGAGTACACCCAGAGGAGAAAAAAATAAAGTGTTTCTTTGCAACATTTCAATGTGCACATAAACCAAGCAGCTTCATTCCGATTTACTCCCCACAATACTAATGAAATTAGAGAAGTGATATAGATGTAAATGAGATGGCAAGCAGGCCCCAGTGTGTCTATCTCTTTATCCTTCCTGACAAGTAATTAATTTAATTTAAATTTGATTTAATTAATAATTTTCTTTTGTCGTAATTCCTGAATCTATGTACTTCTGTGTGTGGTTTTCAAATACATGCATGTGCTTTACTTTACAGACAAGGCAGAGGCTAGAGATGTATTCTAAGGGAAGACTGGCTCTAGAACTGTATTTTTCAAAAAATAGATATGTCACCTATTTTCAGAATAGCTCAAAAAGTTGAAACCCACTCTTTGGCTGTGGAAAAGTTTCAGAAAGCAGGTTGAAATGTCTAGAAAACCTTGGCCAAACTGTGAAATAAAACTAAGCCTCTGGGATTCAAGTCCACAGAAGCTAAATCGAAATGTTGGACCTAAACAACCAAGCCTCTGAGAGCATTTTAGAAATCTGGAAGACATCATACCCTGGCTGTGGACCTACACATTCTAGACAGGGTTAAAAGACTTCTGCAATTTTGCATTGGATTTGTCACATAACTTCATTTTTTGCAATTTGAATGAAGACCAGGAGAAATATATTCCAAAGTAAAGATCCCTGCTCTTTCATCAAGATCTACCAGAAAATCCAGGAGGTTGCTAGCTGCAACATAACGTCCTTCCCCATTAAGGCCTGGGGCCACTGTGCCCCAGTGATTTTAGGATCACACTCAGTTGTCCATGGTAATTCCTCACTTCAACATGGAAGGGGTTTCTAGGGCTGAAAAATCAAGAGCAGACAAAGGAGCAGTTTTATTGTACTATTAAAGCTTATACATTAAGCAACCTTCATGTGGGAGAGGAGCCAGTGTGAAGCCAACACTCCATGCACCGGTACTGTTTTTCCTCAATTCCTGATGCTGCTGGTTCCCATCATAGCACCAGACCCTTGCTCCTATGACTAGAGCACGCAGGGTTGGGGAAGAACTTGTGAAAACTGGTGGGTTTCGTCCCAAAGCCAGGCAAAACTACAGTTTTGAAGGAACTACATGGAAATAGGAGCCTGCCCAAATCAGCCGATGCAACACGGGATGGACTGAAGGGGAAAGAAGGCTGTAGCCTTTCTGTAGCAAAAAAAAAAAAAAAAAGAGTTTCTTTAAGAACCAGAAACAAGAGGAGGATATGTGGTGAGTCCGAGGTGGTGTTGTCTCATTGCTCTTTGCATTTTTCTCTCCAGGGCATGACAGCTTGTCCAGAGAGCATTAAATGTGTAAAACTCACTTCTTCGTCCTTCAGGAGATTTGCTGTGTGAAATGTGGTGCCCTTGGGTAAATGCCCCCTGTACCCACTGAAATGATGGGCGTTTCCACTCCCCGTAGTAGACATGGTGCTTTTAACTGCTGAGGAAATAACTTGCTGCTTCTGTTAAATGCCCTGCATTTTTCCTGGTACTTTTTCTCAAGCATATTTTTTCTAAAATAACAAAGCAGGTGACTATGATGCTTGTAGGAAACACCTTTTATCTTCTCTGACAGGAAGCATCACATTGACATCATATCTAATTAAAGGTTTGTGTCTTTCCACACCTGAATGACTCTATAGATAACTGAATGACTTTCTTCAGATTTCCCAAATGAGGACAAACATGAACAGTGTTAAACTGAGGAGTATTTCAGTACTGAAGATATAGGTTTAGCGTGGAAGGAGCATCTCAGTTCTACTACGGCATTATTACAAGGTTGCTGGAATGCACGAGAAGATATTAAGACAAAAAAATCTATTCATTAGCAGATGCTGAGAAACTGAAAATCTTATTTTCCTCTCAAACGCAGAGTTTGAATGCAGCTAGGCTAACTGCTGAACTAACTGGTGAGCAATGGCACTGATCCTGTCTGTTTTACTTGAGCTTCCAGATACAGATGAGTTTGTTTTCACAGATTAAGAAAATCCAGCGCACAAATGAGTGCTAGTAATGGAGGCTGCCATTCTTTGTTTGTCCTTAAGTGAGAGTGATGCTAAGCAAGTACTCTGAAACTTTCCAACCCTCAAGGATTCACAGAATCACAGAATGGTAGGGGTTGGAAGGGACCGCTGTCGGTCATCTAGTCCACCCCCCCTGCCGTCGCAGGGTCACCAACAGTAGGCTGTAGAGGACCTTGT
>Ga0181612_134084_pt1 | contig 12417 bp, 11 predicted proteins | sample HoacroProtozoa21_FD_119630 | JGI IMG/M metagenome (GOLD analysis project Ga0181612, IMG submission 119630) | Hoatzin crop microbial communities from Cojedes, Venezuel. Combined Assembly of Gp0051906, Gp0051904, Gp0051908 | reverse complement strand
ACAGGACAAGGGGCAATGGGCACAAACTGAGGCACAGGAAGTTCCGTCTGAACATGAGGAAGAACTTCTTCCCTCTGAGGGTGACGGAGCACTGGAACAGGCTGCCCAGGGAGGTTGTGGACTCTCCTTCTCTGGAGATATTCAAGACCCGCCTGGACAAGATCCTGTGCAGCGTACTGTAGGTGACGCTGCTTTGGCAGGGGGGGTGGACTAGATGACCCACAGAGGGCCCTTCCAACCCCTACTATTCTGTGATTCTGTGATTCTGTGATTCTGCGGTCCATCTTTACCATTGCGCGGTCTTCTGATAGGCTTTAGCAATGTAGGATTCTTGCGATGGCTTGTAATGATAACTGAAGTTACTGTGTTCATTAAAAAGAAACAGAGTCATAAATTGACTGTAGTAGTGCTAAATGAGTCAAATTACCCTACTGGGTTGCCTTTTGAGTGCAGAGTTTTTCTTAGCATGGCACTGTATGTGCAAGAATCCTTGAGAGCAGATCAGTGTATCCCTGGTCCTGGCACTAGCTCTTCAGAACAGACCTACAACTAAGTATGGGTTGCACTTAGTTCAGTGTAAGACAAGTGAATTTTGTAAAAGGAAATTTGTGGGGGAATCTGAGTATCATAAGCTTCAGAAACCACAGGACAGAGACCCACATCAGCTGTCATTTTGGGAGAACACTGCTGTGGTTGTGGTTTATTGTATAAAATGTGTTAAGGAAAGGTCTGTGTGGCCCATGGGCAGGTAGAAACATGACAAGGAAGGTTAGTGTATGAGAAGGAGGTGGTGATGGTCATAGGAACGGTAAGATTTCTTCGAGGTAAACAGACCACTTATCCCTTAATTTGCAATTTAGAAGAACGGTGGTTTTTTTTTAATTAGTACTTATGTATACTTTAATCGTTTTATTGCTTTTCCTCTGAGTGATGAGTATGAAGAGTTAATCCAGTTCTGTTGGTTTTAATACACCTTCAAGACAACAGGCAATGCTTTAGGTGTTAGGTATTTTAAAACCATGGAGATCCAGATCTATTCTACTGCTACTTTTTTCTGTCTTTATACAGCACAGGTATCGTCTTCTTCCTTGCCTGAGGAGGCCACAGACAACTGGCTTGGCTAGAGACAAAGCCAGGGCCCTGCAAATAGGAGAGCTTGAACAGTAAGGTAAAAAGTGATTGAAAGGCTTATTGCTAAGCTGGAGGGAGGAGTGTGTTCTTCAGAGAAGAAGATTAAACTCCATTCTCAAATATTGTCCTCGGAAGCTCCGGCATATCTAACTTCAGGAGAATGCTACAGTGTGTGTACAGACCTTTTCTTTTAATAGTTTTCCTTTGTTTCTATCAAAAAGTTTTTTGGTTTTTTTTTTTTCAAAAAGAGACTGTGGTCTGTCTGCATCATCTTTACACCAATTTCAGAAAATAAATCTATTGCAAAGATAGACCCCATTATATTGCCCAGGAAACACAGGTGGTAGTCACTCTCAGGTCAGAGAGAATCCTTGATAACACCTTTGGTAGATATGCTGAGTTCCTCAGCAGAAACAAATGGGCAGGAACAAAGACACATCCAGTCACGAAAAGATAAAAGTTCATAGCCAGCTCGAGGAGTCCTGGTTCTTTTTTTACTTACTTTCTTTTTTTTTGATATCAGTTGTACTACTTGAAGTTGAATACTTCATTCTCTTGCTCATGCTCATTTCCTGTCTATGTGGTATACCTTCTTTGCTCAGAACTTTCTTTTCTACATCTATTTTTATTTTGGCTGTTTTTAGTCAATGCTTTCATTTGACGCTGAGATTAAAATCAGCAATATTAAAAGCAAAGCTATTCTGTTCTGTGTATTAGACAAATTAACCAGTTTTGATGATTTAGTTTCCTAAGTGCAAACATCTAATACTACATTTGGTGACCTGGAACCTCTTACCTGGTGTCAGGGGCTCTTCTGGTGAAGTGCAAGTCTGCTGTGGATCCCGTGCCACGTCTTCCTGGCTATCACAGGTACTCTGTGGCTCTTCCAGTGGCACATGGTATGTTTATGGTTAGGTAGCTGAATCCCATTCATTTTGCTTTTAAGCAGACTTCATTGGCAGTAGTGTTGATGGCAGGGGAACCAATAGCGTTTTTAACACTGCTGTTTAGAAATTAGCTGAATGCAATGAGACTGGGAGAATAAGCTATTCTTTACTTGGCAGGTATGAAAAAATATATGTCTTTGTTTATATGTTTACTGGAATGCATGCGGGAATCTGGCTTCCCAAGTAAGAACAAGTAGATATATGACATAGTGGCATCATTTTAGGGTCTTTGCTGATGTTACAGTTGTTTTGCCACATGAAGATGCCAGCAGTCAAAGGCCTGTAATTATTGGAATGTATTTTGATTCCTGCAAAGAGAGATTTGATGTCAGAGTTAGACTTGCACAGATGAGCTAATACCCAGTCAGGTATTTGGAAATTTTCCAGATATTGTTGCTCATTAAAATACCTAGAAGCCAGATTCACATCCTGTCAAGGGGAGTGTTTCGCAACGCCTTGATGTGGATCAAGACTTGAAAGATGAATTCTGTTTGACATTCCATATGTAGCGATAGAATCACATGCTCTTGATCTTTAGTGTTAAAGTATCAGAAACTCAAAATAGCATAATAAATGTACATTTGTTGTTTTAATGTACTGTTATTTTCTAAGTAGACACCATTTTGTTTCATCATTTGGTTGTTCTGATGGCAGTACTAATGGTTGCCTTTTCCTGCATCCTCTCTGAAAAAGGTTTAAAAGTCAAAAGCAACAGCATTTTCTTAGGTGTCTCTGAAGCTCTATAAAAAAAATAAAGAGGTCTCTTTTTAGACGGTGAGAACATTTCAGTCAAAACTAACTTGATCAAACGTAACAGGTGACCAAGATTTTAACTGCGCTTTCAAAGGACAGCTTTGTTGGTAATGTGGAAGTTAAGCAATTAGTTTGCTTTCCAGACTTCTCAGCTGTTGCTCACAAGGGAAGTATTGTGAGAAATTCTATTCTTGCCTTTGACCCTTTCCTTCACACTTATAAATACATGAAAGTGAAAACCAATATTCTCTGTTCTTTGTAAATTTTTCACTTAAAGCTCTCTTAAGAATAACCATGAAAGATGTAATGTAATGCATGTAATGGTTTATAAATATAGTTTCTCTAATACTTCTCTTTTGAGAAGAATAAAAATCCCCATTGTGGTTACATTTGCTTCATAAGTTAAAACTATTTGCTCTGAATGCCTGCAATATTAGTCTGAAGGAAAAGTAGTTTGGGGAACATTTTACAACTAAACAGTTTTTCCTACTGTAGCTCTGAACCTACAAGCACAATAATCCAGCAAACTTGAATTTATATTGTTTCTTCTGGTACAGAAAAAGCAAGAGTTTTTGCAACATACACGATTGCGTTCAGGTTACATCTTTTTTATTTTTTATAAATTCTCATAGAAAATATAGGTATTTGTCCTACCCTCCTGTTAATACATTGAATGTGTGAAGACTTGAAGTCTAGGGTTTATATTTTTTGGGCTATGAGGTGGTAAGTGGAGGGTATGCCTTGCTGAAATTAGTTTGATAGTGTGGTGATTTGGCACTGCGTCATTCAAGACAGCTGAGTAGTGGAACCACTAAGAGATAATTAATTTATCTGTTGAGGACGTGCTGAAAGGCTTTTCTGAGGCAAGTCATATGAATTTGCCATTGAAAAGTACATATTTCTTACTGTTTTCCACTCACACTTAGTGATTATAAGATTTAGAAAATTTGCTGACAGTAATTCTGTCCTAAATTAGGCACTTTAACTCAGAGTGTGCGGAAAGAAAGAATAACGCAGTGCACCGAAGTCAGGCTCCTGGAGATACCTTGCTGTGTTAACAACAGAAAGAGCCTAGGGCCAGGAGACTCCTTACTGCCTGTACTTAAGTGGAGTGCATTTGAGTGGCTGGACTACATCCACAAAGGTATCAAAGCTCTGCTTCCTTCTGCTTGACTGGGACGCCTCAGTTAGGAGCCTAGCTTTCCAGGGCTCCTTTGTAGTCAGCAGTGGAAGGTGCTTGCAGAGTGAGATTAGCCTGCTGCTGCTTCTCCTACTTCAGTGCCTCAGTTGGTACCTGAAGGTAGACAATGTGAATTGAGGTATCATTGCCATTGACTTCAGTAGGAATTGGGTTGCCATTGTGAATTTGAGTGTGAAGAGACATATTCACGATCTTTAAATATTTTGGTTTCTAACATCTGTGTTCAGGGTCCTTGTGCAAATAGAGGTTCAGCTGATTTGGTTAGGAATCTGCTTCTCTCTGTTGGCTTCCTGGGGTGCACTGCAATCCTGACCTCCTTATTTAATTTAGGGTCCTACATTAAGTCAGTATGAGCTTCATCATTCTGTGAGCATGGCTTTTATTTTCAGTTTCCATACTTGTGTATAATACCTTCTTACCTTGTATCTGTGGTATTGGAAGGATAAACTGCATTCAAAGGCTTGTAAGCCAGCTGAGTATCGGAGATGTCTTTTAACAAAAGTACCCAGTTTTGTCTTGTTTGACTTGCCCCACTTTATTTTCATTGATACATATCAGAATTATTTATGCTGAGGAACAGTATTCTGTTGAAACAGGATGGGATAGCTTTGACTGGCAATTTTTCAGTTTAATACCAGTTTTGATCACGGATATTCATAAAGCTCTTTTAAATTTTCTATTTATTTATTTTTAGCATCAATATGAACTTCAAGGTATTCCTATTCCTTGCTTCATATTCCTGCCTCTTTGACAGCACGTTCTGTGTCCTCCACTCTTCGTGGTAGCCAAACCACTTTTGTGGCTGCTTTGTGAACTAGAGTGGGAGACTGACTCTGGATAGTTTTTCCTTCTGTATTATATTTAAATTGGATACTTTCCCTGATCTGCTTCATGGAGCAGCTGTGCAAACAGTTGTGTGTCTGTCTGGTACTGCTGCCAAAGACTTGTGAAACCGTAGCCTAAGTCACAGTGCTTTTGAGCTGCTTCCAGTGCTCATAATTAAAAGGCAGCTATGATTACATGTCTGTTGTAACTTCTGTTTTTGCAGTCTTTCTTATTAGAATAGATAGTTACATTCATTCCAAGAAGCAATTATTACCACGTCTGTTTTACTGTAAGTGAAAACGGGCTACTTTAAGTTCAGGGAAGGGAAGTAGTAGAGTAGACTTTCCACTTCAAGTGCTTTGTGTAATTCACACTAAAATGTGTTTAATTAAAAAATAATAAAAAAATCTTGGCATAATTTGTCTGTAGTATAGTATAATTCACATTGGATATTTATAACCAAGTAAATGTAAAGTAAAATGCATCTGAACTGTATTCTACTTCATAAGGATTTGTTTGCGAATTTGTCATGTAGGTTCTGTACAGTGCAGACTGAAAATATAGTGTTATTTATAGACAGCAATTATTCTAGTATAAAATGTGAGTGATCTGTAAATTAGATTTGTAAGTTACTATGGAATTTCTGGACTGAACTGAAATTCTCAGAACTTAAACTTGGGAGGAGTGCTAAGGTGTATTGAAGTTACAGCAACGGAAGTTCTGACCAATATTTCATTTAAAGTATTTCTTCTATCCCTCAAAGTTTCATTCATCTAAAGAAAATAAAATTTTGAAGTTTAGCATCTATCTCAACTTAAAGGTAATAGACATCTGGTTTACCCAATATAAATATTTAGGTTTAAGGTGATAAGTAATAATTCAGAAGACAGTTATGAATCAAAGGAGAAAGAAAAATGTTTCCTTACTCCTGTAGCTGACTAGCAAAATCTCAGAAATGGGAATTAGCTTATAAGTAAACATATGTTTAGAAATTAGCTTGAGTACCAGAAATTCTTTGCTTTGACTTTATTTCTGTTTTATACGGTTTTTTTTTCCTTTAAGTCTTTCCAATCCAAATCTTGGTTTACATATACTCCATACATTCACTGCTGAGAACTTTTGGACAGCTGAAGCTTTTGAACAGATATATGTTAAGTATCTTCACTTTTTCCATCAGGATATAAAAGATTTCTGGTATTTTTGTTTTATCAGTAAATAAGCATACATGCATATGTCGTTCTTCGTCAAAGTATATTGCGTCATGTGGCTATCTCTCAGCAGATTTGTAATAGTTCTTAGTAATGTTGTACCCTGAGCCTGCTTGTCTTTAGTGTCATTGTTTTCATAAGATAGCGTTTTTAATAAATTGGGAGTGTGAAAGATGTCTTTTTTTTTTTTCTTTTTTCTTTTTTACCAGGGGAGCAAGTATCCCACAAAATGTGGCATAGGCAAGCCTATTTCTAGAGAGATTTTAAAAGTGAGGGAAACAGATAGGTAAATGTTTATATTAGCTGCTGTTGTCAATTTCTTTTTTGATCCAAATGTGGCAGGTCCTGCTAGATATCTGTTGTTCCAACCAAGAAAAGTCTTTGCTGCTTGCCAATGCACCAGCTCCCAGCTTTTTGCAAACAAAATGGTAGCAATTGAATAAAATGGGAAATCTACAGGCTTTCCAACAAAAATAATTCATCTAGAGAGCACATGGGTATATTTATGTTGACAGTTCTCAGTAAGGAAGAGGTGCAGCTCATACACAGCCTCATAAGTGGTCACAGAGAGGTGACATCACACCATGGCCATGCCATCAGCACCTGGATACTCTCACCCAGGGTGGAAATACTGTGGTTTAAGCTCATATTCATCCTCCCTAGCTTTAGTTTGAGCTACATCTGCACACACATAGCCTGGGAGGAAGATTGAAGCTACTATTTACTTGTGTGGCCTGAGCATTAGTATTTTCTCTGGTAATGTTTTTGCTTATGCCACCTTGTGCTCTCTGAAAATGTTCATCACAGAGACTAATCCGTAAAGGCCATATGGATGAGACTCTGGTAAATTTGGCTGTCTTCACCCACCACGATCCTCAGACTTTATTGTCGTAAGACAGAATGATCTGATATATGCTATGAAAAGGCACCGCAGCTGGCCGTGACACACCTTCAGACGTTTTGAACACAAAATGAGAATGAAGTGCTGGTGCCGTAGGGTTCCCCAGCTAATCGGTACGTAGAGCCTGTGCTTCAGAGGTAGTACAGACCACCCAAAGCTGACCTACTCTCCAGGATGCCTCTCTTCTTGCATTGGTATGGAGGCAGTCTGAAGTGGCTCTGGTCTTCTTTCAGGCACCCCAACCCCAATTTAATGTGAGATCAGCTCACTCTGAATTTTTTATGTCTGAACTTACCGAGCTTTTTGGAGAACTTCTTGATATATAAAAAGTGGAAGATCAAGTGATATTGGCACATTTTTCATGGCTATACTTTCAGTCTAGCGTGTAAGAGCTTTCTGTTTTTCTATAAAGATCTGTATTTGAAGTATCTACTAAAGAGGAAGAAATATCTTACTGTGAATACCTTTTTTTCAGAATGACAGCTGGAACTTGTCAAACACATGAGGTTGACTTTAACATCAATTTCCAACATGCCTCCCCCCTTCTCCCCAAAGGCTCAGTTCCAGTCACCTAGAGGTGAGCTAGAGGCGAACTGGGATGCTTGTCTCTGTGAGTTGATTCTGCAGGGTCTAAAATGAGTAGCCCAAATGTAGTTGTCTACACTGGCAGCATCTAAAATCAAATGAGAGGGATCACACAAGATACATCTGGGCATAAATTTTTTTCTTCACATTGGGAGTATTGTTGCCAGTGAGGGAAGAAGAAATGTCTGTTGTGCATAGTATGTAATTGCACTCGTGATTGCAGTTATTATGATGCTGAATAGCTTAGTAATATACCTGGGAACAGTTGCATGGCATTTGCCTGTATCTTTGTAGATCAAATAAAAGGGACTTTACACTGTAGCGGTGATAGGTGGAGTCTCATAAATCAATAAAAAGCCAATTCATGGCAATCTCTGTGCTCTTAATACTATAAACAGGTTGCAAGTTTTGCTAAATGTAAAGGAGTAGAGGTAGAGAGGCCCAAATAAAAAAGTTGGTAGTAGGTATCAGAAATTGTGAGGAGCTAGAAATTGCTTATACGCTATGGTGATGAGTATGAATAGAGAGAGAACCTGACCCATTTTTTTTATCCTTACTGCATTTTGTGGCTGACATTTTTTAATGTATTTCTTTAAATGCTTTTTTATTAGATCAGGATAATCCAGTTTCTTGCAGTTACTACATGCTTTCCTTTTCCACTTAAAATCTCACCTAAACAGATGCATTCTGTTTTTCATTTCTGTTAAAGTTGTTTTCCCCCCTAGTCATTTGGCTATATGCAGCTTTTAGTAATGCACATTAAAAATGTGGAATCTAGAATACTGACTTTGTTAGTCTTACTCTGTAGTACATAAATTCGCTCACATTGCAGAAATTGATTTTAGAACTGCCCTTCAAATCACAGGTTATTCCTTGAATAATTTAAAAATATACAGAACCTCCTTTTATTGTGTTAAAATCCTGTGGGAATAAAATATCAACATATGAGAAAAGCAACATTAAAAGAAATCTTACAAGATGGATTAAATGTAATAAGAACGAGGAAGGAAATTTCCATTTTCTGTTGTAATAACTGCAAGCGTTCATTCACTTATAGCTGTAGTGTTAATGTACAGCTTCTGGACTGTGAATTTGAAAGGAAACACATGCTAAATGAGGTCAAGCCTGCAAGGCTGAATTATTCCTCTTGTGCCCATTACTGTTTCTCCAGAAATCCAGATGTTTTAAGACATGTATGGACACTACTCTCTAAGCCAGTTTGGATGTCTTACTGCACTATAGTACGAATGCATAACTGTGTGGCGTGTAGCTAATTTGTACTTTTTGATGACCAGCTGGAAGTTTTGGAGAGTCACCATCACTTCCACCAGCTGCCTGTGAGAAGAGCATATTATTCTCCCACAGACCTGTTCATATAATTCCGTACTTGTAGTTTTTGAGAGCTGGAGCCTTGTCTGTTCTGTGATAAAATCTTTGGCTAAGATGTATCAGCAGATCATCTAGTCAAACATTATGTTTTTACATCTGTATTGAGTTTAATAAGTAAAATTTAACTAAAACTGTTTTCCAGAGAGATACCTGATTTTGGTTTGAAGTTGTCAGGAGAAAATGACCCCATTGTTTTCTGTGATAATTTGATCCAGTAGGTAATCACACTGCATGTGAACATCTTTTCTGTTAGGTTAAAGACCCCTTTAATATCCAGCATTTTATCCATATGAATGCAATTATATAATTCTCAAGAATAGTTTCAGTAAGCTAAGCAATTCTCCTAAGTGCCTTATTGTAAAACACTTTATCCAGTAATCAGATAGTTTTAGTAGTGTAAATTATGTATGATTTTGTGATATAAATCACCATAGTGCCATATACAGAAGTCAAATTTTCTCCATACTTCTACTACACTTTTATTAATACATGTTTGTATATACCTGGGCTTTTTCCTGGCCCTGCCTGTGATATTTGTTACCACATCTCATATTACGATTTTTCCTTCCATGATTAGCTGAGTGTGGTGAGGGGTAACTGCACTTCTTCCTCTGCAGTGTCACCTATGGTGTTTTTGTCCCAAAATCTTGAAGCTTTCATCTGCTGCTCAGTGGAGCTTTTGGAGAAGTTACAAGGAACAATACCTGCAATGTACAGATAATGTTACTCTACTGATTCAGGAAATATGCAAAGTAGAATTGACACTAATAAAAAGTCAAAGGCAGAAAGTTGAAAAACCAACCCAGCTAAGTTACATACAAACAAAATTATCATCCCAAGTCCAATGAACTGCATTTTTTCGTATAATAAAGAAGTATTCAGCTCTCTGAAAACACAGAGACTGTATGGGTTTATGGAAGACTAGTTGTGAGCTTTGTGCATTCAAGATGAATACAAGATGAGATGATGGTGTCCTTTCACTGCCATTAGGGACAATAATGACATCACCCCTTCCTGACCTGAGAGATGAATCGCCCTTGAAATCCATCCATCTTCTTCCAGTGGTAAGAGAATGGGGAGAATTCCCTATTTTTTCCTAGTATTTCCAACTTATTTGAAGAGGAACTAGCAGAAAAATGGGACCCGCATTCTTTTTTCTCATGGGTGTGAGGAAAGAGGAAGGCCTGCGTGTCCCACATCAGATGAAGAGAGGTATGCAGAGAATCTCCAGGACTTTTTACACTGAAAATAGGTAGGCACAAATTCTGGCACCTCTGAGGTATAAAGGAAATGTTGGTATCCCTGTTCCTGGAATTTTCATCAACAGTGGTAGGTGAAAGGTGAAGAAACACTACTTGTTTTTTGTATTTCATGGGGGCAATGGAGAAGAATATAGACTAGGGATCTTGCGAGGAATGAAGTTGGAAGTCAAGAATTTTGACATAAGGACAAATCTGGAGTGCAAGGAAGGGTAGCCCTGGTCAGAGGCTACACAGGCAGTTGAACAGCTTTTAGACAGAAGCCAGCTTGTGCCGTGTATATGTGGGCTCAGTCTGTAGGCAAAGCATGCTCAAATTGCTGTGTGGAGTCCTGTGTGGACATATCCTTTGCCTCAGAATCGTTTTTCACAACTCTGGTCATGTAAATTATAGAATCATAGAATCATTAATGTTGGAAAGGACCTCTAAGATAATCAAGTCCAGCCCAACACCACCATTCCCGGAAGTGCCACATCTACACATTTTTTGAACACCTCCAGGGACGGTGACTCCACCACTTTCCTGGGCAGCCTGTTCCAATGCCGCCTCCTGTTTAATAAGAAACAAAAGAGCTCTATATATGACTCCATCTCTGGTGCAGAAATACACTGTGATTGGGGTCTTACTTTTTCAAAATTCGCTGAAATAAGGACCTTCCACCTCTGGAACTTCGTTCTCCAGCACCTGTATGTGTGTGCATGTTAGTGGACACACACATAAATACAAATATGCACATACTTATCTTTTTTTCTTTACTGGCTGCTCAAAATGGGGTAGTGTGGTTTGAGGCATGGAATTAATTTTAGTTGTCTGAAAATTAGACACATAGACTAAACTGTGTATATATATAGTCAGGGCTTCTGTACTCAGTTGGGAGAGACGGTCACCTGCAGGAGATTGTTCATCACTTTAAGATGAATTTCAGGGGATGATCAACTTAGACTGGATATGTATCTTTCTTGTCATTAAAACTGGATGGAGTAAATCCCATCCCAAGTGGCTACGGCAACTACGCTGTGAACTTTTCTAAATACCTTTAATTCTTATTACTATTCCTTAAGATATAACGATATGCAGCATTTCAGAGTGTATAAAGTATAAAAAGGAAGCACGCCAGAATTAGAAGCAGGGACAGGTGACCTTGAGAACAGTACAGAGACACTGTCCAGATAATATCCAGGGATCTACAGGACAGTCAGCCTCACCTCTGTCCCTGAAAGGTGATGGAGCAAATAATTCTGGGAACCATTTCCAAACACATACAAAACAAGGATGTGATTGGAGTAGTCAGGTATATGAAGGGGAAGTGATGCCTGACCAACCTGATAGCCTTCTGTGATGTGACGACTCTCTTGGTGAGTGAGGGGAGAGGGGTGGATGTTGTTTATCTTGACTTGGGTAAGGCTTTAAATGTTGTCTCTCAACATCCTCACAGACAAACCACTAAAGTACAGACTAGATACGTGCATAGTGAGGTGGACTGAAACTAGTTGAATTGTGAGGCTCAAAAGGTTGTGATCAGAGGCATGAAGTACAGCCGGAGACCAGTCCCAGGTGTACCCCAGGGATTGATACTGGGCCCAAGACTTTTAATATATCTTCATTAACCACCTGGATGATGGGGCAGAGTGCAAGCTCTGCAAGTTTGCTGATGATACAAAACTGGGAGGAGTGGTTAATAAATGACATGGTTATCTCCCATTCCGAGGGACCACGACAGGCTGGAAAAGCGAGCAGAGAAGAATCTTGTGAAGTTCAACAAAAGGATGTGCAAAGTCCTGCAATTCAGAGAAATAATCCCATATGCCAGTACATGCTGGGGACCTACACAAGGATTTTTGCAGAAGAAGACATGGAGTTGGACTAGATGATCCACAGAGGTCCCTTCCAACTCCTACCATTCTGTGATTCTGTGGGTCCCAGTGGACGCCAAGGTGAATGTGAGCCAGCAGTAAGCCCTTGTGGCAAAGGCGGCCAACAGCATTGTGGCCTGCATTAGGAAACGTGTCACCAGCAGGTCTAAGGAGGTGATCCTTCCCCTCTACCCTGCCTTGGTGAGACCAAATCTGGAGTGCTGTGTCTATTTCTGGGTTCCCCTGTGTGAGAGAGACATGGACATACTGGAGCAAGTCCACTGAAGGTCCTCTAAGATGATTAAGAGACTGCAATAGCTGTTATGTGAGAAGAAGCTGTAAAAGTTGAGATTATTTAACCTTGT
>Ga0181612_123103_pt1 | contig 12417 bp, 12 predicted proteins | sample HoacroProtozoa21_FD_119630 | JGI IMG/M metagenome (GOLD analysis project Ga0181612, IMG submission 119630) | Hoatzin crop microbial communities from Cojedes, Venezuel. Combined Assembly of Gp0051906, Gp0051904, Gp0051908 | reverse complement strand
CGCCCTCTACGGCATAGATGAATGGCACACCATTCTTGGAATAAAGCTGGCGCGAAAGATTGAAGGTATAGGACTCATTGGCATCCGTTCGATCAATCTTCTTCGCCTCCTCAATAGCCAAAGGTGAAAGCGGAATTTCGGTGTTGGAGTCATCAATAAAGTCATTCTCAGCCGCCTTGATTTTCCATTTATTCTTCCATCCCTCACGTCTGGCAGCCCTCTCGGCCTCTTTTTTAGCCTTAGCTTCAGCTTTAGCGCGCTCCTTCTGGGCCTTAGCCTCTGCCTTCTCTCTTGCCTTACGCTCCTTTGCCTCCGCTCTGGTCTCTTTGCGGCTCTTAGTCTTGGTCACAGTCTCATCCTTATGCTTGCCACTATCTTTGGACACCGAAGATTTGCCATGCCTTTGCTCCACCTGCTTAACAGTCATGCGGTCATACTCATAGAGCTTGTAATCTTCGATATATTTTATGAGCTTTTGGGGATAAGCCTTGTCAGTAGCATAACCGGCCTTCTTCAGACCATAAGCCCATGATTTATAATCGGTAATCTTATAGTCAAAGAGGAATTTATAGCGGTCATTATAGCGCAAAAAATCGGAATGGTCCACGAATGACTCATTTGCACTGCCATAGACTCTAAAACATTCGCCCTTAGCATCATCGTCATGGTACATCTTGCGGCCTTTCCATTTGTGGCATTTGATGCCGAAATGGTTATTGCCTTCGGTTGCCAAACGAGACTTACCATAGCTTGATTCCAGAAGTCCCTGAGCCAAGGTTATGCTGGCTGGAATGCCGTTTCTGTACATCTCGCTCACGGCGATAACCGCATATTTAGCGATGTATTTTTCTTGGGGAGACTGCCCGTCTTTTGCCGCCATGGCAACTGCCGAAGTCGATTCAGAGACCGATGTGAAGCCGCTAGCGACAAGCACAGAGGCGATAAATATAGCCGAAAATATATAAGCTTTAAACTTCATTCTATGATAAAATTCTGTTTCAAGCCCTCAATTTACGAATTTTTCGCCAAATGCAAGTGGTTATGATGGTAAATTCTACTCCACATCAAAGACATCTCCGTCTTCTGGAGCATAGGATTCGGGGAAAATGGTGCGAGCCTCCGCCTCATAGAGAGATCCATCATGGCATCGGGAAGAGAAATGGCCAATCAAAAGCTTGCCCACACCGGCGTCACGGGCACATTCCGCAGCCTGAATAGCATTGGAGTGGAACCACTTGGTTGGAGCATCTTTCACCGCGCTAAGGAAGGTAGCCTCATGATAAAGTAGATTCACCCCTTTCACCCATTCCTTCAGCTGAGGGAACGGAGTCGTATCGCTAACATATGCGTACGACCGTGGCACAAAAGGCTTGTAGGCTGCCTCAGAAGCGGGAATTACCATGTCCTCGCGTACAACGTCCTCTCCCCTTTTCAATGTGCCGATTTCAGTCAGCGTCAAGCCATATTTCTCTATCAACTCCTTATGGACATTGAACATGGGTTCTTTCTCTCTGAACATATAGCCGAAAGTCGCTATTTTATGATTTAGAGGGAAAGCCAACACCTCGAAGGACTTGGTCTCATAGATAACCGTCGGTTCTTTGCAATCAACCGCATGGAAACGAATCTCGTACGAAATACCTTCGCCGAAATAAGAGAAAAAGAATTTCAAAATGGGGCCGAAATTCGACGGAGCATAGACATCCAGCGGAGGAATTCGCCCCAGCATGGACATGGTCGAAAATAGCCCGAAGAGACCAAAAATATGGTCTCCATGGATGTGAGTTATGAATATTGATTCGATTTTGACAATGGAGACGCCGAAACGCATCATCTGCATCTGAGTTCCCTCGCCGCAATCAATCAGAAATAAGCGCCCACGTATTTTCACAACGTGAGCGCTCTGATTTCTTTTTTTAGAAGGCGTGGCCGAAGCCGTGCCCAATACTTTTACCTGGAAACTTTCCATTCGGGATTATTCACCTTTCTCAAGTTTGTCCTTGAGAGCGGCAAGCTCTGAAATGTCACCAAGGGTTGTCTTCTCAATGTTGGAATTGACTTTCTTAACAGCCTTCTTGGTGTTGTCAGCCTCAGCGGCTACCTTAGCTTCCTTAACCTCGGCATAAGTCTTGGCGTGGGAAACGAGTACCCTTCTGGTGCTTCTTCTGAGCTCAACAATCTTGAAAGGAAGAGTCTCACCTACAGCAGCGGTCTTGCCGTCCTCTTTAACGAGGTCTCTTGAGAAGCAGAATGCCTCAGTGCCATCAGCGAGGTTGATGTTAGCGCCCTTATCGGTGGTAGAAGCAACGGTGCCCTCTACTACGGTGCCAACAGGATATTTGCTCTCGAGCTCGTCCCAAGGGTTAGGGAGAAGCTGTTTGTGACCAAGACTGAGCTTATGGTTAGGCTCATCGAAGTCAAGGATAACAACCTCGATCTTGTCACCAGGCTGTACCATCTCTGAAGGATGTTTGATCTTGTCCCAAGAGAGGTCGCTGATGTGGATAAGGCCCTCAATACCATCCTCAAGCTCTGCGAATACACCGAAGTTGGTGATATTGCGAACGGTAGCGGTATGCTTGCTGCCTACAGGATATTTCTCACGGATGTTCTCCCAAGGATTAGGAACGAGCTGTTTCAAACCAAGAGACATCTTGCGAGCCTCACGGTCGAGAGAAAGAATCTGAGCCTCAACCTCTTCGCCGACTTTCAAGAAGTCCTGAGCGATACGAAGTCTAGGAGACCAAGACATCTCTGAAACGTGGATAAGTCCCTCTACGCCAGGTTTAATCTCAACGAATGCGCCGTAGTCAGCGATGAGAACAACCTTACCGGTAACCTTGTCACCAACTTTGAGGTCAGGATCAAGGCTATCCCAAGGATGAGCTGAAAGCTGCTTGAGACCAAGAGCGATTCTCTTCTGCTCCTCGTTGAAATCGAGAACAACAACTTTAATCTTTTCGTCAAGTTTAACTACCTCCTCAGGGTTGTTGATACGTCCCCATGAGAGGTCGGTAATATGAATGAGACCGTCAACACCGCCGAGGTCAACGAATACACCGTAGTTGGTGATATTCTTAACGGTACCCTCGAGGATCTGACCTTTCTCAAGCTTGCTGATGATTTCGCTCTTCTGTTTCTCGAGTTCAGCCTCAAGAAGAGCCTTGTGAGATACGACTACGTTGCGGAACTCCTGATTGATCTTAACGATCTTGAAGTCCATGGTCTTGTCAACATAGAGATCGTAGTCACGAATAGGTTTGATGTCGATCTGTGAACCAGGAAGGAAGGCCTCGATGCCGAATACATCTACGATCATACCGCCCTTGGTACGAGTCTTAACATAACCCTTAACAACTTCACCGCTTTCATAAGCAGCGTTAACCATATCCCAAGAATGAAGCTGACGAGCTTTCCTGTGGGAGAGAATGAGCTGGCCTTTGCGGTCCTCAGCGGACTCTACATAAACCTCAACCTTGTCACCTACTTTGAGGTCAGGATTGTAACGGAACTCAGGAGCGGGGATAACACCTTCGCTCTTGTAGCCGATGTTTACGATAACCTCTCTCTTGGAGATAGAGGTAACTGTGCCTTCTACAACCTCGTTCTCAACAACCTTTGACAAAGTCTGGTCGTACTTTTCCTCGATTGATTTACGATCCTCGGATCCGTAAATGCCGGCTTCACTTTCAAATGCATCCCAATCGAACTTGTCGGGAGCTACTGAAGCATTGAGCTTCACTTTCTTGGTTTCTTTTTCCGCGGGGGTCTGAGCCTCTACGGGTTTTACGTTTTCTTCCATGTTAATGATACAAAAACTAGTAATTAAACATTATTGAATGAGCCTCTACGGGACAAAAAAACACGCCCCGTCAAAAAGGCGTGCAAATTTAGTAAAAGGATTCTGACTATCAAAACTTTTTCGACTAAGTTTAAAGCATTTTTTTGCGTTTGAATATATAAAAAACAAAGGCGAAAAGCAGAATCATAAGCAGCAATATGGCAAGCCATGCATAGCCCCATCCTTCCAGCGGAAGTTTTACATTCATGCCATAGAAACTTGCGAGCAAAGTCGGAGGCATCAGAAGCAGCGAAACGAAGGTGAAAATCTTCATGATTCGGTTCTGCTCCAAGTTGATAAGACCGAGAACGGTGTTCTGGAGATACTCCAAACGCTCGAAGCTGAAGTTGGTATGGTTGATAAGAGACGCAATATCTTGCTGCAACACGTTGAAACGCTGCTCGAGCTCAACAGGATACTTGTCGCTTTTCATGATATTGGTAATCAAACGCTGCTTATCCACGATATTTTCCCTAACTATCATGGTGTTCTCCTGCAACTGGTTGATGTCCAAGAGGAATTCCTCATTGATGTCCTCCTCCTGATTCACCCTCTTGCTATACTGAGCTATTTCCTTGGACATAAGCTCAATCATATCCGCATCCAAATCGACACGTTGATCCAAAATGCTTACGAACACCCAGAAGCCATTTGGATATAGCCTCGGAATGGCCTGCATCTTTCGCTGGAGTTCAGTAAAACTTCGCAGGGGGACGTCTCTGACCGTAGCCATTATGTTGCCGACGATGGTAAAAGACACGGCTTCCATGCTGTACTCTTCCGGTCCAGGCATCAAAAAGTTCGTGTTAGCGAAAATGGCATTTTCCGTTTCCTTGAAACGAGATGAGCTCTCGATCTCTTCCGCCTCAGCTCTACTTTGGATCTCTGTGTCCATGAAGGTCTCGACCGTATGCTTTTCCTCTCCCGAAGGCGAGAACATATCAATCCAAATGACGTCTTCACGGCGCAATGTGCTGAGCTGCGTTTCCGACTGGGAAACCAATATTTTTCCGTTTTCTCTGTAGAAGATGCTTATCATATCTCTTCCTCCCTTTCCGAAGCTCCCGCTCCGGTCTTTTTGCTCAAGGCCCAGTCACCTTGATGGTTAATAATTGCCCGTCCAAATGGGACAGGTGGGTTTTACAGTGCTGACGTTACGGAAAAGTCAGCCCGCAAAGGTAGAAAAGTTTTCCGAGAAAACGAACGTTTGAAATAAAAGTTTAAAGAAGAATTGTAAATCCGATCACAATCAGCACCACTCCCCCAACCATTTCAGCCACTTTGCCGAATTTATGTCCCACGGCATGACCGCTATACATGCCCGCTAGAACGGATAAGAAGGTGCAGACGAAAACGGCTATGGTCTTGACAGTCACGCTCGAAAGTGGTTCCATGTCCATTGATAGAGATATGCCGACAGCAAAAGCATCAATGCTAGTTGCAATAGCTCCCAGAATCACATTTTTGAGGCCGTTCAGATTCATGACTTCGCAATCTTTTTTGAGAGATTCGTAAACCATGGTGCCTCCTACATAGAGCAGAAGGGCGAAACCAATGATGTTGGCGAACTTCTGGACATAGCCCACGAAAAGATCACCGAAAGCCCACCCGAGAAATAGCAGTCCGGCCTGCACAATTCCGAAAATAAGACCAATTAGACACACCTTTCCGATCTCGATTTTCTTAAGAGTGACACTCGAGCAAGTAGTGACCGCATAGCAGTCCATACATAATGAAAGCGCCAGAATTACAGCGCCTAAAACAGAATTATTCATATCCTTTTAATCGTCCTAAGGCTTAAAAATTTGCCTATTAAGTATAGATCTTCCAAGAGTCAGTTCATCAGCATATTCAAGGTCATCTCCAAAGCCCAAGCCTCGAGCCAGAGCCGACACCTTTACGCCATATTTTTCTATCTGCCTGTAAATGTAAAATGAAGTAGTCTCCCCTTCCACATCGCCGCTAAGCGCCAAAATCACCTCGGTGCTTTCCGAAGGCATTTGTTCCACCCTGGCAACCAGACTATCAATAGTCAAATCGGAAGGACCAGTGCCGTCAATAGGAGATATTATACCGCCCAGAACATGATAAACGCCATGGTATTGGCCGGTATTTTCAATGCTCATCACATCACGGATATTCTCCACTACACAAATTGTATTGTGGTCTCGACTATGGTCAGCACAAATGGAGCACAAATCATCATCAGAAATCATCTTGCACACCTTGCAATAATGCACCTCATCTCTAAGCCGATTGATAGCGGCAGTGAAATGATGCACATTTTCTTGGGGCTGACGAAGCAGATGCAGAGCCAGACGCATGGCACTTCTGCTACCGATTCCAGGCAGAGAACCGATAGCCTCAACGGCATCTTCCAAAAGTTTGGAAGGATATTTTTGATTAAAGGCCATTATGCCACATATTTACCTTTTTTGCGCCAATAATACCAGCCGTAAACGGCAGAAGCCGCATAGGCCAGATAAAGCACCGCCATCCAATACATGCCGGAGGTGAGACAGAGAGCGCAAGACAAGGCATCGGCCAAAATCCACAGCAGCCATTGCTGGGGATAGGATTTTGCCAGCCACCATGTCGCGATAGCGCTCATCACAGTCACCACCGCATCCAAAATCGTGGACGAGTCTCCAAGGGCATGCAGAAGCCACACCATCAAAGCGGTGCCAAGGAGGAAAATAAGTGCGCTCACCAGCATCGTTTTCTTCGACAAAACGGCCAAATGGACTTCGGTGCCATCATCGAGTTTCGCCGAATCTTTGCGCCACTTATACAAGCCCCAGACGGAGACGACCACATAATAAATATTAAGGCCCATAGAAGCCCAAAGCCTTTGTATGCCAAAGGAATAGGCACATGCGACACCGGTCAGAATACCGATAACCCACATGAAATTCTTTTGCTTTATTTCCAGAATCAGATAAATGATTCCGGTGACGAAAGCAAAAATTTCTATGGCCTTAATCAAATCCATATACTAGAGAACTTCCAAAAGCTCTACCTTGAATATGAGAGCGGCATAAGGAGGAATAGCGCCATGAGCACCACCCTCGCCATAAGCCAGATTATAAGGGATATAGAGTTCCCACTCAGCACCTTCGCCCATGAGCTGAAGAGCCTCGGTCCATCCTGCAATCACCTGATTGACACCGAATACTGCGGGTTCTCCCCTCTTGTATGAGCTATCGAAAATCTGACCGTTGGTAAACTTGCCTTCGTAATGGCATTTAACCTGAGAAGTCGGTCCAGCCATCTTGGCGCCGCCTTCCTTGATGACTTTGTACTGAAGTCCGCTAGGAAGCACATTCACGCCTTCTTTCTTGGCATTGTCAGCAAGGAATTCCTCACCGTCTTTCTTCATGGCCTCCCCTATTTCAGCCTGCTCAGCGGCCTGCTCGGCCTCCAACTGCTCGAAATATTCGTTGAGGATTTTGCCAGCCTCTTCGTGAGAAAGTTTCAATTCGAGACCACCCATGGTATCTCTTACAGCCGCGGCGAAATCATCGATATTAAGGTCTCTAACACCTGAATGAAGCATATTGTGGGCTATGCTCATGCCCAAAGCATATGATCTTTTATCCATGTCTTTTTAATATGAATAAGGGCGGCCGGCCGGTCGCCCTTATAGAGTATTTATTATTCTTATTCGGCTTTACCGTTGCTACCGAGAACGTCTACGATCTTGTGGATGTAGAGTTTCTTCATCTCGTCACGAGCAGGTCCAAGATATTTACGAGGATCGAACTCACCAGGTTTCTGATTGAGCACCTGACGAACGGCTGCGGTCATAGCAAGACGAGAGTCTGAGTCAATGTTGATCTTGCAAACAGCGCTCTTGCTAGCCTCACGAAGCTGGTCCTCAGGGATACCTACTGCGTCAGGAAGTTTGCCACCATTGGCGTTGATGATATCAACATACTCCTGGGGAACTGAAGAAGAACCGTGGAGAACGATAGGGAAACCAGGAAGTTTCTTCTCAATCTCGTGGAGAACGTCGAATGCGAGGGGCGGAGGTACCAAGCGACCGGTCTTAGGGTCACGGGTGCACTGCTCGGGTTTGAATTTATATGCTCCGTGTGAAGTACCGATGGAGATAGCGAGTGAGTCGCAACCAGTCCTAGTAGCGAAGTCAATTACTTCCTCAGGACGTGTGTAGTGAGATTCCTCAGCGGCAACCTCATCCTCAACACCTGCGAGTACACCGAGCTCAGCCTCAACGGTAACATCATACTGATGTGCGTATTCAACAACCTTCTTTGTGAGGGCGATATTCTCCTCATAAGGAAGAGCGGAAGCGTCAATCATTACTGATGAGAAACCAGTGTCAACGCAGCTCTTGCAGAGCTCGAAAGAGTCACCATGGTCAAGGTGAAGAACGATCTGAGGATGCTCCCATCCTAGTTCTTTTGCATAAGCAACAGCACCTTCTGCCATGTAGCGAAGAAGGGTCTGGTTGGCGTAGTTACGAGCGCCCTTTGAAACCTGGAGGATAACAGGTGATTTTTCTTCAGCTGCGGCCTGAATAATAGCCTGGAGCTGCTCCATATTGTTGAAGTTGAATGCGGGGATAGCGTATCCACCTTTAACGGCTTTTGCGAACATCTCTCTGGTGTTCACGAGCCCAAGTTCTTTGTAAGATACCATATTAAAAATATAAATTTTAGTACAAATTTTCGCGTTATTCGTAAAAACAAGCAAATTTAGTTATTTTTGTGGAAAGATTAAAAAATATGAGCAATAAAGTCATAATTTTTTCAGCACCATCCGGTTCCGGCAAGAGCACGATTGTGAATCATATTTTGCCTCTGCATCCTGAGATGGAATTCTCGATTTCAGCTACAACCAGGGCCCCCAGAGGCGAGGAAAAGCACGGAGTGGAATATTATTTCTATAGCGTTCCGACTTTCCGCCGCTTCATCACCATGAATAAGTTCGTGGAATACGAGGAGGTATATGAGGGACGATATTATGGCACCCTCAAAAGAGAGGTTGAACGCATCTGGAAAAAGGGTCATGTCATCATTTTCGATGTGGATGTCAAGGGAGGAGTTAATCTGAAAAAATATTTTGGCGACAAGGCTCTTTCCGTTTTCATTCAGGCTCCGTCCGTGGAGGTTTTACGCCAGAGGCTGATTGGCCGCGGCACCGATTCCATGGAGGAAATTGAAAAACGCGTGGCGAAGGCTTCCGAGGAGATGACATATGCCGATAAATTCGACAAGATTCTCATTAACGATGACCTGCAAACGGCTTTCAAAGAGGCCGAAGCCATGGTCGATGAATTCTTGGCAAAATAGATTTTCCCATGAAAATAGCCGTTTATTCGGGGAGCTTTAATCCTCTGCATATTGGGCATAAGGCCATATTGGAATATCTCACAAAAAAGAGTGATTTCGATTGGGTTTATCTGGTCGTGTCGCCTCAAAATCCATTCAAAGATTCCGAGAATGCTTTGACGGGTAAGGAGAGATATGATGCCGCCGTGGCTGCCGTGCGCCGTCATCCCGAACTGCATGTTTGGGTTGATGATATTGAGTTGAATATGGACCCTCCGCAATATACCATCAAGACGCTCGATGCTCTCAAACGTCGAGAGCCGGAAAATGATTTTACTTTGATTATTGGAGCGGACAATTTGAGCAATATCCGTGGCTGGAGGGATTTTCCGAGGATTCTGACCGAATATGGCGTGGCTGTTTTTCCGAGGGAAGGCACCGATGCCGAGACTACGCGTCGCGAGCTTATGAAAGAGTGCGCCGCCTCCCCTTCCATGTACGATTATGCTCATGGCAATGCCGCCGAAGATGAAGATGCAGATGGTGGCATGAAAGATAATCCGTATGAGGTTGCCGAGGGCATGCAAGGGTTCGAAAATCTCGAAGACCATTTGTACGAAATCCGTATTCTAGATGCTCCCATGGTCAATATTTCGTCGACCGAGATTCGTGAGGGCATCGCCGCTGGTAAGGATATGTCTAAATATTTGATGTAGGTTATGCATATAGAGACCGAGAGAAAATTTCTGGTGATTGATGATAGTTTCAAGGCCGAAGCCATCGAGAGCCATCACATGGTTCAGGGGTATATTGCCCATGATTCGGGCCGCACTGTGAGGGTGCGAATCGCCGATGAAAGAGGCATTCTGACCATCAAGGGGCCGAGCCATAATGGCATGAGCCGTTTGGAATGGGAGATGGAAATTCCACTCAAGGATGCTCAAGATTTGATGATGCTTTCTACCGGTCCCGTGATTGATAAGACTCGATATATTGTCCCCGCTCGCACTTCCGGCGATGCCGATTCTCTGGCTGCCGGCCATAAGGGCCGCTACTTCGAAGTTGATGAGTTTTATGGCGACAATGAGGGACTTGTCATGGCGGAGCTGGAGACGGCTTCCGAAGACGAGACTTTTGATCGTCCTTCATGGTTGGGCGACGAAGTCACGGGCGACCGCCGTTTCTACAACTCCTACCTTTCCCTACATCCGTTTAAGTCTTGGAAATAAGAATATTATTTCCTCAATCTCAAACTATTAGTAACTACGCAAACGGAACTTAGTGCCATACATGCGGCGGCGACCATAGGGCTGAGCATAAAGCCTGTTGATGGGTAAAGTACACCAGCGGCAATAGGCACCGCCAAGATGTTGTAGAAGAAGGCCCAGAATAGATTCTGCTTTATGACTCGGTTAGTTCTGCGGGATAGTTTTATCAGTTCTGGCACCTTGGCCAAGTCGGAAGAAGATCCTGCGGATGGCACAACCGTCACCATAGCGGCATTCATAGCCACATCGGTACCGCTACCCATCGCCACGCTGACATCTGCCAAAGCCAATGCGGCGCTATCATTTATTCCATCTCCAACCATAGCTACCTTATGTTCCTCGGCTTGCAGCGACTTCACGAAATCCGCCTTATCTGCCGGCAAGCATCCGGATTGAAAATGTGATATACCCACCTCAGAGGCCACTTTTGATGCCTTTTCTTCCTTGTCGCCACTCATCATATAGGCCTCAACTCCGAGTTTCTTCAGATCGGAAATAGCCTGCGCTGCTCCATCTTTAATAGTCTCAGTCACGCCATCGGTAGTAGTTATGGTGCCGGTCTTATCCAACACCACGGTATCAACTTTTCCCGCGAGTTGCAGACTATCAGCATCTTTAATGAGAATTCCCTTGGAAGCGCCATTTCCGATTCCTGCGGTGAGAGCAGTAGGAGTAGCCAGTCCCAAAGAGCAGGGGCAAGCGATAACCAGCACAGCGACCATGGCCATAAGGCCTCTTGCCAAACCATCGGATTCAGCGAAAAATAGCCAGCAGAGTAGCGTTAGAATGGATATTCCTATGATAACGGGGACGAAAATAGATGCAACTTTATCAACCGTTTTCTGGATTGCGGCCTTGCTCCCTTGTGCATCTTTCACCATGCGAATTATCGAAGATAGCATGGTATCTTTGCCCACTTTTTCAGCCCTAACCGAGAAAGATCCCTTTAGATTTATTGTACCGGTATAGACCTTTGATCCGGTAGCTTTTGAGCAAGCTTCAGCCTCACCGGTAAGCATACTTTCGTCTACAAAACCATCGCCTGCTACCACTTCACCATCCACGGGAATTCTATCGCCAGCATTGACGAGTACAACTTCGCCAACATCAACTTTCTTGGTCGGTTGCAAATCCATCAAACCTCTAATCGCCTCCGTGGTTCCATGCTTGGCTTTTTCCTCCAGCACCCTGCCAATCAGGATGAAAGCTACTATCATGGCACTCGACTCGAAATATAGATGCGGAGTCATGCCTCTGGATGTCCAGACGGAAGGGAAAAGCAGATTAAAAACACTGAAAAGATAGGATATAATGGTAGACAATGCCACCAGAGTATCCATATTGGTGCTTTTATGCTGAAGTTGGCGCCATGCCATTTTGATAAAACGGCGCCCGCACCAGAATACAGCGGGAGTAGCCAGAGCCCAGAGGACATAGCCCTTGCCAGGGAAATCCTCGAAGCCCATGCCGAGTAGCATGATAAGAGCGGCCAGGATCACCGCCCAGAGAGCATCTCGCTTTAACTTTCGATATTCGTCCTCTCTGACTCGTTCCGCTTCGGCATCAGCCTCGTCGGATAAGTCGGATTCATCATCGTCGTCGCTGATACCGGTAATAATCAAATCATAACCGGCATCCTGCACGGCCTTTTTGAGGTCTGCTGCTTTAATGACTTTGGAGTCATAATCAACCTGAGCGGTGTTGGAAGCCAAACTTACATTGGCATTTTGAACGCCCTTGCACTCTTTCAATGTATTTTGTACCCTTGCGACGCAAGCTGCGCAACCCATACCGGTCACAGGGAAATTCTTTCTTACAGTTGCCATATTATATAATTCTTATTTCCAAGACTTAAACGGGTGTAGGGAAAGGTAGGAGTTGTAGAAACGGCGGTCGCCAGTGACTTCGTCGCCCAACCAAAAAGGACGATCAAAAGTCTCGTCTTCGGAAGCCGTCTCCAGCTCCGCCATGACAAGGCCCTCATTGTCGCCATAAAACTCATCAACTTCGAAGT
>Ga0181612_179840_pt1 | contig 12418 bp, 8 predicted proteins | sample HoacroProtozoa21_FD_119630 | JGI IMG/M metagenome (GOLD analysis project Ga0181612, IMG submission 119630) | Hoatzin crop microbial communities from Cojedes, Venezuel. Combined Assembly of Gp0051906, Gp0051904, Gp0051908 | reverse complement strand
GGGGGTTGGAACTAGATGATCTTCAAGGTCTCTTCCAACCCAAACCATTCTACGATTCTATAACATCAAACATCATTTCTTCCAGAATTAGCTTCTTCCCTCTTGAGCTGCATGACACAAAACACAAACCAATGTCCATCAAAGCTGATGAAAACTCTTTCCACTTAATCACCAAGACGCATCTGTGAGTCTCCCCATGAGTTTGCTTTCTCACAGAGAAGGCAAAAATCCCACCATGGTGCAAGGATCTCATTGCCAATGAGAAGTGGTTACCAGAACTGGAGCAAATAAGGGCACAGCTGTATGGGTGTGAGGTTCAACCTTGGGACTTCACAAGGTAGAAGTACACCAAAAGTCTTCACATAGCCTCTGCTGAAAATTTCAGTAATAGATGGTATGATTCCCTTGGGGACCCACATCCTCTCAGTCATTACAAAACCAAGAAATCTTGAACCTGGGTTGAGCAAGTCCAACTTTTCCAGCTTTAACAGAACTGCGGATGATTGCAATGACTCTACCCCAGTGACCTCAGTACTCAATCATTCAGAATAAATATACCAGGATGCAGATATCTACTATACTAAAAAGAAACAGGGAATGATGTGGTGTTTTTCCCAGACTTTACAATAATTATCCCATGATAAGATCAGGGAATCACAGAAAGGAAGTTTCTTCTAACCCTGACTGAGGACTTGGAGAGCAGCACTGTCCCCAGAGTCTACAGCTGCCTACATCTTGATGGAAGACTTTTGGCCCTAGTCTTTTCTGCCATGCCTAACCTTGCTATCTTAGACTTAAAGGAGCCCTCCATACACTGTTTCTGTATCCTATCCTCTTCCAAAAGTCAGAGATCTTCTGCCTGAACACAAGTTGTACTGTTCCTGGACCTATATAATTCCATATTAACCATTACCATCACTCAGTCAGGCTTAGCAACTAAATTCAGAGGTGTGCTGAGCTGGAAGGCTACCTGAACACTCAGAAAATCCTCACACAGCTGCTTACCCTGTGTCTAACAGGCAACTCTGCTTCTCCAGCTTCCGAAAGGAGCCATCTGTTAAACAACTCCCCAGATCCACATCAGCCCTACAGGTGCTCTGAAATTACAACTGCAGTGAACCAATGCAGCCAGGCTTAAAATGCATTATTGGGAGGATTCATGGTGACTCCATAACATCCAGAGGAGTTCTGTTTTCTAGAATTATTTGGCTGAATATTTATTTTTTGGGACCTGCTGGCTACCTGTTAGCAGCGTATTACCGTAAAGTGGGACTTCTAAATAGCCAATTAACCTCCACAAGGCAGTCAGAATCATGCCCACAAGAGGATACCTGGAAGGTGAAGAACATTCGTTTCACATGTAACACAGCCTGGTAATGAACGACGACCTGTTGGAGCCATTACAGTCGGAGCAGCTGAGTTTAGACTCACCTGTCTGTTGCGGTGTCTTCTTTCCCCTGATTCCCTCCACATTTTAGGGGAGATTTCAGAACAAGGTAGCAAAAGTCAAAGTCACTGCTTAGCAAAGGCAATGTGGCTGCTGGGTAGGGATGATCCAAAGGCAAAATCCTGGGATCCAGCCCCTGAAGTACAAGGAGGGGAGTTTCAAAGGCACCTGCCTGAGACTGCCCCGGCTTTGAAGAGGGGTCAATGTTCACCTGTCACTGCAAATGCAAGTACAAAACATGGACTAAGAAAGCCAAGAATTGCCGTTGTTTAAGTATGCTCTGCTTTCCAGACAGGAGCCTCTCTACAGGTGAGGGTGATGACTTTCTTGCAGGTCACCAGCTCCTAGAAATGGGAAATGCTGTGGCAAGAAGATCCCAGAGGCTGCATTACATGGCTTCCTGAGGTCTGGGCTCTTCATTTCTGTTCCTTTTTATAAGGAAGGGGCACGTCTGAGGAAATGAAGAACAAGAAGACTATAGCAGCTTCTTTAATCTTGCTGGTGATTCACCCTGTGGCTCTGCCTCAGAGACAGCAGGAGAGACAATTCTGAGGAGATCATATAGACAATATGTACTGTTGGTTATAAAAGGAAATTCTGGTAACTATAGACAAGTCAAAGTAGTGTGCGCAGAGTAGCTTTATAAACGAACGCAGTGTGCCGTGCAGTCTGCTGCTGTAGCCACAAAGGAGAAGGCTACATGTGGGGTATGACAGATCTCAGCTTGCACCCCAGCACCTTAACCTGGACAGGCAGAGAGCTACATCTCCAATAACTGGGTAAATACTTTTTCTTCCCCCCCTCTGCCTCCCCCCCCAATGATATCCAGCAGACATGGTCACGGGGATATCAGCACACATTGCCTTCCACGCTTTTCTTAACCTCAAAGGTCTTTTCTGTTTGGGAGGATGATTTAAATGCTCCCAGCTCGGGTTATGTAGAGTACTGCGAGGATTAAAGCATTCAAGCCTAAAGAGTTTCAGTCTGGGTTCCCTATATTCCTGTGGAGTCTGAAAATGGTGCTGTTACAAGGTTGTCACTTTACCGCTCCTGCTGCTTCAGGGTCTGACTGAAACAGATTACCCTATACACAGATGCTGCATCCATGGTTGCTTTCCCTCACTGATGTGACCTGCAAGGTTCACAATTTCTGCTGCTACTCAGGACAGGAGAAACTGGGGTCTGAAAGTTTTATTTAGCATTCAGAGATGAACAGTCAGAGTAGGTCTCCGGATATCTCCAAATTTCACTTGAAGCAAGGCAGCTGGTAGAGCTTCACTAAGAACTGTCATCATGATGTTATATTAAACCCAAGCTTTGGTGCAGGAATTTTGATCCTGGTGAGTTTAAGATCTGTTTAGACACTAGCTCCAAAGGTGGCCTTTAAGGCTTATATCCCTTCTTGCTCCATGTGAGCTCTGAAGACCAGCTTCCATAGACCTCAGAAACAACAGGAACATTCCCCCTCATAGAAAACACTTGCATACTATCAGCAGAGATCCTGGTCACCTTGAAAGCGTGAAAACAGCTGAAAATGCTAATGTCACATTTTAACAGCACTCCTAAGCCCTGTGCACAGTTGACTCAGACACATCACGATAGTTACAGACCTGCAGGAACACGCACGGACACGCAGGAGCATGCTGAAGAAGTGAGTAGCGTCCTTCCAGCGAGATCCCAAAACTTCCACATCTTCCCCTTGATCTTTTGTTATGCCTTCTCTAAGTTGTGTTCACTGGAAAGAGTTTTGCTTGTGCAGTAGTTCACTTATAGTAGTGCCCTCTGTTAGATACTCGAGATAATTCGAGGCCCTTCTTTGGTAGCTTGTTGCTGATGTCCATCACAGTAGTCCAAGCCTGGAAGAACAATGGTCCTGTGGGTGGTAGCTGGATCTCCACCTGCAGAGACTTTCCTCTGAATAGACTGCCCTGACTGGCCATGGTTATTCACTTTCTGTTCTGTTCAGGGTATTCTCCAGTGTTTTCTCTAACATTTCAGATCAAGTCCCCTGCATTTTCCAGAGCAGTTCAGATCAAGGGAGGGGCATTTCAGCAGGAGTGAAGACACAGTGTCATTTGGCAGGTAAATAGCATTCACAAAAGAAGTGAGTTTCCCAGCACACATTTATGTGCTGCTATCACTAATATCTATGTTGACCAAAACAGACTCCGAGGGGACAATAAGGGACAACATGGAATATCCATTCTTACTTCTGTGTCCGTGCCCTTTAAGTCATCAAAACTTCTGCACAGCGCAATGAATATGTGAGAGCAAATGGATAGAAAGCCATTCCTAGGAAAGGGAGACCTAAAAGCATCCAAAATGACAAATTCCTCATTTTTTTAATTCATTTCCTTGCTGAGAATTTGGAGCTCCAGAATATGTACCCGTTGGTGATGAGAGTGAAGGTAATAAACACTGCCACGTAACCTTGGCTGTTCCCTGAAAACTGCAGTTACCCAGAAGCCCAGCCACCTAACATAAAAGGAAACTATCCACTTTAATTAGGAGAGCAATCAAAAGACTCTTACGCAGGAAAGCATTTATCACCAAATAGAAAATGAATGATACTTTAAAATTAGAATATGCAGAATTCGTAGCCAAAGGCACTCAGGGGAAAAAGAGCTTTGCACCAAACCAGACGGGGATTTTTTTTGGCTTCAGTCTAATGAACTTTAACAATAGATATCAAATTCTGTCTGGCAGCACATTTTAGCAATGGATCTGATTTTTCAGAAATACTAGGCAACCCTCACTAGTGACAGGAGGAGAAGACTGACATTTAGGAAACCCTTATTAACCTGTATTCAGGCCTCAAAGACAGATTCTCCAAAATCCAGTTTTAAAAAAATATCTTCACCTATACTTGCAAAATACAGTACAAACAAGCAACAGGCATGTTTTACTTTAATTGTTCATGTTGATGAATGCTTCCTTGTATCCCACCTACAGATAAAAATGCTGTTCGTGGAAAAACCAGACAACAGTGTATTTCATGATTAAGGGGATGGGGAAAGCTGGAATTGGAAGATGAGAGCAATCTTCTCTGGGTCTTCACTGCACTTAATGAAAAAATTGAAATGCCCGAAAGTCAGAAAAAGGCTAGAGATAAAATACCTTTCTGTCACCTTGGAAGCTCACAGGGAGTTTGAAGTATAGGAGATGGGAGATGTTTTGAAGCAGGTGGAGATGCTCTGACTAAGTGGTCAGTGTTCCTAGAGCCTGTTAAAGTGCAAAATGCAGAATTTTCCACTGGTTTTACGAATCTTACCTTGTGAGGAAGCCAAAAGTTGAGAGGATGGAGGTTCAGCTCAGCCGAAATGCTTCCTGCCAAGGAAGTTCCATAATTACTGCAAAAAAGGCAACTGTAAGTCAGCCTGCTACAGACTCCCAAGTACAGATGGGATTATTTGATTGTAACATTTCAAAACGCACAAGCTTCTGTTCATACGAACACAAATTACACAAGCTCTCTTAGGTCTGCAAAGTTAGGATCCCACAAGTTGCATTCAGCAGGAAAGTCGGTCTGAATGCCAAGTAAGGCTGTAATGATGGATTTACTCCCAGTAGGTATTCAGCCATTTGATGTATAAAGAGCATCAAGGGAGTGAGACAGGGTGTGGGCCCTGATAGACAGGAGGGAGACAAATCAGGAAGTCAACCCATATTCAGCCTATTTGTTTCTGCTTTCTTCAAAGGCCCTGCTGTGTTCTAAGAAGATCTGTGATTTCTTAGACCCACTGGAGCTGCCATGATCTGCAGACTGTAACTTCTAGGCTTAAGACATATAAAAATTGTTTTGTCCAGGGAATTTAAGATGGGTCCCCAGTGTATTGCTCCAGCTGCATATTCCTCAGACATAGCAGGTCTAGGAGTGGTCAGGCGATGTCAGTGCCCTCGGTTACTGCTGAACTCTCTCAATTCTGCTTTTACCAATTATTATAAGCAGGCACACATGTGGTTTAACTACAACAGATTTTCTGGATCAGAAAGAGGTAATGCAGAACAGTGTAAATAAGAAAACCGCAGTCCGACAACAAGAAGGTCCTTGTCTGAACCCAGCCTCACTTCACATCTCCACATAACTAAACAACCCTAATTCCATCTATTTCCAGTTCGTACTTGCCTTTTGCATTTGGTATCCAGGCTGTTCTACGCTTCAAAGACACAATAATCACTGAGATAATTCTTGAATCTCTGTGCGCTAAGAAATTAAATTTGTCTGCAGAGATTTTAGAAGCACTTGATAAAACCTGTCTATTACCCTGCTGTTTGCCTAAAAAACCCTCTTAATGCTGGAGTGCCCTTGGATGTCATAGTAGCAGGGCCAACACAGAAATGCACAGAAAAATCTAAACCATCCCTTGTCACATCCTGGTGGAACTATGACTTCCTCTTGGCTCAGCAAAAGATTTGAACACCTTCATTCACCTTGCATAAGAAATGTGGGTTACGTACTAGCTGGTAGCAGTCATAAGCTAATATCCTGTAGTGGAGTAAGGAGGGTGGTGTCTGGGTAGAGTCCTGCAGAGCAGGTTCAGTGCCATCTGCTGGGAATGGCCTCAGAAATGGTCAGGAAAATCCATTACCGTTTTTCCGTTCATGGTTTCAATGGAAGTGGAGCTGGAGAATGTCTTTTGGATGATCGTATCCTATTGCTGATTTTTATTGTTTCCAGATGTGGATTTAAACATCCCAAGCAATAGGTCTGCCAATGGACATCATTCCATAATGTAAGAGATCTTCTTGTTGAGAAATTATCCTGATTTCTAGGATACCATTCCTTTGGCCTAGTCTTAGTCCTTTTTAGATAGTCTTACAAATACTATAGTATGGACATATGGTGTAATGTGAGATGCCTGGTCTAATTCTGAATAGTCTGGCTTGACTCTACAGCACTGTGCAACACCACATTGGTGCACTAGCTTGAACCAAGCTTACAGTACCCACAGGAATGCAGTGGTCTGCCCAAGCTAATTAGGCCTCCATCTCAGTTGCAGTCACATCTCCAGATTTGGTATAGACACTCTTTATCCTTCCAAACTTCCACTCTGCTTTATCAAAGTCTTCAAGATTATCAGTGTAGGGACAGTACAAAGGACACACCTTTGCACCAAAATCAGATGCAGTTGTAGCTTGAATGATTCCTACCTCATCGTAAAGTGTTGTGTGTATCTTCGTCATGAGTTCACACTTATTTGATAACAGCCTGAAATAAAGAGAATAAAGATACATGAGAGCAACCTTCAGTAAGTATCTAGGCCAAACACAGCCATGGAACTAGCAGGCTGTCTATTTACAGCATTACAGGAAACACTGAGCATCTGATGATGATTTACACATGTGGAAAGGAAAAGAGAAAGACAGTTTTCACAGAGGACTGGAGGTAGCTGGTACTACAGGTAAGTCTTGAGTTGCCCATACACACAGCCATCACAGTTCCTGCAATTGCAGGGAACTGTGCTTCTAGGAAGTGGTCTCCTCTTGACAGCCCTCAGCACCTAGCCCTCAAGCTGGACCTGTGCAGAGAACTGGATTAGAAGTTGCAGCTAACCTGTATTTACCTTGGAGCCTACTGCTCCTTGTCAGGCCTGGTGAAGGAACACAACTCAGAGAAGCTTATCTGGGTTTAGCTTAGAGATGTCATAGAATCGCAGAATCATAGAATGTTTTGAATTGCAAGGGACCCGCCTGCAATGAGCGGAGACATCTACCACTAGATCAGATTGCTCAGAGCCTCATCCAGCCTGACCTTGAATGTTTCCAGGAATGGGGCATCTACTGCCTTTCTGGGATGTGGTTTTCACTTTATCCAAGGATCTCCATTTATCACTTTGCAGATGGAAGGTATGGTAGTAATGAGCAAGATCAATAGACCTCAAAGCTCTTTAACCAAGGTTTAGTAACTGCTTGCTTGAGGCATATATAGCTTGGCTACTAAAATTAGCCAGGGTCATTGATTTAACAATAACATCTTGATCTATGGCTCCAATTTCATTTAACTAAACAAATATTAAATTCTTGCCCCTAGAGTCTCACAATGACACTGGCCAAAATTCAGATCCTGGAAGCTATCCAGGATGTACAGTGCTTTGAAAATTCCCCATTGATTTTCAGATAGAAGCAAAAAATATTAGTCAAGATAAAATACTTTACTGGAGAGGATTTCACAGCACAATGCTGTATCGAGAAAAATTATTTCTTGTCCTTACTACATCTAGAGCAAGGAACTTAAAGCGTGCAGGAGGACGCTCAAACACCCTGATCAGAGGAAACATTTAAGGCCATGATGACATCATAGATTGTTTAAGCTAGGTAGACAAAGGTATTTTTATGTTAAATAGATTGTTTCAGCAGTTCTAAGTCTTTCAATGTACATCTGAGACAGAAATTTCAGATCAGTCTGTAATGTACCCTAGAGATTTAGAAAAATCAATAAACAAGACCATAATGAATTCACAAGACAGTTTTGTCATTAGAAAAACTTGTAAGTGGCAAGCAGTTTAATTCTTACATGTAATGGGAATAGCTGTCATGTATCTAACACCCTAGAATGTGTAAGTTAGTTTTTTAGAATAAGAATAGTAGACGTAATTACATTGGACACCATTAGAAATAACTTCTTACTGACTTGGCAAGTCAGTAGATTGGATGGGGTTTTACTTTCTCCTGTTATATCCCCTTACAGTTGTTAAAACCAAGGGGGGGACATTTTTTTTCATTGATTTCAGATGCCTTACAAAGGTCTTCAACTATCATCTTGCATATACCAATATACTGTGTATACCTGCACAGAAGAGAGACAACTACTATCATTTTGGCCTTGCACATGAGGCCTAAGCCAGTAACTGTAATGCAAAGTCTTCACTTAGACCAAAGTTATGATTTTCAAATACGTACTTGAAAGGACATCACTCTAGATGGATTCAGGTATTACCGAGGCAGTACTATTGATACATACTCTGCAACCCAACAAATACATAGTCACTAGAACAAATCTGAATGAAAATCAAGCCAAATCATTCCCTTTCGCTTCTTCTCTCCACCACTCAAGAAAATATCTTCCTTTTTCATGGAAGAACATACCAGCATTTAAGTATGTTTTTAGAGGTGTTGCTTTACCCACATCACTTCAGTCATGCTCTTATCTGAATCTGTAGTCCCTGGTATCATATTCTTTTTACCTGTATTGTCAGTGATGGCAACTAATGCTATGAATTGGATCAAAAGGCATTACTTTTAGTTGTCTTTGATGTAAAATCATAACCACTGATCTGAAAGGTTTAAAAAGAAAAATGAATGAGTAAGAATGTAATGAAACTTCAGAAATTAAACCAACTATCAGTAATACTAATCTTATTTTCACAATAGACATTCTGTGAAATAGAAAGAAGGTTTATTTTCTCTGGAGAGCCTTGGTGAGAATCAGGATATTTATTAATCAAATGCTTTTTTTTTTTTAATCAAAAGAGGAGAGAGAGTGCATGCTTGATCTCATATTCTTTATTTATCATCTCTTTTCCCAATTCATCCTCAACAAGCACATTTGCTAGATTAGACCTCCACTAGAAAAATAAAAGTTCGTATTTTTTTGTCTTTTTAGAAACCATCAAAACTAAAGCATATCCTGAAAAGTTTTAAAATGAAACAGCCCCCCCTTTACCTACACACAAAGGAACCCTTAATTAAAACTTAATGAAGGGCAGAAGAAAAAGCAATAACACAATATCAAGGGACAGGTAGATGAGAAGGAAGCATTCACCCTGAGATATTTAATATTTTAATTGGTTATCTGGAAGAAATAAGAAACTGAGTGTTATGAGTCTGATTCTAATCTTATTAAAGTCAGTGGCAAAAAGCCCAGCGAGTTCGATGGGACCAAGATGAAGCTCTAATTGAATTAGGAACTGACTTCAGATAAAATCTGTTATGTTCTTCCCATTCTAGCACAAAGAAAAAGGAAAGATTTATTGAACTCTGTCACAGAGGCTGGTAAATGAGTTTGTTTTGACCTGGATCAAAAGAAATAGGTACTCATGAGGAAAGTAACTTTGACTATGAATTCACTGAAATAATAATGCCGGATACTAAGCTTTCTGATTGATAGAAAGAGATCGCCCTGCTGAAACGTCTAAAACTTATCCTGTGCTAAAACCTGAGGTGTCTAAACACCTTGCTGATAAGGTAGCTCTATTTAAACATAGTAATTATTGAACATTTCTCTGAAAAAATACTTGCAGGATTAGTTGAGGGAAAACAGCACATCTGCTTGTTCTTACAGTCCCCTCTGCTAGTCAGAACTTCCTGTAAGTTCACATAGGGTGTAAATTCACCTAAGGAGGAGGTGCCCAGAGAAACCTTCACTCCCTTTTACTGGATGCAAGATGACTGATCAGTTATTACTGGTGAAAGAGCAGTGATAATAGACCAGGGAAGGACCTCCATTTCCATTTGCCAACAACTCCACCTCAGGGTGTCATTCTTCCAGCTACTACTGGTTGCTGCCACCTCTTTGACCTTAGTCATCTGTGAGAGTGACTGAGCTGGCACAAAGGGAGACTCGGCTATTGAAGACATATGTTGGGGAGCAGCCATTCTTCTGCAGGGATTTTCTTCCAGCCCTCAGAAGCAGAAGCTTCCAAATTCTACTGGAATAGCAGAACTGATACATGGGAAGACAGATGTAGTATCAGAGCCTCTCTTCAGCTGGAAGGTTTCAGATAGTGTTACCTAAAGTTGTGAATTCAAGTAACTTAATGGAAATAATGAATTATTCTAAAATTAATCACTTGCAAGTGCAACAGCCTAGCTGTTCTTGCATAGTTTTTTGTTAAATTATTCTCATGAGAGCTATTCCTTTTCTGTTGAAAGACAACCATTCACTGGAACAAGAGGGAAAGTGAAGAGAGATGAGTGAGGAAGAGTCCAACTCTTTGGCCCAGTCATTAGAGGCCATTTTCTTTCTTGTGGGAGACTAAACTTGAAACCTTCCAGATCAGCTTCAGAAGAAAATATCACTTCTATTTCATGAAAACTAGTAAAGATGAACAATTACTTACTAATAAATTAGAATATCAGACAACTTGAATCTACCTCTCATTTTTTTGATGGCAGCAAAAGGAAGGACTTTAACTGAAGAAGGATCTTATTTACAGTGCCTGTGTTTCTGATATACAATAGTGCTTAAGGAGTCTAACAAACCTCTAGAAGTCTTTCAGTCAAGGTTGTTTCCTTCCCTCCTCTCCCTACAGCAGCACAGACTTGGGGAAACGCCAAGTACCCATCGTTCCGTTTGGATCCTACAGTGTTTACCCCAGTAAGGGTCCAACCCATCCAAGATCTTCTTGAACCAAGATTTGGTTTTGAGACATTACATACCTTTGACTGACAGCTTTTAACATTCATTAAGAGTGATTGGAAGACATAAAATCTAATACCAAAACACAAATAAAGCAAGCGTGGAGTGTCTTTAGTCACAATCTGGTCAAACAGATGTGTTCTAAAGATCTTGACATCTTAGCTGCATATTTTTTTTTTCCCCAAAAATAAAACACTACCAGCATCTTCAGAAAGCAAACTGATAGATCTTTTCAATTTGTGTTCATCATCATAGCAATCGAAATACATTTTATAATGCCAAGCATGAAATTTTCTGGAAATGGATGAAAGCCTTCCTTTGTATTTCTCTGTCCAACATCTTTGTGCAATATCAGTCCAAATCCTTGCAGCATTACCTTGGGCACATTTGCAGTTTTCAGCAGTCTGGTGACTGCTTATTGCTGTCTGGGGACATATAAGCTCTTGTGTTCATAATGGAGTATCCACGTACCTGGGAGACATGCATATTAAGTGATGGAAAGCATGCCATAACAGAAAATCAATTGCATATGTCAGCATATGCACCACATTTTTGCAAATTATTCTGCATTAAACTCCACTATATGTGTGACTGAGGGGAGGGGTGGGATTCATGACTTTTGTCTAAACTTAAGCTTCCTGCAAATTTATAATCTAGAATTTATTTCCTGTTAAAAACAGCAAAGGAAAAATGCTGTAATATTCTCATATCATGTTTATTTGATTTATGAATTTTATGAAACTTCAATAACAAGCTTGGGAGAGACTTGCATAAGCATCAGCATTACATGTTATGATTGAAAGCCTGTATCAGCACAGAATTCTCCCCAAACAATACATCACTCAAGCAGTAGATGTAGAGATAAGTGTTACTATTACGATGAAAGAAAAAGATATGGATTATGCTTTGGTTCTCCCTTTCTCCTTCACAATGCTTGTTTTCATTTCAGACATCAACTTATGAAAAAGGACAAATTCGAGCTCCTCAGAAGTAACTTTATGCTGATTTTTCACTAAGAGGTCCTTTTCCAGGGTTCTGTGGACTGAGTCCTAGAATGTGACCTTGTATTACATCATTGCATTTTTCCCCTTCAAACAATGCACTATGATTACAGTACTGGCTAGATGCCATAGCTATGTCATGTTTTGCTAGGGTCAACAGGAGTTCCATAGTGCAGATCATGTTTCTAAATGATCTATATAATATATAGGACAGAGGAAGGTATTGGAGCTGTCTGGGTAACAGATTTCAAAAGTATTTAGGAATGTAGAGGGTTCATAATCCTTAGAACTAACTGAAGCAAACATAACTAAAATGTTAGCAGACAATGCCTAATCCACATCTAAAAACAAACCTCATAAACTTATTAGAGAATTTGCAAATTGTCCAAAAGGAACAGAAGTGGCTCCACTCCATGGTATGCTGTACATGCACAAGTGTACAGTGATTTATTTACTTACCACTGTTCTGATTTTGTTTTTTGTTTTTTGTTTTTTTTTCTTAGAATCTTCCTTTGCTTTCCACTTTCTCTTGCGTATACTTTGAAACTAAAGATAATAAGTGTTGTTTTCACATGGAGAAAATACAACCATGGAATAAAATTTTCTAGTTGG
>Ga0181612_123346_pt1 | contig 12418 bp, 17 predicted proteins | sample HoacroProtozoa21_FD_119630 | JGI IMG/M metagenome (GOLD analysis project Ga0181612, IMG submission 119630) | Hoatzin crop microbial communities from Cojedes, Venezuel. Combined Assembly of Gp0051906, Gp0051904, Gp0051908 | reverse complement strand
TCAGCAGGAGGGTTGGACTAGATGACCCACAGAGGTCCCTTCCAACCCCTACCATTCTGTGATTCTGTGAGGGCTGCGAGAGGGCCGCCGTGCCTCCCGCCCCGGCACCCCTGCAGCTCTGCGCGCGCGTCAGAGGGACAACAGCGCCCGTGGCAGCCTGCAGCCATCACGGTTCTGCGGCCGCGCGAGCCACAGCTCCGGCCCCTGCCACAGGCACCGCAGCGAGCGGGGTGTCAGAAACGCCCCGGACGGGCAGGCCGGCCCGTCTGGTACGCTCCGGGTTTCATCCTGACGAACTAGCCATGCAGAGTCAGCTTCTAGGCAATATTTTTCTCTCCTCCCTCTCACTTCCCCCAGTAGTCATATTTTCCCACATTTTCCTTTGGAGCCGTATCTCTAATTGCACCCACTGCAGAGTAAAACATAATGGCTGCTATAACACCCAGCTCCACGGTAATGATCCAAATGTTTCAGAGCAATATTCCAAATGCTGTGATCCTGAAGTGAGCTCTGTGTTGGGAAGAATTATGAAATTTAGAGTAACAATGCCAATCGTTGAGAAGAAAGAGTCAATTATACAGCTCAAGGGTACTAAAACCGAATCAAGGTGCCAAACTGTGCGCCATTTGCTTCTCCCCCCTCAGCACAGCCTGTCTCCAGTCGGTCTCCAAGTACTCGTCACCCCTTTGCACCGGCTGGGAAGGACGGGCCTTGTCCTGCGTACAGTCTGGGATAACCATGGGGTTCGGCTCCTGGCAAGGGCTGGAGCTGAGCAGAGGAACCGTTCGCAGCAAACACCGAACGGCTTCCGTCCTTGAGACACAGCTGAGCTCCAGCTACGGCCGCCTCGTCGTCAGCTCTGGCACGGACTGCTCACAACACCCCTCCCACCAGACGGAGACGGTCCTGGAGCAGCACCGCAGGCTGCCGGAACACCAGGAAACCACAACCACCTCCAGCCCCATGCGGTGCTTGCGCGCTGGGAAAGCTCCACAGAGCCCACGGACTGCTTCCCCCTCACCAGCTCTGCGGCACCCTCCACTGAGAACACAACATCTCAGTGAACCAGCTCCTCCCCTCTACAGAAAGTGTGAGATTAGCTTATAAATCCTGACTTCCAAACACAAACTCACTTGAGAGTCTTTGCTTACCTTCTGGACAGAGATATCAGAACGTAGCCAGATCTCATTCCCCTCCTTCTTCATGCACTGATAAAATCATTAAGAAAGCAGAGTCCCAGTCCAGTGTCTTCAGAAAGTGAGGCATTAATAAGCAGCAGATGCTGCAGAAACCTGCAGTGAGAGCTGGGATAAACGGTGTGAAGAAGGTGAGCCTGTGAACGTCTGTTCCTCATGCTCAGTACAACGGGAAAGGGGCACCCAGTTAAATCATCAGGCACTGTGCAATTAAACTGTGAGATGCATGACGGCCAGAAGGATAAATGGGTTCAAACAGGGATTCCACTAATTCAGAGGAGAAACCTGTCTGTGGCTATTGAGCCCCCTGGTCCCAGCGCAGCTTCTGGCTCGGGAAGCCTCCAATCTGCTAATTACTAGAAACTGGGAGGTTTATTCGTAGGCATGGATCACTTGGTATTTGTCCAGCTTCTGCTGGAGACAGGGTACTGGCAAGATGATTTTGGATGCTCCAACCTACCTAGTCTTTTGTTTGGGTCTTTTAAAGTCATCTTACCAGACGCCCTGGGGTGCTCGCAGCCTCCAGCACCCTTCGTCCCCGCGGTGGCATTCACGAAGAAGCGAGGGCCATGAGCCCACCTGCCAGCGACGCCCTCAAAGCCAGGGTCTGCCCAGGGGCTGTTCAGCCGCAGAGGTTGATGGATCAGTTATCGTCACTCTCGAGAGCGCGGCGGCACGGTGAGCAGCGTGAGCGATGCACGGAGGGCAGTGAGGCCAGGTCAGCATGCGGACCCAGCAGCGGGAGGGTCGGTCACGGTCATCAGCCCTGTTACAGGAGCACAGCAGCAACCTCTCCTCACCCACCTCCAGCCTCGTGAGGACTCTGCACAGCCTGGCCTCTCTGGAAACACTGCCTGCAAGCTGTCGCCTCTGCAGGTCCTGGGCTCTGCCTCACGCCTCCCCGCAGCAGCCATCGCACCTCCAGAAAGCCATCCCACAGCACCCTCGAGCCCGAGGCGCCGAGGAGCAGCACGTGCCGGAGGGGAGCAGCGGCAGCAGCACAGCGGAGATGCCACTGGATCTTCTGAGGGCAAGCCCAGGACCTTGCCTGCATGTTCAAAGCCATCAGTGACCAACAAGGACAAACCCCTCCTGGATGCCATGGCCTGTAACTCGCTTGGGGGTCTGGACCACAACTAGAGGCTCAGCTTGTCCCAGTTCAAATGGGAGAATTCACAGTTACCAGGAAAAAGCATCCCACAACCTGGACCTTTAGTCCTAGGTAGACCCCAGCTCTATTCCAGCCTCAGAGCAACCACCTGAGACCACAACCTGTGAAAAACCGAGACGTTCATGCTGTGGCTATTTCTAAAGCCGCTCCTGAACGGCAGCCTGTCTCCTGGCACCATGTGTTTGCAGAAGCCCCCCGGAGCCCACGTCACCCAGGGGTCTGCTCCTCAGCACAGAGCCACCTCCGCCTCATCCCTGGCAGCGACCCCATCACACACCAGCAGTGCTCCAGAAGATCCCAGCACCGTTTCGTGTTTCCACTTTCCTATTCAGCTGCCCTTTAGGCTTTTGAGGGCTCTTCTTCCCTTTGCGTTTCTTAAATTATTTAAATGATATTTTATTATTGCAATAAAGTAATTATTGGCACAAGATGAACATTAACATTTGCAGCGTGGGTTGAGAAAAAAACACCATCTTTAAGCCTCCACAGCGAAAATGATTCTTACCAACAAATGACGGTGTCACAGCAAAAGTTCCCCCTGCACCAGCAATCACTGCTTCTCCTTCAGGTCTTTCGAACTTGAATGCCTCCACTGCAAATGACACTAACAAAAAGCAAAAATCAAATATTTTCTCCCCAACAGACACCTGGTCCTTGTGATTTCAGATGCGTTTTTGTTTCCTTGTTTTAGCTGCATGAACGGTTTGAATGGTTTTATAATTTGCCAGTGCTTCCACTTTATTATATCTGCCTTCCATCTGTTATTTTTACGGTTTATGTTACCATTCTTCTCTCGCTAATGCCAGCGGCTCTACTGTAAAACTGATGTTGCATCCTGGAAACTTATCACTTCACTTGAAAAATAGATTTTGTGCATGATGGCAGAAGAACCGCCTGGAGAAGAAGGAATGGATCTTTTATTAATGATTTTCTTGTAGGAAGAGCCCACGCAATAGTCGTGCTCAGTGCAAATACATCTTCTCTTCTCACTGCACTTTGCAAAAGTCCCGCTGAACGACACAGAGCCCATTCACCACATCTAAAGAAAAAAATCAGTCCCACAGCAGTGTTTATCCTTCAGATAAGGGATGACACCACTCGCCGCATTTCAGAGAGTAAACGCTTCCGACGGCGGGCGAGCCCTCACCCTGCAGCAGCCAGGGCACCGCACGCCGTGGGCACAGACTGAGCACTGAGGGCTGTGGGCGCCGCGCCGGGCTACGCGCAGCCGGGGGCTCGTCCGACAGGCAGGGACACCCGGGAGCGGAGAGCCCGTCCCGGGACGCTCCACGGCCCTCCCAGGGCCGCAGAACAGGGCGGGAAGCAACACACCAGCCCCTGGGCTCCAGGCCTGGGCTTTGGTGGCAAGCGCCCACAGCCCTCCAGCGCTCTCAACGATGGCCAGTAATCAGTCACGCTATCGTAACTGCCATCCTTGCTTCTGAGGACTTCAGTCGCTCACTGGCCAGGGACCTTTCGACAAAACGCTTTTTAATCAGAGTCGGTTCACTGAAGCTCTCACCAGGTGACCTGCTGGGTGCTGCTGGGAGGCGTCCGGGGTCCGCAGAGCCCGAGCGAGGGACGTGCACACCCCTGCTGCCTTAGCAGCAGCTGGACGAACCCATAAACCTGCAAAATAAATACAGATTCCCTTAGCATTGTCTTCAGTACTAAATTCTCAACCCCAGACAGGCAACAGATGAGTCCCGCACGTGTCGCAGTCTTAGGCCATGTAAAATTTTCACTTACTTGTGGCAACAGACAGTTTTTCTCCTTGTTTTATAATTTCCCAAGCACAAGTATAATTGGCTCTGGCCTGCTACCAAGAGGTTTATTAAAACGGCAAGGGATGAAACTAATGATTGTTAAGAAGATCTAATTCCAAGGATAGCGAGTTGTTCATTACACATTTATGGCTACTAACCAGCAGCACGCAAATAAAGGCCTGCGGATTTATTTACCTTGCCAAGGCACTAAGATGCATCCAGTCGTAAGAATTGAAAGATGGAGGCAGAAATCAAATTGGAGCTACTGAACACCCTACTGCGCAGCTGGGAGAGACTAATTTGATGATGAACCTATGAGTCCAATAAAAATGTGCATAACTTAAAATGTATTAAAAACATAAGCTGCTAAAGCATCAATATTTAAACACCATCCCCTGCAGTGTCACCACAGATTTTGCGCAAAGAGCGGATACTGTTGAACATGAAGGTGAGAGAGATGCAAGAATTACCCGAAATACTTCTTTGGCCAAACTCCTTACGTGGATTTGAATGAACTCTCGGGGATAAATCTGTCCCCAGGCGTTCTCCCTCTCGTGTTACGAAGCACTGTGAAGTGGGTGTCCAGTTTCCGTGCAGGTGACCTGGAAGCCAGACGAGTGTGCAGAGCGAGTTTTCAGCTGGAGCAGCCCCGCAGCGAGCACACGCTGCCGCTCGGCCGGCGACGCAGCGCGGGACGCGCTCGCTCGGTGCCGCCGGACCACGCTAGGCAGGATGGTGCCGAGGCAGCACTTCCCACCGCCCAGCTGCGGAGCCCGGGCAGAATATCCAGGCTTCAGCCCAGCCCGTGGAGGGGGGCTGACCTGCCTGCTGGGACGCACCTCCTTCCACGGGTACTGACTGGGAGCCCAGCAGTGAGGTGCTCCAACCACTTCCAGGAAACCAGTCGCTACGAGCGCAGTCAGGACTGGGTCACAGGGGACTGGAAAGCTCCCATGCCGTGACGGTGACCAGCGCGTGCAGCCAGTTCAAACACCACCTGGGAGAATCGAGGGCTGCCCAGGACAACGTTCTCAGCTGCCGATGCTAAACCATTCGCCATTTGCTTTCCAGCATCACTTCATGCCAAGTGTTCAAAACACCACGATTACTGGACGATGCAAAAGAAAATCCTCTGCGTGGTCACACCAGGAGACAGAAGCTGCTGCCGAGGAGTGTGTTCAGGGACAGCACGAGCCCGAGCGCAAGCAGAACTCCCACCTGCGATGCGGGGTGAGGGAGGCACGTTTGCTTCTGAGGAGGCTTCTTTGCAAAGGACAGAGCTCCACGGCTTGCAGACGACCAAGGCCCCCAGCTTCCAGCCAGCTGTGGAAGGCACGCACTCGGCAGCGCCCCGCAGCACAGCACCCCGAGACCCGACAAACCCAGTAACAAAGCTCCGGGAGAAGCAGCTGCAGGAGAACGCTCGCTGAGGGCCGGCCCCGCGGCAGCGAGGTCTCTGCTCCCAGCCCGCCGGTGATCCTGGGCCGAAGCACCCGCGCACCAAGCAACTGTGCTGCACTGGCTAATTTGCACTTTAACTAGCTCGCTGTTGAAGAGATCCTTGCATTAGTTAACCCAGAGGCCATCTGCTGAGGATAATGCATTTATTACTAAGAATCTACCTATCTGTATCGCACTAGGCGTGCACGTGGTGACTCTCAGTCGTCGTAACTTAGACACTCTGTTATACATACCATGAAATTTAACAAGGTGTGTCCTATACGGGGCTGTAACATTGCAGCTGTGTGGACTAATTAGATAACACTCGTTATTGTTCATTCAATTTGCGTTTGCAGATGCAGGGAGCTGAGTGCTGACTGCTCTCGAGGCTCTGATTGATTGCTCCCACTTTGCATTCATTAGGAAGGTGGCCTCAGCACAGTAGTTTTACAACATGTGTTTGCTACCACTTAACTGGATGTGCCAGTCAAATGCCTTGAACTGTGTCTCTTGATTAACAATATTTTGCAAATATGGCGCAGCCTATTCCAGCAGCATGACGGGCGGATGGCGGAGCCGGCGTGCGGGGCGAGCACCGCTCGCTGCCAACCCTTCCCCTTCCCGCTCGCCGAGTGGGAGGAAATACAGCTGTGACAGCAAGGGCCGGTGACAGCTCGCCCATACATCAGGCTCACAGGCGGCAGCGCCCATTGCTCATCTCCTCCCGTCAGACGTGACGGGCAGAAATAAATGGGCCCGTCAGAGGGTTTGACTTTGTCAGACGAATGCCAGGCCCATAAAACTGGGGCAAACACGGTTCACACTGACCTCTGCGCTTTTTCCCTATTGTCCCTTCGCAGCTACAGCTGGGGTTTGCTCTGTTCCGCCCTGGTCCCCCTCCACGCCGCCCTGCCCAGCACCAGGCAGCCACCCCGGCTGGGTCGGGGGCTTCAGGGGCTCCTGCTCCCGCCCAGTGTTCTGTAACAGCAAACCACAGCCCGGCAGCGCCTGGTGGTCCCAACCCGTGGACTCCAAGTCCTCCGGACCCCAGGGTCTCCCCCCTACCCTCCTGCCCTCCCTGGCTTGGCCCTCTGCCACCGGCACACCGCAGGCAGCGAGGACACCAGCGTGTGCCTCCCCTGCTCTCCCGGGAGGCTGCGGTGGAGGCACCCTGGGGCTCCCCGGGCTCAGGGTACCACTGACTCCACGCATCGGCTGAAGCTCTTGCAGCTCTGCACGTCAACCAGCCCTGCGGCTCCGGGGGAAACGCCAAGCCAGCCTCAGCTCAGCCTGCTACTCGCCCTCAGCTTCTCCAGAAGCATTTATCCAGCTTCGCTGACCTTAATTTAGAGGGTGAAAGGAACTGGGCCAGAAGTGTTTGGTGCAGCCTGGGGGATGTGGGTACCTGGATGTCACCAGGGCGGTTCATCAACGCCTTGTGCTCAGCCCCGCTCTGGCCATGGTCCAGTGCTGGGCATTAGGACCATCACAGCCTCCTCCCATTCCCCAGGCAAGCGACCTGCGCCGGTGGGGGAGCATTTTAGTGACGAATTCAGTGCTCTGCTGGCATTCCCCCAGCCCAAGCGAAGCTCCCTGCCTCTGCTCCCTCCGCAGCAGGGGCCAGCAGTGACCGGCGGCCCCAGGCACCCAGGCGCTGCTGCCCTGGGCTCTTGCTGCACGAGGAGGACTCGCGGTCTCAGCAGACGCTGCTGGCGGACACAAACCACGCTCAGGAGACACGCAGACAGAGGCTGGCTGCCAAAGCTCTGAAGACACGTGTCACATTAACACCTTGCCATATGCTCCCCGTAACCGAGGGCTCTGTCTCCCGGCGTACTGGCTGCAACGGCAGAGCCAGGTGAAGGAGCTCCCACCTTCCAGCCACGTTCCCCTCCCGACGCGTGCTCTCTGGCCGGCCACGCTAAACTGGGAACAGCACCCACACTGCACACAGCTGTCCCCAAAGTGCCAGGCTTGGACAAACGTCATCCATCACCAACCTGCAAACACAGGCGCAACCCTTACTGCGTGGCAGCTCCTCCAGCCGAGAAGCCTAGGCACAAGCACCATGCAGAAGGCTCAGAAAGTTCCCTCCTCAAAGCATCACCACCTCAGAAATAAAAAAAGGGCAAAGTCAGAGCAAGGCAAGATGGTGCTATTTGCTCAGAGCGAGTCTGAAGGCTGGAACAGGGATCCCACCCCTGCCCGCACCAGGTGAGCATCCGAGCACGCTTACCCCTGCAGACCAGCTCCACTGTCAGCTCTGAAACGGAATCCTTCTTTCAACCCAAGTATAAACTGTCGGCTTAGTCAGTCAGACTTCTCAACCCCCAGGGGCCTCATGTTTCATTTTTCACAACACTGTAAAAGAAAACCCAGGAAATGGCCTTTCCTCACACTAATGAAGTCTCCACCAAACAGCAGAGCAGTGCATCCCGCTCGCGCCGTCTGTCGCTGCAACGGCTGGGACCAGGGCACCTCGCAAGAGGTGGCAACCCGGCCGATTTCGAGCCAAGTTGACAAAGCAGCTGTGAGCCACCATCTGAGGGGCACCAAGCTCCGCCAGAACAAAGAGGGAGAAGAGAAGCTTCTTGCTGGTGGCCTGATGGGGCAGTCGGGAAGCTTCAGCCCTCTGAAACGAACCGGGAGCTTACCAACAGAGGTGGGTGGACTATGGACCAGTCACCCATCCTGGGCTAAGCAGCCAGGCTTTCATTTTGGGATCACTTCTTGGAGAAATGCACACTAAGCATAACTAACTCTGCCCAGGCATCCTCCATCGCAGCCAGCGCGAGGGTCCCGGGAAGCGGCTCTGGGTCCCCGCTCTGCCGCGGAGCGGCGCAGGGCAGCGGGGGGCTGGACACCCCAACCCTCCGGCACAGCCGGCCGGGGACGCGCGCCGCAGTGCCCACGCACCGGCTGTCAGCAGGAGGAGGACGCGGGGTTCGCAGGGGAATCTCTGCTGGCACATCCCCCGTGAAGCTCTACAGCCCGCTGCCCAGCCAGGGCGCGCGCACGGCAACGGCAAGGCGACGCCATTGAGCTGAACCGATTTCGGGGGATTTTTCTCATTAAACTCAGTGTTGCTAGGCTGCTAACACAAGGCAGCTCCACTGCCATCATGTTAGGCAGATGAACTGTCGCTTCAGCTCATTTCAGTGTGAAACACTGTCACTTTTTTCCTTTTTGCATATGCAATACTCACTGGATAGTTCGGGTCTACGCACAACATATTTATTCAACAGTAATCGTTTCATTTCTGCAAAGGAAATATGTTCCCCTGTTCCTGCAGCTGACGGGCTCTGGCAGGAGTTGGAAGCCGAGGCTCCAAAAGGAGGGAGAATATGTTTATGGGATGAAACACAGCTGTTTGCAGTATTCCTCTGCCCTAGCAATTATTTTAATAGGAAGAATTCCTGGAGGGTTATTTGGCTTCTGCACAGCGTGTGCTGTGTTCACAGCCACTGGTTAGGGCATCAGGCGAGTAAACCTCTGAAGACATTTCTGTTCTTGTAAAGCATTTTTTAAAAAGGAAGAGGGTTCAATTCTGCAGCCTGCTCATACACCAGAAAATACTTGCTCCCATGGGTAGCGCACAAAATGGCAGGAAAACTGGTACATTTACATAATCTGCATTATCGTCGCATTGTTTATTAGCCTTGCTGAACTGCCCCAAGCCTTCCCCTGAAGCAGAGATCACTACCCAGCTTAAAGATGCAGAGCAAGGTAAGACACTTTCCTACAGAAAAGGGGAATTATCTGGCTCCATACTTTTTTGCCTGAGGGAAAAAAGGTAGGACCTCCTGAACCTATTCACACCGCACTGCGATTCCTGCGTGTGCCTTTCTGCACTAAGTTGTAGAGCAATTTCTGGAGACAGTCTCAGGTCAGGCTTGCTGCAGCAGTGCAACAAGGATTGTTTGCTCCACCGCTGTATTTCAACAATAAACTGGAATCTATTTAAAATTCAGCAGTGCCTTCTGAATGTGTTGCTGCTTTGCCTCAGAAGTACTTTGTCAGGACAGGCCTCAGACAACACTGCTCACTGCATAAAAGCCCCAGATTCCTCACCGAAGGGGAAGGCTCCCCAGGGACTAGCATTATTTTAGCCTGCTTGTCATCTAAGGGCTTCAACGTACTTCAGAAGCATTAATTAAGTCTCATGACATGCCTCTAAGATGGAGGTTTAATGTTTACTTAGCAGTGGGTAGTAGCACTGGGGGCTCCAGTTCGCGGAATCGCTAGGACTGTGGAGGTTTGGATCCGGCGCTGTGAATCGCAGAGCGTCACCTGGCACCAGCACAGGAGAGAAGAAAGTTCCTTAGCGCCCGTGAGCCACCCACCATGGCTCTTGCCATCACCTAAGCGAAGGGTGAGGCCGGTGCTGGTGGCCTGGCAGAGGGAGGTTTCGATGCGGGGGTTGGGCGATGCTGCGCTGCCGCAGCTCCGCACCGCATCCGTCCGTCCCGCAGCCCGCGGCAGAGCCGATCCGGCAGACGCGCTGGCTCTGGCTGCCTGCCCTGCTGCTCGGCCATGGCGGCGAGCGGCAGCATTCCCAACCCGCACTGTTCCGATTAGGCAAATGTCCGTGTCCTTCCATGAAAGCGACTTGCGCAGCCACTGTGATTTGTTTCAGGTGGCTTAATGAGAAAATGAGTGAATCCCTGCCTGGACTTTTACTTTCAAATCAGCTGCCCAAAACATTAAATATTTGAGTTCCTTATAGCTTTAAAAATCCTATTCTCTCATTTTTCTAGACATGCACGTGCTTTTTGTGCACAGGAAAGCTTGCGCAGTCCACCCCACCAACAGGGCTTCACTCACCACCCTGGGAGCGCGGGAGGCTGGCTGCCTGCGGAGGGGTTCGCTGCACAGCCCGCTCACCAAGGAGATCCGAGCATGGCCCAGCGCGGCCCGCGACGCAGCGCCTGGCCCGACTCGCCCGCTGCAGCACCAACGCGGGACACCGGCCCGGCGAGCAGCCCCGGCGGAGGCTGCGCGGGGCAGGGAGGCAGGGACGCAGGCACCTTCCTCCAGGATCGGCCTCCCGACCGGCTCCAGCTCAGGGCGGCCAATGGCAGACCGTTAGTCTAACCCAGCCGCTGCCGGGTGCCCCCTGTGAGGTTCACTACTGTTGACATCTCAGTTAAGAACGGTCTGCTTTGAAGAGACTGTCTCCATCTTTTCTACTAACTAATATGCCCGAGAAGCCCAGCACTATGCACAGAAATCAAATGACTCTCCTGATCCAAAACGGCCCCTCCACACTCCTGCGCCCAGCTGAGGCAGACAGACAGACAGACACGGTTTCTTTGCTGGGCAGGCCCCAGGTTTCACCCCCAGCCGGGTGTTCGTCTGCAGAGAGAACCATCCACTTTTCCACTTAGGGCTGAATTTGTTTCCCAAAAATCTAGTTCATCTGCACTATGTGGAGAAAATCACCTACGCTCCCCCCCTCAGAGACTGCAAACCATTCCACAACCATGTTCGCAGGGAGCTTCTAATCTTCACAGGAAAAAAGGGCACGTTGCGAACGGGGAAAAGGCAATGAGAAAAACTCCCAAAAGACTTTCGCCCGAAACGTGACTGTCAGCTTACCGTGCAACGGAGAAGACGGATGCAAACACACCCAAGCCTGTGATCATCAGCTCCGGGGCACTGTCTGCATGCTCCTAAACATCATGATTTGTGCACATCATGTTTAAAGAAGCTTAAAGCATCTGACAAGAATTAGGTTATTTACTCTCCACATGCCTTGAAAATCTAAGGCTTTGTGATCCCACTGAACATCAAATAAAGTCTCACCTCAAGTCCAAACCCACTTTTGGATAAAGACCGCATCCGGCTTTTGACTATGCTTCATCTCTCAGAAAGCATTTGCTTGGGCGGATTGGCAAATCGCATTCAAGACCGGGCGCTGGTGGTTTTGGCGCGCTCGGTGCGAAGCAGCGGCTGAGGAGCGGTGCTGCCTGCCGAGCTGTGCGGTAACCAAGGGCGCAGAAAGGTCGGCACAGAGACTCAGAACCTCCCCAGCACCCAGACTGCTATTGCCAGTTGAAAGTAACAGCAATCCGTGGCCTAAGTGAAAGTTAAATGCTTTAATACTTCTGTGGAAAATGATGTAAGACGGCAAAGTACGAGTGAATAACATCTGCCGAATCATGTTTCGGAAAGCTGGCCAGAAAAAAGAAAAACCTAACAAGTGCCCTGTAACTCACAAAGGGGAGAAGGGGTAACAGGTTGCTATCACCAACTAATGCTCCTCGCGTACAGAAACGCCGTATTTTATCAAGGTGTTTAGATGAGAACAGAAGTTCAGTGATTTTTGTCAGTGCCATTAGTTTCTCTGGAGAGAATATCCGAGCGCTGCTACCGACAGAACATCAATAACGGGGGAGATAAATTCTTCTGAACCGTTAATTTTCTCAGCATTTTGAAATCTAACTTATGCATCATCACTATACATCAGCGCGGGGATAATGCGAGCAGGCTCTGTAAACACTCTGCTGCAAATAAAACAATACAAAGCAAGCGGAGTCTGTTTCTGAAAGCGATTTGCCTTCGGTAACAGAGCCCGGGGTTCGCAGCCCGACACAGCTCCCCGCCGCCAGCCTCTGCCTTCCTCGCAAGCAGCTTTGCGGCGCTCACCGACGCAAACCAGGGCCGATCTTCCAGGCACGGGCCAGCCCAGCCCTCTGCGTCCAGCCAGCTGGCAATCACAGCACAAGGCAAGGCAGGAGCAAAGCGGCAAAGTAAAGGTAACGTAGTTATCATGGGCAGTCCCACGCAGCCTCACCCTCAGTCGTGTTGAATGCAACACCACGTGAAAAGGTAACTTTCTCTGC
>Ga0181612_114899_pt1 | contig 12418 bp, 12 predicted proteins | sample HoacroProtozoa21_FD_119630 | JGI IMG/M metagenome (GOLD analysis project Ga0181612, IMG submission 119630) | Hoatzin crop microbial communities from Cojedes, Venezuel. Combined Assembly of Gp0051906, Gp0051904, Gp0051908 | reverse complement strand
TTCACACCATCCCCCGTTTTCTGTCCATCCTTCCTGCCATAGACGGTAATATGTTCATTCAGATCAATGCTTTCATCCTCCAGCATCGTGATCCCTGCTTCTTCAAGAAACAGCGTCATCTCCTCACTGCGGTACGCCTTCTCTTTTTCCGTTAAGGCAAAGCCTCCGAAAAGATCCTCTTCCGTATCATGGTTGCCATAGACACCGTACACGTTCTCACAGTCGATTGTATTCAGTATTTCGATATACGCCTCAGGATCATTCAGACCTGTATAAGAGCTGGTAAAGAAGTCTCCGGCAAACAGGACGGCATCCGGTTGAGATTCATTGATCTCATTCACCATTTTCTGAATCAGCTTCGTATTCGAATTCACCGAGAGATGCAGATCCGCCGCAAGAACAATCCGGTACGTATTCTTTCCTTCCCCGATGGTATAGGAAGTCACCTGAAGATTCTGTGCGGTATAAAGACCGTAAACATTCAAAATGAGAGATAATGACAAAGCAATCGGAATACAGTACTCCTTTACCTTCGGAATGATGGAAAGAATAATCCGGAACACCTCATAGAACATGAAATATCCCAGCCAGAGATTCCCTGAAGCCTGGAAGAAATTCCGCAGTCTTCCTTCCTTCATATAGCAGCCTGCCACAGGCGTAACGGCAAGGAAAACCATGAGGAAAAACAGCAGAAGCCAGCGTTTCTTTCTGCTGTGACTGTACCAGCGGGCAAACACTGCTCTGAGGCAGTTTGCCGCAAAGACGGCATATAAAGACTGAATCACAATTGCCGCAATTTCCATACAGGTATGATATCACGCATGTTAGAATGATAGTCATGTTAAAGCACGTAAAGTATGAAAACGCCGGAAAAGACCAGGAAGTATTCCGGAAGCTGTACAACAGATCCTTCCCGGATGATGAACGGGTGCCTTTCAAGCGCCTTTCAAAGGAATTCGATGAAAGCCATGTTTTTCTCTGCTGGTATGAAGAGAATGAGCCTGCAGGCATCACCTACACCTTCCATTTCAACAATATGATTTATCTCGGGTATCTTGCGGTCATGGAGGAGAAAAGAGACTGCGGCATGGGTTCTTCCATTTTACAGTCTCTTCTTTCGCATTATTCCGATTATGTGGTATCCATAGACATCGAAGCAGGTGACGGGGAAGAGCAGGTGCGCAGAAAGCAGTTTTATCTCCGGAACGGCTTTACGGACACCGGCATCCGCTGTCTTTTCTACAATGTCGACTACGAGCTCCTCAGGGCTAACGGCACTTTTGACGAGGATGATTACCTTGCCATGGTAAAAGCCCACTGGCCCTACGCCTCTCACTGGCCGAAGTTTTACAGGGACTAGCGCCAGATATTCAGACGCTCCGCATCTTTGATCAGCTGATCCCTGAAGTCCGGATGGGCAATGGAGATTAAAAGCTCCGCCCTTTCCCAGGTTGTCTTTCCCACTAGGTTGACAATGCCGTATTCCGTCACAAGGTAATAGGCCTGGGATCTCGGGTCCGTCACAATATCCCCGTTGAAGGTAGGAACGATTCTGGAATGAACCGTTCCGTTTTTGTCTTTGTAGGTAGAAGTCATACAGATGAACGCCTTGCCTCCCCGGCTCATGGCCGCACCGGTGAGATAATCCAGCTGTCCGCCTGTGCCGCTGATCTGCCGCGTGCCATGGCTTTCCGCGGAAACCTGCCCAAACAGATCCACTGAAATGCAGTTATTGATGGAGATCATATTATCCATCTTCGAAATCACTTCCGCACTGTTCACGTGCTGCAATGGCATGAAGGCGATGCCGGGATTGTGATCAATCCACTCATACACTCTGCTGGAGCCAAAACCGATGCCCGTGACTCCGGTACCGGGCATATAGCTCTTCCGCTTATTGGTCAGCTTTCCCGCTTCCCATAAATCCACATAGGCATCCGAACATAGCTCCGTATGCATGCCTAAATCCTTTAAGTCCGAAGCCGCAATCATCTTTCCCAATGTATTGGGCATTCCGCCGATGCCGAACTGCAATGATGCGCCATCCGGTATCATGGGCAGAATATATTCTGCGATTCTTTTATCCGCTTCCGTGGGCTCTGCCACAGGGAAAGAAGGCAATGACCCGTGCTTTCCTTCCACAATATAATCCACATCGGAAATATGGATGCACTGTCCGTATCCCCCGCTCACATAAGGCAGGTTTTCATTGATTTCCAGAATCACCACATCCGCCGTTTCGAGAATCCCTTTCGCAATGCCCGTGGCACAGGAAAGATTGAAAAATCCATGTTTGTCCATGGGGCAGACGCACATCATCGCCACATTCACCGTCAGGAAGTGCTGGTAATAAGGCACCAGATTCCGGAAGATCATGGGAATGAAATTGCATAATCCCCTGTCGCTTAAAGAACGCTCATAGGAAGAGCAGTGCCAGCTGTTATAGATGAAATGCTTTCTCTCCGGATCACACTCCACAGTCTGAATGGGGCCGAAGATCAGGTTCCCCCGGATCTTCACATCCTCCAGCTCCTCTTTTCTTTTCGCAAGCGCTTCATCGAGAAGCACAGGAAACCCATGGTTTGTGGTATAGTCCACCCAGTCATGGCTTTTAATGATTCGAACAGCCTCCTCGGGCGTACGGAGCTTGTTTCGGTATTCGGTATAATAATCCATAGTCTTTTCCTTCTTTACTCAAAATTATACAATACAGCCATGAAGAGAACAGAAGAAACAGCGTATGAGATTTTATCTGCCGTATCGGAAATCCCCTATGGCCAAGTGGCGACGTACGGCCAGATTGCAAGACTCATCGGCAGGGAAAAGAATGCAAGGCTTGTGGGCAATGTGCTGAGTCACGCGGAATACTACGGAGACTACCCATGCCACAGGGTGGTGAACCATGAAGGAAGACTGGCACCGGGCTTTGACGAGCAGAGAGAACTTCTGGAAGCGGAAGGCGTGAAAATGAAAGATGAGACCCATGTGGATCTCAAGACCTGTCAGTGGAAGCTTTAGACAACCTTTAATCCTAACAACAACGCAAAGGAAGCAGCCTGTTCCGTATTCACGGTCAGGTTTTTGATGTACGGCGCCTGAACAAGAATTCCTTCCGTTTCGCAGCTGGAGATATCCATGCCTGCCATATTCGTGCCGGTGAATTCCGCACCATTCAGGATGCAGTGTTCTGTCATCAGATTCTTCTGGTCCACCAGTGTAAATCCTGCTTCAATGAATCTTGAACTGGTCATACTTACTGTTCTTACCTTCGCATTCGCAAAGGAAGACCAGGAGACTTCACATTCTTCGAAAGTCACATCCTTCAGACTGCAGTCGTTAAAGTGAATGCCCGTCAGACGGCAATGGTCGAAATATACTCTCTGCAGCAGTGATCCGTTTAAATTCAGATTGGACAGGTCGCAGTGTGAGAATGTGACATCGGTGAATTCCGATTCCGTCAATGTTCCATGGATACTGCATTTCTCAAAGAGGCAGGAACGTATGGTAATGTCATCTTTCCTGATCTCAACACTTCCTGATGCGTAATGCATTTCCCCTGCATCCTTCAGCTCTTTTAATTCCGTTGTTTCCTCGTATTCCAATACAATCGGTTTCTGTGCCTTTTTCATGACACCCATTATACAGAAAAAGAGCCGTGACTTGCACAGCTCCTTTGATGAAATTGTTATATGGCTTACTTCATCAGACTCAGATACAGAGCCTTGATGTCTTCCACTGTCACAGGACGGGGGTTGCCCGGTGTGCAGGCGTCCTTGAGAGCGTCAGCGGACAGAGCGTCCACGTCGCTTTCCGGAACAACGTCCTTCAGACTCATGACGATGCCTACATCCTCACCCAGCTTCTTGACTGCGGCGATGGCTGCCTTGCGTGCATCTTCCAGATCCATCGTATAAGCGCCTTCCACACCGAATGCGTCAGCGATGTCTCTGTACTTCTCACCTGTCACAGGAGCGTTGAACTCCATGACTGTAGGAAGCAGAGTCGCGCATGCCTTTCCATGAGGCATGTTGTAGTAAGCGGACAGTGTGTGAGCCATGGAATGGTCAATGCCAAGGCCTACATTGGAGAAGCCCATACCTGCAATGTACTGTGCAAGAGCCATGTCTTCTCTGCCCTTCGGATCGTTTTCCACAGCAGCTCTTAAGCTCTTTGCGATAATGCGGATTGCCTTGATGTGGAACATGTCGGACAGTTCCCATGCGCCTGCTGTGATATAGCCTTCGATGGCGTGTGTCAGAGCATCCATACCTGTAGCGGCTGTCAGTCCCTTAGGCATGGAGGACATCATCTCAGGATCTACGAATGCGACAACCGGAATATCATGAGGGTCAACGCATACGAACTTTCTCTTCTTTTCCACGTCAGTGATGACATAGTTGATGGTTACTTCCGCAGCTGTTCCTGCAGTTGTCGGGACAGCGAGAATCGGAACGCAGGGCTTCTTTGTGGGAGCCACTCCTTCGAGACTTCTTACATCCTCAAACTCAGGGTTTGCGATGATAATGCCAATGGCCTTGGCTGTATCCATGGAAGAGCCGCCGCCGATTGCCACGATGCCGTCAGCGCCGCTGTCCTTGTAAGCCTGTACGCCCGTCTGCACATTCTCAATGGTCGGGTTGGGCTGGATGTTTGTGTACAGCTCATAGGCAATGCCTGCCTCGTCCAGAAGGTCTGTGACCTTTGCGGTAACGCCGAACTTCACCAGATCCGGATCGGAAGCCACGAACATCTTCGAGAATCCTCTTGTCTGAATTTCAGGTACGATTTCCTTGACGGCGCCTGCGCCATGATAGGAAGTTTCGTTTAAAATGAAACGATTTGCCATGATTTAATCCTCCTCTAAGCATTTCGCTTTTTGATACTTCCATCATACCCTATGAACTTGTGATCTGATTAGCAATTTTTTAAGAATTATGCCAATGTTTTTTCGAAATTTTCTAAACCATCATCCATAGCTGTGCAGACCCGGCAGAAGCGTATTGACGCCGATGAAGGTAAACAGCACCACCGGCACTGCAATCACCGCAAACACGGCCATCTTCCGCCCCCGCATCTTTCTGTTGAGACGCAGGTGCAGGTATACCGCATAGAGAATCCATGTGATCAGAGCCCATACTTCCTTGGGATCCCAGGTCCAGAAGGAAGACCAGGCTTCCTCTGCCCAGATGGCTCCTGTCAGAATCGTTATTGTTAAAAGCATAAGCCCTGCCGCAATGAGCCTGTAGATGAAATAATCCATCTGTTCCAGCCTTGAATCAGAGCTGTCTTTCTTTTCCGCAAAAAGATACCGTAGTCCTCCTGCCCCTGCAAGCATGAAGCAGGCGTAGGAGAAAGCCGCAGAACCGATATGGAAGCCGAACCATGCGCTCCTTAATGCCGGCATCAGCTCCGTGATTTCACGGGGCTGCAGTGCCGCATAGGAAATGATGAGAAAGTTCATTCCCATGCCTGCCGCTTCCAGCCATTCGGTTCTGGAACGGTAATGCAGGAAAATCAGAATCACCGCAATTCCCCAGGAGAAAGCCGACGCAAATTCAAACTGGTTGGACAGGGGCAGACGGCCTGCCTTGATTCCCCGGATCACAAGATAAGCCGTGGAAAGCAGCGCTCCCGCAAGAAACAGAATCCACCCTGCTTTCAGAATGGCATTCTTATGAAATGCCGTTCCGAAAAATGTCAGAAACATGGCGGCGAAGTACAATGCAATCCCGCCGAAAAATAAAATATCCATGAAGCTCATACGCTTTCTTCCTCCTTCAGAATTCTTTTCAGATCCAGTTCCATTCCTTCATCCTTCCCTCTGATTCCATAGCCTTCCTCACTCACTGTCACAGCACATGGCCTCATAAAGAACGCCATATACAATCCCAGTGTCATGATCAGGAAGGAAATGAGCAGTGCCGGATTCACAAAAGCAGGCGTCCTCTTGATCCGAAGTCCGGGATACTCCACCGGATCTTCAAAGGTGAAGGTAAACTCCCCTGCTTCAATGGAATCCCCGGGGAAAGCAAGCATCACCTCATCCTGCTGACCGTCGACCACCGTATAGAACACATACACCGGATTTTCATAGGAGCCTGAGGTGGAGGTGATCAATGTCATCTTCCCGTCCTCCTCCGTAAAGCCGGGATACAGGTTATCGAAATAAATACCATTCAGACCATCCGCTGAAAGAAAGTCCTGGGAAGAAAGATAGAAAGAATCCTCATGCCCTTCCGTATCCTTTACCGTAAGCCTTCCCTTCGTACCGTATGTCTGCTGGTAAACCTTATAGTTTCCAAGACTCACCGGATGGTTCACCGAAACATTCCGCACGCCGCTGCTTTTTCCATTCAGCAGAGTGATTTCAATATCCGACCGGTAGTTCAATGTGCCGTCTTCATCCTCAATGGAAAAATGTTCCACATGAATCTCCGTCCCGTCATCCAGCACAATGCTTTCCCCGGGCATGCATGTCTCATCGATCATCACCGGCAGATACATTGCCAGTGCAAAGCTGATCACTGTCAGTAAAAGACCAAGATGCACAAGGAATGTGCCGTAAACACCAATGGCATTCTTATGGTAGACTTCCGTCTCTCCGTATTGATTCTTCTTAAAATGATGGTCTGAAAGATACTCCTTCAGCTTTGCGATATTTTCCCTGTCCAATCTGTCCGTGATCCCGAAGGCAGACGGCGTTTCCGTATAGGAAATCTTTCCAAACCGTACAATGGAGCACATCGTCAGATTGATGCATAAAAGCACCACCGTCAGAATGAAATACCAGCTGTTGAACACATCATCCAGCTGCAGCATAAACAGGATCTGGTACGTATCCGGATAATTGCGCACATAGGTCATGGCTTCCGCCTTCTGGGGAATCAAAGATCCTGCGATGGAGATCAGGACAATCAGCCCCAGCAGAATCATTCCGCATTTCATGGAGCGGAAAAAACGTATCACTTTCTGCATGCAGTCCCTCCTTTCTTCTTTGCAAAAGAGCCGCCCGTCATCCGGGCAGCTCTGATGATTGTTTTGTTTTCTTTTCTTTTTCTGTTCTGTCAGTTACTTCAGATAACTCTTCGCTTCCTCCAGAATCGACTCTGCCTGATCCAGGCACTTCTTCGTCAGCGTCGGATTGTGGACGCCTTCGCTGTTCTCCACGAACACGAAGTCCCAGTACCACTGCGCATTCCTGCAGAGCATGCGTACCGTCTCAAGATCTTCTCCTTCGATCTTTCCGTCCGCAATGGCCTGCGCCAGCTCTCCGTCAAAGTCTGCCAGAGCCTGTCCGATTTCATCTTCACGGGCCGTTGTTTCATCCTGCGTCGCCTTTACCGCTGCCTGGAAATCACTGATGGATCCGTGGCACGCGGCACAGCTTGCCTCATACAGCTCTTCGTTCTGTGTCGGAACGGACCAGTAATGGTTCGTATACGTTGTACCGTCATCCGCTGTGGTTTCACCCATATGGCAATCCGCGCAAGTGAACGTGGACGCATGAGGGCTTCCCTCACCCAGGAACGTCTCAAACTCCGGATGCTGAACCTTGATCTTACGGACACCGGTATCCTCATCCACCCAGTCCGCAAACAGATTTCCTTCCGTATCCGTCAGGCTGTTCATGTATTCCAGCATGTCGTCCGGATTCATCGTATCAAGGCTCGTATAGTCAAAGCTTGTGGCCTTGGTTTCAGGATCGAAATAATACTCAGAATGACACTGGCCGCATGAGAGCGTCTGACCCGGTACACTCTCCAGATCATCTCCCAGCGCATCCGCCAGATACGTATGTGTTACCACCATCTCGCCCGGCGTATTCTCATGGCAGTGGAAACACCCGAAGGGATCCTCCACCGAACTCTTGAAATCATCGAAATTTCCCGCATACGCCGACGCATCATTCAATGCCGCAGCCGTAAAGCTCGACGTCTTGCAGGTAAAGCAGTTGGCCAGCTTATGCGGTCTTCCCGTGGCATACAGGTCATCAATCACATAGGTATGGCCTCTGGCACTGCCGTAGCTCTTGGCAAAGCCGTATCCCTCATACAGCGTTGTGATATAAGGATTCGTCTCCGTATACTCCACAACCTCGTCATTCTCACTGTTGGCCATGTATGTCTCATACTGATTCGGATACTGTTCTGCCCACTGCTCTGCAGTGGTAACAGTAATGCCGGTACCGGTCTTGGCCACAGTGACCTCTGTGGTCTTTCCGCCTGAAGCGGAACTGCTGTCTGTCTCCGGCTCCACCACATCAAACAGTTTTCCTGATGCTATGGCAGTTCCTATGGCAATCACTGCAATCGCTGCAGCGGCGCCGTATTTGACTGAGCTGTTCTGTTTCATTTTCCTCTTTCCCCTCACTTCCGCTTTCTTTCGAAAGCTTCTCCGTCTGCCCTTATTCTACCGAAAACTGGTGCCTCTTTCAAGCCTTCTTCCCGCATTCGCACATTAAGATGTGATACCGTTTCGTTCCGGAAAACATGTACTGTATGGTAAGAACATCCCCTTTTTCCTCATATCCCTTTTCATGAAGCTTCTTCAGAAAAGCAGGCACTCTCTTCCGGTAGGGAATCTCTTCTTTGACGGAAACAAGATACGCCATGGTTACAGTCCTCTTTCCTTCTCCTCTCACTTCCAGCACATCCTTCTTCATTCCCTTTTCGTCAAAGGACACTAAAGTTTCACGGTTGGATTCCGCCACAATGAAAGCCGTCTCAGCTCCCTGCATGGAAGTATAATCCGCCTTCCGGTATATCTTTTCTTTTTCCTTCTTAAGAACGATTTCCTCCTGAGGCATGGAATGCAGTGCATGAAGAGTTTCAATCCTTTTTTCAATCTCCTCCTTCTGCTTTGATAAAAGAAAAATCTTCTGATCAAGTGCATCCTTCTGCCGCTCCATCACAGCCATATACTCATCCATACTGCCTTCCGAAAGAACCCTGCCCATCTCCTTCAGTTCCATCCCTGAGCTTTTAAGCATCAGGATGGTTTCCAGCCGGTCGAAATCCGAAAGATCATAAACCCGGTATCCGTTGTCTCTTCTCTTTGGTACAAGCAGACCGATCTCATCGTAATACTGCAGTGTTCTCACACTGATGCCGTACATCTTCGCTGTTTCATGTACTGTGAAAAAAACTTCCTTTTCCATCTTGACCCTCACGTTACGTAATAGTTTATAGTGATTTCCGTGAAAGGACAAGGAGGTGAAACGATGGACCTGACCAGTGGAAACATCCGCAGAAACATTCTGCTCTTCTCCCTGCCCTTAATGGCATCCTTTGTCATACAGCAGGCTTACAGCATCGTGGATACCATCATCGTATCCAACTTCTGCCTGGACACAGACCTGGCATGCATTTCCTGCGCCTCCATCATCACCAACCTGCTCTGCAGCGTCCTTGCGGGCAGCACCGTAGGCTTTGGCATTCTGATTTCCAAAGCCAAAGGAGAAAACAATGAGGAAGCAGTCATGAACACGATCCAGACAGGCATGGTATTCTTCCTTGTCTTCTCCATCCTTCTGAATGCGCCCACAGCAGTCTTTTCAAAACAGATATTAACGCTGACACAGGTGGACACGTCGATTCTTGACCGTTCTGCCCTGTTTCTTGTCATCTACTGCATTTCCGCGATTCTCTTCGGACTCACAGGCATGGCCACAAGAGCTCTGGAAAACCTCGGCGACAGTAAATCTCCCTTCCGTATCAGCCTGTTTACCGGCGGACTGAATATCATTCTGGATCTCATTACTGTATTAATTTTCCATACCGATGCTTTAGGTCCCATCTATGCCACGGTGTTCTGTGAGACGCTTGCTTTACTGTTATCCATTTTCAAGCTGAAGAAGCTTCTGAAAAATGAAATCAGTACTGCAGTAAGAAAAGAAAAAAGAAAAGCAGACTGGAATGTTGTAAAAGAATCCTTCAGCTATTCCTCTGCAGCTGTCGTGCAGTACACCCTCAATTCCTTCTCATTAATCTTCCTGCAGTCCTTCATCAACCGGGCAGGCGTGGATTATATCAACGGCTTCTCCGCAGGGATTCTCCTGTATTCCATGTTAAACAACGGCATCAACGGCTACGGTCAGGGGTATCAGGTATTCCTCTCCCAGAACCTGGGCGCAGAGAAAAAGGACAGACTGAAGGAGTCCGTCCATATTGTGAGATTTGACAGTATGCTCTGCTGTGCCATCGTTTCGCTTTTATTAATTGTTCTTGTGAACCCTGTCGTCCGTTTCATCGTCGGTACTAAGGGAGAAACCGCCGTATCCTTCGGAAAACACTATGCCTTATGCATGATCCCATGCTATTTCCTCGGCATTCTGAACCAGCTGAAAGGTTCCAGGCTGCGTGTCACAAAGCACAATGATCTGCTGTTCAAAGGCACGATTCTGCTGAATACGGTTTTAGTACTCTCTTCCTTCTTCATCAGCCGGGTGAATATCAACTTCATCTCCCTGTCCTACAGCTTTGCGGCATTGGCGCAGTTGACATTCCTCACCATTTCCGAACGGAAGTACGAGGACGTCAGGCTTCTTTTTTCCTGAAGCAGTAGATGTCTCCTTTCTCCAGTCTTCCGCTGTAAGCGTACATTTCAAAATGAAGGCCTGCATCATTCATCATCGTTACATTGGGAAAGCCTTCCTTCCGGATTTCCTCCGCAAGAAGATTCTTCTCCCGCATGCTCATATGGAACGGCAATACCGCTAAGGTGCCGCCTTTTTTCAGAACCCTGTAAGCTTCTCTGACAAACGCTTCCTGATCCCGCAGCTGATGAATCAGATCAAAGATCAGAACGAAGTCCACGCTTTCATCCTTTGCGAAAGGCATACGTATTCCGCCATTGGACTGTACCGTACGGATATTGGCAATATGCTTTCCATCCAAAACGCGCAGTGCGGAACTGCTGGTATCCACCGCATATACCGTACCGGCATCCTCTGCCGCCGCAATGGCATAATTGCCCACACCGCATCCGAAGTCAATGACAGTGCTGTCATCTGTCATACCCATATCCGCAAACATCTTCTTTCCTTCATTCTTCTGCCAGTTTTCAATCCATGTCTCAATTCTCATACCGCATCTCCTGTCTGTTTATATCCTATTCATTTTCTCTTGACTGAAACACCATATATTTTCGATTTCTGTCACTGAAATATGGTATATAATGGTTAGTGTTAACTAACGGAGGAATTATGAATATTGAAAAGACAACCGTACAGGAAAACGGATTTGAAGGCGCATATTACAGAGACAGTGAAAAGAACGATCGTGCCATGATCATAAACATCACCTTCGGCGGAGACAGTATCTTTGTCAAGAAACTGGCGCAGTGGCTGATCGAAAATAAGACGGATGCTTTAGGCATTACCATCAGCGGCTCAAAAGAGACCGGCAAGAACCAGTCTGAGATTCCTCTGGAATATATTGAATCCGCCATAAACTTCTTAAAAACAAAAGGCTATTCCAGGATCGGCATCCTCGGACTTTCCCTCGGTGCCAGTATGAGTATGCTTGCGGCATCGTATTTTTCTGAATTAAATCCCATTATCTCTCTTTCCGGCTTCGATACGGTATTTGAAGGTGTCAACGGCATGGGTACACAATACCCTTCCGGCCATTCCTCCTTCACATACAAAGGACAGGAAATTCCCTTCCAGCCTTTCCATCTCACGAAAGACGGATACATCAAGGCCATGAAGGACGCCAAGAAGAAGTACGGGGAAACCTACGGGAGAATGCTCTGGGACAACAGCCTTGCACAGGGTGTGAATGAAGAAGCGCTGATTCCTGTGGAAAAGATTCAGGGAAAGCTGTATCTCTTTGGTGCCAAGACCGATTCCTGCTGGGATACGGTGGGAGCTGCAGAGAGAATCAAAGCAAAGAATAACAATTGTGAAGTCCATGCCTACGAACATGGGGTCCACTTCATCCTGCCGGAATGCGTGCCTTTCATCAATGTCATGAGTGCCATGGCATTCAAGGATTACAAGACCCATAAGGCGGAATGCAAAGCCGTACGCAAAGACGTGACGGCTCAGATTGAAAGAATTTTAAAGGAGTGGCAATGATGGAAAAAATCACGGTACAGCAGGAAGGCTTTTACGGCCTCTGGCATAAATCAGAAAACGAAATTGATCCAAAAAAAGCATTAATCGTCATCGGAGGTTCCGAAGGCAATGAAAACATTCCGACAAAAGTCGGAGCCATGTTTGCGGAAAAAGGCATCTCCGCGTTAGGCATGTGCTATTTCAATGTGCCGGGACTGCCGGACAACCTGATGCGGGTGCCTGTGGATCCTTTTGAAAAAGCGGTGAAATGGCTGAAGGACAAAGGCTATGAGAAGGTTTATATCTACGGTATCTCCAAGGGAGGAGAGCTTTCCCTGCTTGCGGCATCCCTGATTCCGG
>Ga0181612_108243_pt1 | contig 12419 bp, 9 predicted proteins | sample HoacroProtozoa21_FD_119630 | JGI IMG/M metagenome (GOLD analysis project Ga0181612, IMG submission 119630) | Hoatzin crop microbial communities from Cojedes, Venezuel. Combined Assembly of Gp0051906, Gp0051904, Gp0051908 | reverse complement strand
GTCTGGACAAGATCCTGTGCAGCCTACTGTAGGTGATCCTGCTTCGGCAGGGGGGGTGGAGTAGATGACCCACAGAGGTCCCTTCCAACCCCTACTATTCTGTGATTCTGTGATTCTGTGAAAATCTGACCATGTCAAGAAGCAGCCTATAGTAGAAAATGTCCTATTTTAAAGGATGATTAATGTAAAACGAGCTTTTAAAGGATTATTAATGTACAATGCGAATGTTGTTAGAAATCCGTAAAAGGAAAGAGAAGGTGCAACACAAGCATGTTCCCAAAAGTACCAAGGGCCAGAGTTCAACTGAACAGGAACATAATGTACATAGACATATGTTAACATTTAGAAATGTATCTACGCTACTGTTCCTTCAGCAGTGTTCTAGCCACCATATAGTACATTCATCTGTTCACTACGTCTTAAATAAAGACAAATTAACTATGCTTTAATCAAAATGATACATCTTAATGAAGTTCATTATGTTTGAGCCATTTAAAATACGTAAACTTTGTTATATAGAGCTGTTGTGCTAAGATAAGAATTCCAGCAACAACATTCAGCACTTCTAGAAATCCCACTGGATAATTTCCGGAAGGCATTTAGACCAGGAGGATGCAAGCAGACTAGAATTTTTCAAATTTCTTCTAGATTCAAAGGGAAGACCCAAGGTAGACAAATGCCTAATGAGTTTCTTAAAACATTTATCTTACTTCAGGTACCCCAAACCTCTGAAAATCTAATCCTTGACACACAGAGAATTCAAGAGTATTTTTGATACAGAAATCTGCTATTTATCTCAATAAACTCAATCTCCATTAAAATGCAAATAGAAATTAAAAAGTAATTAGATATAACCTAATTTTAAATATCCCCATTCATGATCTATCATGTCTGTCAGAGGTCTAACAACTTATTTGTCTAATTAGGGTGGCAGTACTTTATCAGCTTGACAACGCTTTTGTTTTAGCTGTTTGCGGTAGGTATTACAGTAAGGATTTTCTTTTAACTGCTACATGAGAGTGTGTTAACAAAGTAAGTAGCTGATGACTCGGTTTGCAAGCACAATTTTGACACAGAAAAACTGGAAGTTCGCCTGCCCCTTTCTTTGCACAAGCACCTGAGGGAAGCTGATAGATAATACTAGACATGGCCATTAGCTTACCCAGCATGAAACTCAATAGAAGTGGGTGCTGAAGAAAGATTTGACTGAGAAGATTTCTCCGTTCTTCTTCCTTCACCCTCCCCTGCCACAGCAGCTCAAAGGTAGTACCTAGCCACGGGTAGAAAGCTTGTCCCATTTTGTTTACCTATTCTACAAGATTGCACTGATTTATGTCATTATCTCTATTGCTTTTCAAAGCCCTTAGCTAATAAAGTTGTGAAAAAAGTAAGCTCCTTGTATGCTGGACTGTGCTGCACCATCTGTCCTATGCTATCAGCTAACACAGCTGTGGAAAAGTCACTTCAAAATACTTCCCAATTACATTGTTCTGAACATCATTTCTAGGAAACATAATAAAGAGCAAAATCCCGTTCTCACTGGAGGAGTCTGAATGTCTGTTGCTAGACAAGCCCTTTCTATCTGTTGAAGTGTCAGAACTTTTGCTGTCTTGGAGGAAAAATACTGCTACACAGACAAATTAAAGCTTTATTTGTTTATAGATACATGACCTGCATTTCTCACATGCCAGATAACACTTTATTAACATGCCTTCAAATCCTTTTTTGTTATTTTCTGTTTCAGGACTGAACTTTCTAAACTTGCTTGGCTGTCATAGTTAGTCACTTAACGTCTTTTGTGTTTTTTCCTTTCCGTGATTTTAGGTCTTCTGGTATGAAGAAAAGTCATGCTTGTCAACATTGCTGAGGTACATATTTTTCTTGAAGATATTTGGTAGGGCTTAGCTACCTTTATCAACATCACTGTTTTGCTCTGTTGTTGTTCGGTGTTTTCATGTATCACCTACCTGACTCATGAAACTGACTACTAAAATAGGTTTAAAAGAAAAACTGCAAAATTAGCAACACCTGCATGTAACTGTTCCTAGTAGGCACCAACCCAAGTTTTAAATGGCTATAAATCTTCCATAGCACTACTGATACAAGTAATAAAATAAACATAGAGCAATATGATTTAACCACTTTCTTGCAAAGAACGCAAGGATATCTTCTCTCTCTTTTTTTTTTTTATTGTAGATGAGGAAACTAATGAATCAGGCTAACATCTTTGCTTTAAGTGGCCACTATTTTGCTCCTTCCATTCACAGATGTCTTGTGTGAGACAGCTAAGCTTTGTTTTCAGACTTTGGTATTTTATTGCTGAAATGGTGCCCTGTGCCTCTGGAAGTCAAGAGACCAAAATCTCCAACAGGTCATCCAAAATCTGAGGTGTAAATCTCAATGCTCTAAATCTTCATATGCTGTACAACATGACTTCATACACCAGAAGTCTAGGACTGGATGGAGAATGCTATCACAGTCTTCTGACTCCCTGTTCTGCTTTCTTTAAATGCAAGATCAGATAGTCTTTGATTCGGTTTGAAGCTAAGCTTATTACTAATGAGAAGATGCAGCCTAGCTCACATCTCAGCATGTGATACTTCAATCTTGATCAGAGGTATCACATGCTGGGACCTGCTGCAAGTTTTGCTGATTATTCCTCTGTATTAAGATGAGGACAGCTGTAATACACTCCATTTTATTCATATCGCTCAGGCTCCTAAGAAATTGCCAATTCAACCCACAGCTGGGCAAAGAGCTGGCATTCTGACAATACCCCATCAGAAACACATAGGCATGCTGATACCACCCACAAATGAGAACGCTTATTTACAACCTCCCTGTGAATATGTAACCGCTGGAAGAAAGAAGAGAAAGATCAAAAGTAAAGCTGCAGTACCAATAGGCAGATCTTTCGTGTAACACTCAAACTCTATTGAAAAGTAGACTCACAATGAAGAGCAAGTGGGAAAAGCCAAGAGAAGTGACTGACACAGCTTTAGAAGCCTGAGGATGTGGAAAGAAGCAGTCTCCAAGAGTCACCAGGGTTTGGTTAGTAAAGATTTGTTTGTTTGACTCTGAAAAATGCTCAAAAAGGGCAATGACGAGAAGGGGCTATGCTGCATGATAGTTTACGACTTCTGTGTGTAGATCTACTACAGCCAGCAACAACACTGCTACTGGTAGAAAGTGAAATGAGAGGAAGTGATTTGAGGCAAAAGCAAAAGTTTCACAGAAACATCATTGGTGTTTCTGTGTATATGCTTATATTGTGCTGCTCTGTTGCTTCTATTCAACATGGCCTATGTGCACTTGTATGCTTTCTAGTTAGAAGCAAATAAACAAGGTTTCTGGCAGTATCAGGCTCTATCATACAGTAACTGATGTGCTTGTTTATAAAACAAAAGAAGTCTCCCACTGGAAAGTAGGTCTCTGAGTTAAATTTCTCTGGGTTATGTTTCTAAATCACTTGACCCACCACAAGTGAGCAGATGATGTCTACAGATTGAAGCATACACCTTAACTATTTATAGGCCACAGAATATTGCAAGGTTTAATGGTATCAAAGTTCAGTGTATTTGCTTGCTCCATTCTGAAGAAAAATGCATTTCTCGCTTGTGAAACAGTGTCAGGTATCTCCAACCTACACACGCTTACAATTCAAGCCCTGAATATCAATTTAATAATGTTTCAGTATGGCAATTAATTTTGCAATTCATATAGAAATATTGACATTCACATAAATACTACGTGAGGTATGTGTGTTCAAATTTAAATGGCAAGCTTGCTTATCTTGCGTGGTCTTTCAGACGTAGGACATTTACACTAGATTTGATCTGTATACTCAAAATCAATTTGCAGATCCTAGTCCCTAGGAATTGAACTCACATTGACAAAACAATTGTACGTGCAGACCTGCCACTTGGTATTAGATAACAAACTCAGACTGGAGATGAAGATGTCCCCAAACAATTGAACAAATACCAATCTCAAACAATGATCTGGAATTTACTTCCTTTATATACCTAGCGATCTAAAACAGTATGACACAAATCAATATACACTTTGAATTGGTACTAATCACCTTAGAATTAATTTACACACTTATCTGAGATTTTTTTTTAAGAAGTTATTTGATCTGACTTTAGGCCACTAGTCTAAAAGCCCCCAACAGTTTTCAGAAAATCAACTCAACGATTTGTGATACCAAATGTCTTACTTTTGGATGTACAACTTGAGACAATTTGAAATTCCTCACCTGTCAGAAAGTCCTGAGCAATGCTTAAGCATTTGGAATGTTTTAGAGACATTAACATAATGTGACTCAAAACATAGGCATTCAAAACCTGTGCAAATCTTGCCCTTAGAGCCCACATAAAATTTCAGCTGATAAACAGTGGCACATGCTACAGAATGGAAAGGCTGCACGGAGTGTAAACCACAAATACACTTTAAAACTATTTTTCAGCTTTTTATATCATCATGTATTATAAAAACACTGAATAATATTGAGTATTATTTTGAATATCTTAGTATTATTGAATACAAACATTGAATATTGGATATTGGGTATTGAATACTGAATATTACTGCCAGACCTGCCATATGCTTAGCATTATATAAAAATCTAATTATTTGAGGGAAAGGGAAACAAAAACCTGCTTAAATTCCTTTCACCTGTTCTTAACCTTACTGTCAGTGAAAGGAAAAGTAAGAAGAGTTTGACCATCTATTTTAGTGGTGTTGGGATTATCTCACCTCAGAGCAATAACAATAATACAGCAAGAGGTAATCTGCTGAGCTTGATAACACGTAACTAATCTGTTAGGTTCATAGAATTTTATTTCAATGAAACAATACATTTCCTATTCTTAATTTTGAAGGTGCTCAATATAAGAAGAAAAGAGCAGAAATCAGGTAAATTAGGAAAATTACATTAGAAGCAAAAAATCTAATTAGCTAGCCAAATTGTATACACCCAGTCAGACTTCAGTTGTTTGCCAAGACCATTACTGGTAGTGAAATTGCCACGTGTATTTGTGCAGCTGTAGTAGATGCACCTTTATGAAGTCTAGAAAATTACATTAATGAGCCTTGTAGTGATTTATTAAGACAGCCTGGGAAGTGATTTAGTAATTTGCCTATAAAGAACTCTTGATGCCAGTCGTTTTACACATAAGAGTGTTTCCAATAATGTATGGCAAGACACTTCTTTAAAATGAGGCTCACATTTCAAAAACTACTGATCTTTACCAGAGTAACTGAACTAAAAAGCCAGCATTTTCACTGTCCTCTTGTCTTGTCCCATCCTCTCAGGTAAAGCGGCACCTCAGAAATACTGGAAGAGTCACTCACATAGCTATGACCCTTCCTCATTTATACATGATTAAGCAGGAGTACTACAGATTCAACATCCTTTGAAATTTGCATTACACCCACAGTTGTGCCCTTTTATGAACATCTACAGTCCTGCTTTCCTAGATGTTTGCATAAGACATTGCTTAACTTTAGAGACATTGGCTAGCAGCGAATTTATTACTAGATCAGAGAAACCTGAGTTAAAATTTCTTTTGTTAAATTTTTGTAAAACTACTTTCTTTCTGCCACAGATTGGTGATAAATCACAATATTAATAATTTTCTAATTTTAATTGTATGTGTGTTATTATTAAAAGATAATTATATGAAACATCTATGGTACTATTCAATAATTGTTTTGTCATCCTGTTTCTAATAGCATATTTCTTAGGATTGCTTTATCTAAACTTTTCTGCAATAAAGGATAATAAAATTGAGAAAAAGATGAACACATTAGAGTTATTTATGCTGAGTACAGTCTAGCACTTGTGCATACTGAAAAGCAGAAAGTAGTTCAGGTAAGAACAGTTTTCTCACAGGTGCCTACCACAAAAAAGCCATACTACTTGTTTGACAAAAATTAACAGTTCCATTTTGCTTTCCAGTGACCCCTCTGGCGATTTCAGGAACACCAGTGAAAGACTTGGGTAGGAGTCATCACAGACATCTCAGGTGGATACATGTTTGTCAGAGGATTGCACGGGGAAAACAAGTAATAATGACAAAGGTAGATTTGTTTTTTAAAAAATAACATCCTGTTCTTCTGTGTAAAAAACTGATGGAGGAAGCATATTGTGAAAGATTCACGGCAGAGCAATTACACCATCCTATACCAAAACCCAACACTTTTGTCTCGTTAACAGAAGAAATAGAAGTAAGCTATTGGGAACAGCCAATGAAAATAATTTTTTTATAGAATATCTCCTACAATTACATGGTTCTGGGTAAATATGGAACAATCTTTCCTCCTTTATAGAGACAGTTATATAAAACTAGCTATAAAAACACAGAGCTGGTTGTCTGTCTGTGGAAGCCAGTCCCTGGAAGCAGCATACGCCTTAGGTATTGTACTGAGACATGCTGAGAATTTCGAAGGGTTACAGAGAGAGGGGAGGGAGCTAAGATATGCTGCCTCTTGAGAGAAGCAGGCCGTTCCTTCATTTTGCCGAAATCGTTAGTCACACCGAGCCTCATTCCTGAGCGGGATCTGCAGCTATAATTAGTGTTCAAACTCTCATTTGCATTCTTGCTATAAAAGTTAATATTTTACATGTCAAATAACCCATATGGATTCACTTTTAATATTAAAAGCACTGCTGTTCATAATACATATGCAGAAGGCTTTATTACACATATTAATGTCTCATACCAAGTATCTTTTGTGTTAGGATAATGAAATATGACTTATTAATGCAGTTGTGAATCTTTTTGCTAATAGTCTGATTATAAATGTGTTTAATCTGCACAATTTTAGTACATTCTGAATCACCATTAGTCAGAAACATACCTTTTCTTCCCCTTTGCACAATTTAGCCTCACATTTTCTTGTAAGCATCCTGTTCTGTCATTGCAAGTGATGCCAAAAATATTTGTAACTGTTGAGTCTCAGCAGAAGTGTGAACACTATGTCTGAAAATGGATCTCTCCTCCATGAAGCTCTATAGCTGATCAATTGCTAAACATACACGATTCAGAATATGGGTACTAGAAAACATCATGTAAAATGAAACCTATTATTGTTAAAGATCTTGGTGTACAACCCCTCACATATTTTGAGCTCTACTTCCATATAGCTGAAGCTAAATCAGTCAGCTGGGAAGTGGCAGGAGACCCGTTCAAAGCCAATCTTTGTGTAAGTATTCACTACAGGATCCTCAAATGGCAGTTAGCGTAAGTCTCGTGGAAACACCTGTGACATCCATATGAATAGCAAATGAATTCTTTATGATCAGTGCTCTTACAGTGCATACTGACTGAATTCCTTATCATCAGTGCTGCTAAAAAAAATATCAAATCAAATCACAATGAAGCAATTCTTCAGTTAAAGAGCTACTTCCAAGAAGTCCACCTAGCATAAACTCTAGCACAGTAACAACAGTTAGAGCGACAATTATTGCATGTATTATAAGTGCAGAAAAATCAACAGCAGCCTGGTAATGTATTCAGAACAACGAACAAAAAAAGACATGATCATCTCTTATTTCTTTTAAGAGACATTACAAATCTAGAGCATCGTTACTACGTGCTGCTTTTCTGTCTTGCAGTCTGAGATTTTCTACATCATTGTTCTACACAAAACTGTCAAAAGTATCTCCCTCCCTTGGTTCAAATGTACTTGTCCGAGTGATTGAAGGGTTAATACAAGAGAAGCACACAAGACAATCAGATAGCACAGTGCACTTAATGGGAGTGTGTTGTGAGTTACTATCTCCACCATTTCTACTGGCCCTGCAAGCTGGGAGGGCTAGCTCATAGATATTAATGTACTCCAAAGACTGTAATTCATTTCCTGGCAAGGCTAGCATGGTCAGGAATTACAAATACAGTTAATTAGTGGTGAGTGTACAGATCATCATGGTGCAGATCAGAGTCACACTCCTCAAGGCCGTTGTTTCTTCGTCTGGAGGGAGGAAACTGGGAAGAAAACATCAATGATTTTTCTTCATAGAAGAAAGGCTATGCTCCAGAAAACTTCAGTTAGTGTGGTGACACTGTTGTCTTTCCAGTATAAGGCAGTGTAGCAACTGGTGCCAAGAATCATGACATGGAGAAAGAAAAAAAAAGAAGCTTGAATCTGTGAAAGGATTTTTAAATATATTCCTGCTAAAATCATATGATGGCTTGCTGTGCTTTAGAATCTGCCATGTTACATTTTTGCTTAGGCTTTTTATTCCTCTGCTGTGTGTCATGCCATAGGAGCGTGACATCCCATGCCAGGGCTTCCATGAGGCTGCATGAAAGCAATCTGCACTACCGCAGTGTGCCCACAGAAATCTACCTGTCTGCATTTAAGTAACTTAAGCAAAGAAATCAAATACAAAAAGCTAAGTGCATGTGCAATAATGATACGTTGCTCTTGTTAATAATACTGTTACTAAATACACATGGCACTTAGCACAAGGTAAGCGGATAAGTACAATGCCCTGATCATTGTGCAACCTGAGAAGTGAACACTTCATCAGGTTACAGTAACTTAACAAATCACTGCCACATCAGCCAAGTTATCACTATCCTGTGTGTACTCTCAGAGAGTCTTAGAAAAGCTGATCTGTATTGATTTATGACTTTAGTTGTATTTGGGGTGAATCAAGGCAGTCAGTTGCCTCAGCTTAGCTAATGGGCAGTTTCTTAGAGTGCGATGACTATTCACACTGGAAAACCACACTATCAACTTCAATTTACAAACTAGAAAGTTCTATTGAAAACATAAAGATAGGCTAAGTAATTTACATTCTTAGAATACTCATACTCAAAACTAAGATAATGCAGAAAACACAGATCTCGCAAAAACTTTTAACTTAGCCTGATATATATCGAGCAGGCCATTGTTAATACTTGATATTCATTCACTGAGGTCAACTGACCAGATTATTCTCCATTACACCCATTAATTTGCAATATTAACACCCATGAAAACGGTGCTGAGAAGTCAGTATTTGGATTTAGTAACTATTTATGCTGATGTTGTATAAAAATAGAGTAATTAACAACGTAGAGTGGTAAAAGAAATAGTATTTAGTAAGTGAAGCATCAAAAGAAATAAAACTTTTGAAGACTGAGTAATACAAAGTGTCTTCATCACTAGCATGAGGGCAAAGGATTACACTGCTGTAACCTCACCTCTAAGCACCACGTTTTTTGCATGAGAGTACCCCAGGTACATACTGGTCTGCATCTGGGCAAATTCAAAAGCATTGTAGTACTGACCATCTCAAAGCCTAATAAGCAAGAATATAGAAAGAAGATAATTCTCCACCTTTGTTATGTGAAAGATCTGATCTGATTTGTGTGGTTGTTGGACTAGATGACCCACATAGGTCCCTTCCAACCCCTAACATTCTGCGATTCTGTGATTCAACAGATTAGACTGCGCACAAAATAAAGGCAGTTTCTCCCTTTACACCATAGTTTACCTAGGCATTGCTGCTGTTGAAGAACTATTTAGCTAGGACATTAGCCCTTTGACAAATTCAAATCCACATCTCATCTTAGTGGTATTCTAAACACAATGTCTGTTCTCAGCATACATAAACAGTCCTCCGCTGGGAAAAAGCATGACATATGAAACTATAATCTCATAATCTGGGCATTTATTTAGGAATGGGAAATTCTAAGAATCAGTCCTTCTACCAAGATTTTATTTTTATATTTAGAGCCATAACTGTTTGTTAAAGTAATGAAGGTCCTTACCACATGAGTTCACAAACTTGCTGCTTCTAGCAGGGATCAGTAACCCAAGGTATCCTGAAATCTTTCCTGCACAGTGGAAATGTTTTGGCAGGAAACACAACCCACATGTCTAAGATTAATGGTTAGAACAACTTCTAAGTGAGTAAGAAGTATAGATACAAATCTCCTATTGTGGCAAAAAGAAATGACAATTTGGAGTATGCTGCAACCTGTCAGCATTGTATAAAGACCACAGTACTATTACTTCCAGCACCAGTCCTTTAAAAAGTGACCTTGACTGGTTTACTGTAAAGAAAATATTTAGGCACCCTGATTCAAGAGAGGTTTCTGTAGCTGACTTGTAAAAAAGGATGTATGATTCTCTGAAGTTCTGAGGGACCAAAATATTCTGTAATTGCTGTCCATTGGATGCAGCCCATTTAGTCTGGTGCTGTTTGGGGCTCTGTCCTTGGGCATCTAACACTCCTTACAGAAGCGTAGGGAGTCCAGTGCCTGGGGAGAGTCTTTTGATTCTACTCATTGTAGCACCTGAATCTTTTAACGGGACTTACTCTGAATGTCTAAATCACTTTGAAAATAAGATTTTGATTCCTAAGCCACCCAGGTGGATTAACATTTTATAACCATTAAATCCTACCTTTAAAAAATTTACTTCACTGTCCACTGAGCTCCATAGGAGACTGTTGCTGTTCTCTGTAGAGAGTGGTCAAAAGGTTTTTGCTTTGTTAAGTGGGCTTTTAAATGTGTATGAAAAAGTAACAAGTTCTATAATCACACTTTTTCCTCTGGAATCTCACCTTTTGTACTTTCTGAATGTTTGGCATCTGTCCCAGTGTGTCAGATAATATCCAGTGGAGTCCTGCTATCCTAATAAAATCAATCAGGGAAAATAGATAGGGTCATAGTAGTAACTTCTGAAAGCAAACAATAACTCCACTTCAGGCTTTTAGCATGTGGTTTTTTCATTCTCAAACTAAAAAACTGCACATTTTATATGAATACAATGTGTCTGAAACTGTTGGAATTGTTTCCAACAATAGGAACTTTCGAGACAATTTGGAAATCATTTAAGTCGCTTCCAAAATCATACTTTGTATATGGAGTAGGCCATGCAAAACATACAGCAAATTTGTCAGTGATCAATCATGTTTTGAAAATTATGGAAAATATGATATGCAGAACTACTGTAATATTTTATTATCTTCTGGATCCTAGACAAATCTGTGGTGATATATTTGCTTTGAGGAGTTACAAAAGCTTAAACACTTTGCTAAGTAAAGTGATTTAATAAAGATACTAGGGTTTCAGAAGTTTTTCAGCTGCTTATTTCTGAAAGAATTTTAACTGGGAAAAACAAGGAAGGCTGTCACATAAACAATACCACTCTTCACTTGAAATTTGATTTAAAATTTATGCTGTCTTGCCACAGTAAACAATTTATCAACTTTCTCTTTTAAGTAAATATGGTTTGGGAGCATGACCTGAAAATTGTTTGTCTGTTTTTATATAAATAGCTAAGGCAGATCTCTAAACCTGTGTGTTTTAAGCAGCACATGATTAATAAGCTGTCTACCACAGGTGATATTCTCAAGACGTTTATAAAGAAAAAAAAATATTTTTCTTGACTTCAATGTTAACAGAATAAATACACAGAGAAAGAAATGGTAAATAGAAAATAGTATGCCTCTTCTCTACTCAGCTATAACACCCTGCATCGAGTAAATGTACTCATTTTCTTCTTTTCAAGAAACAGCTTTTGCTGTCAGTGTTCCATAAAAACTGTTCTGCAAGATGTTAACCTGGGTTTCTTTTTGGTTCAGAAAAAGACTACTCATTATCTAATCAGAAAATTTAAAATGCACTTCTTCACGCCTGAGAAAGATCATTTCAAAAACGCCAGTCACATCTATAGTGAAGTCAAAACCAAAGTGGACTAATAAGAATCAGGTCCTTGTCTTTGACAGCAGTCACACCTGCAGGCCTCCCTCTGACTCTGCATCTCTTAACGGAGAGGGAGGAAAGCAGCCAGTCTCGCCCCCTCGCCCTAGCCTTCCCAGCTGCCAGCCTCCCCACGGGCCTCCCAGCCACTCTGCCAGCATCCCTGGCCACTGGCCTCCCCACTGGGCTCAGCATGCTGCGTGACCATGGTGCTGGGGGCCTTGTCCCATACTCCTGAATCAGCCATGTAGCACCTTGCTTGCTGAAAACAAGGTTAGGGCTTAACTGGAACAGAAGTCCCCAAATCAGTACCCTGAAAGCTATTTCTGCCTCAACCTGGAAGCACCTAAACTCCATCACCTCGAGCTTTTTTCAATGACTTCCATGTATAAAGTGTAAAAAAAGTCCTTATAGGCTGTTTTAGAGCCCAAAGCTTCCCATGAAACTCCACCAGATCAGTAGGATACTGTTATTCTCTCCCAAATCCTCCACATCACTCTTGAATTGTTTCCATCTAAGTGAAACAAGCCACAAAGGAAGGCTGTGTTCCCTGTGCCTGCCTGTGTTTATGATCAGGACTGACGTGACAGGAGACAAGACACGGAAAATGAGGTCATAATCAAGCAAGTGGAGGAAAAGAAGGTTATCAGGAGAAGTCAGCATGGATTTACCAAGGGGAAATCATGCTTGACCAATCTGATAGCTTTCTATGAT
>Ga0181612_176928_pt1 | contig 12420 bp, 6 predicted proteins | sample HoacroProtozoa21_FD_119630 | JGI IMG/M metagenome (GOLD analysis project Ga0181612, IMG submission 119630) | Hoatzin crop microbial communities from Cojedes, Venezuel. Combined Assembly of Gp0051906, Gp0051904, Gp0051908 | reverse complement strand
TGAGAGAGTGTTCAGGCATTGGACCAGGCTGCCCAGGGCAGTGGGGGAGTCCCCATCCCTGGAGGGGTTCAAAAACTATGTGGATGTGGCACTTGGGGACATGGTTTAGTTGGCATGGTGGTGTTTGGTTGGTGGCTGGACTTGATGATCTTAGAGGTCTTTTCCAGCCTTAATGATTCTATGATTCTGTGACACCCCAGGATGGGGCATGCCTGGTCCTCATAGGATACTGGGGGATTCTGGCCACAGGCCAGGCAGGAGTCTTGTTTTCTTTGGTATGAACATGAAAGGATGTAAGATTTTTCAGCAGCCCATCATTTGCTCAAATTTGAATAAAAGCTTTTGGTACCAATAGAAGTCAGCTTCCTGGCTCCCCTAAATGTTCTGCTTAGATTGCATATTTTTTCTGCAAGTTATGAACAGAGTGGAAATCTTCTAGAAGAAAGAAAATTAATATTTTTTTTAAATTCAATGCATTAAGAAAACTGTGGAATTATATTACTCCCATAATAATCTGTGTTTTCAAAATATTCATCTTTCTATGCTATCATAGTAGCCCCTTCTTAACAAATGCAGGCAGTTTCTTGTTGACAAAATATGAATTTTTTATACTCCTAAGCCACAAAGCTGTCAAATTATCAAATATAATTTCTCTGCAGATATATCTTGTGTTTGTATTTACGGAACATACATATGCCACAGTAACCAGATTTGAAGGCATAATCCTTTAAAGTATTTACATTGGGTTTTCAACATTCATTACAGAAAGCCTTTGTAAATTGAAATAAAAAGGGGAGGGTGAAGAGAGGGAACAAGTAGTGCGTGATCTGAAGAGCAGGCTATTTTTAGTAGATGCATTTTTGGTTCCTAAGCTCTACCATGTAATCATATGCAGGTAAAACTTAAATTTACTGAATGGAAAGGTTGCCAGCACTGTGATCATAAGGTACTTCCTTTAGTGAATTTGGGCCTCTTGATTTTCTTGAAAAATTACAGTAACTCTCAAAATAATTAAATTCATTTCATGTGATGCTTACCAAGTTATTTAAAATTATTGAAAACATGAAATTCTTTGAATATTTATCTCCATAGCTTAGTGTTATTGATCCTATTCTTCCATAAAATCTGCCCTCTTGAATGCCTGCACCATTGCTCTGTCCCTGCATGTGTATATGTATGTATGCATACCTATATGTATATATAGGTGTGCTACATGTGTATATATTTGAAATATGTGCGTTTGCACAATGAAGCATAGAGTGTTCTTAATTCAGAGAGTCAGGTAAGCAACTTTATGCATGCACTAGAGGTTTTTCGGATAGTCGCAAGAAGAAATAAAAGAATGGGGACAGGATACAATCTGCTGGCAATAAGCACATGTGATCTTAGCACAATTATTTCTGTGAATGTCATTATAAGAAATTATCCTCTGAATAAATTTTGCTTAAGATTCTAAGCAGTTAGACTAAGATAGAATGTGTTTTGATCCAAATTTGAGTAAGGCACAAGGCCAGCAAACTGAAGCTGTATAAATTATTGTTATTAGGATCTGGGGTTTTTCTTGCTTAACTTATTAAAAAAGCAACAGCAAAAAATCAAAATGCTTTGTTTTAAACATACAATATTTTACACGTACTTGGTTACCTAAAAAGCTGAAAATATCAGTTTGGGTTGGAAAAAAAATTGTGAAATAAGAAAAAACCCCCAGCGTTCCCTGTTGAAATATTATTTTTAATAAAAACTTACTTCATTTAGTTCTAAAACATTGAAATCAAATCCTTTGACTTTGGGTTTAAATTTGTAATGCTCATCTTAATTGAAATTACTTGACAATGAACAGGTCATTTAAAATCTGCCCTGTTATTCAAGATCTTTCAGCCAAAATTTTTCACCAGTTAGGGTAAAAAAGCCCATATTGACTAAAATGCAAAGGAGAGAGCGGCAGGCGCCTTCCCTAAACCTGCCAACTCAGGGAATGTGCCAGCATTCACTTCACCTCGCAAAAGCATCGTAGCTCTGGGATGCTGATGATCCATGCGTATTTCTATAGGCCTTTTATTCTTTATGCATTCCAGCGTGCAGTTCACCACAGAATCCACTTAGTTGCAATAACAAGTCCCTGTTTGAGAAGACGCCTACTCCATGACTGACAGTGAAGTGGTGGAAAGCCAGCAGGACAAGGTCTGGGACACAGGAAGCCCTACCCGAAATTCAGATGCCTTAGTCCAAGAGGAATATTAGTGGATTAGCTCAGCGTGGAAGAAAGCTGTTAGAAATTTGTGATTTCTCTCTTTTGCATCCCTTTCTTACTTTAGGATTTATGTGAACTAAAATCCCAGGTTGCTCTTGGGAGTAAATATCTAGGTGTCCAAAACTTCTGGTTTCCTGTCACTCTCGTTGTGTTCATCTACTGACAGCCTGCCACTCTCAGAAGTGTGTAATTAATATTCTGTTATTTGTTCAGTACATTCCCTTTTCTCCATCAGTTCATATTGTTATCACTAATTAATTAGAAGTGTCATATATAAACATATATGCATACACATATATATGTTTTCTCACCCACTTATCAAACCTTTATTAGGAGCTTCTCTCCATTTTTTGACACACTGTGACATCAACATTATTGTGATGTAAATGGCATTGGACCTAGAGGAGCAGTATACAAGTTGTGTATAAAACAAGAAATCTCAGAAATCTGAAAACAAAATTAGAGAGTCGTCCTGCTGTCACAGAAACCTAAGAAACTGGACTATCTTCAGAATAAGATAAGGTGACAGCTTCAAGAAAGCTAGGTCAGTATGAGACCAATTCTCTCAAATGTTGATTATTTAAAGCTAGGAAGTTAAGAAAGAGTTGTAAGAATGCACTGAAAAATGGAAATTTAACCTAACTATTTTTTTAAAAGAACCAACTGAAATGTTGAGGATATAGACCTTCCCAAGTTTCCACTGCGTTAGAATTGTCAATGAAAAACGTTAAATTAAAAAAAAGACCTAAGAGAAAGCTTCATCCTGTTGCAACATGTTCCTGCTGCCTGCAACTCATGGCTGGGTCTCTGTTGGGCTTGATTCACTGTTTTTCAAAAATACAGGATAGCAAACACCAGTAGCAGGGAGGCTGGGCAGACACTACCTCTTCTTTCTTATTGCAGCCGGAAAGCTTCTAAAATTTCTGCTGTGTGCCTTCTGCTGCCCTTGACAACATCCTTCGTGGCTGTGTTCTTGCCCTGGAAAAGGGTCTTTCATCATTTTATTCCAACACTTGTGAAGTTTCTATTTCTGTTCAAAACTTCTTAAATATCCTTCTGAAGTCTTAACTTCATAGCTGGGACAGGTTCACCTGTGAGCCAGAGCTCTATTCTCTCCTCTTCTCATGACATAGTTTCTAAAATGTTTCCCATGTACTGATTTCTTCAGTACATCGAAATACTGCCTCTTCTTTTGGTTGGCTCTTTGGAAGCAGGAATAGAACTCTGTTGATCCCTTATAGCTGTGTCTTCCTTTAATTTTTTTCCCTCGCTCCCATTCTTGTGGCATATAGATAATTAAAAACATAAATAATAATTCTTATGGCATCTTCCTCCATATCCTCTAGGAAATAAATGAATTTATTTTATCGGTTAGGAAAATTCTGGGAGGGCATTTTTCATGCTCTTGTGTATATGTAATAAGAGAGAGGAATTTGGCAAAATTTTGAAATTTTCATATTTGATTTATTTCTGAATGTGATGAAGGACACTGATTTTCACATAGATTGTCCTGAAAGCAATGCAACTCTCCGCTACAGGGGGATAGTGTGCATTTTGGATGAAGAAAGACAAGTGAACTGTTTTGCACTGGGTAGACATAGAGATGTTGTCCCAGTTGATGTGATTTCAGGGTGAACATCACTACCAGAACCTTTACATGCATCGCATTGTTCCTCTGGCTCTTGGTCGACAGTGCAGTAGTTGTGTATTTGATGGCTGCCCGCCCTCCTCTTGTTTTTATGGTGTCCTTCAGGGGAGTATGTGTTTAGTAGATGGATTAAAGAGAGACTAAAAAAAATCTGAGAAGATTCCTACACAAATTACTGAAACAAAGCAGACATTTTTTTAACAGTTAATATTTGAAGAGCTAAATTTTAGTCACAGCCTTAAAGAAATTATTTTAACCAAAAGCAATCTGATTAAAATGCCAGCACCTTCCCCTTTCATTTAATACTACCATGAGAAAAACAGAACATTGCCCCACAGAGAAACTGAAAGACTTTTCAGGACTTGAGATTATGGACAAACATTGGATTTAGTTGGCTGTCGAACACTGATGTAAAATGCATTTCATGGTCTATGACTTCTCGTGTTACAAAAAGTGTATTTACAACTGAAATATGAAGTGAAACTTACAGAGATGTATATTCTTCTGTTCCATAAAAATGGCAAACAAGATACCAGCTGCTGAGATTTCTTGTCTCATGGTGACGTGTAACATGCTACGCATTGATAAAACAATTGTTTCACTGCCTGCAAGAGCTTAATCCACAGCTGTGTCTCTCACAAAATTCAGGAAGCGAAAAAGTAATTCATTAAAATGTTCCATGAGCTGGTAGCAAGATATATTTTATTTTATATATATTTTATTTAACTGCATGATTTCTCTACCCGTCACAGCTCAGTGTAGAGAACACTACTGAGTTCACCAGCAGTATTCTAACACATTTAAACGTATAAGTTCATTTTGGATTAAATAAACATTTACGTGGAAATTTAAATTTAAATGTATCAATGTATCGTAAGAAATCTCAAGAACTATACCAAAATACCAAACTCCACATATTTTCTGTCTCAGGTGTAAATATGCCAGTGCAATCTGCTACAAAGGGGTAACGGTTGCTTCAGCCAAAGGTGTCTGAATTCAGTAAATGTCCCACACAGGTATGAGAACAGGATGTGCGATGATGGCTTATAACTAGTGTGGAGGTTGCAAAAGGCAAAAGCAAAGCGCCAAAACACCTGTCTCTCCTTCCTGCCCGCTCTGTCGCTTTCCTCCAAAAAAGTGGTCGGTCTCGTCTTCATCAAGCCACTAATAATATTTATTGTAATTATATTGTACCAGGAGCAAGCGTAAGGACAAGTATGAAGACCTTTTTTTGGAAAAATACAATTAATCATTCCACATCTGCTGAAGTTTAAAAGGCCACAGGAAGTGCTGGCACATGAAAAACACTCGTTAAAGAGAAAGGGACCCCAGGACCAACTGAAGTGGGAGGGCTCCACAGCTGCACACACGCCGTGCAGGAGAACATGCCACAGCTGGCAGCACACATTAGGGTTAAGTCCCTTGCAGAAAATCTGCACCTATTAAACAATGGGATTAATTTAATCTCAATTCCACAAAATTGCATCAATTAGTTGTTTATGCATAAACTATTGCTTTCTTTTGCCTCCTTCAGTTTATAGTGTTATTTAACAATGAATACATTTAGACAGAAGTTTGAAAATTGCAGCAGAACAGGTTATTGAAGAAATTGAAGGTGAATATGTGGGAAATATTTTCATGTAAATTACATGGAACGACTTAAATCACACAAAGATAAAAGGGAATGTAAGCTAAGTTTAAGCACCTTTTTTGTGCTCATGTCCCACTCTTGCCTTCTTACATAAGACTTGGCAGAAAAAGACCTTCTCTGCTTGTGCTCACTGTTTTTGTCAAAATTCCTCTTGAAAATGGTGCGTCTGTAAAGCTTTCCAGTGGTAATTCACCACATTAAAAATAGATAAGCTTAAGAGCTTGAAGTGCTTGAAGTCTGAATATTTACCCGTGTTAGGATGTTTGAATGGCAGCGTCTGTATCTGATTTAGATTAGATGTGAATTATGTCATCTTCTTAGCTCAGGATTAAACACACTGCCATTATTTGATACATAGCAAGTATTCGGTGTAGCTGTTATTCAATATGGAAATGCATATTTTCAGCTGTCTAATGTACAGCTGTACCGTTAATGTCTCATCATTTGCCAACACTTCCCTACAAGAGGACCGGAGATACTAGCTTTTCCATAGGAAATAACAAATGTGTTAATAGGTTTTCTCTTTTTTTCCTTCCTTCCAGAGTTCTGTGTGATGTAACATTTTTCAAGACACTAAGAAAAGCAATAGATATCGAAATACTACATATGCAGTATTAGCAATACGTAAAATACCACTATAAAATTGTATTATGGTGATCCTTTCTGTAAACTGTGCACATTTTAGACATTGTTTTCTGTAAGCTTCTGAAAAGGGTATGGTTAGTCTCTCACATCATACAAATAAGGAAATTTTTCAAAGTTCAAAATTCATCTGAGCTGAGAACTATTCTTACATTTATTTCAATTTTGTTCTTGTTTATTCCTGCTTGTTATTTTTTACATAATTTTTGCCCCTCTAATCTTTACACACTTGTTATAACTAATGAACTGTAATAAACAAACCTAGTAACTAATCAAAGAGTATCTATTAAAGCACACTTCTTAATGAAACTTCTTAAAATGTGGCAATCTGCTACAGGTAAAGTCTGTGTCACTGTTGGTAATCCCCATACGCATACTACTGTATGTTTTATTTCTGATTTAATATACTACTGCTTTGGTGTCACCCGCATATACTTCCTTTTGATCTGTAACAAGCACCTAAATGTAATAGATGTTCCTTATTACGGTTTTAGAGAAGTGCCTTCATAGGAGTATGTCTACAATTTACAAAACACGTGCCATATTGCAGCAGAAAATCAAAGCAGCAAATGCATCACCACGTGTTAAATCCAGCCCTGCTAAAATGTCCAGCACGCTCTGTAACGGATGCACCGAGGAAGATTATTCTCTGCATCTCTGCGAACACATTTACTGTTTCTCTTCCTTCTGCACTTCAGCACAGTGGAGAGATGAAAGTCTCACAGAGCACAGTCCCGTGTACCCGTGTGTATAAATGGACGTGTTGATGCCAGTTATCGGCCAGGACAGCACACGGATGCATTGTGAAGGAAACCTGACCTGGAATCACTGAATCTTCATGGGCACTGAATGCATCTCCCCTTGCACTTTGTTATCTTGCGGATACGCAGGCCAAGACTTCCTCCTCTCTTGCTTCTTATTTATGAGGAGAAAGAGAAACCCTCCCCGTGCTAGTTATCCTCTTCAACCTCGTGATCTAAGGTCTAGGCTGACCAGCACAAAACTGCAGCGATTCCTGTATTTATCCACGCTGACATCTTTTGCTGCATCTCTCTGAAAAATACACTGCTAGGGTTTTTTATTTCCCCTTGATTAGCCACACGCAACACAGAAAGGAACAGCACGCGGAGAAAAGTTTTGAGGCCGTTCACTTCAGGTGCACACAATGTGTCACCTATGTTATTTGATATTTCAGCATATTTGGAAAATGTATTTCAGAAGTTTAATTCTGTAGGTACACAAGTAGTGTTGTTCTGAAAACTTGCAAACTGCCCTAGAGATAACAACACTGATGGCATTTTATTCTATACCAAAGCTTTCTGATAAATATGAAGAATACACTGAAAGTTGGACTTTCCGGACACTTGGGCTCATCTGACTGTGGTTATATGAACTCTAAGCAAAATGTGGATGGTGATATGATGGATTCGTTCAAATAATTCCAGTACCCTTTTGAAATGCTGATTTTACTTAATCTTCAAAGATATAGCCAGGCTAAAATAAAACATATGCCACCTATGTATTCGGAAATTCTCTCCAAGATCTATGTTACCAATAATTTCAAACAACAGAGGTGTGCAGGTTGGCTGTTCAGCTGATGAAGCTTGCATTCTGAAAGTAATTCACGATGGTAATTTCATTCACACTCACATTACTTGAACTGGCTACTTGGATTTGTACCAATTACTATTGCCAAAACAAATGTCACACATTTTAGATATGCTAGTAAAAACATGTTCCATTTTGGACAAATTTTTGAGTAAGTAAATGTTGACTCTTTTTCCACTTGAACACAAACACCTGATTTCTCATCCTGTTTAGACCAGTAAAGATAGGTTGTGGCTTCCCTGCTTACAGTCCAGTAGTCTTTTAAAGCACAGTGCTGTCGCCAGACTTTTAAGCATAAGAGGGGAAAAATTTATAAATTAGATGAGGGACCAGGTGTTTGTCAAGCTCATTTCATAGATCTTTAATTCATGGATACTGTTAAGCGAATGCATGGAAGACATTCTTATCCTCATTGGACCTGCTTAAATGCTTTAAAAATAGACTACTTTTTGATAAAATGATAATGTAATGTATTAGTAATAACTTGTTATAAAGTGAACGCTAAAGAATGTCCAAACTGGATGACATTGAAGATTTTTACCAACACTAACGTTTAAGATTCAATGAAATGTGCTGACAAGTATGAAGTCACTATCTTTAAAAGGAATCTGCTGATTTATTGTTAAGCTTCCATTAGCCAAAACTGCTAGATTTCTGTGTTATACCTCCAGCGATACCTGTTTTGAATGTATTCCATTTAGCATTTCCAGTTGTTGGCCTTCTAAGCAAACAGCTCCTCTACTCAAAAATATGCAACAAATCAAATTAATTAAAATGAGTCAATTCGACTGGCAAAGTGGTGTTTTGGAACGACTCTGAGGACCATAAATTCAAATTAGAGCTTGCATGACTTATTCCTAGGTTTGAAGAGGCTCCTTGGCACTTTAGCCAAAGGAGAAAGGGAAACCAGTCACCCTGTTTCACAGCATTCACCTGGGATGCTTGCAATACAGCCAGATTTTGTGAACGTATCATACACCAGAGAAAGAAGCAAACAGACCTAGCAGCAATTAATTGTACCTAGTGTTAATATTCAGGTAAGGTTAAGTACGATGGCAGTCATACGAGTGAAGTAGTAGGAAGTTAATTATTGCAAAACTTTGATCATGGGCATAGTGTTTATAATTTTATTCATAGCACGCTTTGCTTGTTCTGATACTTCTTCACTCCAGGCAGTAATGTGGGTTGTCAGATTCAGTTTTTAAGGCAAAGGTATGACAGATATATGCTAATTTATACATGTTCATTGAATATATTCTTCCTAACTGTTTTCTAACGATGCGGTCGTACTACAGAGCACTTGTTCTTTTTCTGGTTTTAGTGAGCTTTTGAATACTGTTACAAAAAGTGCTCACCATGCTCTCTTGCCAAAAACGACTGTCCTCTTTTTTGCAAATATGATGAATGCAATATAATCTCCCCACCTTTCTGTATTATATTTGATTTATTCACCAATCTAAACTTGTACATGGCTTCTGGTTTTTGCAGTCTGAATGAGGACCTAACAAGTGTGGGGACAGGATTAAAGTACATCAGTTTCCTAAAAGCAGTCTCTGTTCTGCTGCGTCTCTACACGTCTCCTACTTTACAGGATCATCCTATGGCTCATTTATAATCTACTGGATTTAATACTTGAAAATATGATTTCTGTGTTCAGTATTCATGCTTTACCTTTTGTCTTCAGCTGGTCTGAATGGGGAGCCTACACTTTATTATCTACTTAGAACAGAAAGAGATTAATATTAAAGGGATATCAAACTCTTAAATATCCACAAAATCTGTAAAAGAGAGACACATTACTGAGCATTATGCAGGCATAATTAGAGTGATACAAAGTTTAGCTGACTATGTATCAGCACTATTTCTGCAATTATCCTGATTTTCTGCAAGGGAATACTGTGTGACTCTTAAGGTTTCATATTTAATTAACTGTTAAAGACAAGCAAAATCACCTTCATGTTCATTTACTTCTTCAGTTTTTCAGTTTTAATGGTATTAGGACTTTATGCTGAACTGGAATTGAGTATTCACATGGAGAAAGGGAAGGATCTGACAGGTTGTTTATTTCTTGGTGTGACAGGTATGCCTGGCGGTTACAGAAACAGAGGGCCAGTCAGTTTTGTGGTATTTTGTAATACAGCATTGTCACTGCACGAGAGTGACGACCACTCACGTTAAATATTTGGGCTGGACGTCATGTGGTGTTCGAGTTTTCACTGCAAACTCACAGCGTGCTGAGAGCATCCGCCCAACTTCCAAAACGCTGTTAGCCCTTCCACTTTTTGTCTGCTAGTTTTACAAGGTTTCCACCTCCACCAACGTGTGTGATGCAAAACAGCAAAAGAAAACATTGCCACAATAAATATGAGTAAGGTTTTTGACACTTTGGGTCAATTGCCTCACGGCCATGCTGGCTGTGTGGGGCAATATTTTGGGGCATTGTATTCTGTATGATTCAGTAATCCCAACGGGTTTACCCCCCACTGTGGCGGGCAGTGAGCTGATAGTAAGAGTTTTGCATTGACTTGCTTGTTCTAAACCCTGGTTTAAAAGACATCACAAAAATTAATAAAAAGTTCTTTTTCTTTCAGATGGGAGATGAAAGACGGTGCAGATCTTGAAGACGAGGAGAAAGTCATGGTGAAACATTTAAAAAATGTTTATTTGACACCAAGCACTCCCACCTCAGAGGATAAAGAAGAATAATTACCTTGACAGGTTTCGGGTAGCACCTTTTCCTGAATTCAACATGATTAACTTAATGGCTTAGTTATAACTGATGGGACTAGAAAGCTCAGGAATATATATCCTGAGTAGGAGTTTCAAACTAAAGAACGTTCTCCTGTTATTGTCTAGTCACCCTGTCCAGGCAGCAATTCTTCACACATGCATCAGGCGAGCAGTAATATATGAAAATGTCAATGTCACAAAACAAGGAGGGGGTATCTCGGTACCACGGAGGCATAAACCTGCATGACAAACCAAGAACTGCTCTAAAAGTAGTATAAAACTCTGAAGATAATGCCGCTTTGGTCACGTGCCAAGCAAACACCCGTGTCCTGCGTCCATCGACCATTCTGGAGCCAGTCACCTGCCCCTGGCCAGAGGCACTCAGGGACCTTTTATCTCCCTTGGTGCTCGTGTTCTAGTTAGTCTTGCCATTAAACCACCCAAAATGTATGAAAAGGGACAGGTGTAGGCCATGGGTCTGAAGTCCTTTGTGAGCTGCTCCAGGACGGAGTGCGCTTAGCGGTTATTCCCCAGCAAAAGTGCATCAGCCTTATTGCTCTCGCAAATCCCAAGTTAACATCGGTGTATGTTATGGCCTAAAAGGCACATTATAGAGAAACTTGTTAGTGGCTTTTAAAGTTCTGAGAAGCATAGTTTTATTTAAAAGAATTATTCACAGGCAGTGCTCAACAGACTATCTTAACAGTGAACTGAAAAGAGAAAATGGTGAAGAATGCAATATTTATTTCTGATACAGTAAAATTTCATTTTCAAAGTAAGTCCTGTCTGATATTCACTTTTTCGAAATATTAAATGTTTTTCTTTCCAGTAAAAGACCAGGAGTTAGGTGGCTATTGTGACAATATTTTTTATTCAGAAGGTGTGGTTGGTATTTCCTTAGCTCTACAGAAATAATACATTATTTTCCTATTTGTTTCTTGCATTGGAAGTCCAAGGGAACTACTTCCTCTGCCTGATGAAGGACCCTGGCAAGATCTTGCTAAGGCTGCAGTCTGAGCTGCAGCTGATCCTGTTCGCACCGCATCTTCTCACAGATGCCATTACGGACACAGCTCACACCACCTGAATAGGAGGAAGGCACCTTTTTTTCCGAAAGACTTCAGCAGCATCGTGGCTAATGCTAACACTAATGCTGCTGTAGGGTCTAATCTGAAATGCAGCTTTTCCCCCTCTTAACTGCTCTTTATTTTTGTCGTGCATATAAAATATCAGACCGTTTAAAAGGAAAAGGGGGACCACTGCGTCTTACAAACCTCCAAAGATCTTGTTACAGCACTGCATCAACAAAAGGGCTGTGAGGCACCGGTGCTTCAAAAATGCTAAAAATACTATTTGAAGAATAAAACATACTTTCTCCTCTGCTGCTGATAAAGTCATTTCAGATCATAAAGAAATGATGAAGTGTAAAAACAATTTTTTTGTGCTTTGTATTTCACCTTTGAAGATTCGTTGTGGTTTTAAGGCTTAAAACACAGCTACAGGGAGTGCCTATGATGGCAGGTACAGTATTCTGACAAATGAGGCACACACGCTCCAAGCCATCGTCATAATGTGTTGGTGCACATGGAAGCTGGAGTTCAGAATATTCTTTCCTGTTTCATCAAAATCTACTGCACACAATTAACTTTTTGTATAGTCACATAAAGTGAATTTCTGTCTATGTGGTGAAACTGACTGAAACACTTTTTGTGAAAAAGCTCCCCTTCTGGGAAATGCTTATTCTGAATAGGATAAATTTTGCAAGTGAAATAAGCTAACCCAGAATAAAAAACCCTCACTTACTCTGACACGGGAACGTCCACGTGGGGAGTTATTCCAAACTGGTTATTATCCTTTAAATTCACAACACACCTGGTTATGGAATAATCT
>Ga0181612_165488_pt1 | contig 12420 bp, 11 predicted proteins | sample HoacroProtozoa21_FD_119630 | JGI IMG/M metagenome (GOLD analysis project Ga0181612, IMG submission 119630) | Hoatzin crop microbial communities from Cojedes, Venezuel. Combined Assembly of Gp0051906, Gp0051904, Gp0051908 | reverse complement strand
GGGGTGGGGTGGGGTGGGGTTAAGCCCTTGCGACATCCCCGAGGGTCCCCAGGAGCGTTTTGACCGTATTTCGTGGTGTCGAGGCGTGGCACTTCTCACGAGAGAGTAGTTAAAACAGACTTTCTGTTGCAAAATTTAGATTTTGCATTTAAAGGAATTTAAAGACCTAAGTAAAGCCATTTTTTTCGGAAGGAGCGCCTGGGCCGTCCAGCATCACTTACGGAGCACCCAAAGGCTGGAGGGTGTCTGTTTATCAGCTGAGCATCCCCGTGACCAGCGGCTCACGGGTGGGCAGCTCCCCAGCAGAGATGACCAGCATGCCCCGTCGTGTCCTGCACGCTCCAGAGCTGACCGTCAGCCAAACCTCAGCATCGTGGCCAGCACTGCTGCCACCTGTCTCCTGGCCTGGCCCTCTGGCTGTCAAGCCCCCAAGAAGTGCTTACACCACAGGTTCTCCCTGGTGCAAAAGGGACAAAACGCCTCATCGGCGACAGCAATTTGAATAGGTTAAACGGTCCCACGTCACTTTAGCTTGCGCGGTGCGAAACTGCCCACTTCCCTACACTGCTTTGCTTTATCTTATTTTTCAAATGCTAAGTGATTGCAAATTATCTTCTCTTATTTGCTCTCCTCTAACTTCCTGGAATCAAAAACTTCTGATTGGTGCAAACTGTTGCACCTGACTGCATGAGGTAGTGAGCGGCCTTCACCTTTACCTGATGCTGCAGGGTAGATGAAAGCACACTACACCATAGCCCTCACAGATAATTACCTTTCTTTCGTGAAAATTTACTTATGAGTCTAAAAGGCATCTCAAGATGGGAAAGCAGGAGTTCAGGTACTTCACCTTTCTTTCACAAGGTCAAACAACATGAAGATGATGATTTTCTTGTACTGTTGTAGCAAAGCCACTGGCTCATTTTCGATTCCTACTCTGTATGACAAGAATATTAAGAATGGGAGTGAAAGACAAAATTTTGAGGAACCAGCTCTGCCCCTTGCAGTTGGTGAAGGGATGTCTACCAAATGGGGTGGAAGGACAGGTCTTGCCATGACAGACAGTGTGACCATCTCTCTGCACTCACATAGGCTCAGTGGGGTCCTTAATATTGAAGCCACCTTCTTACTTCACTGCAGTTTTCTGCATTGTGGAGGCTTTCCTTAACATTTCAAAAACCTGAAGGACTAAACCTGACTGTAACAGGAATTATTCCTTATCTAAAGCATATCCTGCTGTAGGCCACCCTTTCTGCAATACTTGTCAGACTAAGCAAAGTGAACAACGAACACAAGATGACTTTTTTTTTCCTTGGACTCCCTTAGGTTGAAGTTTTGAGAGGCTGAAAGTTATTTCTGGGACTGAATCTTGCTTTTGAGTTGACTGACCCACTCCTTCACACCCTCAGCTCCCTCCAACAGCAGGAGGTGTATGTGAGCCAGAAAACCAACCAGCACCAACCCCATGTTGTTTAAGATAAGTCATCTGCAAAGGCAGCGACATTTGAAACATCATGTTTTAGTGAGGTGGCTCTCATGTTCTGGAAAGCTGGAGTCATATCAGGCCCTTCGTGGCTCCCCAAGCCTTGCTCCTGCAAGGGAGCTCAGCACGGAGAAGTCATCAGGAAAAATGAGGTGAAGCCTCGTGAAGATCAGGAAGTTGCTCAGAAAGAAGCCCCTTCCAGCACTGAGTGTTACAGCAGTCCAGCTAACTGGCAGGTGTGGTTTGTTTTACCTGCTCTCTGATGCAGAGAGGGAAGGAACACTTGGTTATTTCTATATTTAAGAAGTCTGGAAAATATTTAAGAAGAAAGAGGTCCACCTGTTCTGCATAGTCAAAAAAAAATCCACCCTGAAATACAATGGAGGGAATATCAGTCTGTCTATCTGTATCACTGATGCTAAAATGGCATTTCAGACCATTCCCCTGGACAATTTTTCTAGGTATTTAAAAGAAACACAGTGGTATCGGAAATGCTGCATGCTCCATGTGCTCATGTCTTTATTAAGCATGGAGATCAACAGAAGTGAATACATAACATTTGACTTTAAGCCTAAGCCTGTGAAGAGAGGATGGGTTAGTTTAATGACTCTCTATTTTTATTGAAATCCATCTTTGTTAGGTATCTCGGGGTTTACAGTGACTAATGCCTTTCCGTAACACATCTCTCTATCAACAGAGACGACTATGTTTACAGGGCAACATTTTTCACCTTGCTTGTCAGCATGTTGAGCACCAACTAAACAATCTCCTTCTGAATCTCCCAGGTGACCGTTCATTTATTTAAACATTGTGTGGTGTCAGTAATGGTATCAGAGCCATGCTTCTGCAAACCTATGGAGCGATGCAGTTGTTCAGAGCATCTACCAGAGAGGTGCCACCAGTTAAAGGGAAACCCTTCTTGGAAGTAGTGGGTGTTTTTTCCTGCAGTTAACTCTAGACACACTTAAAAAGCAAAAAAAAAAAAAAAAAAAAGGCAGCTAGCTGGCTATTTACAAGTTGGTATAATGTTGACAGTGGCGCTTTTTGGCATGGTGAGAGGCCATTAAGTAATCTACTTAATGTCACACAGCAGAACAGCTTTTCAGTTCACATCTCTTTTATACACAGTGGCGGCAAAGGTTCCCCCAGATATCGCAAGCCTCATGTTTCATTTCTGGGGGGAAGTTTATTCATAATGAAGGAGGAAAAATTGATCAGCCAATCCACAGAATGGAAAAAGCACTCTAGGGGATAAGTCACAAGAATTTAGGCGGGCAGACAGATTTCTGCAACTCATATACATAAAAATCTGTGCCTGGTAGACTTTAGCTGTGTTAAAGGTCTCATCATTTTAGCTGTATTTCTCCAACCCACATAAATATTTCTGCCTATTGGAAAAGAAGGAAATTTCATTTTTCATAAAAGTTCTACAATGATCCCATTATTAAAAACAGAGGGAAAAGATAAATCGACAAGTCAAAGCAGTTGCAGCCACACAGTTGTTTTCAATAATCCAGTGAGTCACTACATTCGAACAGCTTTTCATTTCTTCCTGTGGTTCAGACTAAATTGTTTATTAGAGTTTCTGTGCATTATTTAAAATTTTTTAAACAAGGAAATTGTAGCTCTTTATTTTAAAGACTGCTGCAGTAGAAAGTCAGATTATTCAAATTTATCAAGTGCATTGTATAAGGCAGTAACCACAGCTATTTTTTCTTAATACTGCAAGATATTCACGCGCCTTTCCATCTCATTCATAGTCATAAATAAGCAGGCTGTTTACAACACATTGTTACACGGAGGAAAAATATTATACAAATGAAAATTGGATCCAGCCAATGGCTGGAATTGTAATGAAAGACCTAAGTGAAAGGTAAACAAGGTAAGCATCAGCTGAACATAATTCTTTAAACAAAGTTCTTGAAAAGTGATGCATAATAGCTGCAAAGGGGATCTGTACTTCAGATTGTCACCTATGTAGATATATGGAATAGCAACACAGCTATATGCATATATATAGTTATACACATAGCAGTAATACACGAGAGCTGCCAGAACAGACAAGCAACAATAATTGAGATATTTCACTATTTCCTCTCATTGCAGGGTAAGAAATTGATGTTGGACCAGCAGCCCAGATGACTTTTACGACCCTGCAGCAGCCCCATCACTTTGCTCCTTGCCTGTGGCTTCTCCTCTGCCATCTGAGGGGTCTTTTTCCCATTTACTTGCAGACTCAACTCAATATTTGGATCAGCAAAGCTTTCCAGTCATGCACGGTGAGAGAGGAAAATGAGAACAAATGGCTCTTTAAATCAAGAAGATAGTGAACTTGTTTGGTTTTTTTTCTGGAAATCTGACAATTTTAAAATAAAAGGAGGCTGGCTGAAAGCAGCCCAGAGCTCTGTGGGGATTTCTACTGCCATTTCAAGGGAAGATTCCCAGTGTTCTCAAACATGTAAATATTGTTTGTTTTGATTTTGTTTTTCGCTTGCCAAGCAAATTGAACCTTACAGACATAATTAGCCAGGGGCTGAACATTTAATCTTAAATTCTGAGTCTGCATTAAGTCTTAATTTAAACCTTGGGAGGGAAGTGTGCGACGATTCCCCGCGTGCAGGGATGGATGTATTTTGTGTCAGGTTTTTACAGCAGAAGAGGGAAACCACTCAAAGGAGGAAAGCTCAGGAAAACTGCACTGAAGCCGGTAAGTGGTCAAACGGTTGTATCATGGACAGTTGGACCAGACTCGGACACGAGGTACCTCTTGCGTGATCAAAACAGCTTGATTAGGAAATTAAGGGGGTGGTGTGGGAGAGCTGCAGGGCTTGGTGGGTTGAAAGGCAAGGATTTTCCCTTCCTCTGAGGGTTACTCCATATCAGGATGGGGTGGTCTGGGATTGTTTGGGTTTTTTCCCCTGGGCGATCTTCCAACAACAGCATTGTTAGTTTTACCTAAAAAAAGGAAAAAAGTGAAAATTTCTGAATTTGGATCATTTTTATTCTATCTATCGAGCTAAATTAAACTGCTATTATCGAACTTGAAATAGATTTCTAAATTAGAGATGACGGGGGGAAAAAATGGAGGGAGAAAAATTAAAACAGGACCTTGTACTTCCTTCTGCAAGTGCTTCTACGAGCTGGGAAGTTGTGGAGAAACATGAAGGGGCTGTGGTGTCTCCTACACCTTCCTTTCTGCTTTTTCAGTGATAAGAGACAGCAAGCAACATCTCTCTGAGGAACCTGCCAGACCCTCTGCACACAGAATAAGGCCCAAAAAGCAGCAGAGTTAGTTCCTGTGACTGTTCATGTAAAATCTGTTCTCCTGTCAGGTGTTGTCAGGGTGGTGGAACCTTTGTCATAACTTTGAAGTAGCATTCTTGTTTCTTCCTGACTGCCAGATACCCAGAGAATCGGTAAGAGAGGTTAAAAATAAATTTGAAAACAAATTAAAAAGCTAAATAAAAAGATTTATGTACTACTTAGTACTTTCTGAAAGTTTATTTTTCTAGTGTATGCTCTTAACTAAAAAAAAGAGAGAGAGAGAAAGAAAAAGCAGTGCAAGAAGAGAGCATTCACCTCACAAATGGCTGACATCCAGGAAAAAAGGAAAAAAAAAAAGGGGGGCAAAAAAAAAGGGAAAATTCGGGTGGAGATTTGCATGGCTGCCTGCAGACAAGGCGACCCGCTGGCCTGCTGCCTGCTCCTGGCCTGCCAGCGGAAGTTTTGCCCTTGCCTTGGCAGCAGCGCCCTGAAATCCTGCTCGGCTTTGTGCTGCGGCTCCCGATGGGCTCCGGCCCCGGGGGCAGGCGGCTGGGGGGCCCCCGCATGTGAAAGCACCCGTGCGTGAGCCGCCTGCCAAGCACCCCCCGAGCCCCAGGTACCACCTCGGCAGCAGCCGGCACAGCCCCATCGCCTCTGCTTTCACCGCCTTGACGAGGACAGGCAATTTTTGCTTGCTGAGTGTACAACAAGCCATGTTTTAAACCCTCTTTGGGGCAGTTTGCTAAGTTACCACGTGCTTCTGCTCACGTCGGCAGCTTTGTGACTCCTACAACTGTATGGAAAATTAAGAATTAATAGAACTATTTAAAAAACACCTGAAAGGATCTGACTGGTGCAGTCATTCCTACAAATAAACTCAGTATGACCCTGCGCTCAGCCGCTTATAAGCAAATGGGCTGGTCCGCTGGCTGGAAGCGACCAAATATCTCGTCCTGGGCACATAAACAACCCAGCCTGAAATAACAGTGATTTTTGGAAGCCAATTTTGATAACAAGGCTCTATTTGTAAGGTATTTGGAGCTAATAAAGCTATCGTGGTCCTGGGAGTGCCCTTCTACTCGAGCACAATGGGAAATCCTTCTTGGAGGGATTGCTATAGAAACAATGAATTATCAGGGAAACGGGACCATCCAGCAAATTGTGCCAGACCGGGGATGTGTGCTGATAACGCAGCGGCGTTAGTTTTCTCTGTTTTGCTGTAAGTAGAGCTTACATCGCCTATAGAAATGTAAAGAAGCAGGTGAGCTGGAGCATCTATTATTTATAGATACATTCTGTGCTATATAAATGAATTGTTCATAGGGAAATTTTGTACCAAAAAAAGGTGTCAGAAGCTGCTTCATAAATATTGTGACTGGGAACATCAAACATGCTTTGGGGAATGGTTAGTCCCCCTTAAAATTTTCCAGATGCAACCCTGAAAGTGTTGAAAACAGTGGGGTGCTTTGACCCTGGAGAAGAAATCCCAGCCCAGGTATTGTCAGTCTATAGCACCAGGCTTGCAAAGTGCTAAAACACAGCTTGTATCACCTTCAGTCATCTCGCAAAATGGAGTCCCCTGTGAGCAAATACAAACGTTCTTAGTATGTTGACATGCCTGCATCATATCACTTGAGAAGTGGTGTGTCAGGACCGGACTGAAGTACGACCCACCAACTATTGAGCAAGAAGAAACTCTTTTGGTGTGAAGCGGGTGACCTCTATATCGTCTTTACTGGACTCTGTTTAACACCAGTTGGAAAGAGGCTCTTTTATTTTTAAAAAGAGAGAAGACATGAAATATGGTAGGAAATCATTGAGCTGCGAGGAGTTGGCTGCAGATGTGAGACCCACCAGCAGGATCATGAGGCAGGCAGGGGAGAGGTGGGAAAGAAGGATGAGTGAGAGAGGTCTAGGCAAAAGGATGCTGTGTTTGGATGTCATATATGATTCTGGTAGGAGGAAAACACAAACATACTCACCTTTTTGCATGTGGACAAGGAAAAAAAGCGCTGTATCTTCTGCTGGGTTGAGAAACAGAGCAATTCCAGAGAAGGAGCTATGAAACGTAAGCGAGGCCCTTGGAAAGGCAGGTAACCAAGGAGATTGATATGTATAGGAGGACCACAAAAAATTTTAAAGAAAGAAACAATATGATGCCCTAATTCAGACAGGATGTCGTAGACCTGTTTTAAGTCTTCTTAAATTGAGAGTGTACTTAAATCCTGTTGCTATGACTGAGACATAAACACCACTAAAAACCAAGCGTGGTCTAAAATGCTTTCTTGAAGCCTGTAATTGTATTGGTTACCTATTATTTTTGAAATTTCATTTTTATAACATATTTTTTCTATGATCTAATTGGCTGGCCTCTTTCACGTTCCCAGAATACACTTCCTTCTGCTTCAGGGGAATTTTTGTTACTCCCCAAACAATAATTCTGCAAAAAAAAAGACAAACTCTTGCATTGCACCACCCTACAATGGGCCCTCTGTTGATACTTGATTAACTGGCCCCAGTGAATGGCTGAGCTCACATCTCACAGCCCACTTGGAGCTCCACTCCGCTCTGCCCCTGGGGTTATGATATCATCTCTGAAGCCCTGCAAACACAGCTGAGCTTCACACTGCTCCCATTGTAGGTCCCACTTCTCTAAACGTGGAGCTGGGGATCTCAGCCAAGCGGCAGAGGTGGAGGAGGTGGGGATGCCTCTGTGCCACTCTTTTTCTCCCCACAGACGTTCACCACTGTTATCCGCAAAGGCAATGCACTTCCAAAAGTGCTGCTTACCTGGATGTGTGCTATAGGTCCTGTGTTTATTGTCCTGCTTGTTCATGTGCGAAGGGAAAAGCCTCACCTTAAAAAAAAAAAAAATCACACTCCATAATTAACTGTCTTGACATTAGTTTGAGGTGGGCAAGCTGGCATTCCCAAGGGTCCTGGCTGTCCGGAGGGGAGAAGCCATCCATCTACTTCTTGCACAAGCTTTCTTTTGCATGAGATTTTGGCTGCTCATCACACATAAGTAATGCTGTGCCGGTAGACGAGGGGGTACCTGAGTGAATATTTCTCTCACGCAATGTGTTTCTATTTGTTCCAGGGCTGCTTGCAACGCTTTGCTGACTTGCGCTAGGCAGAGATGCTTGCTTCCAGCTTTGTGCACTCCAGCACGTGTTGCCTAATGACCAGGGCTTCTCGTTCGGCATGGCTGACACGGAGCATCTCTGTCACCACAGCTGACACCCGCTTGTTTTGTTAAATGACATAGGATGCTGCTGTGCAAGGCACAAGTTCTCTCCCATGCTTTCAGCTAAACAATTTACCACTGTGATGTATAGATCCTTCTCCAGTCCAGCAAGCAGGAGGACCCCGGAGTTTGTTCTACAATGTGCCAGCTTGGCCAGCTCTGTCCCACTTGACATTGCAAGAAGCGCTGAAAATAAATTTGTGCATTGACCTAATGGCTTACATGTATGATTCAAACCCACTCTGCGTGACATCTTGGGGAGGTGCTTTGCACTCTCAAACTGCCTGCTGAGATTTAGCCTAGTGTGGCATTTTTTTGCTCTGCTACATTGCAGCTTCTGCAACCCTCCTGCCTCTGCACCATCCCGGGCGTAAGCAAACCCAGGGGTGTGGAAACCTTGCTTGTGGCCACAAAATGCAGTATTTTCTGCAAGTCAAGTGCTCATCAGCAACTGGGAACACAGCCAAAGGGTTGAGGGAGGAGAGGAGGAAACCATGCTTGATCCCACAGAAACCACAAACCCAATTTCACACGGAAGGTAATTAGCCAGGTAATTTGGTTAGGCTGGCTGCGCTACTTTGTAAAACGTGACCTCTTAATGAGCTTGAGTTTAGGTCTGGGGGCTGGAGCTGAGTTTCTGCTAGTCTGCACTGACGAAAGGAAAGCACTGGCGACAAATGAACATCAGGAGAGGGGAGCAGGGGTGAAGCAGCTGTTGGAACTGGCTCTGGTCAAGAGGACCCAGGTCCCACTCCACAAGCCAGGACCGTACACTCGACCCCACGCCACCACGCTTCGCCTCCTTCCCAAAGCCACCGGGATGCTGTGGCATCCTTGGGCTGCCAGCACTGACTCAGGCGAACAGTCCCGTGCCCGCTCCCTGGCACTGCGCTCTCCCAGTTATTTCACAACGAGATATAAAAGTCCCTGAGTTAGACCTTTGTGGCTGTGCTCCCTGCTAGGGGAAGCAGTAAAAGGCTGATTTATGCTCTGAACCACAAAAAGACTTTCATTGCTTCTATTTTTTTTTAATGTAACTGTCTTGCCCTTAAACGACTAATCCCTTTCTAACAGTCCTATGGAAGCGACAGGGCTCTCCACAGGTTAAATGTGCTGTTTTTCAAGAGGACCAAGATGTTCACCAGCTCCCCGCTTGCCCTGGCATGGACGCTCCTCCTCCTCTTGGGACGGAAGGAGGGCAGCAGCAAGCTGCCTGCTGCTGGCGTGGTCCAGCACGCCCTGCCAGCCCTCGGTTTGCTGGGGTTGTCGGAGGGTTATTCCATCACTCAGAGTATGCCCTGACAGTCATGGGAACTGCTGCTCCTTTAGGGGAGGAAAAAAACCCCAGACTGCTCTAACTGAAATAGCGATTGAAGTGTTTGACTCCAGGCATATACATTTAAAGGTATTGCCCAATTATTTCTTCATCTTTATTAATTACCATTAGTCATTTATAGCCCCTTTTTAATTCAACCTCTCAAAAAAAATCTGACTTTAGGAAAAAAAAAAAGTAATTTCATGAGCATTTAGCAAAAGCTACAGCTGTGCCACAAAAGAGAAATACTTGGGGGGAAGAAATGTTTCAAACTGACCGGGGCATGCGAGTTGTCAGACGGGTGGAAAGCCAGACAAGATCCTAATGAAAGGGTGATGCTGGAGCAGGGTGATTTGGGCAGGGGAAAGCATGGCATTGTTGCTGGGTTCATTGTCGGGCCTGCTTTTCATTAGCAGCTTTATTAATGATTTGGTAGCATTGAGAACGTTGTGTTAATTACATTGGAAAATGAGGCTACTTTGGGAAGAGCTGAAACCAGGGGTGAGAGCAGAAGAACGAGCGGAGAGAGATACAGGGAATCTGCGCATCGCAGCAGAGGGCCGGGGGATACAACAGCGGGATTTTATTAGGTTCAGGCTCTAGCGGCTTTTCTACAGCTTTCCCCCGATAAAAGAGCACCCACAGCGCTTGTGGATGTGGAGGGGGCCCACGAGAGGTCAGACAGGAGGGTCTGGTTCGAGACAGGAACCGATGGGGAGGCTTCCCACCATCCTCGGTGGAGGGATGGAGCCTTGCCTGCAGTGCTGGCCACGCAGGGTCCAGGCAGAACAAAATCGATGGGCTCGGACGGGCGGCTGATTTCAGAAGTCTTGCCTGCCTCTGGATTAGGTAGCGGAGCATCATCTAGCGCGTTTAGAAGAAAACTGTAGTGCTGCAAACGTTAACACGTGGCTCTTCCTGCTGCGCAGCCAGGCTGAAGAAAGGGGGAGAAACAAGAATCCCAAATCCAGATAAATTTAGAAATAGTGTTTAATGACAATCTAGCGAAACATATGGCAAAACCGAGGGAGTGAGATGCCCCGAGCTGAGAGGGAGGGAACCCGCTGCCCACCGGATGCCACTGTTGCTCAACATCAAATCACATGGAGAAAACTCCTGTGGCAAGAGAACATTTGGCGCTTACAGACACCCAGCGCTCCAGCCACCCAAACGCCGCCCCTTTCAGCAATGTGCTTGCAACTTCTTTGCTCGCAGAGTTAAATCTCTTGGCAACTCATCGTCCCAGAGGTAGGCAAAGGTGGCAAAGACAAGGACAAAGGACTGCATAAAATTTTACTTTTACTATGTGGGCCCTAAAAGCCCAACCGGAGTTTTATTGCGTGGCTCCTCGGGCTGACAGTCTCCATTAACAATTGGCTAATACTGCAGAGTCAGAGCAAAGCTGGTGCCGCGGCCCTGCGCTGTTAGCAAGCGTCCTTCATCCCAGCAAAAGACCTCGGGGTGAAAATGTTTTGGCTGAAGAGCCACCGGCACAAGAACGGAGTTCCTAGGCTCTGCATTGCAGTCGGCGTTGCACGCGCCATGCCGCAAATAAATCTACAATTTCTCAGCTGGGTGCCTTTGGAAGCCACACACTAATATGCTTCTACGGGAAGGGAGACCAGACAAGGTTCAAATAAAGAGCTCACGTAATAAATAAACATGAGGTCAGTATGGGAACAGTAATAATTGCTTTGTATGACAAGATTTGCATAGCAAACATTTGTGATTAATGTACAGCCGGCGTTAGGTAAGGAGCCCTCCCTATCGTTGCTCCATCTGCACCTTCCAATCCTGAAGGTACGGCAGCTCCAGCCAGAGCAATTAGTCACTGTTTACTGAAAGGCCGATAGAGCAAAATTTTTCTAGTTCAATATTTGAGCGACTTTCATCTCGCAGCCTCCCGTCGGATCCACTTCTGCGATGGAAAGGAATCACCCGTCTGTCCTGGGGCTGGCGAGGAGGGACGATCAGCGTTGCCGCTAATCTCGTCGGCAAAGGCATGGGCTGCCTCCCGGCCTCTCCCAGGTGGCCTCGCCCATGCGACGTCCTCACGGAAAACCTGGAGGAAGACACTAAAGGCTCTGCACATCAGGGCTCTGCCTCCCCACCGCCTTTGCCTTCTCCCACCACGGTGCTGGCTGGCGGAACTGCCCCTTTGCCACCACCACCGAGCTGTCGTGGGGTGGTGAGAGGCAGCGCTGAGGGCGATCAAACCTCTCCCTTTGCACCCTCTTTTCTGCAAGAGCCCAGCTAACTCTTTCTAGCAAACACTTTCGGCTCTTTGGAGAAAGACCCGCAATCTGACTCGGAATCCCGTCTTGATTTGGGGATTTCTTTCTCTTTGGAGACGAGGGAGCCTGGGGCTTCCCTGGAAAAGAGGCAGTTTGGCGCGAGGGGCTGGGGTTGATCCTCTGAGGTTGAGTTCATTCCTACGGGAAAACTCTCCCGTTGGAGCTGGCTGGGTGGAAGACGCTCGCTGCCTCGCTCTTCCATTAAACCTGCTCAGGCGTGCCGGGGACAGCCGTCGGGGTGGCCGGGGAGAGGAGCGCCCCAAGAAGCGCTGCGCAGACCAGACAGAACGGGGCGAGGAGAGCTCCTTCACGTCGAGGAGCTCCACGAGGGCCGGGCTGCGGTGAGGAGGCAGCAAAAGCTTACCTCTGCACGCACATTTCAGGGAAATAAAACGAGGAACCGAAGACGCTTCTACGTTCCCCTCTGGCGCGCTTGCAGAGTTCAGCTCCGCTCTGCCGAGGCTCTGAGGAGGATGCCAATCCACTTGTCAAGAGCCACAAACGGCAGCCGCTGTCTCCAACACGTGAGGAGACGGTGAGATGTTCGGTCGCTGTCTTGCCAAGGTGCCCGTCCCCCGGACCCGTCACGGCCGACGTCTGTGCCGGCACCTCGTCCCGGCGCTGGGGTGGGTGACGGCGAGGGGGACACTGCAGCGGCTTGGCACTGCAGGGTTCCCCACTCCGGTGCAGCCAGGAGTGCACCCAGGCTGGCAGGTGCCATCAAGATGGTGGAGCTGGCGCCGTGGCGGGGGTCGGCTCGGCCTCCACCGCTCCGGTCCCGCCGCCGAGTGCCGGGGGTGCGGGGAGCTGTCCCCGCGTC
>Ga0181612_142284_pt1 | contig 12421 bp, 6 predicted proteins | sample HoacroProtozoa21_FD_119630 | JGI IMG/M metagenome (GOLD analysis project Ga0181612, IMG submission 119630) | Hoatzin crop microbial communities from Cojedes, Venezuel. Combined Assembly of Gp0051906, Gp0051904, Gp0051908 | reverse complement strand
TTTTTTTCCCAACTTTGCAAAAGTAGTTGCATTTTGGTGTTGAATCTTCCTGTTCCTTTCGCGTTCATCTTTCCTGCTGCAAACTTAGAGTTATGCATGCTCGCAAGCGAGCTGGACGCCTCCAGCGTCCTGTACTCTTAAGCTGCGCACTACGCGCAGCGCTTAGCGCCCTACCCTATGCGGTTACCGCTTACGCTTCCATATCGCTGCCGCTACCGCGGCTGCTATGAAGAAGATAAGTATTCGAAACCAGAAGTCGGACATGGGTTTGCGCGTTAGTCGTCAGTTTTAATGGTAGTATTTTCGATAGAACTCCTTGAACTGCTCCGCATCTTCACCGAGTGCGCACATACTGCCTTTGTGGAATCTGTTGTATAGCATGGCGCGGAGCGATGCAGGCACATCGTCAGTCGCCGCAAAGAGCGACAACCCGGCGAGCGAGTAATCATTCTCGTATTCGTCCAGTATATTTCCGTTGTTGAGCGTATCATATACCCATGCCCTCTCGTAATGCCACAGCGCAGCCTCGTTTGCCGTGTCGTATGGGCAAGCCTCCTCGCCCTTGTAGTAACGGCAGAGCTTTATCAAGTTTTTCTTTTCTTCCTCGTCTTTTCCGTGAATCCATAAGTACCGGTCAAGGTCCCGCAGGCCGCAGTCGAGGTGGTAATAGTCGCGGAACTTTTCGATGATTTCGTGAAACTTCGGGTAGTCTCTGAGGTCCGCCTGTTTGTATCCCCCCTTCAAGTCCTCTTTTATGAATTTCCACAACGCTTGCGCCACAAACCTGTCGTAGATGGCATACTTTTCCGGTTGGTGGTTGCAGCAAAACTTGGTGGCGAACGAAAAGAAATTGCGATCCTTAGACTCGCCGCCCAAACTTGTGATGGAGACATTGGCTATCTCGTTCACCAAATTTCGGTCCCCTTCCTTCAGTCGCTCGTCTATGTCTTTTATATTCAATATATGTTCCGCCACTTGGTCCGTCCTGATAATCATGGTCGAATAGAAGTCGTTTAACAGCGCCACCTTCACCAAGATATCCTCCACCTTGGTGTTGTTGGGCAGCAGGTCTATAAACACAAGTTTCAGCGCAGCGTCCTCGTGCCTGTAATGCGCATACGTGGAATCTTCATTGTATTTTCCAATGATATCTTCCAACTCTTTTTTACTTGGGGTCCAGTCCTTCATAGTGCTATGCGTTATTAGTTTCAACTTTCGATTTCTTAATCTTGCGTACAAATTGGTAAGTAGCCTTATAGAATTGCTCAAACTCGTCTGTCATTCGCTTTGAGAGTTCCTCCCATTTCGTTTCGTCGCTATAGCCGCCGGGGAACTCTTGCGTCTCAACTTTGCAGTGCTTACGGTCTTCCTCCGAAACCCAGTATAGTGGTTTTTTGTACAGTTCCTCTATCTTTTGGCGGTCGCCTTCTATAGCCGAATAATTGTCTTTGTTGTATTCTGGCGAATTGCTCGAAAAATCCAGCGCTATGGCAAAAGAGTTTTTCTTTATTTTGTATTGATATTTTATGTCGGCAACGCCAACATGTATGTTTAGGCTGTGCCCCATGCTTGTTGTGCGGTTCTCGACACCGTTTGCGTTGCGTTCTTTTGCAATAGCAAGAAAGCCCTTCCAGAATTTTTCTAAAACAATTTCAGTACTGCTTATTTCCTTTCCGTTCCGCTTTTTCTTCTTTTCAGAAAGTGTTGATTCCTTTGGTTGGCAGACAACCTCCCAATGTATTGCGGGGAGTGAATCGTCAATCTTCAAGGCCTTTGCCTCAATTATGTAAAACTCGCAGAAGGCAGAGTCGTTCAAACTATCTACGGCCTTTTTGTGTTCCGGTTTAGTTTTTTCAACAATCCATACGGCATAATCTGCTTTTGCATTACTCGCATACGTTACCAATTTTCCTAAATGGTTGCTGTCACTTTCGCCAAATTGGTTTTCAACAATAATTGTTCTATCCTCATCCTCTCCTGCACTTGCTATTATGTCAACACGCAACGTCTTAAACACATGCTCCTGTTTAATGCTCCCGACGCTGACGTCATACAGCGTTTCCTTGATAATTTCTTGCAAGTGTTCCGCCACATACGGGGTAAACTTCTCTGCTTCGTTCCCAAAAACTTCCCTTAGCGACAACGACTTAATCTTTCCTATCTTTACTTCTTTCATTTCTTTCAGATTCCTAATATTCCAACATTCAATGTCTGATACTCTAACAATAATTCATATTGTCTCTCAAGAGATTTATAATCTAAAAACTCAACGCGTTCTTGAATATTTTTGAATGCTGAAAAGTGCTTCTTTTTCTCGTATTCGCTGAGACGCTGCGCATCTGCCACAATAATCATTCTTGCACTTAATCCACAAAGCTCATTGTATTTTAAAAGTGAGTTTTGAATATCTGTGCTATGTTCAACCTCGAAAAAGGATTCAGGCATATCGCTATCTCTATTTAACCAAATAACATCAATGGTTTCGGCCTTTTTTACCAATTTCGGGGTGGCAAATGTTGGCAGTTCACTTGTATTGCGCATTTCTCCCAAAGTCTTATTGCCGGCAAATTTTTTGTTTTTGTCTTGATTTGGAGAGAAAGTCAACAAGTTTTGCCGATTGCCAATTTCTAGCAATAACCCCTGATAATATGTATGGTTAAAGTCTTTTATTTCTTTACTGGACTTGTTCTTGTCTGTTTGAACCACGAATCCATCTTCTTCTAACTGCTTCTGGAATTCCACAAGGCCATATAATCCTGGCTTAATCTTGTAAATTTGTCCGGGAGCTCTTTGGACTATTGCCCTAATTGACGCAAAAGGTGTTTTTGAACCCCATTTGCAATCTGCAATATTGAAAATGTTTTGATTTATCTGGGTCAATGTTGCAACCCCACCTAATTGACGTATCGTCTCAATAACAGCTTGCGTCTGCGTCATCTTTTTTGCCATAACTATTTGTATTAGAATGTTATTCTTAATATCAAATGATTTTTCAGGATTCTCCCAAAATAGACTTAAATAAGTCCTCCACATACGTGGAATCTGCGTCAAACAACACATGACAATCTTTGAACTGTGGGCGCGTTCCCCAGAAGTCAACGTCTTTGTAATCTGTGTTTGATATGATGTAACTATCCAAGATAATGTTTTTGTCTTCTAACACAGGTTCAACTTCTTCCTTCAATGTCCTGAAAAGCTGAATCTTTGGGTCTGTAAGTCCTTTCAGATTTCTGATGCCTTTTGGGTCAATGAAAGTAACGTGTTGCTTCTCTCCGCTGTTCACCCACAAGATAAAGTCCGGATAGAAGTTGTTGGCTTCAAAGAAACCGATACCTTTTCGGCTTTCGTTACGGAGCAAGTAAACGTCTTTTCCTTGAAGCAAACCCTCTTTGTTAGCTTCATAGTATTCGCGGATAGAAGTTACAAACTGTGTTTCTCCCACGTTGAGAGCTACGGGTGAAATCTTAATCAGCGGCTCATTTGTATCGATATCTTGTAGCGCATTCTTACCATTGCTGTCTTTCTCGCGCAAGCAAAGTAGCGGATAATACAAATGCCGGTCGAAGCGAAGAGCCTGTATCCATGTACCATAGATGCTGAAATCACTTTCAAGATGACCCGATGTTATCTGTTCGCATAGTTCTTTCAATTTCTCAATCCATTCTTGTTTATCCTTCCTTACCTCCACGGTGTATTCCGCAAAGAAGTTCGGGTCGTCTGAATCAAGCCATACTGTTTCCATAAATTGCGCTTCCCACTTGCCCTTCATGCGCTTATAGGCACGGTCTATGTAGGCGCGGAGCAAAGAGGCGGTCATCTCCTGCCAACGGCAGACATCCCGTCCATAGTCTGCGGGTTCCAAATCTGATGGTTGAACATAAAGGTCATACCAGCCTTGGTTGGCCATCAGGCTTTTCAGCATCGGCAGACTGATTTCCATATTATACCAACTGCGTTCATTCTTCATTTGCTCAATCGAAAAGAAAACTTCATCCCAGTTGATATGTGCTAAATGTGTCGATGCTAATTTACCAGTAGGAGTCTCTACAGCAGTCCTCTTTTCTTCATCTTTCAGATACTCGCTGAGTTCCACTTCGACCTTTGGCAGCCAATTCACTTTAACATGAATGGTATCTACGATTTCTTCAGGATGTACCACTACTTCCTTTTTGAAGTCATAGCCTTCCTTCAAGCGTATAACCTTCAGTTTGGCCTTGCCCAACAGATTTATTGTCGGTATCTGAATCATCTCATAGGTTTCTTCGTTGGCAGGCAATCCCTCGTCCATCAAGTATTTGCGGAATGCGTCCATATAGTCTGCACGCACACCAAAGATATTGAGCGTTTCTATTTCACTCAATCCTTTTGGAAGGATTCCCGGATTATAGCTGAGATCCAACGCCGTACTGCGTTTTAGAGAATATTTAAATCCCTTCAACCGTACGCCGCGACCAAAGAGTTGGATGATTTCCGAACCTTCGCTCCGTCCGACGTTCATCAGTCCCATGGCTGATACGCGCCAACTGCTCCAACCTTCGCTGAACTTCTTGGAACCAATAAGGATATTGATAGAAGAGTCTGCATCGTTTATTTTTGCAAATAGAGACTGGCGGCCAAACTCCTTTGTTTCACAATCCAAGCCGTTTGCTGCACACAGTTTTATCAAGGAATCGCTATCACCAACGTTGATAACACCGAAATAATCTGCGCTTCCAATGCGCAATCCTATCTCTCCTTCTCCACCTTTTTCTTTGTCAATGTGCAGATGGGCATTCGGCGCGTCACTATGAAACAACATCTTTAGCATTTGCCGATAGGTGTTTTGAGCAAAGGCGGCGTCACCTACCTTCATGCCTTGTTTAGCCAACTGAAAATTGTTGGCGAATAACGAATAGCCATTCACATTCTTGATGCCGTCATTGGGGTCGAGCAAACGACGGATATATCCGACAAAAACATCGGGTTGGTCAATGAATTTTTGCAGGAACAAAAGTATCTGAACGACATCACTCACTTCTAAACCTCTGACTTTGCGTACGGCATTCACCGAACCGCCGACAAATATGCCAAGCGGTTTGGCAACGAGGAAACGTTTTTTTACCAATGGACTGGCCTGATAGACCAGCGTCTGTTCGTATAAGCACAACAGATAAGCGGTGAGATACATATTAAGCAATCCTTCATCATCCCACGATGTCATATTCATAATGCGGTATTCCTTTCCGTAACCATCTCCGTAAAAGTAACGATAACTATAATCAAATAGTGTGGCCTTGCCATATTCTTCAAGCAATGCTTTACGACTATCACCCGTTTGTGCGGCAATAGCCTGTCCGAAGGTTGCAGAATACTCAAAAGAGAAACCTTCTGCTGTAAGTGTGTTGCGATAGCCTTTCCACACTTCTCCACCACTTCCTTTGTGCCCTTCGTCCACCAATACAAGATTGTTTCCTTCAAAACTCTCCACAGCTACCGTCTTATCGCCATCCGTATCAGCCAATTTGTTGATGTCAATCACTTCGATAGTTTTGCCAGAGAAAAATCCGCCTTGACTTTGCTTTGAGAACAGTTCAGCCGCGAATCCTGACGCGGCCAGTTCATCAAGATGTTGATTTGACAGTCCTTCGTTGGGCGTAAGAATCAGTATGCGGTTTAGTTTCTTGGCGTGATGCTTGTCGGCATAGTAGAGATACTGCTTAATGTTCACGTGCATCAGCAGTGTCTTGCCCGAACCCGTGGCACACCAGAAAGCCAGCTTCTTCAGGTCATCTTCTGTGAAGTCAGGCATGTCATGCCACGTTTCTCTCCGATTATTAAAATCATATTGCAGAAACGTGTTGATATCGTTCAGCAACTTCTTCCGGTCGGAGAAATAGCGGTCTAAATACACCTCGGTGAAGAGCAATGCTAAATACTGATAGTATTTCCATTGAATCTTTTCCGTGCGGCGCTCGTTAATTTCTCGTGTATGCTGCACAATGTGTCGGTCGTACTCATAGAGTTCTTCCTCGGTTACACCCTGACCGATATAAAGATGACTTTTCAGTGCATAGAACAGATGTGAAACGCCTTCATCATCGATACCTTCCAAGCGAGGATCTTTTAAGTCTCCAGACAAGGCCTTCAAGTCTTTGCATCCGAACTGATGCAACATGAACTTGAAGAGCACAAGTGCTTCTTGTAGTTTGGCAGGTTGTCGTTGTTGTCTTTGTCTTGGCATAATCAATCCTCCTCAAACATACGCTTGTTGAATTCTTCTTCAGTCAACACTACTTTCCAATGCTCCTCATTGCGCCTAATGTTGGGCAGCGTGTTGTCGCCGTTTACATAAATCACGTCAAACTCAGTGTCGCGTGTACGGAAGTCCATCTTCTCAAAGAAATGGTCAAGCATTTCATTGCCCACCTCTTTCACATTGCGCCAGATAACCAGTGCTCTCAGATTGTCGCGCCGCGTCCGTCCTTGCACCACGCAGATATTGTCTTCATTATACCAGTCCATGGTTTCCACGTTCAAACCAATGAGATAATTGAATGTCTCCACCATGTCAACCGGTGTTTCTACCAGTTCGTTGTCCTTAGTGGTCTTCAACGTGACGGCAAACGGATTCTCAAAGAGTTTCATGTTCAGCAGCGAGTCGCGTGTCTCCACGTCAATCATATAGTCGAGCATATAGCTCTCTTTGAAGTTGCTGCCGTCCTCAAACAGGGTGTTGTCCTGCTTGATGGCAAGGTTGTTCAGCGTGTCTTCATACTGCTCCAAACGCATATACTTGAAGCAGTGACTGCTGCCCTCATGCGATACAGGTTTGCCATTGTTCCAGCCTTTGGAATATATTACCTTCTCGATACGGGGTTTGGTCACTGAGTTGAAGTACTCGGCCATCTCCACCAAGATGTATTTGCGATTTCCACCGTCCTCACGGTTCAAATTGATGACAGCATGGCCGGTTGTGCCGGAACCAGCGAAGAAGTCAAGAATAATAGAATCCTTGTTTTCCTCAGCAAATGGTATTATGTACTTAATTAGACTTACAGGTTTGGGATAGCTCATAACTGCTGCGCCAAACAAAGACTCAAGTTCTTTTCCAGCATCCTCGTTAGTTCCCACTTCACATTCCACTTTTGAAATCACATCAGATGGCCGTTTAATACGATCACCTTCACGTATATATCTTATAGCAAGTCGCCTTGTTTTTATTATAAATGTAGTTCCCGCAGCAACTTCCTCATTAAGGGTTTCTTGCTTCCATTTGAAATGGGCTTTTAGTGAAAAATCTTTGTTGGCACATCCGTGTTCAACTGTTATATCATCTAACAACTCCACATTATCATATATTCCCTTCTCATATAGACCATCTATTTTAAACATCACGCTTTGTCGCGGAAATAATAAACAAGAAATAGGATTACCAGCATTAAGAAGCGGCATATCCCCTCCGTCAACGATGCCACCATTATAGTTAATCGAATTTCTATTTTTTTCATAGCACAAAACATATTCATATTTTGTCCGTACTTTGGTAGACAAGGCTGGCGGTGTTGCGGTCTTATTCCATTTATAAGTGGTTACAAAATTATTTTCACCAAACACTTCATCACAAATTTTTCTTAAATTGCTTTGTTCACGATCGTCTATCGAAATAAAAATTACCCCATCTTTTGGCATATCTGCTTTAGCTTCTTCCAGACGGTCTTTCATCATAGCGAGCCATGATGAATGGCTGTAACCATCTTTATATATAAAGCCATCGTTTCCTGTATTATAAGGCGGATCAAGATAGATGCACTTCACTTGTTGCCGATATTTCTCTTGCAGCAGTTGCAGCGCTTGAAAATTTTCAGAGTTAATCAGCACGCCGTTGGTCTGTTCATCAAGATCTTCTATTGACTTCAACAATCGATGCTTGAAGTTAGCTGTGAAGAAAGCGGTATCGAGTACAAGGAAGGGATTCTGCTTTAAGAATTCCTCGGTCAGCGGCTCGCTATAGCCTGCAGCGGCGAGGTCGCCTTTGATTTCGTCAATGGCAAACAGCTTTACCCATTCCTTGCGCTGCGCCTCGTTGGCAATGATTTCGGGATAGAGCGATTGTGGGACATGGTCGAGCGTAATGCAGTAGTCGCACTGCACCACAAATTTCTTTTTCAACCACAGCCGCTTCTGGAAGTTCTCCAACTGGGCAAGCATGCGAATGATTTTCTGCCCCACCTGCTTGATGGCACGCACAATGGTTAGCTGCTTCGTGATATGCTTCGCGTCAAGGTCGTCGATGTGCAGCACTTCGTTCTTGATATAGAAGTCGAGCTCGCGCGAAAGGAATCCTCCGAGGTCTTTGTGGATGAAGTAGTCGAAAGAGTTTTTTGATTTATAATCGTTAAGATGCTTCTCCAGTAGAGTGCGGTTGGACTGCTTGTCCGTGGGCATCTTGACTGTCAATAATTCTTCAAAGTCCTGTGGAACCTGTCCCTTTATCTCATCAAAAGCCTTTGCCATTAAGTCGTCTTGCTTGACACTCTTAGGCATCAATTCATAGGTGAAGTATATTTTGAGTTCGCCATTCTCATCCACTTCAAGCACTCTTTCGCCTTCTCCCTGCAGTCCATAGAGCGCGAAACGCCGCTCCATGTTGTCGGCACTTTTGTTGTTGTTTTGCTCGGTGCTTGCATCTTTCAAGACGAAATGCACCTTCTTCTTCGACGTAGGCAACACGAAAGTGTAGTCGCGGAAATACTCCGATGACTTGATATAGTATTGGTCGGCATTTGCCCAATGGAGTTTTACTTCCTCACCATTGTACGGAATAGCATAAGTATTATCTTTATACCTCCGTTTTGACATAAAATCACCCTTGTCGTAATAACGCGAAAAGAATGTAACAAGGTGCGAGAATACTTCCGCTTGCAACTCTTCTCCATCAGACGTAGATGCCATTTTAGCTTTCAGGTCTTTGTATTCTTTTACTAATGGAATGCTTTCGGACAAACTGTCAATTCCGGCCCCCAGTTGTTCCTTTATCTCCGCCATGCGTTTCTTTGTGGCTTCTGTTTCTGCACTATCGACAGCCAGAACCTCTTTTACTTGTGGAAGCAGTTCATTCTCAAGAAACTTTGTTATTTCCTCACGCTTTTGGTTCATGATGCGGTAGATGCCAAAATCGAGTTCGGCATGATCCATCATGAAAATTTCTTTCAGTTTCTGTACGAAACTCTCGTAATAATTGTTTGCCATACTTTTATCTTTCTTTTGTTTTGAATCGAATAATAAATAAATTGTTACGTTCGGAAGATTGTATCAAGCGGCGTTCAAGGTCTTCTATCATCTGCTTACGCTGAGCACCTATCTCGTCTTCACGATCTTCCAGTTCATTGCGAAGGCGACGTCGCTTGCGTTTTAACTCATCCGCCTTGCGCTCCATCTCCAACTTTTCTGCCATTGTCTGTGCGTTTCGTGCATCCCTTTCTGCTTGTTGGATCGCACGCCGCATGGCAGAAATCTCATTTTCGATGCTGTCTATCATGTCATGCTCCCATTGGGAGATACGACCTTCTTCCTGCTTGAAGAATGTAAGATTCTTATTGTCTATTTCGTGCAGCGTTGCCTTGGAGTGTTGCGTTACGTCAGCTTGTAGTCGGTCGCGCTCTGCTTCGGGAAGTTCTTCGGCAGCGAGTTCAACGCCGCCATTGAGAAACAGTTTCTCACAATCGTCCTGCGACAAGGTTCTTCCATCATCGGTGAATGCGGAAAACAATAGATGCTGCTCGTCGGCAAATGAGGAGACGGACAACTGCGAAAGAATGAGCCATCCAGATCTTCCTTGCAGATATTCCGGAAGTTCGGCATTCATGGAGATGGCGTTCTCATCAAACTCCACCGTTGCGGCATCCTCCAACTCGTATGACAATGCCGTGTTGACAACATGTTGTGCCAAGGGGTGACTCAAACGATAAGGGATGCTGTCCTGCTCTTGTGCCAACATTGCATAACGGCCTTTCTTGCATCCGGCTACGGGTGTGCGCAGAAGGAAGGTATGTTTCTTGTCATTGAACACGGCGTATGGGCTAAGCACATATTTTGTGAGTTCCCAGAAAATATGGTGATAGCGGTTGAGAAATGCACCAGTGTTGTCTTTTGTCATGCGCAGATGCTCCTGCACATTGATATCAAAATGTTCCAAGACTTCTGACCGAACTTCTTGCATCCGCTCATCAATCTGTTCCTGCATATCGTTTTGCAGCTGTTCAAAGGCAGCATTTATTTCTTCTTTGCTACGACACTGTTGATAGATTTGCCAAATGCGCGTTTCTATGTCGATGTTGTCTGCCTGACCAAGTACTTCATCGCTTGCCCCGAACACATCATCAAAGAGTTTGAACTTTGTGCTTAACAGATTAAACACACGGACATCAGCATAATTGCGAATGTTGATGAAGTTGACCACAACCACGTCGTGTTTCTGACCATAGCGATGGCAACGGCCGATACGTTGCTCAATGCGCTGTGGATTCCACGGCAAATCATAGTTGATGACCAGCGAGCAAAATTGAAGATTCAATCCTTCACCTGCCGCTTCTGTGGCAATCATGATGTCTGCATCATGCTGGAAGTAGTCCACAATGGCGGCACGACGGTCAGCAGCACGGATGCCGCTTACATTGTCGGGGTGAGCCATGCACCATCGTTTGTATATTTCGTTGGTTTGCGGTTCACTGGCTTTGCCGTTGAACAGTACCACCTTTCCGGCATATCCGTTGGCTTCAAGAAATTCACGAAGGAACGTCTGCGTCTTGGTGGATTCCGTAAATATCAGTGCCTTTCGTTCTGCTCCCTGAGATTGAAGTTTTTTAAAGGCTTCTTCCAATGCGACTAGCAATGCCTTCGCCTTTGATTCGCTCTTGATATTCTTCGCCATTTCAATAAAGCCATCCAATATCTGGATTTCGGCTTTTATCCGTGGAATGTCAATTTCATCCTCATCATTGAAAAGTAAAACATTGTCATCCGATTCTGTATCTTCCTCATAATCCTGCCATTCATCCAGATCTTCTGCAAGGTCATCAGGATCGAACTCGACCATCTTATGTTGGGCGAGCATGCGTTCAAGACGTTCCTTGATATGTGTGAGTGTAAACACTAACGCATAAGTGGATGATGCAAGGATTTTACGAATAATCATCGTAGTCAGCTTTTTCTGCCCTGAAGGAACTGAATAGATGTCATCGCGGCGCAGGAAATCGGAAACGGCAGTGTAAAGTTGTTGTTCCTCGTCAGTCGCTTCAAACTTTTGGGTCAGCGGAAGTCGGTTGGTATAGTTAATATACTCCCTGACATCCTTTCGCAAGGTTCGGGTGTAAAGCGGTTTGATGCGCTGTCGCAGGTTGCTAAGATTTTCTCCTTTTCCATACTGACCTCGGAATGTTTTTTCACTACCAAACAAACGGTCATCAATGACACTCGTTAAACCATAAAGTTCCAGCAGTGAATTCTGAAATGGTGTGGCTGTAAGCAAAAGTTTCTTCACACCATAGAGCGCATCGCGGACGGCAGCGGAAGTGCGTGCCGAGGAACGATAGACATTGCGCAGTTTGTGTGCTTCATCTATTACCGCCAAGTCAAAAGCATGGCGAAGAATCTCTGATTTGTGCTTGGCAGCAAAGTTATAGCTGCATATAATCGCCCGCTTGGAGGATAAAGGGTCCTTGCCGTCAGCTAAATAACGATTAAAATTTTTAGTGTCGAGGATTTCTGACGGAATGCCGAATTTTTCTAACAGCTCCGCCTCCCACTGTTTACGGAGCGAAGCAGGACAGACGATTATAATTTTTCGTTTGGAAACTGCCCAATACTGGCAGATGACCAAACCTGCTTCTATCGTCTTTCCGAGTCCCACCTCGTCCGCCAAAACTACGCCCTTTGAAAGGGGTGATTGAAAAGCGAACAATGCCGCATCAATCTGGTGTGGATTGATGTCAACCGTTGAACTGAGCAACGATTGTGTAATGGACTGTATAGCATCGCCTGTTGCCTGCTGCGTAAGCAGTGTGGCATAATACTTGGCGTGATAACGGGTTATCATTTGATAATGGAAAAACTTTTTTGTAATGTTCGTACAAATATAACTAAAATTCCGATCGGCCGGCAACGATTTAAATCTTTCGTGCCGAAGGCTGCCTTTTTCTCTCTCCAAATTTATTTTATTTTCAGCCCACAAAATTAACTCCCTTGTCGGAAAGTTAAATTCCGAGAAGGAAAAAAATTTTCCTTTCCCCGGGATTTCGCTATAAAAATACAAACTTTTTTGGAACAGTGCAAAAAATAAAAAACCGCACCAGGAAGGTGCGGCATCTTTTACCAATTCGTGCGTCGGTAACGCACGAATTTCATCAAACGTTTTGCCGCAGCGGCGCTATATGCGGTAGATGAC
>Ga0181612_140426_pt1 | contig 12421 bp, 6 predicted proteins | sample HoacroProtozoa21_FD_119630 | JGI IMG/M metagenome (GOLD analysis project Ga0181612, IMG submission 119630) | Hoatzin crop microbial communities from Cojedes, Venezuel. Combined Assembly of Gp0051906, Gp0051904, Gp0051908 | reverse complement strand
TGCAGCTCAGCCCAGCTCGCCGGCTGCAGTCAGACATGTCATTTCATCCACAGCTCACCCTGGCTAAAGCACTACAGCTGGTTCAGATTTGCCAGCATAGCTACATGTGTAGTTACACTCTGACCCAATTTCATCAGAATGCTTCGAGTTAAAAAAGCGAATATGGTTAAGGACGAACTATGCAAGCAGCTCTCAGGGCAGCAACCTCTTTGTTCCTGCACCAGAACACACAGCTGCTGCATTTTTCAAAACACAGGAGTTACCCAATTTCTCAGCACCAAGAGAATCCATGCATTTTAAAAGCTTTCAATTCATTCTAATAGGCCTCCAGTTTTCTTCCTGCTCACAACTAAACATAGGCTTTAAGTTGCAATTTGAACTACTGAAGCAGAACTTATACAATGACTTCATATTGAAAACAACACATCCAAACTAGTGACCAAACACTTACATAAGATGTTCTCTCAATTCACCTGACAAGTCATCCAATATCTACTTATGTTCCAGTCTCTTCCTGTTGAACAGCTTTTTTATTTTTGTTTCATGTGTAGACTTATTTTAGGCTAAAATCAAGCACTTATATTAGACACTTATATTTCCATCTTTTTGTAAAGAGTTACAGAAGTCTTTTCTTCTCTTCTAAGTAGTCAGCAAGTTTAAATCCTTCAGTATAAGAATTAAAATACAAATAAAGTTTGGACTCTCAAGAAAGCTACATTCCCTGTACAGCGTAAATCCCTGATTTAAGATGGCAGAAAGGCTGCAAAAGAATCACAAGTGGAAAAAAAGAGCCACACAGGAGAGAAAGTGCAATCTCACAAGTGGCAGATAGACAGAAAAACGAGAGTTCAGGTGTTACGAAGAGAAAGAACATCAGCAACTTTCATAACTAATCTGAGGCAGGATATCTTTCTACCAAACGTTACATCATTATACAACCCAGGAACACTCGGTATACACAAAGCCTCCAGTGTATATTGCTAACAACAGCTGGCTGCTCTTGTGCTCAGGGTTACATGAGGAACAAGCGAACATTTCACTACCACCTCTTCACTCTTACTAGGCAAGAACAAAGATGCACAGATCCTACACTGGTATCAAGAAGATCACTGACAATAAGGATTCAGCTTTCTATGCTTGTCTGCATACACTATTAATAGATGTTACTTTGGAACCGTAGTTACTACACGTGGCCACATTCGACCTTTGCAAAGTACGGATTACTAGAACCGGAGACTAACTGCTATAAAACAGGGTACCTCAGAAACTCTCACTCACCTAATGCAAATGCATTAAATTACGTGCAGTGACCACTTAAAGTCCACAAACAAAATACAGGAGTATAAGCAAGCTGTTCTTATTTAATTTCCAGACTTTTTAGTATAGTCACCATACCAAATAAAGGGGCAGTTCCATGAAGTTCACTACTCTACCGAAGATTAATCCTAAATAAATAACTAGAGATGTAACAGGCACATTTTATTGACTTGTAGGAGGAATCACATTTTGTTTATGGGGGTTTTTAAAGAGGCAGAGTACAGACAAAAGCAGTTTCATGAGAGTGTTGGAATTCCAGAAAGCTGCCACACAGAGCAACCAGCTTTCACTATGCGATGGTGGGGCTTTTGTAGGAATGACCACCACTTTATGCTGGAGTATCTGGTAACTGCTGTGGTACCTAATAGACTAAAGGCAACACTCTGTATAAAGCTTTCAAGAATGTTCCTCCTATTTATCGTGTATCTCAATTTGAGCCTGAAGTAGCAAAATAGAACTCAATACGCCCGAGATTATCACTGTTAATACATTTAAGCACGTACATTTGGACTTCTTAGTTGTTCAAGACTAACAGTACAGCACCACTAGAATTAGGCCCCTGCACATGACAGTATTCAAAATTCATGAAAGTCAAACATCATTTTTTCTCTGACTTAGAAAACTTAATAGCCTCCAATTTACTATTTCTTCCCCAGCAGCACAATACATTTGTAGGCAACCCCAGTTAACCCAGGAAACTCCAGCTCAGAGAAGTACATAGATGCTTTCACAAAGAGCACCACTAGCCTGTTCTAAGTTTCTGTCTCCTCAGTGACAACCATCAGAAAATCTAATCTGACAAAACTGCCTTTTTGGAGAGGTCAACCTGAATGCAAGTGAAAAAAAAAACAAACCAGAACAAAACCCACACACACCACAAAAGTCACTTCTTGGGTTCAAGAAAAAAAACAGCAAATAACCCCTGAAGCTGAACATGGTTGTTTACAGCAAGACAGAACAGGGACCTTCAATAAAAGATAACTAGTTAAACATTAAAGCACTGAGAGCAACACTGTACAGAACAACTATAGTTACTAAGTAAAGACAATTTCTGAGTGAATTACAGACCAAGAAAAGAGAACATGAGAAAAGAAAAGAGCATGTCACGTGTTTTGGGAAGCTGTTTTTGTACTGGTATCTCTAGGAGAGTCATGGAGAGAGTAGTCTAAGAGGCATATCTGCAGAATGCAGAGAACACCGGTCAGCCACCTCACTGGTCATGCTGTCCCACCCAAGGCACTGTATGTTCACACACAAGCCAGAGGACAGACGAAAGTGGTTTTCTCCCAAAATGTGAGGCGGTACTTACTCAGTTTAGCCTACCCAGACCAGCCAAGATTTAAGGCCAGAGGCAGACAGGCTCAGCAGGTCCATTTTTGGAAGGTGGCTGTCTTTATGACAAGACTGCCACAGAATCCTCACATGAAGTTACACTTGTGATAGAACATGCAACTACTAATAAAAGAGCATACTTATATGTAGTGCTTGCTCTGGCATCTCTGCTCAAGAGGAATAAAAATCGAGGAGTTACACCCATTAGAAAAATCAAACCATCTCAGTAATTACTTGTCAGCAGTCTGCTACGTCAACTCACACAAACCACAGTTGCCATCACATGTAGCTGAACCGGTGTCGAGCCACACGAGTTGCAGATACTGCTTGAGGAGCCCTCTTTCCTCTAGAGTTTGTGCCATCTCATAGCTGTACTTTGGCATTAAGGTGCCTAAGCCAAATACGGCAGGAATATTCAAGTTGTTCTCCACATTTCCACACAGCCCTATAAACTTAGAGTTTACTCGAGTTTTGTCAGATTACAGAAAGCCTTCTTTTAAAATGCTACTCTGAAACAGACAAGGCCAGATTCTGCTGTCTTTGGCATCATATATTGAAGTCGGCCATTTCAGAAATCCAAGATTGTGTAAAATTAGAATCAGGAGATTCTAAAATTCTCTACATTCCCTTAAGTTACCAGACCAAAGTTTAAGGGATGCAGAAGGAGGGCAACTCCACAAACTATCTTTGACGCTGTATTTTAAAACAGGTTTAGCTTTAAAAAATGATGAAAAATAATCTGTAAGAAGGATTCAAACACTCACGAGATTACCCATATAATTACCAAAAGAATAGATATAGATTCAGTAATCGCTTCTTTTGAGCTTCAGTGAATAAGTAATCTTCTCACAATACAGCATGTTTCACTTCTTTTAAGCATATCAAACCCAGAAGAGATAGAAGCCGCTTTAACACGAGTTCCCAAAATAGACAGCTTCTTGTTAACAAAACACCTGTTGCTGAGAACTGACAGTAAGCACAAAACACATTACAATTTGTTTTTGTAAACAGCACTTTGTAGAATTTTAACTAGCTTATAATGCTACAACTCTACATGGACCTAATGCTAAGGGAGGTCATGCTCTAATATCAGGGTTCCTAGCTGTTAATAAATAAAATCATCATCATAATTTCTGACTAGGGCATCTTGAATTCAGTGTAACTTCCAACAACATTGTGATTATCATGCATGATGTGTTGCTCTATTTAGACTTCTGCACTACGTCTAATTTCAGTGTTCAAAATTACACAATACCCTTACTGTGGTTTGATGGGGAACTCAACCTAAAGCTAAAGCCTGACCAAACAAAGAGGGTATTTAGGGACAAGTTTTTGGTAGAAGTATGATGTTCCCTGTGGCAAAGTTGCATTCCTCATCTTTTGCAACGCACTTAAATTTAGCCAAGGGACTCAAAGGTGCTACTTTGTTTTAACCCTAATGCTATTCTAGAGATTTCTGTTGTTTTGGGTTTTTTTCCCCCTTAATTATTCCAATCACTAGGGAAGCCAGCTTACATGTTCCCAAACAAGTTACTGGGTGTCTAAATACTAAAATCTATCACCCTGCACAAAGCATAGGAAACTATTACACAGTTGATCTGCAGCCACCATAGGCAAGTGATATTTATCCATCACTTAATATACTGTCAAGTTTCACTGAAAATACAAATACATCAACTCACTGGTCACAATATGAAGTTCTGCATCTTTCCTCAGTTTCCTCTCAGCCATCACCTTACACTGCCTGCAGCTCTACAATGTGTAAACGTCCAAGTGAAACCAATATACGTGCATCCAATATGTATTTATACGCAACAAATGCAACGGTTTCATGATACAGGTAATTTGTGGCTTTAGACAGTTCGGCCACAGTATTGCTGGGCCAGGAACTGAACTACTTTGAGACTTTGTTCTTCAAAAGCCTGGACTAGTTCCTGCATCCGCGTTATGGTGCCGCTCTACAGCTCTGTGCCAGAAGCATCAAGGTTAACAGTGCTCTGCAATGAGAAAGCGAAACTACCCAGTGTCAGACCTGAACTCTAAGCCGTAGCCTCAGTCATAGTGCATGTCAAGGAAAAACGCAAGCTGTACACATCACCAAGAGGTCGGAGTGAAAATGAAGTGTGAGTTGCCTTGTGTCAGCCTTCACTATCTGAAATGGTGTCAGGTTAGTAGATAAGGGACTAAGGAACGATCAGAAATTTGGAGAGCATAAGGCACACCCCTTTCTGAAGGTTTCCAAAACTACACTACTTGCTCAGATGGAGAGGTCATTACACTGTTTAGGAAAAGCTGAAAAATTATTGGAAGAAACTTGACTGAGGACAACTGGCATTTTTCCCACTGCTATCATGGAACAGAAAACAGGGGTTTTTTATATTTCTTTCCCAAGCCCATACAGAACAGACTGCATGTATTTCAGTTTCTCTGACAAGCAAGCCAGAGCTGACAGCTTTCGAGTAAAAGGCTGCATTGCACACATTGTGCTTTAATCACCAGGGCATCCTTTTTACCCAAGACTCCAGGTACCGCTCTGTAAACTGCCTTTCTGATAACCAAGTCTGCTGTTCATTCTGTTTCCAGACTATGTGAGCATGCATTTCTAGTAAAATGTCTCCCCCACTTACTGTCCAGAACACTCAGATCAGCAAGTTAAGAGCACAATAGCCTAAAAATAGCATGGCTGGATGCCACCGTTTCCCCATTTATTATGATGGTACCTTTGTACAGAGTTCTTCTACAATTCTACACAGAAAAACACAGCCATAAATGGCTTTAAGGGAGGGACTTTTATCCAAAAGGGCTAAGCTGTTAAGCAGTGCCGTGGGATTCCCCCTTTTTCCTCAAGCCACAGAAATCTGCATTTCTGGGAGCACTTTGAACAATAACTCTTTAAGTATATCTGACTTCTCTTTCTCTTTTTATCCTCTTGCCATAGCGATCATATTCTGCCATAGAACAGATCGACACACGACAGAGTAACAGCACTTTCTAGAGAAAAGAAAATGCATGATATAAAGGAGAAATATACAAACATACAAGATGCAAGCCAGACCTCTCCCATTATTTTGCTTGGCATATTAGCGCCTGTATCACACTTTAGAATGGACAAAGAGGGAACAAAATCTGCTCACAAGATAGCAAGCCTCAACTGTCAGCAAGACATTCCCTTCCATTCACAAACACCGGCCAACAGGGCTTCTATCAGGAAACAATGGAAAAAGAGAGCACAATATATATTTCCTTTTATTAAGGCATAAGGTCAGAAACAAGAGGGAGATCAGCAAGACCAATGCCCTTCAGCTTGGCCTAAAGATCCATTCACAGGCACCGCAGTTTCAGCTGCTGCATTACACTAAGCTAAATCTACAAATACGTCCTTGCTATGGCTTGAAAGACAAAAGCCCAGCGCCCTAACACTGTCTCCCAGAAGTCTCTTCTGTGTCACAGTCCTTCTGTGAGGACAAAAAACCCCACACTACTGTTCAAAAATATTAGTATCCCTTACACTAAAAAAATCACTAATTACAACCTATAACGCCAGGTTTCAAGAGAAGACTTTCCTATTTCAACAACTAACTTGATGCTGCAACACGCATTGTACACTGTATATGCCACCCTGTGTAAGTTCACCAGACACAGCTATCAGACCATACAAAGAAATTTCAATAAATTCTTCATCTCAGGCCTTGACAGTCTGAGAAATTAAGGTGTCAGAGCTGCAGCAAGGGCAGAGGTATTCCTCAACAGAGCAGACTGTTATTTGAAGCATCCTGATTGTGCAGTGGACGATCAGAGGCAGAAGATAGAAGGATAAGTAGCTAACGACTAATCAGGGATTTACTTCTATACAGAATGACTAGGTATAAACTTAAGACAATGGGTCACAGGAACTTTATGAGTTTGCAGAATAACAAACTAATTCTTGCAGTAAAAGAGACCATAAGTAGCACTCAAAAAACTTCATAGACACCAAGTTAGAGAAAAACAAATGCAGGAAGGCAACACAACCAACTAAGTGACCAAAATGTGAAATTAGATTTTTTGTTGTTGTTGTTGTTTTCCAAAAAAATTTTTAAAGACAGTCAATTACTTCACTGCTATGCATAGTTTTAAATTGCAATCAAGGCACCAAGTCAAGTTTGACTAGACTCATTAGGAAGGCAAGAAGAAAAACCAAACATGCACGGCTGTCAGGCCAGTCCACAACGAATCAAACACTCCTTGATTTCAGCCCTAGTCTCAGCCCCTGCATGGTTTGTCACACTCAGCTGACAATTTGTTTGTTATGTAACTAATAATACACCTACCTTGACCTATTGTTACCAATGCTGCCTTCCTCCTCTCCTAGGATACTTTAAACAAACCCCATGAAGATACACTGATATTCAAAACAATCCTACTGAGCAATTCTGAAGTCTCTTCCCTAAAAAATGTTCCAGGTAAGTCCTTCCACATTGCCACATTTGCGAGTTAGTAATCAAATGGTATCGATACTATAAAACACTAAAATGATTAGTTTTCTAGTTACTTTTCATCAGCACAATAACATTTGTTGGATAACTAATTCTAATTAACACCTACAAAATCACTTTATTCAAGTACTTAACACCAATATTCAACAGTACGTCACACCAGCATGATTTGTGGATAGCATAATCCCAACATAAGAAGTCTGGCGAAGTTCACATAGAAAGCTCTCCTTTATCAGCAACAAAAGCTACCTTGTAAGCTTCTCACCCGATTCTGAAGGAGCCAGGCAGGAAGGACCATCTCCAAACGTTTCAGTTTAACACTTAAAACACAGCCCCTTCTTCTGCCCCTACCTTGATAATGGTGCAGATTCCAATGCAAGGTCATTCTGTTGCACAGAAAACATTCTGCTATGTGACAATGCAATGTAACGTTAAGGCCTTGATTCTATACATGATTTTAGAAGAACATCTTAAATTCATAGAGGAGGTAGTAGAGAAACAATTTTATCCCTCTTCGCAATCTCCTATCTCCCCTGCCACCCCATCCTCAAGAACAGCATGATCAACAACTCATTACGTGTTTCTTTCTGACAATCTGACTCCAAGATAGCCTGTTGTATAAAAAAGTATGAGTATGTCCAATTTAGGTATAGAAATTCTACATTTTTGCCTGCAGAACTGGTGGTTGTCTCTCGCCTCTCTTCCATTTTAAGAGGAAAATATCTGCCTTCCCCATCCAATATCCTGCTTTCATCAGCCCAGTTACATTCAGTGGCACACACACAAAAGCTGCCTAGCCTCCTGCCTTGTTCAAGCTAATGGTGAAAACTTCAGTCCTTGTTTAAAAAAAACACATCCACTGCAAAATGTTTAAACAAGCTGAAAGCACCCCACTTCTGTCCTCAAATACACTGCTATTATGCTCCCACTTCAATTTGATTATTAAGTTTCTATTTGTTTCCCTACTCCTTCACACAGATAAAAATGCATCAGCATCATGAATCACAGGACACACCAGTGCCGTGTTGTCTTAAACCTGGAGCGAGTCAAAACCGTTCAGGTGGTTGCTGGGGCCTGCCAAGTCAGCCACACTGTTTATAGTTTGCTTCTCTAGATACAGGATTATTACGTTTCAGACTAACAAACACCATACCCCGAAGGTTAGAGTGCTGTGATGCAAACACACCCTGACGGGGCAGAATGGCTGAGCAGGGGTGGTCTTCAGCATGGAGACAGTTTCGGTTTCTGCAAGACTGCTGAACCATTCAGTCAAAGGAAGAGCTATGCATTTAACAAAACTGCTACTTAAAAAGGAGCTATTTTTAGGAAATATTCAACATTCATTTGTCTAAGTAATACTCAAAAGATTGTCTTGAGTTGATCTAAATGAAGCAGAAGATGGATCAAGTTAGGATTTAACTCAGTTTCTCTCAATGCATAATTTAATAGCCAAAAAAAGTTACTTTTCAAATGAAAAAAGCCTCAGTTTCTGTCAACAACTGGAGAATGAGAAAGAAAACACAACTTGAGCAAAGAGAAGTGATTTTTACACTGTCAAAGCTTTGTTTTTGCTAATCTCTATTTAGCTCAAAAGCCCTATAAACACAGTTGGAAGAAGGGATCTGTTAAAAATATATCACCCCACCCCTTCAATTAAGGGCTGAGAAGCTTATGACACATCTGAGACATCCAACAAGAACAGGGAAGAAGGACTTAATGTTCCTGATATTTCTAAAGGTAAAAAAATAAGCAGGTTTAAAAATCCCAAATGTTTTATGCCTCTGTTAAATGGATTTTAAAGCAAGAACAGATCCAAGCTATTTTTATTCCTTTGTAGGTCATGTGTAATTAACTGCTTATTTTCACAAAACCTTATTACAGTGTAAACATCACCAGTCAGATCATCTGCCCCACCCAGACTGAGCTCCACACACCAGAGGAGGCCAGCTATCTCTGTGAGGAGCCCTCACATCTGCACGAGAAGGCTGTCCCTCCAGTACCAACCGACCTGCAAATCACAGCTGTACTCACCAGCAGCTCCTTCACCCCTTCACCCCGTCTTTCCTAGAAACTGCAAGCAAACTAGTTAACAGGCCTAACCCCATGCCTAGAACTATGGGCAGATGTCCCTTTTTGGGTATAGCTGAAACTCTAAGATGACATTATTTCTCTCCCCCACTCCCACCTTGGGCATGCAGCAATTAGCAAAAACGATCACTAAACCACTTGGGAAATAGGGGAGGAAGAGGAGGGGAAGAGGGCCAGTTGGGTTGGCTCGAGCCACCAATTTAAAACAATTTAAGCTAGGCTAGTTGACTTTGCCTCCAGTGCTCACATGACCCACTGCCAGAAAAGCAGCCAGAGGCCCCTGCGCGTAGCAGAGGGCACTCAGCAAGCAGGGACTGAAGCCCACACCGTGTATACAGGACAGACGGCCACGCTGCCAAAAGCTCCAGGCATATTTCACAGGGATCACCCCACAGGAGGTACACAGCCCTCTTCAAGTAGTATGAAACAGAACCAGACTACGGGGTTACCATCCCAGCATGTGGTGGGCCACCCACCTGGTGACCCTGGGAAGTGCCACCAGCTGCTGGTGGACTATACAGCACAGATCCCCTTTGTCTCAAACAGGGGAGATAAAATTGGTCCTGCATTTTGTACTCAGGCTTACAATCACTTTAAGAATCTCTTGTTCACATCAGAGATGTATATTCCATCCTGGCACAAGCAGCAGACACAAATCCCATCGCACACAACACATTCACAGTGTTTAAGATCTGCAGTTGGAGCATGTGCAGGAGAAGGTTTTAAGAATAAGAAGTGCTGGAACAACCAATCGCCGTGTGGGGACAACACAGGTCCTGCCAACGACAGCTCTGAATGCAGGCAAGAAACATTTGCTGTAACCTGAATACAGAAGTTGTACAGCTGTGCCAGCAAAGTTGTATGTTTATCCTTTAGGGCAGATCTGCTTCCTACAAACAGCCTGCATTAGAATTGTATACATGGGTTGAGAGAGTTAAGCATTTCACTTCTGTATTGAATAAATCAGGAAAATTGGTCCCAGATAATACATCTTCCCTAAGTTGGGGGGCAGAGGGGACCCGAGAAGAATGGCTACTCAGCCATCAAGCAGTATGAACCGAGTTGCCTCATGTATTCAGCTTTTTTCCTGTTCTAAGCAAAACCAGCTTTTGGCTAAACATAGTATTTAATAGCACACAGTTTACTTCCTCTTGTTTCAGCAAGTCTAATACACATACTCATAATATATAAGCTTATATAGAAATTATAGCAACTATACTATTCTTCTTGCCCTCACCTGAGGCATCTGATCTAGCTGCTCAGTCTAGGCCCAGTGTCACTTGTAAGATAAGATATTAATCAAAACCCAGGTTTTTAAATACTTATATATCCCGGTCTTAAATACCTCCCCGATACATGAGATCTGGCCCACGTCTCAGCTAAAAGACCATATATAGTCACTGCTCATTCTAAAGTAGTACTTCCAGGGCTTAAACACAATCTAGAATGTTAAAAAAAGTGTTAGAAACAGATAAAACAGATAGCAGGAGCGAATTAGTAATTCAGACCCATAGGCCACTGGAGCATGGCAAGATGCCAGTGTGTCAAGACACTGACATACATAAAAGTAATCCATACCCAGCATTTGGGGAGAAAACAAAATAGCTCAATGTAAAACTGAAAGCATGAGGTATACTTTAACAACTACGCTTGCTTACATTCAGTAAAGGTCTAAGCAATTGTTTTCCACTGTCATTTGGAAGATTGTTGCTCATTTTTCACATCCATTCTTCTATCATCTTGACTAATCCTACAAAACCGATCAAACTCCTCAGTCTCAACAAGTCTATGGCGCCATGAGCATATCTTTCCCATTCCCAGAAGCAGCTGTATATACTTTTTTTACAAAAACAGGAAATATTTAGGAAAGTAAGAAAATATATTCACCATTCTGAAAGCACTGTCCTGTATGTGGCCTCACCAAACATATTTGTCAAAGATACAGAAAGGATGGCAATTAAAAGAAAGTCTTCATTCTCATAGAATCCCCCTGCTTCCCAACTCACCGCTTGGTGCTCTCCTCCCTCCCTCACACCCTGTCCCACGCCACCAGTGGCAAATCGTACTTTTCCTGTTCCTGAAGACCCTTCGGAAGCAGAAAGTGTCACAAAAAATACTATACCTGACAAACCTGGTACAGACACTGAAAATAATCTTCCCTTAGAGAAAACAGCTGCTATCATTGGGCAATACAGGATTCAAAAGAGATTCTGACCAACTCCAAAGAAAAAAAAAAATCTCCCCGCCCCCCTTTTTTTTGGCTGGAAGGGTAGTAGCTGCAACACACAGAAATAACAATTTTCCTGCCTGTGTTTGTCACCAGAGCTCTGACAAACCCAGGTACTCTGAAAAACTGATTAAAAAAGAAGAGAAACATTGCCATGTTTAACATAATTTTTACATATCTTTGTTCTACAGGCTAAGGACCTGCGAGACAGTCATCAAGAACAAATACGCAGACTACAGCACAGCAGCCTTCACAGATACAACAAAAGACAATTTAAGACAGATGACTTGGAGCAAATGCTATCACTGAATAATCCCACAGCAGCTGTCATAATTAGTTAGCTCAAACCTCCTCAGAATCAGCGAAGTCAGAGTTAAAACCCAGCTCCCTTCCTGTAACATTGTGTAACTCCAAACAGCGGCATTATCCTCGCTATTTTAGAATTAACATTTCTCTGTCGGATGAGGTGGAACGACTCGATCCTTCCACGCAACGAGGCCCGGTGCAAGCCAACAGCTGACAAAAGAAACTCGGTCAAGTTTGAGCCCCTCAGCACCTTATTTCCTGTCGAAAGAGCCCTTTTGTTCTGCTTCCCTGCATAAATGTTAATATTCTGCCACCATTAGGCAACGAAACGGCGAGAAGCAGCCCCACGCACGTGAACTTCGCTGCCCCAGAGGGCCCAATAACGCCGCGCGACGCGATTAGAACCGGAAAATTCCTACCCACAAAATCTCCACAATTTTCTGTTTGCTTCACCCCAGATTAACTTCACTTGAAGCTCTACTTCGGCGCAACCTAGCCTGGACGCGGAGCCCCGCCTCCCCGCTCCTATTGGCCGAGGAGGGGGAGCCCCGCCCCGCCCGCCAGGCTCCGCTCCCCGATTGGCGGAGTGGCGTATCCATTATTTAAAGAACTTTTCCTTGCTAGCAGGTTAGGCTGGGCGGGTTAGAACACCCTGGGCAAGCTGGTTCTTAAAGGC
>Ga0181612_125459_pt1 | contig 12421 bp, 6 predicted proteins | sample HoacroProtozoa21_FD_119630 | JGI IMG/M metagenome (GOLD analysis project Ga0181612, IMG submission 119630) | Hoatzin crop microbial communities from Cojedes, Venezuel. Combined Assembly of Gp0051906, Gp0051904, Gp0051908 | reverse complement strand
CTTCTCTGGACACGCTCCAGCACCTCAATGTCCTTCTTGTAGGGAGGGGCCCAAAGGTGAACACAGTACTCAAGGTGCAGCCTCACCAGTGCCGAGTACAGGGGCACGATCCCCTCCCTGCTCCTGCTGGCCAGACTGTTCCTGATACAACCAGGATGCTGCCTTCTTGGCCACCTGGGCACTGCTGGCTCATGTTAGACCCAGTCACGCAGACCCAGTCTGCACCAGTCAGAGATGAAGGGTCGGGGCTTTGCCCCCTTCACATCTCTGGGCGGCACAAAGAGGCCAAGGTTTTTCACTGACCCTCACTCACTCTCCAACTTTAAATGATGCAGTCACTGATGACGCCACGGCTTTGCGTGCACACATACCCCTCTTCCATTTTCATCCTTGCTACTCGGAATATTTAGCAATACTACAAACATTTAAATGAAAGAAAAAAGCTGGAAGAAATGGTAAGTGTGGGTTCCCTGAATCCAAGGGCCCTGGCTTCTAAAAATTCAGTTTGGAAATACCTGCTAGTTTTATGACTATTTCTGCCACTGAAATGCCTCTTTCTCTTATGCATTTTGATCAATTAATAAAAGATAACTCAGCATGTACATACAGAACACAGAGTAACAACAACAGGGTTAACTAGCTAACAGCACTCAGCCTTCACCTTCTGAACATCACAAGTAGGAAGATTACAACTACATTTCAAATATAGTCTCTTTTTCATTGAAGCAAATGTTTTAAAGGATTAAGTCTGTTGGCCTGTACTTGTGATTTTTGGTCACATTTTATCTGAGAAGAGAGTCCACTTTAACATGTAATAGACAAAATAATATTACAACAATCAAAAAGCCATTAACAAGCATGGACAATTTCTGAGTTCTTTTGTTGAGAGCTGTCACTTCAAAAGAAAACAAATCTTAGGTGCACATATCACCTAAGTTGTGAACGTGTTGTATGTGAGGTTTTAAGATACTGCAGGGTTCCATGAACTGCTTGTGTCTTCTTGAGAATGAGAAAAGAATAAAAATGAAAGGAAATACAGGAGCATTATGTAAATTATTCCTTTTCTGCTTTTATTGCATGTATGTTTCTACGTAAATTAAAATTATTCTATAACTATATAACAGATCAAAACAAGAGATCACCCACTCATCCATTTCCATTTTTCCATGCTCATTTTATGCTGATTTACTGATCCAGCAGAATAACTGTCATTTCCAGTAAACCCAATATCTGTCTTAAAGAGTAGACATGTATTATTTCCCACTGTGTTCACGGATGTGTGTCCTTTGTACATTTTTATTATTCACTTGATGGTGGATATTAGAAGTCTTTTTACGTTAGCTAGCTTCAGAGAAGTGTATTTATTTTTTTTTCTAGGACACCTACTGGTAGGTCAGATAACATTTACCACAAAATGCTTTGGGCATTCTGTAACAGACATTTTGTAATACCATGTGTTCCCTTCGTATGATGGCTGAAGAATTTTATAGATTTTCTATATAGTATGGATGCAACATTCAGGTTTTTACACGCAGCAAAAGCAGAGGTTTCAATGAAATTAAGAGATCAGTCTCTAGGTATGCACCGTAAAGACTCATCTAGTCAGAAAGTGCATAACAGGTATTGATAAAGCAGTCTTGAAACTATCTTTATGAAATACTGTTATAATTCTGAGCATTTTGTCTTTATCACAGAATTTTACAAAGGTAGATGAATATTACTGTTCTCATTTTTGGGATGTAGAAACTGAGGCAAAGACAAATTAATATAAGACAGGTCATAAAGGACAAAGTCAGTAACAGGATCAGGAAAGAACTCAGGTGTCCTGATTCCCTTTTGCCACGAAACCATCTACATGGAAATTGAAACCTTGCTAATTCAAATATTTGTTCCTACAATGTAGCAGACCAAGACTGAAGAGATGTGGTTCTGACTCTGCTTTGTCATTGAATTACTTTATCATGGGAAATATCCTGATTGTCCTCTGCCTTCATTCCTCTATCTGTAAAATAAGGAAAACAATACTCATCTCCTTCACAACCACTTTGAAATCTCCTAATGAAAAGGCCTTACAAGGCCTCTCAATGTCATCCAGATGTTCTTAATACAATCTCCAATTTACTAGAAGCTATTTTTACATTCTAAAATAATACATTTAGTTTTTGATTAAAAAAAATCTCTGCTGAAAAATGGAGACAGTGGCCTGACAAATCTATACCTGGAGAACTGTCACAAATGGGAACTTACAGACAGCATTTTCTTCAACTGTACATCTTCACACTGGTAATTTTCTTTATTTCTTTAAAATAACTGAATAAGAGATCAGTGAGTTCTGTGGACTTCAGCTCTGGGAGAACAGAGAACAGCAGGAATGCCAAGTCTCTATCCAAACTATACTATCTGAATGAAGAAGTAGGATATTTTTCTTAATATATAGGAAATAAAAATGTATTGTTCTCAGCATGGGGATTCTCCTCCTGAGAATATAATAGAGGAAGAGGAGCCAAATAAGCTGCTCCCTCCCACCACTGCGAAAGCTTGGTAGTTGCTTACTGATACAAGATTCATAGTTCCACATTGCTGGCTCATGGCCCCATGGTGCTGCTCGTAAACTCCCTCCTCGCTTCTCACAGCTGGCAACATCTGGCTTTTTTCCATAAGCCCGGCCAGAGCAGGGCCCAGGGGAGGATCTGAGATTTCACAGGAAGGACAGATGAGAGGCCTGTGATGGAGGATGTGGTGGGACACGTTCTATGGGGCAGGTGAGGCACAGTGATACGTGTGGGGGGGAAGCGGATAGCCCTACCCATCTGCACGTGAGCCTGAAAGCCTTGCTCCTCCCAGCAGAAATTCCTGCTTTCTGCTCGTTCGCTAGCGTGTCTCACACCTAGATCTCAGCGCCTCATCTGAGAGAGGGGGATCTCTCAAAAAATTACAAGAGGCTGGACCAGCTCTGTGAGATGCCTCCTGCCTCATCTTGGGCACTCTGTAGAAAAGATGTTGAAATATGACCCAAACTTCTTTAACCAGAGCTTGCAATGTTAGCTCAGATTGGTTTAGCATCCTTGAAGCCGCTCAGATGCTGCTTCCTCCTGCCTACGACGCTAAATTGAGTACAGCTGCCTCTTAAGCAGCCACCTCTGCAGCAGGATGTTGTGAAAGTGTTTTTTATAGCCCAGGCTTCAGAACTGGGTATCACGCTACACCCGTCTCCAAGTACAGAACTACACACTGGAGTGTAAGAACCTGCTGGTTTAAGCTGTTCTGCAGCTCTTGTGGCATAGCAGCTGGCACTTCAGCAACTCTCCATTTAAAAAAAAAAAAAAAGCTTATAAAACACTCTCTAGGAAAATAATTGCACATGGCCCCTTGTTTCTGAACTTCTTTAATCTTCCTATGAGATAGAGCAACCATAATTAAATGCAATATTCTGGATGTCAAACTGAAATTCATGGCTTTGATAAATATTAGGCGATTAAGCTATTTATAAAATATATAATTTGAAAATCTGGCATTTCATTTTACATAACTATTATTTCAACCATGCAAGGGCTGCTCTCCACTTGGCTCAGCCTACTAGAAAAGAAAATTAATAAGGATGTTCGGCTGAAAGTTTAAAACTCTTAAAAAATTCAAAAGAACAGAGACAAAGTCTCCTTGGGAAGAAAGCAGTGTAAAAATACTCTTACAAGTGAAGTGACTTCATTATCCCCTTTGAAAATGACTTGCTTGCTTTGTGAACAACTCCCACTGCAAATCTTGGAAATCTTACTGAGTCTTCTGAGAAAAAGGAACAATTCCTATTTAGTGGTGCAGTTAAAAAGCTCATACCAGAAGGTCCACCATGTTAGGCTTATTATTCCTCAGTGTCTTCACAGCATGGAATACATCAACAGCCCTCTGATGTCGAAGCATTTCACAAACAATACTGATTGCACAAAATGTCCCACTGCGGCCACCTCCATTCCTACAATAAAAATGATAAAATGGCTCAGTTACGACTGACTCTGTGTTACAAGTTGGTACAGCACCAGGGATGGTTACAGAAGGCCCGAGTTCCAGTAGGGAGAAACCACAGAACATTCCTGCCCCTGAAGCCTGCTGAACTCTGGGCAAAACACGATTTTTAATTGGAATTAATGGGTTGAATGATCTCAAATCTATGATTCAGAATTCAGCAGGCTGACAGCCTGGAGCGAATTGCATGGCTGCATTTTGCACCAGCCTCCAGTGAACACTTGAGACAGCACAAAGAGGATGCTAAAATAAGGACAAGGTACTTGTGGATTCAGTTCAACACTCTTTTGCACTGCCAACACACAAGGCTGCAATGAACATCAGGCCTGGAAATGTTACAGAGGAAGTGGATCTCTGAGTTCTTTTATTCCAGATCCTGGGGCTTTCCTCCCAGACCCAAAGGTGTTTTGGAGGAACAGCAGAAGTGCCAAAAGCTCATCTGCAGAAGCCCTTCTGGTGGCTGCATGTTTAGCATGGCACGTGGTGACGCTGCGATATTCCCCTGGCTGACGCACAAGGGCCAGCTGCCTGGCAATGACTACTTTTACAAGTCTGTGTATTCCCCCTCCACCCACGGTATCAGAAGAAGAGAACCCGAAGTGACTTGCTAACAAAGAAGCCAGGCACAAATGTTCATATGCATGATCCACACGGTATTTAATAATACTTTATCCCTGGTTATTTTTAATCTTCCAGAGAATCTCTTTCTTTCTGGGAACCCTTTTATTTCTACAGCTATTCTAATCAGAATCTTTGGGCTGCGCTTCACCGAAAATAATAAACCTTAATAATTACCAGAGTGCAGACTAGTTAGGTAGCAGGTCTTTCAAACCGGCTTCGCAAATGGTTGATTTTCAAAGGAAGACACAGTGTCACACATCTGTCAAATCCAGGCAGTATGAAAAGAATGCTCTCTGCTGCCAAAACATTGCCTGATATTGTGGGACTCTTGGAGAATTTTAATTAGAGTCATTTAAAAGGATTATATTAGAGCTTTTTCTTTCTTTACTGCCTGGAAGTGACGCATGTGTGATGTTGTACAACTATTTAATATCATCAGCCACCTCAGAGATAACAGTAATTTGCACTTCAAAAGGGTCTTTTCAGCTAAAGATCTCAAAACATTAATTAATCACACTGCACAATGCTCTTTTGATGAAAGTATTATTACCCCATTCTACAGATGGGGAAACTGAAGAGCAATGACTTGTTCAAGGTCAGTGATAGTGGGAATCATTAATACAGTCTTAGATTTTCCTCCATCATTCTAACATTGGATCCCAACTTTTGAAAGTGTCTTCACGTGTGCTTTTCCCATTAGCATGTCCCTTCTCCATTATGGCAGCATCTTTAAACAGATGTTTAGAGGAAGAGGGATACAACTTCAAGCACTAAAGACTTGTTCTCAAAAGATTGGCTACCGCTGAGGGCAAACAGCATGTACAAGTATTAAGCCATTACAAAAGAGGGATGGTGGCAGAGTGGATGAGAGCCTGGACCAGTGGAGCACAAAGGTCACAGGAGGACAAAAATATATACCATGATTAGAGAAAGGTAAGGCAATTACAGAGCCATCATAACTGGTCTATCACACCACTTTTACTTCTGTGCTTTATGTCTGGAAGAGGAATCACCCCTCCAATACTACATATTTCTTCAGTCCTTATCTGTAGAAATAAAAGGGATGTTGTTCTGAAGGTACAATTTTGATTTACTCTGAATAAATATGCACCTTTTCCATTTGCAAAAGTTAGGGACTTTATATAAAAGAGTTAAATTGTACCCATCATCTTTTCACAGGGATCTACCAAGGGACAGAGAGGGAAACCCATCAATCTACGTAAAAAATTATACTACTCCTCTTGTATTCAAAGCTTTTAAATGAGAAATTGTATTATTTATCCAGCTCTGGATTAGACAGATGCCTCTTCACCTAAAAACCTGGCACAAATTCTGTAACGGTGTTACCTTACTTTCTCTCCTCTGTTTCTAGTACTTACAAGCAATGTACAACTGTGCGTCCCTCTCCCCCATTATATTCTTCCTGCCACTTATCCACTTGACGGATGAGCTTCAAGAAGGAGCGTTTAGAAACTGGAGTGTCTCTGTACATGGGCCATCCCAGGAACTGGAACTGCTGCACCATCCGATAGCCGTCTTGGGGCTGTAGAGATTCAGACCACAAGCAGGAAAAATAACAGCATTTTTTTTTGGTACATAATTTAGATATTTGCATCAGTGAGGAAAGTTGTTCAAGCAGCTCACCGCCGACAAACTACTAATGTAATTTCAACTGCCCTTGAGGAGTTATGACTTTTAATCTCCAACAGAGTTATTAGAAAAAGACGTTTTAAACAGAGTGCTATACAAATAGACTAGAATAGAGCAATGGTACAGCTGCAGGATCAAGCAAATAATTAATTAATATCATAGCAGGAACTTGGTAGGAAAGAGGGAGCTGCAACACAACTTCAATTATATACCCTTTTTTTCCACACGCTTCAGCATTTTAGAGAACGTTTACATGCTTCTGTCTTTTTTTACAGGAAAGGTCAAAACCTCTCAAGATTTTTTGAAGCAAGGAACATTTAAAAAACCAAACAAAACCCTCAGATTTTTTCTGGCTTATAGAAAGTCTAACTACATTTTATTTTATTGTGTGCTACTGCAGCCATCAGAACCCCTCTGGTGAAACGTTACTGAACAGTTGCTTTATGGTGATTTAAAATAAAAAAGGAGCATAGAACAAGTGTTAGTGGCAGAAAATTACAGTCCTTTGAAAAGGGCATAATAAACACACACATAAAAACTGCTTTTGTAGTCTAGGATTTGCCACTTTCACTTCTGTGCAAAGTCAGGGCATTTTAGTGCCACTTTTAAAAGAAGCAACACACAGAAATGTTTACATTACAATTTTTTCTCTAGAGTAAAAGGTAATAGAGAGGATGTAAGATTAACACGATGAGGCAATAAACCAAAGTGGATACAGCATTAGATATGTTCTTCAATGGGTTTTGTCTGCTTTATGTCAAAATTTGGAATCTGCTGATTTCCTGGCTGGTTTCTTGCAGCTGACAGCCCCTCTTCTCAAAGCACATCAGCCAGACCCAGCGCCTGCTAAAGCTCACATTAACACTGCAGGAGATTGTGCTCTTTATGGTGGCACACTTACTGCGAATGCAAGGCCTTCATAGCATTAAAGAAGTATCTTGAAGCTTACAATCTGCTTCCCTCTTAGGATACGTTTTTGGATGTGTTTTGGGGGCCTTTCACTGTCCTGAGAGCTACTGGATCTTAAGGCAGCTCCCGATTTTTTTCAGCAGGGATGTGCTTGCTTATTTGCAGCTACAGTTCTTCGGTGATCGATACTAGTCTATTGCAAAGCCTCCCTCCATCTGGGTGGGAAGACATGCCTGATCTGTGGTGGGATCTTTCTTCACTCAGCTCAAAAGACATGCCTCGCTTAGTCTTCTGTCAACTTTATGGGAGCACAAAAGCTGGATGTGAGAACATACTTGTCCCTCTGAAGTGCTTATGTATATTATGAAGTGTGATTAGTGGGACAGGTTCTTCACTAAAAGCCTGGCACTGCTATTGAAAAACTGGCCTAGTACTGGCACACAGCTTTCTTCGCATGGCACAGGATACAAATATGCAAGATAGCTAATTTCAAACTCTTGAAAACAGCACTGATTTTAGCATTTCTTGGCTACCATACAATCTGAATACTGCATTTATTTCATTTGCATTTAACACACTTGAGATATGCATTAAAATATTTGTTGCTTTGATTACATATAGAATGCTTTTTTTCTCATTGATTATGGTGTGACTAAGTATTGCACCATTGCTTTCAAATAAAAAAACTGAAAAATGAGAATGGTTTTATTTGAGATTAACTTTCATGTTTTTGTGATTTGAGTAAACTCATCTACTGAGGCAGAATTGTTTCGCAAATACAACATCCTTACTCTGGCTGCATTATAAATTCGGAATATCCGGCTGATTATGTCTTCTTCTAAATCAGCTGATACAAACTCCACCTGAATAGGACCATGTCGGTGTACTCCGTTTTCTGGCCAGTACTGAGGACACAGCTATAGGAGACAACAAACACAAAAGAACACAGTTAATCACTTTGAATTTCATGCTGCCTCAACATACTTCTCCAGATTTTTCTTTATGCTACATTTATTACTGAAATTCTCACACAGTATCTTTATAAAATAGACAGCACAGCATCCTCCTCCAGTTTCAAGCAGTCTGCTTTTACTCGTGTGGAACAAGTTTAAACAAATGCCTTTTCACTGAACTGAACATGCTATTGCTTGTTGCTGTACTCGCCATTCTCTGGTATTTGGAGTAACACATTTCTGGCACTCAACGTCAATTCTGCAATGCGGTATGACAAGACAGGGGGATGCTGTCAAATATTACCATATCTCAGAAACAGCATGAAGGCTAGAGACCAAAGGCCTGGGATCTCCAACTGTCCTGAAAAGTTGGTAATAATTCAAGCAACACCAGAACGTATGCTTTATACTATGAAGGGTGCATCGATTCTCAAAACTCAGGACTTAACATTCACATTTGTTTCACCCGTGACTGATGATATCGGCTAATATCAGCATTGCTTTAAATTTTCAATGACTGCTCAGTTTCGTCTTACGAATGCCACCTGAAAATAGTAATTATGCTTTCTGTAGTGCTCAGAAAACATTACTTCTAGGTATCTAATGATCACAAAGTAATACTACCATCATCTTGCATGGTTTTAGTATCTAATAATATCACGATGGCTTAATCCAGAAACTTATTATCGTCTGTGTTAATACTTTAAAGATTAAATCAACACTTTGCAAGGAGGTTTTTGAAGCTAGATTCTGCTTGTCCATTTTTTTTCCATAAAAATACTAATGATTTTTTTTTTCCAGGGATATTTAGAGCAGTTCAAGCACGTAGCTTTTACAAGCATTCACCAAAATTAAGTATGAACTCATGAAATTTTGTTTGCTTGCAGAAGCATTGATGTCATATTTGGAACTTTATTTCATACAGTAAAACAGCTGTGGTCTTCATTCTGCTGCATTGCTGTTGGTGATCCAGAGCTGAGCTGACAAATCACATTTACTCCAGATGTTGTTTTGCATTTCTTATAACACTTATTCCTCAACAAAGCCATTCAGAGATGACTACATTTTAGGAAAACATCATCATTTACTACATCAATTAAAAAGAAAACAGGGTCTGATTTGCAGGAGTTCACTTTAACAACTTAAAACCAGAAATTTCAAGTAGGAAAATAGACTTTCATTTATGTTAACCCCCCCCCCCCCATGATTCAGTCTGCTGAGCAAATTACTTTCCAAATATTGTCTAAATCTTGCACAAATTTTTATTATGAAACATGCTAGTGTACAGAGTAGCAAAATACAATGCATACAACTAATGTAAATGCCAGTGTTCAGATCATTTAACATGTGCACAATTTAGTACATGTCTTTCAAATACCTAGGAATACTGTTCTAACAGATCTTTGAAAAACGCTTAAATGACAATAAGTGGAGCTCTTTGCCAGAGCTGTTTTAGGAAACCAAGACCTTCAGGTTCTAAAGAAAGCAAAAGCATTTAGGTCTGTGCATTTTGCATGCATGTGATGCTAGCAACTCTCCTTAAGTCAGAGTCACTGTGAAGGGTTGAATTCCATCTCCCAATAGAGCACAGAAATCCATATAAATTGTAATATCTAAACAGAGCTGTAAACACTCCATATATACATAAATAATAATGATAATTATTATTAATAAATCCGAATGTAACGTGTGTTTTTATTAAGCTCTGCCCTCTCTCCACTTCTGTTTGCTCTGAGGGTTTTGAGATTTATTCCTAATGAAAAGATTGTTAGTCACATTAGAGGGAAAAGGTTTAACATATTGCCGAGGCAGGTGCATTAACTGCATATCCCAATAGCTTTTAAAAGCCTGTGAGGCTAATAAATGCTTGAAATAGCCATGCACTATTGTAAATTCAACACAGCCCACAAATTAAAAAAACTCTGTTCAGCAGTCCCTAACAGTCTGACTCCCTTGAGTCTTTCCTTATTCACTCAGAAAATATTCTTAGACTCACGAATAAAAGTTTTGTCTTTCATTTCTGTTTTTCTCCCTGTAGACAGTTAAGGGCTTGGAATCAGAAATTCAGTCTTTAAAATAGTGTGCAGAACTCCTATACATTACTTTGAAAGACTAAACATTAAGATTAGTATGTTTTAAAAACAAATTCTTCATGTTAAAAAGAAATAAGAGGAAACGTTTTTCTAATTAAGTGCAATACTTAACAAAGCTAAAAAGATTCTTGGACATATTAAGAGTAAAAATGACATGCAGTCTGCGATAAACAATAACAATTGCTTTTAACCAATAATTAGCAAATACTTACATATTAAGAATCCAGATTACCACTACATTATTCCAGCAGACAGCTGGTGCAGTTTGTTGCAACCAAGGTAATTGTATCTGTGTAAGAACTTGGAATTGTGCAGTTGCGAGCCAGGCTCTAGGACGCTTAGTGATTAATGCAAGTGATTAAATTGCCACACCAGAAGATACGGTTTTCCAATTTTTCTAAAGAACATGTATAGCACGCACAACTCTCTTCTAAGGTAATTACATTCCCACATACGTTTCGTTGCCCTGTTTTCTCTTCTAAAGGATGCTTAGCCTCCAATCTTGTTTAGCTCCTATCTCCTCGCTAACAATGTAATTTTGTGCCAAACACAACACAGGTCTTCACATTGGGAACACCTATCCCCTGGTAAGCAACCAAGGTCATTGACCTTTTTCAGTCAGGCTAATGAATAGCTGTTGGTTTCTGTTTGTGACTTTTGGCTATTATTAGTGTGTTTCAGACTTGAGTCAGAATTCTACAACCATCATTTTTGGTTTTTAGCAGCTCTTCCCAAATCATGTACTCTTATCAGAATAAATTATGGGCGCACGCAGTTATGTGTGTGTGCATTAACATTTCGGTGGAGAAGCTGCTGATGGTGTGATTTATTCCTCTTTCCCTATGTGTATCCGCAAGCTACAAATCAATTTTTTAGTGTGTTAGTATTTAATGTTGTTTTATAAAACTAATTATGTCCTAAAGCTGTTCTGAGATGCTGAGGGACTAGAACTCTTTTGAATGGAGCAATTTTCTGGACTTACTTGTGCAGGATCCACATCGTTCAGCATAACTATTGAAGTGCAGTGATAATCTAGCACCAGTCTCCAGAAATCTTTGACAGTATTTGGTAAGGGATGCTGCGTAACTATAAAAGCTGACGGTTGCTTGTAGCTCTGCAAAGAAACAACAAGGTGGTGAGATTGGTAAGAGATAAAAATCCATTTAGCAGAATACCAGTCATAGCCCCAAAACTTTGAGACTGAAAGCATTATTTCTATTTTCTACATAATTAATACATTGTTTTCAGCTCTTTCCTGAGATCTTATGTGCTTCAAAGTTAATAAACTGTATTTGGCCAAAACACAACTTCTGCAGATGTTACATTTCTGAAATGTATTTTATGCCACAGGTGTAGAGTAAAATCATCAGAGGTTTTGCCTCCAATGCAACTTCTACAAAATTTCGAGCAACAGTGTTATTTTGAGCTGTTAATGGACAGATTAATCTTGGCTGTCTGCACTTTCCTGTTAATTTGAATGATGCCCATGAAAGCAAATATCTAGTTATTTTTCAGAAATGTTGTTGAAATTCTGGTCTGTCTGACAGCAGCGAGGACACCCGGGGATAAATTTTAGTGCTCTTTGTATGTCACTGACTGAGCTGTTTGGTGGAACTGCTCCATTGCGGATCTCATACTAGCATTTTCACTTACGTCCTCGTGAGTGCTGAAGGCCAGTGTGGCCATACGAGGGCAATTGTTGGGAGAGGTTGCCATTGTCTTCATTAAGGAGGTCAGGGAAGCCTCTACGTGCCTTGAACTGAAGTAATTGTACCACAACGGGGATACAATCTGATCAGCTATTTGCATCTTTCTTTCAGAGACAGTCACTGAAGAGACCACAGAAAATGAATCCAATGTGTTCTGGGGTACAGATGCAGACATGCAAGACTTCAGTTCTGTGTTTTGGTTTCAGCAAACCGCAAACAGCAGGTAACGATGCTGCTGGTACATCAGTCAGCTGCGTTCTGTCCTATGGGTCCCATCTTTCTTGAAGTTGCATGCAGATGAGAGATGCTCGAAGGGCTCTGCATTACTCCCTAACTTCGAAGCCCCAGCAGTTTTTTAAGGAAAACCATTCTCAAACTCATTCTGATACCCTCTCCCCTCTACACTGCCCTAGTGAGGCCTCATCTGGAGTACTCTGTCCAGTTCTGGGCTCTCCACTTCAAGAAAGAT
>Ga0181612_111385_pt1 | contig 12421 bp, 6 predicted proteins | sample HoacroProtozoa21_FD_119630 | JGI IMG/M metagenome (GOLD analysis project Ga0181612, IMG submission 119630) | Hoatzin crop microbial communities from Cojedes, Venezuel. Combined Assembly of Gp0051906, Gp0051904, Gp0051908 | reverse complement strand
GCAGATATTATCAAACACACTTAGAGTGAAAAATGTCTTGTGCCTGAAGAGCTTTCCAAGCTCTGAGGTACCAAAAAGGCATTGGTGATCTCTTGAGATCTTTTCTTCAGTGTGCACAAGGCATTGGTGATCTCTTGAGATCTTTTCTTCAGTGTGCACAAAGTCCATTAAAATGATCCTTTTTTATTGTGAGCATGATGGTCTGCCAATTGTAAGATGTTTCCTTTGTGTTATTACGTTTTTGTTTCTATTTGTAAGAGCTTATTAGTACCAAATGTTGAAAGAAGAAGCAAACAGAAAGAAGAAGCTGCATTAAGGAAAGTTTTGCCATGCTTCAGGGTGGGCAGTGAAGTGCTTGGAACCCTTCCAGAGGTGAGCTGTGCAGGGACACCACTCATACACTGAGCGCTCGACCTTTCCAGTGGGAATACTTGTGGTGCTGCCACTTAGTCTGCAACTTAGGGGTTTGGAGCTGGTGTAGTGGGTGTTTGCTCTCAGGCTGAGTTAGGGCTCTGGTGTGCATGGTGACAGATTCTAGAAGGTGGTTTCTTCCTATGTTTTCCAAAGCACTACCGTAAAAAGTGTCATAGCGTGGTATTTAGGAGCCGAAATCTCAACCATCAGTAAATAGATCTAAATATTGAGCTCACTTATGAGCTACTAAAATTTTATACCAAACTGCTGTGAAGCTCTTTGTTCCTAAAGGTACTTGTCACTTGCATCATTTTCTATCCTGAAGTCACATATATTCTCCAGCGATGCAAAACTCAATAAGAAATGCGTTTTATTCCAACTGCGATGATGTAGCACAGGTCCTACTGGTGATTGTGATAGCTTTTAATGAAAAGTGAGGGAATAACTAAGCAGAGCTCTGAAGTTCTGCTTCATCAGTGGGGTTAAAAATAGAAACAGCAAAAAGCGAGTACATATAAGATCAAAAAGAAAATATACATAAGAAACATATGAATGTATCTCTGCATATGCGTGTGTGCGTGCATATAAAGGAATCTTTTTATTTCTTTTCTTCCATTCAATAGGGTACCAAAGATACTGTGATGAAGTTCCAGAATGGTGAAGTAATTCTAGTTGTTTTCTTGCAGATTATTTACATTCTGTTCTACATTTGACATTCTGCTTTTAGCTATTTTATTTAATGTTATTGAAACTCTTGCTTTATATTACTGTCAGTCTGAACACTATCTTTGTTCCTATTCAAAAGTGTACATTCTGCTTTGTACATATCTCCTCATATATGAGTTATCTTAAGTATTGTTCAAAACCAAGCTGTACACTGACAACAACACAATTCTGAAAATTTAACAAATTTTGGAACAATAGTCATTTTATTGACCTTGTTCATAAATTATTTGTTACATTATCAAAGAATTTCGTTTTAATTAGTGCCTTTAAAAACAAGTAGAGGAATTTAGTCAGAGTACTTCATAGTAATAAAGTTTTGACTGTAAAAAAAGGTAAAAAATACCCCCGAAACCATTTTTGCCTTTTAATAAATTTATAGTAATAGTACCTGTCCAGATGTGATACTGATCACAGATGACAGGGATTTTGATCTTGCAACCAAGTTTACTGCCAAAACCATTTTTTTTTTCCCCAGAAGTTTTAGAAAGCTTTGAAATCCTTGGGAATCAATTGACCTGACCTGAGTATTGAATGTATGTAAACTAATGAAACATTTATAATATTCGTGTTAATGAAACACAAATTTCACAATAGATTTTGCATCTGTTAATTTGGCAAAGCAGCTGCTGCTTCAACCTCCATTGCCCACACTGAAGCATGGCAAAACTTTCCGTAATGCAGCATGTGCAGTTCTCTTCTTCCTTCAACATTTGGGACTAATCAGCTCTTACAAACAGAAACAAAAATCTAATAATGTGAAGGAAATATATGCTACTGTTCTGTTATGACAGTTCATAAAGTTTCAGCCAGGTGCTCGCTTTAGAGCCAAAAGAATAAAATACAAGTACAATCTTGTTTTCTTCTCTCTGAATTGCTCCCTGTTTACTTCTCTCAAGATGTCAGGCTGTTTTTCTGCTATATTAGCTGTCATTTACTTTGAGGTGTATGGCGAAAGAAGAAAAACTGAACTCTGGAAATGCTTTCCCCTGTGGTTTGCCTACAACATTTCAAACTATACCTTAGATATAATTGAATTAATCGTTTCGGGGTAAGAAATAATTATTTTAGTTAAAAACTTTCCTTTTTTTTTTTTTTTCCAAAATGTACAAGGGTTACAGTACCTGTTTCTGTCTGCCTGTTCCACAAAGACACTGCCTGTATCTTTGGATTTCCTGCTTGTACAGGCTGTGTGTTCCTGAAACGGGTCTGCTGTGGATACCAAAAAATAAATCAAAAATCTGTTTCTGACCTGGAGATGTTGAGCAGTGAGGAGGTGATAAAAATGGATGCCTGGCTTTCATGCTGTTTTTACAATCCTTCAGCTCCTGCTAAAGAAATTTTAAAATGGAAAGCATTATTTTAGTTTCTAGTAACTGTTTTGAATGGTGACAGGCTTTTGAGAAGAACGGAAGTATAAGTGCTCAAAGCAGAACAGAAAAAAATTTTTAATACATTGAATGGATAAAGCTCTCCTTCGCACAGGTTTTTGCACAGATGGACTTGGGGCAGTGCCAGGAACCTAGAGGTGCAGAAGGCCTTCGCTTAGTCCTTATTCCCTCCAAGCAGCTCTCAAACTCACAACTTGAACCCTGGAAGTATGTGCTATTTCCTTCTCACCAGAGGATTTATAAAGGTTTTACCAGCAGACTGGAAAGCCTGTTGCTTGAAATCCTTTAAAACACTTTGTCTTATCTGGTAAGATATAGTCATCTGAAGAAAAAAACATGCATTACAGTAAGTCTCAGAACAATTACTAGCTGTTGCTGGTTTGCCCTATAGTAGAAGGTGAAGTAGCTCTGTGATGTTGCTATAGTAGCTGCAGTTCTTTCTGAGTGTCATCCTGAAAGCTACAAGGGCTATGCAGGCTACTCCAGAGACAGACAGTGATTAATGCTACTATATTTGTAGACTCACAGATCTGAAAGACACCTCAGGAGGTCATCTAAACCATACTTTTGCCCGAAGGCAAGGTAAACTCCACTTAAAACATTCCTTACAGACATTTATCTAACCTGATATCTCCACCAGAGATGGAGACTGGGCAACATCCCTCTACAATTTACTCCAGCACTTGACTAATGTGTCTCTCTTCTTTATCTTCAGCTACACAGTGCTTTTTGTCATCTGTCATAGTTCCTTAGCTTCTCTGATGTGCTTATTTGTGAGGCTTGAACTGAAGGTAAAATAGAGTTATTCAGACCTCCTAGATTAGTTTAAAATATTAAAGTGAAGACCAGAAGACAAGACGCATTTTTTTTGCTTAAGTTAACCAAACAAGTGCTGCTTGCCTGGGGAATGGGGCAAATAGAACCACTTGGCTTCCAACTACATTTCACCTAGAGAAATATGAGCAACTTCTGCTTCTGAAGCACATCATGCTGAATAATTTTGGGACTCTGGGACTGTTTATTGTAAATAAAGGTATCACTGGGGATAATATATCCTTAGTTTGCACAGAGGCTTTATGTAACTTGGATTAGAATATATACTGTATCCTAGCAGAAAATAGTGTATGCTTAATGAAAATTTTATGTCCGAGTGTTAGTGGCGCTGTCAAAATAACAAATCAGAAATTTATGTTTTCATAAAATTAATGGAGCCCATCACCAGGACTTGAGAAACGGTTTATGGTGCTCTGACAGTGTAGTGGCCATAAATTAGCTGAATCCATTTCCCAGAGAATATCTAGATGGCAAAACAAGTCTGCATTGCAGCATCTGGTAGCCTGGACTATGCTGAGCACGTCAGAGCCGAGGGGCATGACAGCAGTTCTGCTCTAGTTATTCAGGATACAACTGTTACGTGCAAAGACCTGCATAGCTTTGGGTGCCTGACCATGGTGTCAGTTGGCCTGCAGGTGATTTGAGGCCGTGCAGGACTCAGCAACAGATCTTATTGCTCTTGTCACGTCCCACCGGGGTAGTGCGTCAAGCACAGCTTGCTGCAACATTAAGTGGCTTCAGAGCATGTTGCTTCTGGTTTCACCTTTTTAAACAAACATTCAGTTAAAAATATTGAGAACTGTTGATAAGCAAATAATTTTATATGTTTCTCTGTGCTTGTTGCTTATAAGAGTGTTATGCTAAGGTTTTTAGTAGTGGCGGGGAAGATGAGTCAAGGTTTTCCATGAGGGAAGATCAAGACACATGTGATTCATCCATCTGATGTGAAATGTTGAGTGAAAATGCCTACAGTACACAAGGCAGGAAGAACATCTCATTTATTTAATTCACTGGGAATAATTCAGTAACCAACACTACTGATTCGTATCAGTCAAAACTAAACTTCCTTCTTGAGTGGGTTCTCACTTTATGGTCCTTCTATTTCACTCGTGCATGTATGTTTGATTTGACCTTAAAACAGCTTTATGCACACTATTCTATCTGATGCAACTGAGCGCCATTTGGTGTTCTAATGAATACCATTACCTGTAAAATTATGTTGGTGCTGAAAGCTATTGGAAGTGGTAAAAATACTGAACTCAGTACCACTGAAATATCTGAGTTCTGGTGCCAGTTGGAAATCTCTGATGCCTTTAATGGTGAATATTAGAAACTAAACTGGATGCAACTATATACATACTTATTTTTGTGACAGTCCTTTCTTTGCCCATGCAATGAACTGACTGGAGGCAATGCAATTGCGCTGTTAAATTGGGCTTAGTTAGATCATGAGCTATAATCTAGGATTTCTCTGCAAAATACTGTATAAATGTCTGTTTAGTAGCCTGCTGAGGGAGTGCATTGGCTGCTTTGCAGTATCTCTGTTGAATGGCACTGGGCTTTTCATTTTGTCTGACAATATTGCTGTGGAGAAAGATTGGGACATATTTGCCTCATCCCCCAGAAGAGTGTCTACTGGTTTCACTGGTGTGGTAAGACTAGGATAGGAGCTAAGTGTGTGACATCTCTCCCCTCAAGCAATGAACAGATTTATTGAACATGGTCATATGTGAGGATGCATTCAGAAAGCAGGAACAGCACCTGAGCTCCTGAACTACTCTTTCCTGTTGGTTGGCATTATGCCTCAGGTGAGAGATAATTAGTGCTAGGGTGTTTGCATCAATTTCAGGTCATCTCCAGCCAGGGGCTGACTTGGCTGTGTTTCTGTTCAGCGATGTATATTTGAGTCAGAGCTTCACTGTGCCTTGTAAGTAGAATAATATACTGTCTGCAATGACGACAGAGTGCAGTTTTATACAGATCACTTTTGGTGACAAGTTCAGTCCCTAACCTCCCAAGTAATTTTTCTAAGTTCATTGGAGTATTTTTGTAACGTTTAAGTTTGGGGAATGGGGTTCATGTGGGCCATTGGGTGTCACTAAACTAAGAGATGCATCCAGAGTTCTAATCCTCCCTTGTGTGGAGTTATGGTACAAAGAGGAACAGTTTAACGGGAGAGGTCAGGAGAGATTAATTTGCTATAGCCCACGGTTTGGGGCAAACAGTTTGGAGATGAACAGCCAAAGTTTGTATTCACAATCCAGGACAGACAGATTGAGCTGTGATTCCCAGTACCATTTGTGCACAAATTATGGGAGAGATAGGATCTTTAGAAACTGAGAAAAAAAGGATAAGGAGAGCATAAACATCTCTCTCTCTTTTTCTTTGTAAGTCACTCTATGAGACTATTTCATAATTTCTTTCCTTTAAAAAAAAAATCTGCAAATGGTAATGTTTTATTTTGGATAAAAATAGGTAATGTGTTGGTACTTTCACTTCTTTTTTCATCAGTTTGTCACCGATGACTAACTGATGGAGTTTTGAACAAGTGTGTTTTCAGTTTAGTTCTAGAAACCCATACAAGGTTTGCTTTTAGGCACTGTATAGATTAGCTGGGCACATTTCGGTTTCATGCAAGAACATTTGACAAAAATCAAACATTTGGACAGAAGTATGCTAACCAGAGAAAATGACTGCTTTATGCTGCACTGTTGAAAACATACTAGCTTCCAAACAAACTGTTATTCAGGTAACATCAAGTCCTAATTTATTTCTGTCCCCCAGTCTCATCTGCCCATCTGTTCTGTCTGTTTAGCCTCTATCGTAGATATGAATGTCTTCCAAACATGCCAGAATTTCTGCTCCTGTTTTAGAGTGAAAGCCTATGTGCACAACATTTGCAAATTAGAGTTGCCAACAGGAGAGAATGCATTAAAATGTAAATCTGGCCTTGGCTTATATAAACATAAATTAAAGTATAAATCGTATACTCGTCTGAGGTAGCTGTGTATAAAAAAGGTTCAAACAATTCTGTTAATACATGAAAACTTTTTTTTTAAGTCACACTAGCATTTATCACATACATAAAGGAAAATGTGTACAAAATGATTTTTATTTTATGGTAATTCTAATTTTCATTTTAATCCAAGTTTTTATCAGTCAGTTTTGTAATTATTTCTATTTCTTCCAGACTCGCAGAGGTTAAGGTGTAAACTTTACTCCATAGAATATTCTAAAACCTAGATTATTCCCAAACTGCCAGAAGATCAAAATAGGCACATATGAAAAATGTTTCCTATATAATTTGCATTAGTTTTATCATGATTTAATGCAAATAACTATTGCACACATACTTATGCAACCAACTGATCATTTGCACACGCAGAAATCCAGTTTAATAAATATATAAACAAAGGAGAAATGCAGATTGTGTTTTTCTGTTTGCATATGTTACTGTCTGTGTACCTATTTCATAAACTTTGAATCCTAACTATCTGGGGTGCTAAGGTTAAAGAGCAGTCACTGGGCTTGATTCCATGGCTAGAATTACCAGATGGCTTTTTATGGTCATGCATATTTCCAAGCACTGATTCAATTAAAAAGATAGTGTAACATCTCCAATTTTTTTGAATGAAATGCACAATAAAGCAAGCATAGTTACAAACCTAAACCTCTGCCCTGGATTAATTAGGTTTGCAAACTTTCAGAGATCCTACAGCCTATTTTTGGATACAGCTGGAAATGATGCCAAACATGACACTGTTTTCAGTGTTTTTGCAACACACAGTAAGAATAGGTCCCTCACAAGATGGCTCATCTAAACAGATTGGTTTGCAGAGTCTTTATTACAGGTTTTGCAAAAAAAAAAAAGGTGGGGCGGGAATTTGCGTGTCTCTATAAATACAGGTAAGATAAATTACCCTGGCTGTTATCAGTGCTTTTTCTTCTAGTCTAATATTTCTGTTATAATAACTAATTCTTTCTGTGCTTACAGGAAATTTATCAAGATTCAGTCTTTTCAGTTCCCTGTCTTCTCTTTTTCAAGTTCCACATGAGACTGATACCCCCTCTCCGTTTTCTTTCAGTGCCTCTTCCCACCCCACTCAAAAAATTCAGGTTTTGTCACACTTCTTGACAACCATGAACTGAGATACTTGTACCCTTTTATCTTTCAACAACTTTAATGTCTCCTCACCCCCAACAATTCGTTACCATCTAATTTCTTCAGTTGTAAGAGTGCCATTTCTCTCATTTTTCCCTTGCCCTGAGTCTGATTTTAAGCCCACAAGTCAAAAGGCTTTTTTGCATACATGGTGGTGGAACAAGGGGCTTTAGCCGGTTACTGACTTAGTGTCAGTAGACCCAAGAGCATCAGCGCATCCCTGCTAGGCACTACCTTTTTTTGTCCCCTTCAGTTCTCTTAGACTGATTTTTGAGGAAGCAACAACACTTTTTTCATCTCTTTGTTTATGGCTGCAGACCTTTTCAGTTTTGATCTTACTTTGAATATTCAAGCTCATATTCAGCATCTAGGGACTTAGCAAAGTCATACTAAAACCAGTTCAAATAAATAATAGGAAGTTTCATTCAAATAGAGCTGAAATATTTCTACTTGGTTATGTAGAAGTTGCCTGTGTCTGTATCTGAAATAAATTTACAAGAATGTTTACTAGATTAATGACAGGTTTTCAGATTCTCCAAACTGTGTGATGGTTTTTAATCTTACAATTGGCTGACTTCTTCCTGTTAAAGGATATGTCTTGTTGACCTAAGCACTAGCAAAAATTATATCCTGAAAACTGCACACTGTGGAAACATATATAGAAACACAGATGGCTGCATGATGGGTTGAGTTATGGGAACTATGTGATTCTTAAAATTTTTAGGATGTTTCATGGCTTAGATGGCTGCTCTGCACCAAGAAATAGATTATGCTGTCTACTTCAATGCTATAATCACACTTTAAAAGATTTGTCCTCCTGAGAGCCTGAGGAGGCCATCACCTCTGCAAGTGGGAGATGAAGCAGGTGAAAAGAATATAACAAAAATGTAGGAGATAGTGAGGAAATTTTAGGTTATCTGTACAGCAAAGCAGAACTTTCTGTTGCATGAAGCTAATCTAGCTGCTAATATCCTAGGAGCTCCATGGTGAGGAATCTCTCATCTAACTTATTAATAACTTGGCAGCTTTCCAGGAAAATACGTATATGAGGTTGGAGATGAGGGTTGCTGCATGCTTTGGCTATTGTGCATAACTCAGGCCTGCTCTTTTGGAGCAGGGGACCTGCACTGCTATTGATGAAGTCCTGTGTAATCACTATATGAGAGAGACTGAGAATTCAATTCAAGGGTAGCTGCTGTGACTTTTCATTTGCAGGTTTTGCAGACTGTTACAACATAGCCAGGTGAAAAAAGCCTGTCCAGATAACTGACTGATCTGCAGGAATTTCTCAATACCTCTATGAAATTCTTACCATTTCTTTCATATGTATACAACGTTTTGTATGTAGTTTCACTGCCATGGGAAGGAGTATATCCCAATGTTATTCTTGTTGTGTACTTTGTAGTGCTGTGTAAACAGATTGCTACAGATAATAAATATTTCATTTTGATAAGACTGCTTTTAAACAATATGGGAAAATGTCACTATTTTTCAAGATTAAATCTGAGACGTGTTTCCTGTTTTACTGTTTCTCAAAGTTTTCCTGGTAAAGTGGGAAGTTATTTTTAGCACAGATCAGAGGACATTATGAAAAAAGTTGAGGATTATTCAATTCAAGTGGCAGCAGTGTTGTGACTCACCCTTTTCATGGGCATCATTCCCTACATTCATAATGGATTTTGAAAATTGGAACAGGCTTCTGCCAACAAACAAAATATTAATGAAATATAGGGTTGAGTAATATAGTTTTTCCATAATGTAATTTTTCCCAGAAAATTAAATGACCACCTCCTAAAAATAATCTGTGGAAATGCTTTATAGTTTTATTTTGCTGTGAGCCAAAAGGTATTTGGGTGATGACTTGAATATATGTGCATTAGCGTATTTATTATTTACAGAACCTCTGAAGCTTTGATGCAGAAGATGAAAATCCTGAAGGTGTGTTATATTGTTTATCACAATGATTGCTGAATTAATTGTAATCAGTTTATCTTAGTTTTGAGTATGAAACAGTTTCAGATTTGTTGAAAGGTGTACAGTGCACAAGCAAGGAAGTGAGGATGCTGAGGACAGTGGAAACTGAGGAGTTAATCAGCGCGCATAAGTAAATATTTTCTGACAAATTACCTGGAAATTTTCTCCCAGATAGTGGAGAGAGATACTTGACTGGTCTACAGCAGTTGTTAATCAATCAATCAAATGCTCCCTACAGTATGGATTAAATTTAGTCTGTCCTTGGTTACTGCGTGATCCCCAGTGACAAACACAAACCTTTTGTTCCCTTTCTCACGTTTCTTCCACCTAAGGCTGCAAGTAGAGATTCAGATCAAGGCCTTTAGCAAGTACCTGGGGGAAGCAACTGGATTTTCTACAGTCAAAGGGAGAGTAATAAATAAAAATAATGCCCATTAGTCCTCTTTTCCATTAGTGGCAATGTCAGATAAACCTGCTTAGAGACTCCTGAGAAATGTTACATGGATGATTTATTGTATGTGTAGTTTTAGACGTAAGTGTAATTTTGAAATGTGGTACCTCTATAGATTCACCAAATGACAGAGTAGAATAACAGATGAATTACAGCACCATATAATGGGCAGTTTCAATATGTCTCTTCAGCTGATTTGACAGCCATTTCTGATAGTGCTGGCTGCATTGGGTGGATATGAACGTCATTTGCTGCAACGGGTGACAGGACACTTTGTGGTAAGAGTTGAAATTAAAAAACTTTCTTTGGTGATGCCCTTGGAGAATAGGTTTCATTCGATTCCTTTTCTCCTGCCTACTTGCTCTTTGACTTTGGCATATGACTATTTGTAAAAATGAACTAGTAATAAATGCATATGCCTACTCTACATCACAGGTGCAAATAGTAGTTATGGTTTTATAAACATTATTAAATAGTGGGGATTCATTTTAACAGGGTATGAGGAGGAATGTTTACTGTGTATTGAAGAATGGGCTAACAATGAATGAACTCCAAACTTCCCTCTCTTTTGTAGATTTAATATCTCAATTGATTTAATAATGCAAAATACTTTTTGCCAGAGGACGGTTGTTTCTCCAGCTCTCCCTAAAAGCATTGCTGTTCCTGACCTCAGCTACATTTGCTTCTGAGAAAGGACTCAGCTACTTTTTCATTCTGCTTGAAATTCACTGTGCAAAGCTAATGCGATTGAGCAATGAGTTGTAGAGCACCCGCAGGCAGGGTGCAGGCACCTGACAGCAGGATGACTCAACCTTCCATCCCTCCAGACTGGTATTCAGTTGTATTTGCCTTATGTTTGACTAGGAAATAATATGCTAGATTCTAGACAAAGACACTTTCCTAACACTTACTTACTATATGTTTTATTTATAGCTTTAAGATACATCTATAAATCATTGTGATATGCTTAAACGTACACTGTGACTGTGCTTTGTAATCATTTCAGAATTATAGAATGCAAGGCAATTGAGAAACAACATGCAGAAATGATTTAAAAGCCAACTTTTTGAAAAAGAGCTATTAAGCAGGTTAGTCACAACCATGAGTCATTTGAATTGACTCATGCTTACTTTTTGGTAGCTATAGATTATCTGGTTTTCCTGTTTCTTCACGCAGCTATGAGTAATGCTGTATTAAGAACTATAACTGTTTTGGAGAATGGCTTTTCCCTACTCTTCGTGATGCCCTTTCTGAATACATTTTTGTATTGGGCAGTTTACAATGTCATTATTTGGCCCTTTCTAATCAAAACATTTGAGTGGCTGGTTGCATAAAACAATGAAATATGTGCCAAATGTTGAGTTGAGGAGAGAGACAAGGAAATAAGGGGCCTCACTAGCAGTCCACAATTTGCACCATTTCTGTGGGGGTTAGTAGGAGATATGAATAGTCATCCTACTTTACGTTAGCCCTTTTGCCACCTACAGTGACTGAGACAGAAGCTTTTGGGGTAGTTATACAGAATGGAGATGATCATTGAGGAACGGAAAAAAAAAGTGGCAGGGGGACAGAGGGGGGTCCACAAAGAAGTCCTGAGATGGCAACTGCGTTGGTGGCTTAATAATTGTTGAAGCTGGGTTTGGATGTGTTGTGGTTTTTTCCTTCTGTATTTGTGGTGAGCATGCATCAACACAGCTGTAGTGTTAGGCATAATCCCAGAGCCTTTACAACCATCATTCGAGACACAAAACTAGCATAATATGTATTGGCCAAATGTTTTCAGCTTAGCGGCTACCTAAAATTAGTCTGAAACTGTGTAGGTGCTTAAATGTGGGTTTGGGAGCCTGGATTTGGGTTGGAAAATGTAGGCTGTAGTTCTTCAAGCATCAGCAAAGAGAGGGAAGTTACTGCAGCTCTGAGTATTCCTGAATATGCCTACATTTAGGCTGCAATATTCATTGCTCTTTTTTAATAAGTACTGTCAGCATTTTTGTTAATATAAAGATGACATCATTTCCTTGTAATCTTTACAGAGGAAAAAAAAAGATATTACAGTCATGGTTTTAAGGATTATTTTTTATTTCTCACTGGCTCTGCTTCTGAGAATTTTTTGAAAGACTCTTATTCTCTCCAAAAATGGATAGCTTACCTACAAATAAAGCTTTCTTCCATGACTAGTATCTTGCTGATTGGTGCTGCATGACTACTAGATGAAAAAAATTATTAAAATTAGAATGAAAATGTCTTTCTTATTTTTACTTCTCTCCTGAATAATGTAAAACCTAAAATAGTTTTCTTTAGTTTATCAAAGAGGTCAGGGGACAGACAATTTGAGTTAGAAAATGTGATGATGTCATGAAGAGCACTCAATGTGCTTTACAACAGAGGATTTAAATGCCTCAAAAGTAATTTTCACTGCCCTTTTGCAATAAAACTATTGCAATGGATAGTAAAGTGGTAGAGCTGCTTCCT
>Ga0181612_132987_pt1 | contig 12422 bp, 6 predicted proteins | sample HoacroProtozoa21_FD_119630 | JGI IMG/M metagenome (GOLD analysis project Ga0181612, IMG submission 119630) | Hoatzin crop microbial communities from Cojedes, Venezuel. Combined Assembly of Gp0051906, Gp0051904, Gp0051908 | reverse complement strand
TAGCTAAACCTCTTCTTTCCACTTTGCAAAGCTGCATGTAGCTGAGGGTTTGAGAAGTCTTAAATCTTGTTGTCACTAATCACTAATAGGTTTCTAGGCTAAGAATGTCAGTCTCACTGATGTGGTAAAAATTTTACCTTACACCAGCGATTTACTCTCCAGCTGTCATCGTCTTGTTAGCCAGGAGCTGTATGAATCTATTGTAGCTATTCTCAGAAGCAGATAATTTGTGCCTCTATATCAACGCCCAGATGCCAACATAAGGCCAAAGTGTTCTCAATGAGTGAACTGCGCTTGCATCTGCAGATCTGTGACCAGCCAGCCTTTCCAGAACAAGTCAGCACAGCCCCCGACCTGTTATGACTGGCACCTACCTTTTATAGCTGCAAGGGACCAAGATCGTAGGCAAAGATTATTTAGATAAGCATGTCCTGGCTGCAGTCCGAGTATGGTTGTAGGGATGTGACACGGGAGTTACAATGGCACTTACCTCCTACCCTAGGCTCTCCTATGCAGGGAGAAAGTCCCCGGGGACCAGCTAATCTGGCTTGAGGACAGATTTGCACCAACAGAGCAGGAGCCAGTAATCCAGAATGAAAATGTATACCTCCTCCTCAGCCTGCGTGCTTGTGCTGATGCAAACGTGGGCCCTGGAATACAGGTGATCTCACTCCTCCCACGCACTGCTACCCAGCTGCGGACGGGAAGGCAGCTTGGGCTGAAACTGTGGCTGCATTCAGCAACTCCAGACCATATTTTTTGTTCTAGAAGGAAGACTTAGTTATATGATTTTCACTGTTTTGTTAACAGTTCTAAAGAGAAGCAGGAATGCTTGGAAGTGTTTGAGAGCTGACATGACAGAATGCAACAGCCTTTCAGTGTCTCAGTGGTCAGCTGTGTAAATTAGTAGCTAGACCATTTTACAAATGTATATTATTTACCCAGCAGATGCTGTTACGGTCTCTTGTGTAAATTCATAATTAGACTATGTACTGCTTTGTGAAAATCCTTTAATAACAAAGGTGCTACTGGGTGCTGAAATAATTAAATCAGCCCATTTGAAACAACACTAGTCCGCCACTTCAACTTGGTTGATATAATATTACACGTTCCTGTAAAAACAGCCAGAGAAATTGATAATGATCAGCTACAAAACATCAGATACAAGGGATAATGTTACCCATTCAGTAGCTTTGGGTTTGGCATGAGTCTAGTGTCACAGTTGAAAAAGTTGCAGCCAACATACCAACAGCACAGACAAAGAACAGATGATCCATCTCCTCTGCCATCTATCATGCACAGCATTGCCAAATCCAGGGCTTTACCAGCACTGACATTTAAAACAAAGTATGTGTCAACCATATTAAATAATATACCAAGCTGCGGGTTATTAAGTGTGGGGTAATTTGACCACAGCAATTAAACTGAGATTAAAGAATGATAAAGGCGATGTTATATGCACTGTTCAGTGGGGTTTTTGGAACATATGGAGTCCTGAATATTTCCAAGTGTGAAAGCCACAACAGATATTAAGGCACATGTCAGTCGCAATCAACATCCTCCTCCTGCACCGTTCCTCCTCCCCTTACCCCCACAAGATGATGCTTTCAAACGGCAATAGTTTTCATTCTGCGTATATTCAGCCAAGTACACAAATGACTTGTGTCTCCAGACCACAGCCCAAGGGACATGTTAGCAAAGCAATGGTTTAACAAGGTAGCACACTAAAAACACATAATTTGTCAGACTCTTCTGTAAAGCAACAGTGAATGGGTAATCCACAGACAGTCACTGCGCACACAGGCCACAGACTCATGGGCAAACTGTTAATTTTCAGACTAATAAACCTGATGAAATATCTATTCTTTCCTCCTCAAAGGGTTTTGTGATTTGAGTCTAATGGGGAACTTGCACATAACCATCTTTTCCACACACATGAAAGCAACTGTATTCAGTCCTGTCAAGTTAAATCTAGAGAAAAGTAAAACCTAAAGGGCATAAGGCAGCTTGCTCTCACATCGTGTCTGCAGGCATTTCCCCTGCCAACAGGGTGGCCAGAGAAGCAGTCAAGACCCCAGGTCTACAACAGCCAACAAAAGGAGTATTGGAAAACCAGGATTTGAATTTCCTGTGTAAGGCCATATTCCTGGAAGTGTTATATTCTTTAGAAGAAAAGACAAACTTATAATTGAAGGTGAACTCACATTCCCATATTACACAGTTGCCAAGCATGCTGTGAAAATGTCCTCAGGTAGCTGGGGAACAGACTTGTTCAGCAATTGCAGTAAGCATGGGTCAATTATAATGCACCTAGCTTTAATGTCCACAAATAAAAATCCTAATAAAACGATTGAAGCTCATAATCAATTTATAAACAATGTCTCTTAGGATGATCCTGATGGAGAAAGTCACCACGGTGCTCCTCATAAATACCTTAGCCTTCTCTCTTTAATATTTCCAGGTGCCTGCCTATGGGACATCTTTGAAAATTTCAAGTAAACACTTCTCTAATATTTGCTTACCTCAAACCAGAACAATTCAAGTATAGTAAATGGAGATCTTTGAATATCCATCTGTATTTTAAAAGCCATCTTTACCAGAAAGAAAGCACAGCAGAATGGTAAAGAAAATTTTTAAATTAGCCACAGCATTAAAGAAAAATAAAGCGATATTCTAGCAAAACATATATGCAGGGAAATGCATATATTAAGATAAGAGAACCTCCATTTAGAAATGTCAAAAGAACTCTTAAAACATTCTCAGGACTCAATGAAAAATAAATGAGAAAAAAAATTGAAGTCCCCTGGAAATGACTGTGATATAAAACAGTCCACAACTGCTAACAAAAAAAAAAGGTGACATACGCAGACCTGATAGGATACTGACATTACTAAAAATGTAAACAGCTTACCTCTTATTTGAAGGCCTTTATACATATTAAAAAGAAGGCAATTCTTGCATACCTTTCCCTACTTGCTTATCTGTAAGCACATAAGTAGTTCTGTTGCAATAAATGAGGCTGCCCATATTCTTAAAGGTGAGCACATATTTCATTCAAAAGGAAAAGGAAAAAGGGGAGAAAAAAGAAAGCTTATTGAAACCTGGAAGATAGCTCCATTGCAGTGATCGAAAGGAAGGAACTGTCAACATAAACCCAGCCTCTGCACCAAAAACAATTTCAAAAAGTTCATAAAATCATTAAAATTATAGATTTGTATGTTTTTATGTCCTAATCCAATGTATAACACAAAATGTATGCCCTCTGCATTCCATCTCTCTTGTTATTTTCACTGTCTTTCAATGTTACATTCATGTATTTATTTTTCTAAAGATATCCTTTTAATCTTCTGCATTTAACTTCTCTTCTCTGGATCATTGAATACATCCCAAATAGGGCATTCCACTCTATTATCCCCAAATGGAATTTACAACAACATATAAATTTGCTTTATAAGACATGATCCTAATGTGGAATAAACTGTATTTACTCCTACCAAAGGCAGAATTTATTCTAAGAGAAGAGCACAGAGAGCAGTGGCCACAGAGACCTCTGAGGTCTGTGTCAGACAACCAGACTACTTTTTCCTCTTCTGAAAGTTTCCTCTGGGTTAGGCCACAGCATTAATCAACTGTGATATAATGAGTATTACTAACAAGGCATCAGTCATCAGTTATAACTCCTTAAATGAAAAAACAAACAGAAGAAACGGTCTCAGAAGTTAAGTTGACTCCTCATCATTCAGAAGAATTTCTGAAGCCTCCAGTGATGTCCAAGCCCTAGTGCTGGTCCTAGACCTCAGACTCTACAACATCCCAGCCATCTCAGGGCCAAAAACACCAACCCAGCAAGGGCACATTACACGGTACTGGCTTTCTGCTTGTCTGCTGTGTAATGGGCTCAAAGCTGCCCAAAGTACAGCTCTTCAAGACCTGGGCAGCAATTTTTATTCTGCTTTGTCATAAACTATTTGTCCACCTTTGCCATTTGCCACTAGCCCTACTACAGGCACATATTTTTTCTCATTATTTATTGTTTCTATACTCATAGACCATGAGAATGAAATAGAATACAGTAAAATAAAACAAACTTTTAAATACTGGAATCAAAAAAACTGCTCTCTACTGTAATAAGAAATGCCAAATTTCATAGCACCTTCTTTCTAATAACTGAGCTATAAACCTCTCAGTAATGAGTCTTGTAATGGAAATGCTAAGCCTCCCTTTACTCCTGTGGCCTGAACTTGCTGCTATAATCAGCTGTTTTTATCAGTTAGTTGATTACACCTTAGAAAAATGACTGCTGGCAGCACAAGTCCTGTTTCATTAGAGACACGCTTAAATTCTCCATTGTGATATAACTGAGAACTAAAGGAAAGAAGAGCAAAAGAGAGTGAAAGAAAGAGTTAAAGAAAGAATGAAAAAAAGAGTAAAACTAAGGGACAAGGGGAAGGAAGAGACAAATATGTGCAATGAATGACAATGTCCTGACTTGCCTTTTCCAGCTCTCCCTAGCAATGCAAAAGTCTGCTTAACATGCAGCCTCTGCTCAGGCAGGGTTGGTTTCGGCCCTGGGATCTCTCTGCCACCAAACCAGTGTCCTGTGCCACCCTGGAAATGTCAGCAGCTTCTGGGGTCTCCTGGCTATCTTTCCAGGTAGCCTTGAAATCCTGAGCTCTGCGGGTTGAAGCCTACCACCACTGTTACAGGTATTTTCCTTCTTGTTCCAGAAACCTTGTGGATTTCTGGTCACTTCTGAGAGTTTTTTCTTCCCCCTGGTTCCCCTGAAGACTGCAACTGCCATATGTTCACCCAGTGCATTGATCCTGCAGATTCCTAAAGCTTTCTGTGACCCAGTTTGAGATAGAAGTGGTATACATTATATACGAGTTTAGCCTACACAGTTGACTCCCTTTACTAAACAAGTCATGAGTTGCTTTTGCTGTTTTAACTGTGTCCACGGCGTGTTGAAAGCCTACATATATAAATAACATCTAACTAACTTCCAGCTGTATTCTCCAGAGAAGCAGAAGAGGACACAAGAAAAACGTCATTAGCTGGTCTTTTCCTGAAAGATCTTTCAGAAAGACAAGGTGCAATGCAAACCAGAAATACTGTACCTATTTTCTTCCCTTTAAAGAGTAAACTTCAAATCTTTAAAACTTTGTATTGAAATGCCATTAACAGTATTATCTGTGCAGGTGCAGCTACCTACTGAGTGTGCCAAGAACACACTGGTATACTCTCTATCCTGAGGTTAGTCAGTGAGAACTGGGGCCATTTCTACAAAAATCCTGCATTTCAACAAGCACTTTCACTTAACAGCAATGTTGTGATGTTGCTCAACAGTGAGATATGATAAATGGAATCCATAAGGCACTTATACTACACTGTATGACTAATTACTGAAATGTGCAGACATAATCCTTTGACCTTGAAAAAAGAACAAGTATTTGTAAATATAATTATGAAGGGCACATGGTTGCAAAGTGATGACAAACAATACTGAACATGCAAAAAGAAGGACATTCAAAGAGGCTTTTTTACATGTGCAGAAATTGTACATCGTTTTCCTTGCTAGTGTCCCAGGCAGCATTGTGCAGATGCAGTTAATCATGTTTTTGTTTACACAGACGCATTACAATTATATTCAAGTTTTCCTAGCTCTTCCATATTTAAATAAGAACCATAACTTTGACCACAGGACATAGCCAAACGCTCTCCTTTAAGGAGAGAAAACACAAATCCTGTGGATCTTGTCTCAGCTACAAGCTGAGGAGGTATTAATCACATGACTTTATATCCCTACTCTCTCAAAAATGCTTTTTTGCACTGTTCTCTCAAAAACTTCAGAATTTAGCCTACTTGTGCCTCAAACTGCTTAGAGATCCTAAAATCTTTTGTGATCCTGCACTATAGGGAACTGACCTGAGCAGAGCCAAGATTAGACCCAAACCAAGCTCTGTCCTCATCCTTTGCATTCAGACCATACTGCATTTCTTCCAGTCTTCAGGGACCAAAAGTTAACAACATCCATACCCTTTAAAGACAAGCACTCCTCTTCCCGAAGGACTCCTTGTTCCACTTTTGTAGCCCAAAGATGCTGTGAAAGTAGGAAAGAACACCGAAGAGACAAGAAGTAGAAATGAGATGACCGTTTTAAATATTCAGTCTCTACTGAATTCCCTGCCCCGGGTCTCTAATCCCCTCAGGAAAGATCTCAAGAAATGTAAATATTTCTGCCAGGAAATATGCCTTCATGAGAGGGGAATGAGCTTTTCACACACCCACACTGACAGAATACATATTTGTGTGGTTGCCCCTCTGGCAGAGGACCCCTTTGGCACAGGTTTAAAAAAAAAAAAAAAAAAAAACAGGAAAAAGAAAAGTAAAAGACTTTTTTTTTTTTCCTTGTGAAGAAATAGAGTAAATTAATCAATGATACAAGAAGGTCTATGCAAAAATGTTTTCAGCAAGATGCACGTTGCATCGCTCAGGCAGGCAGCTCCATTAATATGAGTGAAGGTGAGCCACCTGCGAAGGTGAGCCATTGCCTCAGAGTTTCACAGTAAGTATGAGCATCACATCCTTAGCCATAAGGCAAGTATATCACAGGTGTATTCTAGGACAAGAGCAGAGAATAGAATAGCATCACTCTTAAACAAAGCTTTTGTCGTTACAGAACAATTATAAGAGCTTTCATAAAACTGCACTGTTTTATTAAGCAGAAAAAGTCTCCTCCACGATGTTATGGAAAGGCAATTCCCACAAGTGACTGAAGTATAGCTGCTATCTTTTTCTTTTTTTTCCTTTTTTTTTTTTGATAGCTTTAATTTGCTTGTTCTTTACGTTCATTGGCAGCCCTGCTAAAACATATCTTTACAACCTATTGTCTTAGGTAAGATGATATCAACAGCTCCAGATGGACCACTTTTAAAAATAAATTCTGCTTTCCCTTATCATTGACAGGAATCACATTTACATATTCTCCTGGTGGAACTGATAATGCACCAGATGATTAATGTGCCTCGATGTACTGATACCTGTAGACTGTTTGATCAATGTCTCGCAAAGAATGTGTCTTTCATTCAGTATGCTCAGAGTCCAAAAACACTCTGTGATTAATGTAACTAAATGTTTGGGGTCAGCTGAAGCTACAGCTCTTGTTCCTGATTCAATATCAAACTAAAGATAGGTCACAGGAGAATGGATTAGTCATGTGAAGAAAAAGTCTGAGCACGCAACTTCAAACTATCTCCTTAAGGGAAGCTACAGAAGAGGACCAGCATTTTTTAGCTACTACTACAGTCATCTGCACCATTTTTCACCTCATTGTTAAACAGAACAGCCCAACATGCTAAGCCTTTTAATGCCAGGATATTTTCAGTATAAAAATAAGTGGGTTTGATTCAGTCCTTGGCATTGAAGTTTGGATTTATTCAGATTTATTTATTACAGTTAGTGAACCATGAAAATCCAAGTCTGTGAAGTTATTCCCCGAAGAAAGCACTTCTTACAGTTGGAAGATAGCAAAATGTCTAATGAACATCAGACCTTTTCGTAGTTTTACTTGATCGGCTGGAGTAACACTGACTATTTCTGCTTGTTCTTATAACAGCCGTTTGGTGTGTCATTAATAACAGACAGGAGATGTAGGAAGCACAGAGACCTGCTGAGGGATGGCTTTCACTTCCACTCATACTCCTTTACTCCTCTCCTCAAAAACGCAGGACGTATAAGAGCCATTCAGCCAACAAGGGGAAATGTCTCCTCTTGCCACCCTGCCAGCTCTTTGCCCATCTTCATCTCGCTCCAACCACATCCCTGACTAGGACGCAAGAAAGCAGGCCAAGGCAAAAGCCTTAGATGTACACTGTCAGCTAACTCCCTACACGGGGAGCTTGGTTGCATGAGGCTGTCTCTACAGTCATAGAAAGTCCTTGAAATGAAGTGAGGTGAATCCGGGCCAAAGTATAGCATGCTGGGAACAAATAAAGACTTCTTGTAGGACATACACATGTTGGAGCTGGAATGGCTACTGGTTCCCAGGAGAATAAAGGTAATGTGCAGCTCCCTTAGTCCCACCTGCTGCTGCACTGCACCTCCCTCTGTCCAGCCCAGTCCTGGCTTTCCATTCTGTAAACACAAAGGAGCAAATGCCATTTATGCTGATGCTATGTCATTTCGGTGACTCATGTTCTCAAGCTTTTAAATAAGACCTCCATTAACATCAGTTGAGGACTGTTTCCTGGGCCTGACTCACATAAGGCTACTCAAATGACCAAAACCTCTCGGCTATCGGACCTGGAGAAAGTGGAGTGCTGGGCTCCTGTGGAGAAGACAGCACGCAAAAAAATAAAACACAGTGCCGCACTAGTAAATATGCCAGGAGACAGGAAGAAGTCATCAGATTTTCTAACTCACACACACTAACTTATCCCTTAATTAAACAATAAGCTATGTTGAAACCGAGATTTAGGGCTGAACTGTACCTACCCTCTATGCTAACGTGCTTGGGAAGAGACACAACAGCAAAAGCCTTTCCTCCTGCACGCTGACCCAGGGAACAGAGGTCTGGTTCAGCCGCCACTGCTCCCTCCACCATGTCCAACCTGTGCTCTGCAGCTGACCTCGGGGACAATTCCCTCCAGCCCACTCCATTTTCTGCCACGGGTACACCATTGGTGAGGGTGGAAGGGACAGCGAATGTCACTGTAGCAACTCAAAAGCCCAGCAGATGAACCATCTGACCGCCCTTCACACACCACAGAGACAATGCCTTGTCAGCGCACAGGACATATCCTGAGCTTTCTATCCAGCCCCGCTGACTCAACAGCCTCTTCGGTGCCACGTGGCCTCTGTTGAGCTGCTATTGAGATGCCTCTCTTGTGGCCAGGCCTCACGAGGCAATTAGTGACAGAGAAGATGATGACATCTCATATGCAATATCTGGGAAAAAAGAAAGAAATGGCGAGATCCACCCAGAAAATTGCTGGTTTGCAATGTAGTTAATCTTCTAGACCACAATGATCTCACGAGTCAGGTGATAAAAGAGCAGGTACGGAAATACATTACTCGGGAATTGTCGCTCCTCTCCACACCTCCTCCGAACTGCTGAAGGCACCACTAAAAGCGTAGCCTGGGCCTCAAATTCCCGTGTTGTGAATGAGCATCTCTGCCAGCAAAACCCAGCTTGCAACTTGCTGAAATTCCCAGCTGAAAAGGGCTTCAGCCGCTGACTCTTCCAAGCAGCTGATACATTTGCATATCATACAGAGGAAGCTGACAAGCCTGGCACCACCTTTACACTCACAAAATGTAACCAGCTTCAGCAGCAGCATTTCTGGCTCTCCTAACAGCAAGCAAAGGTTTCTGGGCCATGTCTCGAACCCCGCTGCAGTGACGCACAGGACACTCATTACCCTCTTGCTAATGTTCTCCTCAAACACAGCTTAATACACCACTTCACAACTGCACTGTCGACTTACAGCATTATGACTGACAACAGCCTTCAACTTAAAGAAACTATCAGAGGCTCTGAGATTGTATTTATTATTCAGTAAATACTCAAGACTAATAAACGCATCCTTAATACTAATCTAGCTGCAAAAGTTAATGCATGAAAAATAACTATTATGAAAAGTATTATCAATAATTTTAGGAATAACATACATGCATAATGAATGAATTTTGCCCAGGGGTAATAGCTTGCATCTTGGCCTGATTTAGTATGGAGAAACTCTGCATTATAATGAAAGGCAGAATTATCACATAGTATAACTGCTAGCTTTATCACTGCTTGGTAGGATCCTAAAACTGTCATCAAAATGTTAAAATTACACTCACTTAAATGATCTCTATAATAGAAAACTATGTGCATGTGGATTTATTGCCCTCAGAATAACGTGAACAACTTCACCTTCACTGATTTTTAGAAAGTTAATTATTCTGCTATAAAGATATACATCAAAATAAAATAAGCCGGCACTTTAAAAGAGAGTAGGCTTCAGAAAGAGGCTTTACCAAATAGGCTGTCCTGATGTTAAGCATGGATGAAATTCTTTGTTATTTGAAAGGTTTGGGGTTTGCCTATTTAATTTCTCGGGTGTTTTTGTAAATAACACTGGCTTAGGCTACTAAAGCGTAAAGGATTTTTCATTTCTGAGAAATAGATTTGATTTGTGTTTTTTTAAATGCCACAGTAAGTTAAATGTGAATTCCTTGCTTCAGGAAGAAGTTCAAGTTATACAGTGCAATCGATCCCTGAGGAACGACGGAAGAGTGTGTCTTTCTTAAGAGAGTAACTCTGCCTGCAAGTACCCAAATCAAATGGAATAATACAATGGAGTTTCTTTATAGACAGAATAAATGTATTGGGAAAACAAGTGAATGTTATGTACACACTGTCATACTTCAGCTTAGCATAGACAATATATGCTCAGCACAAACAATTACATCTCTAGCAAGGTTATGCTACTATGTTAGAGATTTTATTGTACATCACAAGTAAATCTGCTTTTCGTCACCAAATACCATTTAATTGCATACAAGAAGAGTCTTCCTACTGCACAGTATAGCAATGTTTTAAATCATATGGGCCCATAATGGATTACATAAAACAAGAACACTATGTTGTTCATCAAAACCTTTCTCCTTATACTTCACAGTCTTACCAATGTTATTTAATTAAAACTATTTGTTAAAAAGAATAAATCTAATCTAGCTTTACCTTTAGAGAGCCTTCAGTGTAGCCTTTAAGGCCCTGATTCTGCAAGGATTTCTCTATCCTTTCATGTTTCATTTTAATGTCTTAGGGTTTTAAGGTTTTCTCACTCATAATTCAGTAAGCACAAAGTTTCCAGACATGAAGACCAGAACGGAAATAATAGCTCATAAACTAAGTGCCTTCCTCCATCTTGTGGGTTAATAAATTTATTTAAGCAGTTTTGTAATTCTGACAAAGCTATAATGCAATATATACAAAGTGCTGGAAAACTGGGAAAGGAGGTGCATGTATGTGCAGATAGTTTGCTTGTTTAGTAGCAACAAAATAATAATAAAATGAAAATAACAGTTGACAGAGGAATTCTCACATTACCAAGCTCAGTAAAATCCTGGAGGAAAAGTCAGTCTGATAGAATGTTACTATTTACCTATTAGTTGTTATTATTATAATGCCATCGAACCCTCAGATGCATTTGCAGGGTACCTGATCCAGAGGCCACGAAGTTCTCTAGTTTTTCCACCAACTTCAAAGGGTTTTCACCTGTCTGCCTTACTTTTATAGGACTAGGGCTACTGTGAATCCATGAACAGGGTTTAAACTACCCCTCAACACCATCCTAGTCCAAGTAGGATTTACCTAATACACTATAACAGGAAATACTTCTGCTCAAAAATGAACTTGGTTCTGTTGCAACTCATTAGAAATGCTATCCTTTTTCACAAAATGTTCAATTCTGTAAAATCCAACTACATTTCTCTTCAAAAATAAAAGAAAAAATATAAGCATCTCTGCTGTATTCATCTCAGGCAAATTAGTTTCTTTAAAAACACATGAGTGTATTGGGAAAAACACTTGGAAATGATTGCTGAAGAGGAAGGTTGCTTGGGGTACATCTTCTAAGACATTGAAGAATGGAAGCAAATGAAAGTGAATGAACAAATTAATGATTAAGGAAGGGGGGGGTGTATTTATTTATTTATTCTGGAAGCTCTGTCCAGCTTGGCCTCCCAGGTTCGAGCAATCTTTCACTGTCAACATATGCCATGAGATTGATTCAATTAAGATTAGCGGCACTAGGGAAAAAAAGTGGCATGGTTTACTTTTGATTAGTATTGTCTTTCCTCCCATCTCACAGTGGCTGTGACCCCTACAGCCAAGATAGTTTAAATATATTGGATGATGAAAGTAAATCGTTTGTCCAGTACGTATAAGCACAAGAGGAAACAAGCTTAATCGCCACTTATATTTTAGATGCTTTTATATCTTTGCAAGGATTCTCCTTTCCATCTCACACATTGAATTTAATTTACTTATGATTAGCTCTTACTCATATCTAAAATAGTGGCAATGGTACACTGCTGGAAAAAAGGGGCAGGGTGCTGAATACAGTTTACTGCATGAAGTAGTGTAATTCCCAATATAATTACCTTTGAAGGTGGATTACTTTCTATCCCTTCTGCATCTCAAGTGCTTAAAGAGTATATAAAGGACACTTAGTTCCCATATCGCACATTAGCAGGCAGATTACACTTGAAAATTAGCTAGATATTCAGGGTGTTCATCTCCCTGCTGTCACTAGCATGGCCTACATTTTCTGCTGGTAGAAATGGGATAAACTGTCTTGAAAACAATAGAACCAGACATACTTACAGTAGATGAGAATTTGACTGAAAGCCTAGGGTTTCTTTCCTTACATCAG
>Ga0181612_123513_pt1 | contig 12422 bp, 7 predicted proteins | sample HoacroProtozoa21_FD_119630 | JGI IMG/M metagenome (GOLD analysis project Ga0181612, IMG submission 119630) | Hoatzin crop microbial communities from Cojedes, Venezuel. Combined Assembly of Gp0051906, Gp0051904, Gp0051908 | reverse complement strand
GATTGATGTATAGCACTTCATTTGCTTTTTGTGTGAGATGCTATTAATAAAATAATGAACAAAGAATGGACAGTCTGAACAGTTGATAGGAATTTGAGAGCCACTATTTCATGATGCGTCTTTAATGTGTGAATGTTATGAATCATGTTACTGATGTGGTCACTAACAACAAATGGCAGAAAGCTGCTCAGAGCATAAGGCAAAGCGATGTTCCGAGCAATACCAAGTGTCTCCTGAGTTCTTCAACACTTTCATGATTTCTCTGATATTTATACAACTGTGCACCCATAAGGTTGAAGGAGGAAAGCAGAACTATGTATCCACTTCACAGATGGGTAGGGAGAGCACTGAAGAGTAAGTGATGTACAAATTCCTGGTTGTTATACTTGGTTTGCTGAACATGCTGCATCTCAGAACCGCTTGTTCCCAGCGTCGAGTGTGGGTTGGTTCTTTGCATGTTTTCTTGTTCTAGAAATGATACAGTCTTCCAGTCTCTTCTAAATAGTTGCAGCAGGATTGTAGTCTTTAGCTTTTCTTCACAGTAACTTGCTACCTGTATTAGCTTTTTATTATTGCTAGCAGTCAGTGTTGGGTATTTTTTTCTATGTAACTATTACACTAGGAATCTGGCATAGCGTAGGAGCTTTAGATCCTATTATTTTTATGCTGTAGTATGTAGATTGGGTCTCACGTACTGTACTGAACACTTGTTGTTGACTCTGTCTTAAAAATCCCTGAAATAATGCTTTCATAATCTGTATAACTAAATATAAAGGACTGTATTAAAATTTAAGTGTAATAATACCTGGCAATCTAAAAATTCCTTCTTCCTGACTGAAATACTTTCTCAAAGTATCTGTAAGAGAAATTAATATTATCTTCTTATTACTGTACTGTGTAGCAAGGGAGGAGTGACTAAAACTGGGAATGCAAAAGTGGGTTTGCCAGCACAAGGTGCTCATTTGTTGCAACAGAAACTGCTGCATGCGGTGCAAGGTGCTTGAAAGAAACACGATGAAACATGCTATACAGTGCTGTAGAAGTTTGCTCTCAAAAGCAACTTGATGTTACTTAGGGAACTGTCCCACAGAAGTGGCTTCTATCAACAGAAAAGAAGCGAAGCTGAGGGGCAAATGCGGGCCCAAGTAACACCGAGCTAAGGCCCTGGTTACAGCTGAAATTAGTGTAAGGTGGGCCTTGAGCCTGACTGCTGTGCTTTTGTGTAGCTAGTGGCTCTTCTTTTTGATGCGTAGTGTGGGTCAGTCTTGCAATAGCTGACTGCAGCAGAACTAGAAGAAGTGGAAGTATGAGCAATATCTGTCTTGTTGGAAAAGTGATCCATCTAGGATGAAAGTCTGTGGGTTTAAGGAAGCCCTGGAAAAGAAGTTGAAAGAGAAATCCAGTGACGGTTGTGTGAAGACCTAGGAAGCCTGTTCTTCTCAGCTTTCAGTGGCTTGCACTTGGGGGAATTTCTTAAGTGGTCCTTCTTCACATGTCCTTTTCCAATCACTACCAGAAGCAGGGATGAGCTACGTGTCTGTGGAACTACCCTTATGTCCTCATGACCTGTTGTGTATGCTGCATTGCTGTGGTGTTTAATAAAAAAGAAAGCAAAACCCAGCCCCCCCAATACTGAGTAGAGTAACTCATGGAAATGTGGAAGTGATTTTAAATCCATGAGAAGGCAGTTAGTCTAATGATTGCAGTACTGAAGTAGGAGTGAAACTTCCTTTGGATTTAATGGAAGGGAAACTAAGATTTATTTTTTTTTTAATCAAAGTGTAGTGAACTGTTCTGTAGCAATTTTGCAAGAGTTAGTAGTTGTCATCTAAGTTGTACATTAAGTCTCTTTGGGGGAAAATGAGTAAATCTAGATAGTGTATATTTAACTACTTGTTAACTAGATATATTTAACTTATACTTTAAACACTCCATACAAACGTGTTAGAAGTAGTCCTAATTTCTATTGTTACAAAAGCTTCTTTGTTTTATGTTCAGGTATAATAAAGCGAAGTCCTCTACGAATTTCTTTGGTCAATGCAACTTCCCAAGTTTTGATCTTAAGTGACACCATTAGTAAACCAGACATTTCTCAATAGTAGAGAACAATCTTGCTGCTTTCAATGACAGAAAAAAAAATACTTTCTCTGAACTGGAGAATAAGTCATTAATGTTGTATCTGTGCTCTGTAGAATCGGCTAAATGCACAAATTTTATCCAGGGTACACTCTGATCAACAGATGAAGTGTACAACAGATGACTTGATGAAAAGTACAGGGGTTAATTTTTTGGGGGGGCAGAAAGGGCTTTTGATTTTTTTATCTTATTATTGAATATATAAGTTTTTCCCTCGTATTTTGTTGGCTTTTTAACTAAATCTAATTTAACTAGCTTTGAATAAAAGATACAAATAAACTATTCGTATTAACTGAAAATTTGTCAATGAAAATATATAACTTGTTTCTGGTTTAGTGGTAAATTTTTGTCATGGGTGGATATAGTGAAGGAAAGTAATTTAAATTCTTACTGTTGTGTTAGAGATGGGAAACTTATTTCCAAGCCAGCTGTGTTAAGTACACTATATTAATTTTTCTTAGAATTATGAGTAAAAGAGGAAGACTGAAGTGGCAAAATAATAGCATTTTTAATGCGTAGATCTGAATGTTCTATAAAAAAATCTGCTTTGAAAGAAATGAAATGTAAAGCAAGGCTTGCTCAGAGATGTACAGGAAGGAAGTTTTCTGTTATTCTCAGTCCCGAGAAATCACATCTACTGAGTCTCTGTTCAATTAACTCCCTGCAAGGACTTGATTCTACACACAGACTCTAACCACGCCAAGAAGCTGTCCAATAATTTGACTTAATCCTGATCCCTATTATGTGCAAGTTTGCCACTTGCACCTCTGACTCATCTACACCACATGGAATGGTGCTTCTGATGCATCTGATGACTTAGTCACATTGCTTGAGTGTCTCCATTGTGTGCTAGCAGTCTTTACGTGAGTTCCTCCAGCTGTAGAATTTAGGAGTTGCAAATTCTGTAAGCATCCTGATGATGAGTCATATAGTTAATATTTGTATCCTCTTATAGAACTTATTTTCTGGTTTCTAGCTGACTAATATATTTATCCCTGACAGCAGGGGAGGCGGAAATATAATTGACATCTTCTTTTATCTAATGTTCAAACATGAAGAACAGTTTCTTTCCTGAAAACTCGACGTAATATATAAGGAAAGTTTTAGACTTTTTGTGTTAGCCTAGATTCTCTCAAGGCAAGCTCATCCTTGGTTTATATGTGGATCAGTCAACAGGGACTTCTATTCAAGATCTGCCACCTAGTTACAAGAAATTAAAGATACAAAATGCCCCACCTGAAGAAAAAAATAGTCTACTTTTCCCTTCCTTCTCTGTGGAGATATAAAGGGACTAAGGCTATGAGGTCAAGAGAACACACTGAAACTAGCGTTTAATTTTTTCCATTTTTTGCTTGTGAAAAAGCTGACCACTGTACCTTTAAACTGCAGTTTGCAGATCTATATGTTGTAGAAAGCTTATGAGATTTGGACAGGCAGTTATCATTGACACATACAGTTCACGCTGTTGTTAATTATATAGATTTCGGGTTTTTAGTCATCAGCGATTTGATCTAGTTCCCAAGGCAGGTAAAGTGCATGAGCAGAGCTTCAAAGCACTTTTGTTGGCACTGCTTCAGTCTGATCCTGAATGATAACTTTAACAAAAAATTAGATAATGAAACAAAGTCTGAGGAAGTATCAGCTTGGAGCAAGTGGTCCCTTAAGCAAGGAGGCTCTTTGAACAATTCCCCGTGCCCACCACCTTTTTTTAAGAAGACAATGACAAATTTAAAAACATCCAAACACTTTGTAACTTTAGGCTATTTCCTGCCTTTTGGAATATGAATATCGTGAGTAACAACTGCTTTTGCAAGTCTCTATCTGCTTTTGATTTCCTTAGGCTGATTACAGTCCAGTGATTTTTTTTTTTAATTTTTATTATTTTTTTACTTAATGACTGGGATTGCTCCCCTAGAAGAGGGATATATAGATGCAGAAAGAAGAACAACTTACTCAGATCAAAGAAAGTTCTCTGTGGTGTTTAAGCATACGTGTTAATTGAACCAGCAACCTGTATCTATTTTCAGGCTAATTCAGATGTTATTGATCTCCCAAATATCCATCCTGAATATTGGGGAAAAATTCAAAGTTTGAAATTCTTTCTGGTGATTTATTCAGCCTTTTTGTTAGCTGTTAACAGAAGATTGACAACTGCTGGAGCAGTTGAGAGCCTGTTCCTTAATTGCTCTAGACTGCACAGTGGGGAAAATTCATCAGTAACTTAACAAACTGCTTCTGGAAGAAAAGCTACTTATCATGTCTTGTTGTGCAACAACACAGCAGCACGAAGAGTAATCAATAGTGAAATACACTGTTAAATAAAGCCAATTAGAACCCATTAAAATATCATTTTACAAAGAAAATTTTATCGGTATTTAAGTGATAATTGGAGGTTTCTTTCTTAACTGGAGCGTTATTATTCGGAAGGAACAGAAGTGTATGAATGTAGTTCCATTTAAAGCCTTCAACAAATGCACACACAAAACATTTGTCTGTGTTGGAAAGGAGGTGTAGAGTTTTACACATTAGTCTGCTAAGCATTTCTATTACACCGACGTACAACAGTGTCACATAAACAAACTTGTACATTGGTTGGCTTTTGAAGTCTTTGCAGAGAACTTGATTTCTGCTGAGTCTTCAGACGGTATGACCCCCACAGAAGTTGCATGCTGCGTAAAGGTTCAGGTCACCTGGGGGTGGTGGCTATGTTTCAGCGTGGCAGGGGAAACATCAGGTAGTTTGCAAAGCAAGGAATCTAGCATAGAGACACATGCTGGGAAGAGTGGTATGTGCTTGTACAGCAAGATAGATTTTGGAACCAGAGCTTGCTTACAAACTGCTCTGTGGGTGGATCTGAACAGATTTGGTGTCGAACACGGGTAAAGGTGAAGTCTTTGGAGACTGTGGAACATGTGAATTCATATGTTTATGTATGTTCTAAAAATCAAACTTCCTACAGACATTTGAAAACTCTCAATTTTGGGAGTGGCGTGCTTGTACTGTGATATAAACCTAAAAGGTTAGATCCACTCCTCAACAGTGCATTGCTGAGAATCTCTTCGTTGCAGATGGTATGGAGTTAGTCGTCTACTCTCTCATCTCCATGAGCAGATGAGTAAAGACATAAATTTGTCACAGTGAATATTCTGGTAATTGTAGAGGCAAAGTGGCTGAATGTTATAGCCAAAGAGTATTGCTTCAAGAGAAGTTAACTGAGGTGCGTGCAACTTCCTGCTGTGGATAAAATCTGGTGAGTGATTTTGTAATGCTGTGGCTTTGTTCTGGCCCATTGCTGAATAAACTATATAGAGTTGAAAAACAGAGTACCTTTCCAGTAACCATTAGTGATTCCATCAAACAGACGTAAACACCCATACGTAAAGAATAAAAAACATGAAGTGAATGAATAAATTATGCAGCCTCATAATGAGAGGAAGTCATTACTTTATTAGTTATTTTTCCTTTTGTTATGTCTGATTTGTGGTTGATTGGAGGTGTAATCCTTACCTGTTTTGACAGGTAGACCTGCACTGACCTCCTCAAATAGTGAAAAATTAGAAATGGGAATGTACTTTTGCTCTTGTGTGTGGAGAACAAATAGACATGAGGCAAAATCCAGTGCACTGTGACTTCCATTGTGATGAAGCAGTAATCCCTGAAAAAAATGTGTAGCTATAACTTATAATACAGTCTTTTAGATCAATATGGCAAACTAACAAAAATGGATTACATGATCGCTTATAATAATGGGACTATTTGTTAGAATCAGTAGGGGGGACAGAATGGCCTGAGATCCACCAGTTCTGCCTCCAGAACTTCCCATCAGCTTTACAGTAGGTAACTCTGCAAGGCTTAGTCTACAGTGTGATGGCTCTTCTAGGCACGGTGAACTTGTTTATTTGGATAAGTCTATGGAAAACAAAACTTTTTTTCCTCCTTCTGTTGAAGGAGCACTAGTTGGTCTTAGTCTTGTTGACATCATATGGAAACACAAGACTGAAAAAAAAGGTCTGTTGTTTGAAAGGAAGAACTGACATGAGGAAAAAGTTGGCACATCCATTAGGTGAGGAAAAGGAATAAAAGGAGAGGTAGGAGAGATGGTAAGAGAGAATGACAGATTGAAAAATTGATATGCTTTTAAAAACAGAGCCAAAACACTTTTTAAAGAATGGAATAAAGTTATTTGTAAGTTTGAGCTCCTAACTTGGAGAAGTAGTATTAGATTTGAGGATGTTTGAAGTTGAGGACTGTATTGTCTTGCCTAAATGATTAAAGGAAAAAATATGCTTTACATATCTGTCCTAAGCAGACAATGAGAGTCTGGATGGACTTGATTACAAGCAGGCTATAAGGTTCTTGTTTTTCTTAACAATCCACAACGAGCAATAGCTCTTCTGTCACCTTTCCATGCAGTCATGTGTATCTATATATGCATGTGTTTCTATCTATAGATTAAAACTGTAGACACATTAAGAAGAAATTTGGACATCTCGCCCAACTATTCTTTCAAATACAATCCCATTTTCTTAGGGTTAACAAGCGTATACTGCAGAACCTCAAAGCAAAACATAAGCTAGAAAATGGTTTAATTTACCTGTGATGTAACAGATCAGTAAGTTTCTGAATTATTGTTGCAGAAGAAAGTACTTTAATAATTAGAGCAATTATTATTATTGATTGATCTTATAATTGTAATTTTGTAAAAACACTTTGCAAAGATTTTATGAATTAACTTCGGGAGACCAGAGATTGTTGGTCTCTGTTAACCAAAGAATTTGGAAATGATTAGTTTGTTTTTACACAGTATGTATGAGACTAATAAAGTACAAAGAAAAAAGTCTATCCCTAGGTGTCAAAGGACTTCAAAAAATAATGAAGGTGAAATTAAAAAAAAATACAGAAATGATGATGTACTGAAATTGAAGCATGACAGCAAACCCACAGTGGTTTATGTAGCCATGAAAGAAATATAATGGCTGTCAGATTCCTCATTCCTTTAGGGGGAAAAAAAAAAAAATCTGTTGTGAAATAGATAACTCTCTAACAAGCTAGTAAGTTTGCAATTGCTTTATATCTATGTTTGTGAAGTCCACTTGATTTCTATATAGTGATTTAGAGGGAAAGATATCTCAGAAACCTAAGTTTCAGAGGTTCTTTGCTTATTTGACAGTTTAGTCATTTCCTCTATAGAACGGATGTTGGGTTACTGTATTCTTTTTAGCTGTGTAGGTAATACAAATGAAGTCAGTGATAATATTTATACTTATTATGATTCTGGCTCACAGTAGCTTTTCTGCATTGCGTATCGGAGAACCCAATGCAGTCCACCTACAGGGCCTTTCAGTCCTGTAAAAAAATACAAATCAAAGGATGAAGTAAATTGATGGAATAGTACTGACGAATTTAGTCTGATGTTCTCTATGCTTTTACCTTATGAATAGGTAGCAGAAGCAAGGCCAAATATTTGAATACTAGAGATCAAAAATTAATCTTCTTTAGACGCATTTCCCCCTCACAAGTTTAGTTTGGGTTATGAGCACAGATTTTCCATTAATCTCAGGCCTAGCTTCTTGGGGCTGCCTTCTGCCTTCTTTTCATTTTTAGCAGCTTCCTGGCTAAGAAATGCAGGACTTATTGGTTACCATTATGCTCTAAAAAACCCTCACTTGAGATCTTGGCATATATCACACATTTTAAAAGAAGACTTTCCTGAAAATCATACTTATAAGACATTGAAATTTGAGACTGAAGCTACTGAAATATTACTATGAAGAATTTTCTCCTTTCTCAGGCAGTTTATTGTTGAAAGAAATAAATGTTGATGCTTTCAAGTGAGCCTTAAGGTATGCACTTCCCTTAACCTGTTTTTTAGTATGATTGGATCAATCGACTCCTCTAAAGTGCCAACAACATCCTAGTGAGAACATAAATGGTTGGACTCTTAAGTCTGCTCTGGACAAGGGCTACAGATTTTCAGGGATAGTGTGAAGCCAGCTACTTGGGGGCATTAGCAGCATGGAGTGCAACAGGATGGTAACAAAAAAAGCACTAAATCTGTTTTCCTGAACTGTTTCTTCTAAGGGCAGGCACTTTGTTTGCCCAGGCTACCTAAATTACAGTTACTGTAAACTTGTCATTTAACAGCATTCACGGACTGCACGTAGCAGTCTGGCCACCTCCCCAACTGCAGGCATCCCAAAAAAATTAACAGACTCACCACAAACTAAACCAGAAATTTTAAACTGAAATACTCTAGAATGTTTCAAGGGCAGCACCCTTCCCTTCTTTTGAAATTCAAGACAAAATTTTCCTTCAGACATAAATGACTAGTTTCTGCTTCCTGTGGTTATCTTTTCACATACACATAAAATGAGGCTGTCTACCTAGTTTTCTAACCAGTAGAAGGTGAGAGCTGTGTTTTGTTCAGGTGGGGTTTTAGTGGGTTTGTTGTTTTTTATTTCTTTTTTTTTTCCTGCTGTGCTTTTGGACAAATCCACGGGAAGCATTCCCCAGCAATCCTCTTTGCAGCATGATGGTAACAGGTGTAAGTAAGACCCATCAAGTGGTGATCAAAGTTATCCTTTGAATACCTTAAATAAGCAATATTCTCTGCAGTGTGCCAGTCTGTGCTTGAAAAAAACATACTTAATCATTAAATCTAATAAAATACATAATGGTTATGTTTTGTGTGGTGCAACAAGGATCAAACTAGCCTGTGAATGTGTCAGCCTGCTAGAAGTAATAACCAACTGCAAGGAATAATAACGAATTAAATTCTCTATAACATCTTCTAGATGAAGCATGTTGAACTACTAACAAAATTAAGTTAATAAGAAGCCTACCTAGTTCAAAAATGTTGGATATCTTTCTCTGTAAACATCAGTCATATTAAGCTTGTCCTTCACATGCTGTGAATTACTGATCTCTTGTTCCTGTAGCTAAGAATGGGAGAAATGATTTTAGTATTGGGTTTGAGAATTACTAGAATAATCAGGAAAATACCTCTTCCCATCTCTTGACAACTTATGGTGGACTGAGAATCAAGGTTACAGAAGTGTCAGGGACAAACTCATCCTGCTCTTCTTGCACTGAATAGCTGTGGCTCATGAATATAGATGTGACTTACACTACTGGAATCTGTTCTCTTGTGAACCTAAATATCCAGCACTGCTGCTAGTCGCAACAGGTTCATGGAAGCATGGTCTGTGCTTCTAGAAAGGAGAATGTCCTTAAACTCAAAAGCTGTGTTTTGAAATAATTTTCAGGGTTTTTCAGCATTAGAAATTTATAGATGTTTTATAATTAGGGTTTTTTCAAGTTGTATTTGTAGGGTGGCATTTGCAAAACCTGGTATGGTAATTCATGCTGGTATTCCAAGTTGAAATTTTATATTGTAGTCAGTCTAGGAGTTTTAGGTTTTATCACCTTTTGGCAGCTGTCTTTTATGTGACTTAAGGACCGGGATCCTTGAGGGTTCAATACAAGGGATGATCATCCCCTGAAGAAGCACTTTGAAGATAGAGGTGTATTTCCCTCTTCCTCCCAACCCCTCTTGCAGCTGATGCAGAGAACCTGGTCATGAGACTCAGCCTTAGCCCTAGCTCTGGAGCTGCTTTAAATTACGTTGGTTCAGGATCAGTAGGTAGAGAAGTCATCTTGGCATTCTCCCCATCCTGGGCCATTCTGTATATTGCTCAGCCACAGCACTAAGCAAGCATCTCTATTAAAAAACAAAACAAACAACAACCCACAACAACTTAGCTAAAGTACGTGGTAAATGATATCTCAATTTCTTAAAAACATTTGGCAAAAGCCATCTACGTGGCTTTAAAGAGAGAAAAAAATAAATTGACTTGAGTGGTAGGTAGCTTTCATGGATCAAAAACAAGCTCAAAGAAACAGACTTTAAAAAAACCCAAAGAGTTGGTTACAGCAAGGGAAAAAAATATTTTGCAATAGGACTTGGAGCACAAAGATTTATTAATAATTTAGGCAAGTATATTAATCAATAGTAGAAAAATTGTCACAGTAGATGATAGACTGTTTGGAAAGAACGGGGCAGCAATTTCAGAAAAACATAACAGAAGCAGATGTCTGGCAGATTTAAGGTTGACAAATGCAGATCAAAGTCCACATGGCAAAATTTTATAAACTCATAACTGATAGGTCTGAAACTAACTTCAGGAAAAGGGTTTACTGCTACTGTAAGAGAGCAGTAATCATCTCAACAGCTGACCAGTGCCCCCAGAAAACAAGGAATGGATACAAATAGGAAAAAAAACACCTTATTGAAATAATTAAAAATACTTTGTAAGAATTGTAGTGGGAGAACACCTATGTTACTCCTTGATATAGCATAATAATAATAAACCAAATAAATTGCGAATTAATGAGTTTGAGATAGGAATTAATACTCATTAATGATATTTTTTTTGTTGTTATTCAGCCTTTTTAGAATGGAATTGATTTCTGCAGAAGGTCAGATTTTAAGGAATTGATTAGGAAAAAGAAAGTTTGAGCATGAATGAATATAGCTTTTATTAGATAAGGACAAAACAAAATAAATACAGGTTTTCAAGTTTGTTTTACTTGGACATAAGCAGTAGGCTGAGAAAGTAAATTAACTGTTAACTGAAATTAACCTGCTTATGAATCCTGCATGGGGTTTCCTGAATATGCTTCTGAAATAATACAAACAAGCAACTGTCCAAAGATTATGCTATACCAGCATTAGCTAAATTGTAAAGTGCTGAAGATGAGATGATATATGGCCTTAGATCTTTTAGATTTATACATAGAATATATATCTATATATTTATGTGGAAGTCTCACTAATGGTTACTTTCTATGTTTTTGCAAAGTAACAAATATGTTCTGTACGTGTTCTGAGATTATAAAGGGAATGTGTTCTTTGCAAAAGTCTTCCTGAGAATTATTTATCTGCTGGGGAAGAGTGAGGAGTTGGGTGTGTGGAGCAGAACATGCATGGACAGAATGAATGGAAGAACAGGAGGAGAGAAGAGTTGGCAGGCAATTACATTGACGTTTGATGGAGCTGTTTTGGTGTTAGTACAGCCTAAAAAAGCTAAAGTGGAGTGTGCGAGGGAAAAACCTGTATGTTACCCTGATAATCTAGTTACACTAAAACATCTGTCACTAGCTTAGATGATATTTACAATGAGATTTTTGTCCAGATGACTAGTTCAGAGCTATGCCTCTTCCGAGGAAGTTACACAGCAGTGTTTATTCATCACCACCTGCTGCTTTGTGAGCAACAAGACATATAGTTGGTACATGGCTGAGGACAATAAATGTCCAAAAAAGAGAACAACTAAAGAAGGGGTGGGGGTGTGGGGGATAAAAAGCATAAATCACATACACAGGGAGGAATAAAAAGCATAAATCACATACACAGAACTACCTTCTGTCGTCAGTAACGTGCCAGTTGGATTTGGAAGGCATGGTGCAAGGCTGTATGGAAAATATAAGCAGTATCACCTTGTTCAAAATTACATTAACTTCTGCAATCTGCATCTCTATAAAGAGCTTAAGGCAAAAAGTGCTAAGGTTTTAATACTTAACATTGGTTACACTTGGAGATCACTGGGCTTCTCCATAAGTTGTTTGGTCTTTTCAGTTTTTTTCAAGACCTTACTTGAAAATGTATCCCTGTCTTTAGTGCCCTTGCAATCCCTTCCTCCCTTAATTAGAGACTTTCTAATCTTTGGAAAAGCTGATACACTTTTGTTACAAAAGAGATAGCTACAATTGTTCATGAGTCTGATACCTGGTATAATCCTGCCAATTGTTTTGTTTGGGATTGGGGCTGCTAGTTCAATGGATGTCGTGTTGTACTGTGTTTCAAAGTAAAGAAGATGTAGGTATGCGTCATCTAAACTGTGTATTAGCCTTTGGATATTGCTCAGCACTGTACTGTCTGCTTCTAGCAAGAGGCGTAGGCTGAAATGCATCATGAGTACCTGAAGTCCAACAAGGTTCTATTCTGCATATTAAGGAAAATAATGTTTAGGAAACTTCAACTGGTGGAAACTTGAGCAAAGTGAATAGGTGATTTCAGCAAGGAAATTTAAACTGGATAGAAGTATGCAGGGATATAAAACTTAAATTACAAACAGCTGTTTTAGGGATGTGACGAGGAAGGCCAAGGCCCACCTGGAATTGAAGCTGGCAAGGGATGTCAAAAACAACAAGAAGGGCTTCTTCAACTACATCAGCAGCAAAAGGAAGGCTAGGGACAATGTGGGGCCGCTGCTGAATGAGGCGGG